>Ga0210395_10001674_pt1 | contig 17199 bp, 14 predicted proteins | sample IncBWH4OmetaG_FD_150861 | JGI IMG/M metagenome (GOLD analysis project Ga0210395, IMG submission 150861) | Forest soil microbial communities from Barre Woods Harvard Forest LTER site, Petersham, Massachusetts, United States - Inc-BW-H-4-O ...
AGTGGCTAGACCGTTGCGGCCCGCCGAGTGTGCGGCCAGCTTCACCTTCGCTGTCGAGTGTGCGGCCAGCTTCACTCTCGTGGCAGTCTCGCGAGGTAATGCAACACGCATTGTCCGTCCGCCCTTGCTACGCCACCGATCTGGGCCGGGACGGGCCGCGGGTGCGTTGTCCAATCCGGCGTCATCTGATAGCGGCCGCACAAATGCGTCATCGCCGCCGTCATGGCCGACAGCGAGAACGGCTGGGCCGGACACGAGTGCCGTCCATGGCCGAACGCCGTCACCAACATGGGCGAGGGGAGTGCCTTCTCGTCGGTCAGCCGGTGCCGCGTCCATCGGTCCGGGTCCCAGTTTTCCAGCCCCGGTGCAACGGACGTGTTGAGCAGGGGCAGCAACGTGGCGATGGTCCACCCCGGCGGCACCTGGTAGCTGACCTCGCCGGTGTCCAAACGGACCGGGGACAGCACGGTGCGGGACATGATCGAGCGTTGCGCCAGACGGGTGGACTCCAGCGCACAGCGCTGGGCCAGGTCGGCATCGGCGGCGACGACGCGCGCCAGATGTTCCGGGTGCTCGAGCAGATCGATCAGCGCCCACCCGAGCGCGGCGGCCAAATTGGACATCGAGGCGATGTGTATCAGCGCGACATCGAGCGCGATTCCGCGAAATCGGTTGTCCTGCGCCTCCGAACACCACGCGTCCACGATCCTGCCGAACAGACCCTGATCGTCCGTACCGCCGGTGTCCCAGCGGCGCGCGGCGGCCGCGACGATATCGACAACCTCGTCGAGGGCCGCGTGCTCGGCTCGCTTGTTCGAGGCTGCGACGGCAGCCATCGCGTCGGGATGCACGAATGCGTCGGCACCGTCGAGGGTGTCGAAGGCCCGCACGAGGCGATCAAACCCCTCGCCTTCGGCACATCCGGGCCCCGCCCAAGACGCGAGCCCCATCCGGTGGCCGAGTCGGCGGGTCAGGTCGAAGACGTCCACCGAGCCCGACGGGCCCAGCTCGATGGTGGTCTCCCGCAGCGCCCAATCCAGGTTGGCCAAGTAGCCGGCGACGTCGTCGCGGCGGAACAGGGTGTTGGGCAGGATGCGCCGGCCGTCGAAGATCTCGTCGGGAAGTTTGCGGCGCAGCATCAGGTAGTCGGCGACGCCTTTGCTGGCCTTCTCCTCGGGCAATCCGTAGAACGATTCGACGCCGGCGGCAGAGAACGTGAACAGGTAGTGATCCTGACCGCTCTGCACGGCGAAGGTGTCGCCGTGTCTGGCCCGGGCCGCCGCGATAGCGGCGACGGCGTCAGAGACCGGGACGTCCCAGGGCAGGCCGATTCCTTCGGCGTAGGGCGCGTCTGAAGCCGAGCAGGCGTCCGGCACCGTTTAATGCGCCGTCCGATTTCGCAGTGAATTGAACAGGTTTCGCACTGCGTGGTCGGCCACCGACAGCGGCGACATCACCGTCTCGCCCACGCTCACCATGTAGTCGATTCGTTCGACAATGGCCTCGACCGGCGCGACGAGCGTGACCAGCCGGCCCATCAGGTCGTCAATCCTGACGAGCGTGGCCTCGAAGTGGTCCAAGCCGGCGTCCAGGCGGTCCACCGCCTCGTTCAAGTGGGAGAGCGAATTGTTCAGGTCCGAGAGGGTATTACCCAGGCCGCCGAGCACGTCTTCGAGTTGCCCCACGGTGACGTCGGCGTTCATTGCCGCCTGGGTGAGCGTCCTGATGCGCTGTCGCGGCGGGCGGCTGCCGGCGCTTTTGTCTGCCATGCGCTCATTATTACTGGCCGGTCGGGAACCCCCGGACTCGAATCGGCATCTGATCGGGTATGCAACCCAGACACTGCGAACATTGCCGCCCCGCCGTGACGACGGGCGCTGCGCCACCCGACATCATTCGGCGGCTGCAGGACTACGTGCTCGGCTACGCCGATCGGCTGGCCGAGCGGCGGCGTTAGCCGGACAGTTTGGCTGCCGCCTGGGTGTCGAGGAACCAGACCGTGTCTTCCCGGCCGACCGCACCGGCGGCCGGTACCGACACCGGGTCGGCGCCGCCGATCGCGGCGGCCACCGCGTCGGCTTTCTCCGCGCCTGACACCAATATCCACACTTCGCGAGACCGCTGGATTGCGGGCAGTGTCAACGTAATTCGTTGCGGCGGGGGCTTGGGTGAATCCTCCACACCGACCACCAGCCGGGTGGTTTCGCGCACGGCTGGAGTGTCCGGGAACAGCGAATTGATGTGGCCTTCGGGTCCCATGCCGAGCAGGTGGACGTCGAAATTCGGTGCGGGGTCGCCCGGTTCGGCGTTCGCGGCCAGGAGTTGCTCGTACGACAATGCGGCGGCCGCAAGATCGCTGCCGAATTCGCCGTCAAGCGCCGGCATCGGGTGCACGTTGCGCGCCGGAATGTCGATGTGATTCAGCAGCGCATCGAGGGCCTGCTTGTCGTTGCGTTCGTCGTCGTCTTCGGCCACGTAACGTTCGTCGCCCCAAAACAGATGCACCTTGGCCCAGTCGATGCGCTGCCCCTGGGCGCCGAGATAACTCAACAGCCGGTTGCCGTTTCCGCCTCCGGTCAGCACGATCAGTGCCCGCCCACGAGCGGCGGCGGCCGCGTCGATGGCGCCGATCAGGCGCTCGCCGGCCGCCGCGGCCAGCCCGTCGCTGTCGGCGAAGGTCTCGACAGTCGTGCTCACACATACTCCACTCGGTCGATGCCTTCGAGCGCCGAAAGGTAGATCGCGTCCGCGTCCAACCGGCGCAGATCCTCGGCGAGACACTCGCGGGTTTCCCTGCGCTGCAATGGGACAAGCGCATCCGGCTTGGCCGTCCGGCTCAACGTCGCCGTCACGCCGTCCTGCGGTCTGCTCAACGTCACCGTCTCGCTGTTGCGCACCAGTTCGACCTTGAGCTCACCGACCGCGCGTCGCACCGGCCCGTCGATGCGGCCCGCCAGCCACCCCGCGAGAACATCCAGCGCAGGCTCGGTCTTCAACCCGGACACCAACGCCGAGCTGATTGGCTCGTGCGGCGGCTGGTCGATCGCCGAGGTGAGCAGTGCCCGCCAGTAGGTGATGCGGCTCCAGGCCAGGTCGGTGTCACCCGGGGTATAACCGGCAAGCCTGCTTTTGATGCAAGCCAATGGGTCAGTCCCGTTGGTTGCGTCGGTGATACGCCGAAGTGCCAGTTGGCCCAACGGATCGCGCGCCGGCACGGCCGGGGCGAGATCCGGCCACCACGCCACCACCGGGATATCGGGCAGCAGGAACGGCAGGACGACGCTGCTGCTGTGTCCGGCGAGTGGGCCCGAAAGCCGAAGCACCACCACCTCGGTGGCGCCGGTGTCGCCGCCGGCCCGCAGTTGCGCGTCCAAACGCGCCTCGGCGGCATCCGCGTCGCCGGTCATCACCACGATTACCCGGCTGGGGTGTTCGTGGCTGGCCGCGATGGCCGCCTCGATGGATTCTTCGAGGATGGTCTCGCTGTCGGGCGCGATAACCAATGTCAGTACCCGGCCGAGAGTCACTGCGCCGACCTTCTCGCGCAGCTCGTCGAGCCTTTTGTTGATTTCGTTAGTACTGGTTTCCGGCAAATCGACGATCATTTGCGCCGCTCCTCCCCGCCCGGGCTCATGGCCGCCGCCATTCCCGGCCGGTCCGGCCGAGCATCTCGAACGACGCTGCCGGTCCCCAGGTGCCCGCCTCATACGGTTCGGGTTTACCGTGTTCGGCCCAGCGGTCGAGAGCCGGATCCAGTATCTCCCAGGCCAATTCGACTTCCTCATTCACCGGAAACAGTGACGGCTCGCCGAGCAGCACATCGAGGATCAGCCGTTCGTAGGCCTCGGGTGATTCTTCGGAGAACGCGGAGCCGTACGAGAAATCCATATTGACGTCGCGTACTTCCATGGCGCTGTCCGGCACCTTGGATCCGAATCGCAAGGTAATCCCTTCGTCGGGCTGTACCCGGATTACCAGCGCATTGGCGCCCAGCTCATCGGTCATCGTTGCGTCGAAAGGCAGATGCGGTGCGCGCTTGAACACCAGGGCGATCTCGGTCACCCTGCGGCCCAGTCGTTTTCCGGTGCGAAGATAGAACGGCACACCGGCCCAACGCCGGGTGTCGACTTCCACGGTGATGGCGGCGAACGTCTCGGTGGTCGAGTCTTTGGAGAAGCCCTCCTCCTCAAGCAGCCCGACCACATGCTCGCCGCCCTGCCAGCCCGCGGTGTACTGGCCGCGGCACGTGGTCTCGTCCAGCGGCTGGGCAAGTTGAACGGCGGAGAGCACCTTGATCTTCTCGGACTGCAGTTCTGAGGGATGGAAACTTACCGGCTCTTCCATCGCGGTCAGCGCCAGTAGTTGCATCAGATGGTTCTGAATCACGTCGCGGGCCGCGCCGATTCCGTCGTAATAGCCTGCACGCCCGCCGAGACCGATGTCCTCGGCCATGGTGATCTGCACGTGGTCGACGTAGTGGGCGTTCCAGATCGGGTCGAACAACTGATTGGCGAACCGCAGCGCCATGATGTTCTGCACCGTTTCCTTGCCCAGGTAGTGGTCAATGCGGAACACCGATTCCTCGGGGAACACACTGTTGACCACATGGTTGAGCTCGCGTGCACTGTCCAGGTCGTGGCCGAACGGCTTTTCGATGACCACCCGCCTCCAGCTGTCGTCCTGGGGACGGGCCAACCCGGCTTTGCTCAACTGCTCGCAGACCGCCGGAAAGCTGTTGGGCGGGATTGCCAGGTAGAACGCGTGATTGCCGCTCGTGCCGCGTTCCGCGTCGAGCTTGTCCAAGGTCTCGGCCAGCTGCGCGAATGCGGCGTCGTCGTCGAAGGTGCCTTTGACGAACCGGCATCCCTCCGCCAGCCTGTCCCAGATCGACTGGCGGAACGGCGTGCGCGAATGCGCCTTGACGGAGTCGTAGATCTCCTTGGTGAAACCTTCGTGGTCCCAGTCTCGGCGGGCGAACCCGACGAGCGCAAAGTTGGGTGGCAGCAAGCCACGGTTGGCCAGGTCGTAGATAGCCGGGACAACCTTCTTACGGGCCAGATCCCCGGTCACGCCGAAGATCACCACCGCGCAAGGCCCGGCGATTCGCGGCAGCCGCTTATCGCGCTTGTCTCGCAGCGGGTTTTGCCACCGTGCGGCACCGGCCGCGCTGCGGGCCGGGCTCATTTGGCGGCGTTGTCCAGCTGCTCCTGAGTCGCGTCGAGGAGCTCCTTCCAGGACGCTTCGAATTTCTCCACGCCCTCGCTCTCCAGCACGAGGAACACGTCCGTCAGGTCGATGCCGACCGCCGTGAGGTTGTCGAAGACCTCTTGGGCGGCCGAGGCGGTGCCGGTGATCGTATCACCGGTGACCACACCATGATCGGCGACCGCGTCAATCGTCTTCTCCGGCATGGTGTTCACGGTGTTCGGGGCGACCAGCTCGGTGACGTAGAGCGTGTCGGAGTAGTCCGGGTTCTTCACGCCGGTCGACGCCCACAACGGCCGCTGCACCCGCGCACCGTCTTTCTCGAGCTGCGAGTAGCGATCGCCACCAACGAAGACTTCCTGGTAGGCGGCATAGGCCAGTCGTGCGTTGGCCACTCCCGCCTGTCCGCGCAGCGCCAGCGCTTCATCGGAGCCGATCTTCTCCAGGCGCTTGTCGATCTCGGTGTCGACTCGTGAGACGAAAAACGATGCCACGGAATGAATCTTGGAGAGGTCGTGTCCGGCCTGCTTGGCCGCCTCAAGTCCCGCCAGGTAGGCGTCCATCACCTCGCGGTGCCGCTCGACCGAGAAGATCAGCGTGACGTTGACCGAAATCCCCTCCGCCAGAACGGCGGTAATGGCGGGCAGCCCGGCCTTGGTGGCCGGGATCTTGATGAATAGATTCGGCCGGTCGACGATCTTCCACAGCTCGATGGCCTGCTGGATCGTCTTGTCGGTTTCGTGCGCCAACCGCGGGTCGACCTCGATGGAGACACGACCGTCGACCCCGCCCGACGCCTCCCACTGCGGTGCCAGCACGTCGCACCCGTTGCGGACGTCGTCGGTGGTGACGGTGCGGATGGTGGCGTCGACGTCGGCGCCGCGCTCGGCCAGCTCTGCGATCTGAGCGTCGTATGCTTCGCCGTGCGACAGCGCCGCCTGGAAGATCGACGGGTTGGTGGTGACACCGACGACGCTCTTGGTGTCGATGAGTTCTTGTAAGTTGCCGGACTGTAAGCGCTGTCGGGACAGGTCGTCCAGCCACACGGATACGCCCGCGGCGCTGAGCGCGGCGAGGTTGGGATTCTGAGTCATCGAATTTCCTTCTTTTAGTTATCCAGTGTTCGTTCCGCGGCGTCGACTACGGCTTCCGGGGTGAACCCGTACTCACGGAACAAAGTCTTGGCATCGGCGGATGCCCCATAGTGCTCGATCGACACGATCTCGCCGGTATCGCCGACCAGCTTGTGCCAACACTGCGCGATGCCGGCCTCGACGGCGACGCGTGCCGACACCGACGGGGGCAGCACGCTGTCACGGTATTCGTACGGTTGCGACTCGAACCATTCGACGCACGGCATCGACACCACGCGCGCGACAATGTCCTTGTCGGCCAACAACTTTTGTGCCTCAACGGCTAGCTGGACTTCGGAGCCGGTGGCGATCAGAACGACGTCTGGTTCTTTGCCGCCGTCATTGCCCAGGATGTATCCGCCCTTGGCCACACCCTCGATGCTGGTCCCCTCCAGCACCGGCAGGCCTTGGCGGGTCAGGATGAGGCCCGCCGGACCGCTGCCGCTGCCGCGCGCCAAGATCGTGCGCCAGGCGTACGCGGTTTCGTTGGCGTCGGCGGGACGCACCACCGACAGGTGTGGGATCGCGCGAAGCGCCGAAAGGTGCTCGATCGGCTGGTGAGTCGGGCCGTCTTCGCCGAGCCCGATCGAATCGTGCGTCCACACGTAGATGGTGTCGATATCCATCAGCGACGCCAGTCGCACCGACGGGCGCATGTAGTCGGAGAATTGCAGGAAGGTGCCGCCGTAGGCGCGGGTCGGGCCATGCAGCACGATGCCGGACAAGATCGCGCCCATCGCGTGCTCGCGGATACCGAAATGCAGGGTGCGGCCATACCAGTGGGCGGTGTAATCCTTGGTCGAAATCGACGGCGGGCCAAAGGAGTCCACGCCCTTCATGGTGGTGTTGTTGCTGCCCGCCAAATCGGCCGAACCGCCCCACAGCTCAGGCAGTTTCGGTCCCACCGCGGTGAGCACCTCCCCGGACGCGGCGCGGGTGGCCAGAGCTTTGGATCCCGGTTCCCAGTGCGGGATGTCGGCGTCCCACCCGTCGGGCAACTTTTCCGCGGTCAACCGGTCCAGCAGCGCTTTGCGTTCCGGCTCGCGTTTCGCCCAAGCCTCGAACTCCGGCTGCCAGCGCTCGTGGGCCTCTTTCCCGCGAGCGACCAGCCCACGGGTGTGCGTGATGACGTCCTCACGTACCTCAAACGTCTTGTCGGGATCGAAGCCCAGGATCTTCTTGACGGCGGCGACTTCTTCGTCGCCGAGGGCCGCACCGTGCGCCTTGCCAGTGTTCATCGCCTTCGGTGCCGGATAGCCGATGATGGTCCGCAGCGAGATGAACGACGGCCGGTCGGTGACGGCCTTGGCGTTCGCGATGGCCTCCTCGATACCGACCACGTTCTCGCCGCCCTCGACCCGCTGCACGTGCCAGCCGTAGGCCTCATACCGGGCCGCGGTGTCCTCGCAGAGCGCGATGTTGGTGTCGTCCTCGATGGAGATCTGATTGTGGTCGTAGAACACGATCAGGTTGCCCAGTTCCTGGACCGCCGCCAGCGACGACGCCTCGGAGGTAACCCCTTCTTCGATATCGCCGTCGGAGGCGATCACGAAGATGTAGTGATCGAACGGGCTGGTCCCGGGGGCAGCGTCCGGGTCGAACAGGCCGCGCTCGTAGCGCGACGCCATCGCCATCCCCACCGCCGACGCGAGACCCTGGCCAAGCGGGCCGGTGGTGATCTCCACGCCCCGGGTGTGCCGGAATTCCGGGTGTCCGGGCGTCTTGGATCCCCAGGTGCGCAGCGATTCGAGATCGGCGAGGTCCAGACCGAAACCGCCCAGGTAGAGCTGGATATAGAGGGTCAGGCTGCTGTGCCCGGCCGACAGCACGAACCGATCCCGGCCGAGCCAGGTGGTGTCGTTGGGGTCGTGCCGCATGGCCCGTTGAAACAGCGTGTAGGCCAGCGGGGCCAGGCTCATCGCCGTCCCCGGATGCCCGTTGCCGACTTTCTGGACCGCGTCGGCGGCCAGCACCCGCACGGTGTCCACTGCGGCCGAATCGATCTCGGCCCAGTCGTCGGGATGGTGCGGTTGGGTAAGGGTCGAGATGTCTTCGAGTGTGGTCACAGATGCGGTCCTCGGGTCGACAACGTGATTGATCCCCACCCTAGTGCGGAAACCTACGTCGACGCAGGTCCAGAAGCAGATGAACTCCCGGCAAATTGTTGTGAGTCGACCCTGCACTGCGAGCGGTGCATGCAAGCGGTCTACCATCCTCTGTAGTAGAAGCTGCGCGCTGCTGCGATCCAAGGAGTTATTGCGTGAGCATTCGCGAGCGCGTTGCGCCGAGTCGAGTCAGCACGACTGTGTTGGCTTATTTGGCGTTGACCAAGCCGCGGGTCATTGAGCTGTTGCTCGTCACCGCGATCCCGGCGATGTTGCTGGCCGACCGCGGCACGGTGAACCCGCTGCTGATCCTCAATACCCTGATCGGCGGGATGCTGGCCGCCGGGGGCGCCAACACGCTGAACTGTGTGGCCGACGCCGACATCGACAAGCTGATGAAGCGGACCGCCCGGCGGCCGCTGGCGCGCGCTGCCGTGCCCACCCGGAACGCCCTGGTGTTCGGAGTGGTGTTGAGTGTCGCTTCGTTCTTCTGGCTGTGGCGGACAACGAACCTGCTGTCGGGGTTGCTGGCGGTGGCCACCATCGCGTTCTACGTGTTCGTCTACACCCTGTTGCTCAAGCGCCGCACCTCGCAGAACGTGGTCTGGGGCGGGGCGGCCGGCTGCATGCCGGTGATGATCGCCTGGTCGGCCGTCACCGGCACCATCGGTTGGCCGGCGCTGGTGATGTTCGCGATCATCTTCTTCTGGACGCCGCCGCATACCTGGGCATTGGCCATGCGGTACAAGGAGGACTACAAAGCCGCCGGCGTGCCGATGCTGCCGACCGTCGCGACCGAGCGCCAGGTCACCAAGCAGATCCTGATTTACACCTGGCTGACGGTGGCCGCGACGTTGGCGCTGGCGCTGGCGGCCGGATGGCTATACACCGCGGTAGCGCTGGCGGCCGGGGCGTGGTTCTTGGCGATGGCGCACCAGCTCTACGCGGGTGTGCGCCGCGGCGAGCCGGTCAAGCCGCTACGGCTGTTCTTGCAGTCGAACAACTACCTCGCGGTGGTGTTCTGCGCGTTGGCGCTCGACTCGGCGATGGCGCTGCCCACGCTGCTGCGCGTCTGACACCTAACGCGAGGTCTTCGACCTGCGAATACCCCCTACCCGGTCGGGGTCTTGCGCCTACGACACAGCGTCGTATTCAATGCCCGACGTGATCTCACCGGTGGGCGGCTGATGACGGCGCCAGTCTGGATGGCGTCTCCGCCGGAGGTGCACTCGGCGTTGCTCAGCAGCGGCCCAGGACCCGAGTCACTGCTGGCTGCGGCCAGCGCGTGGAATTCGTTGAGCACCGAATACGCGTCGGTCGCTGAGGAACTCAGCGCGGTCTTGGCGGAGGTGCAGGCGGGCGCGTGGCAAGGCCCTAGCGCCGAGCGGTACGTGGCTGCGCACATGCCCTACTTGGCGTGGCTGGTGCAGGCCAGCGCCAAGAGCGCGTCGGAGGCCGTCCAGCACGAGACCGCGGCCACCGCCTACACCGCGGCGTTGGCCACGATGCCGACGCTGCCGGAGTTGGGCGCCAACCACATGATTCACGGGGTGTTGGTGGCGACCAATTTCTTTGGTATCAACACGATTCCGATCGCGCTCAACGAGGCCGACTATGTACGGATGTGGATCCAGGCGGCCACCACGATGTCCACCTATCAGGCGGTCTCGAGCGCCGCGGTGGTATCAACGCCGCAGACCGATCCGGCGCCTCAGATCGTGAACCCGCGGCCTGCCGATGGAGAATTCGGCGGCGGTGGCGACCAGGGGATTCTGCCCATCGTCGACAACGACTCCGGCGATCCCTACAACCTGAGCTGGTGGATCAATCGATTCCTCGAAGTTCCGCAGACCTTATCGAGAGACGTCCAGCTCATCGCCCAGAACCCGACTCAGGGATTCACGCAGCTATTTTCCGACATTGGCGGACTGGCGTCAGACGAGTTCGGCCACGCGCTCCAGGCCATCGAGTACTTCCCTCAACTCCTGGCGCTTCCTTTCGCCGTGCCGGCCGGAGCCGCGGGAGGCTTGGCGGGCCTGGCCGGATTGGCTGGAATCCAGCCTGAAGCGGCCACCGCCCCCGCCGTGGCGGCCGCGCCGACACCCCAGACGCACAGTTTGCCGGCGGTGACGAGCAGCCCTGTTGCGATAGGTGCGGGCGGCACTGCGCCCGGCACGTCCCCAAGCCCTTCTCCCGCGTCCACGGCAAGCTCCGTCGCCGGTGCCGCGCCGCCGCCCCCTGCTGCGGGTGGTACGGGGTTTGTCCCCCCGTATGCCGTTGGGCCGCCCGGCATCGGGGTCGGTGCGGGGATGAGTTTGGGCGCCAAGACTCAGGAGCCGACGTCGCGTGGATCGGCGAAGGCACCCGAGATCGCTGCGGCCGCGGCGGTCGCGGGGGTGCGGGGCCGGCGCCGGCGGCGCCAGCGCGCGGGTATGCGCGGGTACGGCGATGAGTTCATGGATATGAATGTCCAGGTCGACCCGGACTGGGTCGCGCCGCCGGGCGGGGAGGCGGTGGCGTCGGATCGGAGTGCGGGCCCGTTGGGGTTCGCCGGCACGGTGTCGAAGGGCAGCACGCAGGCAGCGGGGTTGGCGACGCTTTCCGGTGATGACTTCGGAGGGGGACCGAATATGCCGATGCTGCCGAATACCTGGGATCCCGCGGGCAAGCCTGCAGATGGGCATGAGTAGGACTGGGATCATCACGACGTCGGGCAGGGCCACCGGCAAGCTGTCGATAGCTGATCGGCTGCAAGTTTTCGAGTCCACGATCGTGTGGTAGTTATTAATGAAAATCGTATTCATCTCAGCCCCGGTCGGGGCTCGTTGACAGCCTGGAATCCAGGCCAGGCCGGCAGGGGCGGAGACCACGCGTGACGCAGCAACACTTTTCGGGCGTCGACGTTGAGCTCTCGTTGGCCTGGTTGCTTCAGCCACTCTCCGTCGAAAACTTTCTCGACGAGATCTGGTCCCAAACCCATCACCACATCCGGCGAGGCTGCCCAGGCTATTTCGATGGTCTCTTGCCTGGGCCGTCGACGGTCGACGAATTGCTGGAGTTGTTTCGCCGCGAGCCATCGGCGCTGCGGTTGGTAAAGGGAAGAGACAAAAAGGGATCCGACAACTACCTGCTCGTTGACGGCAGCCTCGATGTTGTCGGTATCCGCAACGACTTCGCCGACGGCTACACGATCGTGTTGGACGGCGTCGAGAAATACGTGCGGGCGGTCGGGACGTTGGCCCGTTCGATCGAGGTCGAGCTGAACTTTCCAGTACAGGTCAACACCTACATCACCCCGCCAGGTCAGACGGGTCTGGCGCCCCACTACGACGACCACGACGTATTGATCCTGCAGGTCCAGGGCTCGAAAATCTGGCATTTGTACCTCGGCGCCGACCGCCCGCCGCGCGAGATCCAGCGCGAGAAGGACAAGGTGGTTGCCATCGATGGCCTTCCGCCGCCCACCGACGTGCGCCTGGAAGGTGGCGACGTGCTGTACGTGCCACGCGGCCGCGTTCATTCCGCCGAGACAACCTCAGAGCAATCCATCCATCTGACCGTCGGCATCCACGTACCGACCGTGCTCATGCTTGCCATCGGAGCGCTTTACTCGCAGAGCTGGCGTGATGATCGTCTGAACGCCCGTCTGCCTGTGCGGCATCTGGATGATGCGGATCTGGACGCGACGCTGCGCAGCCTGGTGCGGGAAGCTGTTGGGACAGTTGATGATTTGGGCGCAATGGCCGGCGGTCTCGGGTTACTGGCGGACGGCTTGGTCCGGCGCGGCCAATGCCCACCGGTCGGACCAATCGCAAACGCCACGGGAATCGACGGAGAAACACGGGTGCGGAAGTACCAACCGCTCTATTCGTCAGTGAAGATCGAACCCGGCGGCGTCGTACTGCAATTCGCGAGTTTGTCGATTGCCGCCGGCCTAAACCATCAAGCCGCGATGGAGTTCGTTTCGCGAAGCACCGAGCCGTTCCGGGTTGGCGACATGCCCGAGCTGAGCGAGAGGCAGCAGATCGAGCTGGCCCGATCGCTGATCGTCAGCGGATTCCTCGTCCGACTGCCTTAGGATGCTGATGGTGCCGGGCCGGGGGAAATCAGACCAGACCGGCGAGGGCGAGAAAACGGAGAGCACGGCTGATGCAGCAACGCTTATCGGGCGTTGACCGCGAGTTGTCATTGGCCTGGCTGCTTCACCCACTGACGGTCGAGACCTTTCTCAGTGAGATTTGGGGGGCGACTCATCACCACGTGAGCCGAAACTGCCCTCGATACTTCGACAGCCTGCTGGACGGCTCAGCCTCTGTTGATGAGCTGGTGGGGTTGTTTCGGCCGGATCTGTCATTGGTGAGCCTGGTCCGGGAGGACGACAAAAAGGATTCATACGTCTACCGGCTTGCCGGTAGCGGTTTCGATGCTGCTGGAATCGGCAAGGACTTCGCCGATGGCTACACGATCCTCTTGGGCAGTGTTCAGCGATATGTGCGCGAAATTGCGTCGCTACTGCACTCCATCGAGGTCGAGCTGAACTTCGCGGCGCAGGCCAACGCCTACATCACGCCGCCCGAATCCCAGGGCTTTGTAGCCCATTTCGACGATCACGACGTGTTGATCCTGCAGATTCGGGGATCCAAAATTTGGCACGTGTACGACGGTGCTGATGTAGCAGCGCACCAGATGCTTCGCCGCGAGCCGGTGGCCACGGCCGCGCTCCCCTCGCCCACCGACGTGCGCCTGGAGGTCGGCGACGTGCTTTACCTGCCACGCGGCCGAGTCCATGCGGCCGAAGCAACCTCGGAGTTATCGGTCCACTTGACCGTCGGCCTCACCGCACCCACGCTGCTCACGCTTGTCACCCGAGCACTTAACTGGCTGAGCTCCTCCGATGATCGTGTCCACACCCAGCTGCCGCCGCGGTACCTCAACGACCCGGACGTACGGGTCGGTCTGGGCGTCCTCGTGCGCGACATCGCCGAAGCCCTCGAACAGCCGAGCGTCATCGCGGAAGGGCTCTCTTCGCTGGAAGATGACCTCGTCAAGCGCGGCCCAGGCCCGCCCGTCGGACAGTCGATCTCAGACGCCGTTGGGATTGACGCCCATAGCCGAGTGGTGAAGTACCAACCGCTCTATTCGCGGGTAGCAGACACTTCCGACGGCGTCGCACTGCACTTTGCACAATTAGTGATAAATGCCCCTCCCGACCATAAAGACGCACTGCAGTTCCTCTCGAAAAGTACCGACCCCTTTCGGATTTGCGATCTGCCGGGGCTGTCTGCGGCGCAGCAGACGGAATTGGCCCGAACCCTGATCGTGAATGGATTCCTTGTCCGGCTGCCCGACGATTGATGGAACTCGCCGAGCTCGCGCGTTGGACGCCCATCAGATTCGACCTTTCCGGACCCGTACCGACGGTCGACTGGGCCGATCTTTCCGAAGAACGTTTCGTCGAACCGTTCTTCGACCAGACCGTTGCCCGCTGGGCGTCCGGCCCCCGGGCCCGGCCGCTCGTCAGGACCGGGCTAGAAGCCCTCGTCATTCTCGACAACGAGCCCTCGCTCGAGCCTGCGGGCATGATCTTTCACCTGTCGCGCTGCGGGTCCACTCTGGTGTCTCGGATGCTGGGCACCCTTCCCGGGACCGTCGTTATTTCCGAGCCTTCGCCCCTCAACGCGCTCCTCGGGCTCGACCCCGGCCGGGTCAGCGAGGCCATGCTGGTCCGATCGGTGCGGCTTTTGGTGCGGGCGCTGGGCCGATGTCGGCACGGTGACGAACACCACCTGGTGCTCAAGTGCACCAGCTGGAACATCCGCCGCCGAGAAATCCTGGCCGCCGCTTTTCCCGAAACGCCGTGGGCCTGGGTCCAGCGCGACCCGGCGCACGTCTTGGCTTCGCTGCTGGCCAAGCCACCGGGCTGGCTCGGACTCCAGGCAGTGCCCCCCCGGACCGCGCGGCTCTTCGGCCTTGATCCGCAGGCGGTTCCGGCGAGGGCGCGCGTCGAGTTCGCGGCTCGCGCGCTCGGCGCCATGCTGGAGGCGGCCGCAACTGATCCTGCAGGGCGTCTGTCGATCGACCATGCCGAATTGCCCGGTGCGGTTTGGCAGCACGTAGCCCCGCATTTCGGGCTCGAGGCCGATAGTGCGGCGATTGACCGCATGATCGAGGAATCCCGGTTCTACTCAAAGGACCCATCACCCCGCGTCTTTGACAGGGATGCCTCCGAGCGCCGCCTGATGACCGATGCGATGCGTAAGGCCGCCGAGCGCTTCGCCGAGCCCGGTTATCGCTTGCTGGCATCGCCTCGTTAGAGCGGCTGGCCGGCCTCGCGCGGCAACACACGGCCGTCGAGTTTCTAATGCCGCGGCCGTGTGGTATTAATCTTAATGAAAATCATATTCATCTCGGCCATTCGGCCCATGACCGAGGAGTTGCTGTCATGACGTTGCGTGTCGTTCCCGAAGGTCTCGCCGGCGCTAGTGCAGCGATCGAGGCGTTGACCGCGCGTCTGGCCTCTGCCAATGCCGGCGCGGCCCCGCTGATCACGGTTGTGGCGCCTCCTGCCGCGGATCCGGTGTCGTTGCAGAACGCGGCCGGGTTCAGCGTTCGCGGCGGCGAACATTCAGCGGCGGTGGCCCAAGGCGCGGCAGAACTTGGTCGCGCCGGCGTCGGGGTCGGCGATGCGGGTGTCGGCTATGCAGCACGCGATGCAATGGGGGCGTCATCGTATTTCTTTGCGGGCGGGTGAAATGACAGCACCCATCTGGATGGCCGCGCCGCCGGAGGTGCATTCCGCGTTGTTGAGCAGTGGCCCCGGGCCCGGGTCATTGCTGGCGGCGGCCGGGGCGTGGAACTCACTGAGCGCCGAATACACCTCGGTGGCTGAGGAACTCAGCGCGGTGTTGGCCCAGGTGCAGACGGGCGCATGGCAGGGCCCGAGCGCGGAGTCGTTCGTGGCGGCGTTCGTCCCGTATTTGGCCTGGTTGACACAGGCCAGCGCCGACAGCACCGCCGCGGCCGCCCAGCATGAGACCGCCGCCACCGCCTACACCGCCGCGTTGGCGACCATGCCGACGCTGCCCGAGTTGGCCGCCAACCACATGGTTCACGGTGTGTTGTTGGCAACGAATTTCTTTGGGATCAATACGATTCCGATTGCGCTCAATGAGGCCGACTATGTACGGATGTGGATTCAGGCCGCCACCGCGATGGGCACGTATCAAACGGTCTCCAGCGCGGCGTTGGCATCGACCCCGGCAACCACGTCAGCACCGCCAATCGTGAAATCTGAGGCGGCAGCTCAGCCTGCTCTCTCCGTCGATCAACTCTCCGGCGACAACCCGCTGGGGATCCCGCAATGGCTGCAGAACTTCTTGAACCAGTTTGGTGTCGGGAATACCCTGGTTGCCCACGACCCGAAGCTCGACTACTTCTTCGATAACTGGGTTGCGGATTTCCTGCAGAACTTCGGCATCACCTGGAACCCCGCCGCGGGCACCGTCAACGGCGCCACCTACGACTCCTATACGAACGCGGGCATGCCGATATTCTGGCTCGTTCGAGCGCTCGAACTCTTCGAGGACGCTCAACAGTTCGGCACCTACCTGGTGACAAATCCGGTGGAGGCTTTTCAGTACTTCTTCAGCTGGGAGCTGTTCGACTTTCCGCTGCACATCGAAGAAGTCCTTGTCTACGTGGTCCAGAATCCGTTGTTGCTCGCGGTCCTGGCCAGCCCTGCACTCGCCCTTCCCGGTGTCGGCGCTGCCGGGCTTGCCGGGCTGGCAGCCATTCCGCCGCCGACCGCCGCTCCGGCACCCATCCCGGCCCCGCCCGTGTTGCCGGTCGTCGCGACGGCCCCCGCGCCGTTAGGGGTTGCCGGCGCCGCCTCCGGCACGGCCCCAGGCACTTCTCCCGCGTCCACGGCAAGTACCGTTGCCAATCCCGCGCCGCCGACACCGCCGTCAGCCGCAGGCGGCCCGGGCTTTATCCCGCCTTATGCCGTGGGACCTCCCGGGATCGGGACCGGCGCGGGCATGAGTCTCGGCGCCAAAACTCAGGAGCCGACGTCGCGTGGTGCCGCGAAGGCACCCGAGATTGCCGCGGCCGCGGCGGCGGCAGCCGGGCGGACTCGGCAGCGGCGGCGACGGAAGGTGAGCCAACGCGGGTATGGCGACCAGTTCATGGACATGAATATCGACGTCGACCCGGATTGGGGCGCGTCGCCAGACGGGCCAGTCGCATCGACGGCGGCCTCGGATCAAGGAGCCGGGAACCTGGGTTTTGCCGGAACGGTGTCGAAGGGCAGTGCGCAGGCGGCGGGATTGGCTACGCTTGCCGATGACGAGTTCGGTGCAGGCCCAACCATGCCGATGCTGCCCAAGACCTGGGATCGCGATGCGCCGCCGGGGGAAGGGGATGACCACTGAATGTGGTTGTGCGGCAACGGTAGTCGATTAGAGAAAGGATCTTCTTCATGAGTATGTTGGATGCTCATATTCCGCAGTTGGTGGCCTCGCAGTCGGCGTTTGCCGCCAAGGCGGGGTTGATGCGCAGCACGATCGGTCAGGCCGAGCAGGAAGCCATGTCGGCGCAGGCGTTTCACGCCGGGGAGTCCGCGGCGGCCTTTCAGGCCGCCCACGCCCGCTTCGTGGCGGCTGCGGCGAAGATCAATAGCTTGCTGGATATCGCTCAGGCCAACATCGGCGATGCCGCCGGTACCTATGTGGCCGCCGATGCGGCCGCGGCCGGCAGTT
>Ga0210395_10001676_pt1 | contig 17184 bp, 16 predicted proteins | sample IncBWH4OmetaG_FD_150861 | JGI IMG/M metagenome (GOLD analysis project Ga0210395, IMG submission 150861) | Forest soil microbial communities from Barre Woods Harvard Forest LTER site, Petersham, Massachusetts, United States - Inc-BW-H-4-O ...
GTATGCCTCGCAGCAGTATCACGATTTCATCGGCTTCCAAGTGTCCAAGCCTTTGTTGGAACGGACTTTTCCCATTGTTTATGGGGTGGAGTTGAAAGACGTGCTCGCGCATGAGGATCTCGCGGTCGGTTCGTATCGCTTTGCGGTCAGCCGCATGATTCCCCAAATGACCCAGATCGCCCTTCGTACCCACCAGAAGGACATGATGAAAGAGCATCCCGATTTTGCGAAAAAGAAGTTCCTCTACCGGCTCTCGCGCTCCGACTATGAAAAAGAGTGGGGAAAGGACTACACCAAGCCCGATTTCGGCACCCGCTTCTGGTCCGTGGTCCTGCGTTATATGCCGAAGATTGGGCCGTTCAAGGCGCTGGCGTTCAACAATCCAACTGCTCAGACCGAGGACATGTATTTCAAGAGCATCAATACAACCGTCGACCAATATCGCGTCTACCTGAAGCAAGTGGCTTCCGGCTCGCTGGAACTGACCAACAGCGATTTTGATACAGGCAAGGTAACCAAGGCCGCCGAGTACTCTCTGACCGACGAAACCTATGCAAAGCTTTTAGGCCAGTTGGCGGCGCGCAAGTTCGACCTGACTTCGCCGGATCTGCGCGACAACATCCTGGGTTTCTATTCGGACCTCTCTCTTCCTCTGGAAACCAAGAAGGACAGCGCTAAGTGGCAAAGCGTCCTGGCGTCGCTGGATCAATTGAAGTCCGCGACTCCCAACGCCAGTGTCGCACCCGCGATCGCCCAGCAAACGCCTAAATGAAGCCGCCACGCCAATGGGATTTCTTGCGCGCGCTGAAGATCAGCGAGTGCGCTTGTGGACTTGCCGTCACCCTCCTGGGGCTCGGTTTCTCCTCCTTCTATATGCGCGAACTTCTGGTCTCCCTGGCCCTCTTTAGCGTGGCTTTCCTTTTTCTGGCTCTGACAGTTCTGGCACTAATTCTTCTCTGGTGGGCGAGCGAACAACTCGCAAACAGGACCGGACCTGCTTCCCGAAAAGTCATCGCGTTCTCCCGCCGTCTGATAGCCACCTACGCAAGACCTTGACCTTCGGAGAAGTCTTTCTTCAAAGTCAGCGGCTTCTCATGGTCAGTGCGTAGCTCCCATCTTCCTTTTTCGTACCTAAAACCCCGCCGTTGCGTCCAATTCCCTTCCCGTTTGGTCAAATCCGCAAATAAACAATGAAACTGTGCGCAAGTGTACAGCTTCTGTCCCCTCTGCATACTACTATCCATCCTCCAGCAATAAATCGATTCGCAAAATCTTGGGAGGAAATAGAGATGAAGTTAGTAAAGACAATTTTCGCAGTGTTGGCGCTCACACTGCTCGGCGCCTCGTTAGCCCCTGGCGCACGCGCGGATGAGTGGAACAAAAAAACCGTAATGACTTTTAGTCAGGCTGTAGAAATCCCCGGGCAGATTTTGCCAGCGGGAACATACACGTTCGTGTTGGCCGATTCGCCATCCGACCGCCACATCGTCCAGATTTTCAACGCCGACGGCTCGCAAATCATCGCCACCGTTCTCGCAATCAACAACTACCGCCTCAAACCGACTGGCGACACGGTCGTCAAGTTCGTAGAGCGCTCGGGCGACAACCCGGAAGCTCTCAAGGGCTGGTTTTATCCCGGCGATAACTTCGGTCAAGAATTTGTTTACCCGAAGCAGCGCGCTATCGAACTGGCCTTGCTTGCAAAAGAGCCAGTTCCGGCGCTGGCCACCGATAATTCGGACCTGAAGTTGGCCCCCATTGTCGCGGAAACTCCCGACCAGAAGGAAGAGCCAGTAGGCGAAGCGATCCAGGTCGGTCCTCCGGCTGCGGAAGCCACAACTCCTACGCCAGTCGTTAAGGAAACCACTCCTGCGCCGGCCGTAGAAACCGCTCCAACGCCTGTTGCAGAAACCACAGAACTGCCACAGACTGCCAGCCAGCTGCCTCTAGTCATGTTGCTCGGACTGGCTTCACTCGGCGCCGCGCTTCTTCTCAAGCGCTTCTCGAGCTAGGGCCATTCATAAACGCAAGGAAACTCCACTGCGCCGCGGGCTTGATCCATCCTTTTCCTCCCGCGGCGCAAGGAGATTTGTCAGTGACTCCGACCATTCGACCGCACAACTTCGCTTTGCTCCCTTGGTGCTATCCTCTGGCCGTTCTTCTGCTCTTTTCCAACGCGCCGGGACTCTCGCAATCGCAGCAATCCCCTGCTTCTGAAGGCGCCCGATCCTCCACAATTTCGGTAGCGTCAGAGCTTGTTGCGCTCCCTGTCCGCGTGACCGACGGAGATGGAGATGTGGTCCCAGGATTAACTCAGGAAGCCTTCAGCGTCTTCGAAGACGGGCGTCCGCAAAAACTCACTCTCTTCGAACAAGAAGACGCTCCCGTGACTGTTGGCCTCGTCGTCGACCACAGCCGCAGTATGGGTCCGAAACTCGCCGAAGTAACCGCCGCCGTTTCCGCCTTCGCGCATTCAAGCAATCCTCAAGATGAAATGTTCGTCGTAGATTTCAATGACGACGTCTGGCTTCAAATGCTCGGCGGAAAACCTTTCACACACAACGCCAAAGATCTCGAGACTGCCATCGCTGCCGTTTCCGCTCGCGGGCGAACCGCCCTGTATGACGCGGTCTCGGAAGGGCTCAAGCATATGCGTTTTGGCCATTGCGAGAAAAAAGCTCTGATCATCGTAAGTGACGGCGGCGATAACGCCAGCCATGTAAAGTATTCGCAGGTTCTCGACCTCGCTCAGCGCTCGCAAGTGCTGATTTATTCGATCGTCTTGCAGGGTGACGGCCAGGAAGAAAACCCTGGCGCCCTTCGCCGGCTCAGCAAAAGCACCGGCGGCATCGCCTACTTCCCGCGCTCCGCTGAAACCATCGCCAGCATATCCGCGCTCATTGCGCGCGATCTCCGCGAACAATACACTCTGGGGTTCGCGCCGGAAAAACGGAGCGGCGGCGCATCTTTCCGAAAAATTCAAGTGAAAGTCGCCGCCCCTGGCCGCAGCAAACTTCACGTCCGCTATCGGCCGGGCTATTTTGCCGTGGACGTAAGCCAGGCTCACACACAATCCGGCAAGGGCGCTTCATGAAACTTGCCAACCGCGCCGCGGTTCGACGGCGGCGGATAAGGTCCACAATCTTCCGCGCCGCGTCTTACTTATTTCTGGCACTCGGCCTCCTCGCCGTCGGCTATTCCGTATATGTCGTGGTGGACGCGCAGGCCTATCAAGCCTACGAGCAGGCGAAATTCGAAAGAGTAAGCACCGAAGAGCCTTCGCCTCCACTCGTGGAGGGCGGCGTCATTGGTGAAATCCAAGTTCCTCGTCTGCACCTGAAAGCCATCGTCGTCCAAGGCGATTCACACACGATTTTGCGCCGCGCTGTAGGCCACATCCCCGAAACCGCCTTGCCTGGAAAACCCGGCAACGTCGCTCTTGCCGGGCACCGCGACACTTTTTTCCGCCCGCTCCGCAATGTTCGGCTGGGCGACACAATCACTCTCAAAACGCCCACCGGCGATTTTCAATATCTTGTCGAATCCACTCAAGTCGTTCCCGCCAGCAACGTCGAAGTCCTCAACGCGTCGAGCGGCCGCACTCTCACACTCATCACTTGCTTCCCGTTTGACTACCTCGGCGCAGCCCCGAACCGTTTTGTCGTCCGCGCTCGCGAGCTCTTAATCCAAACGCAAGATCCGCCCCTCGCGCACTAGAGGATTTCCAGGGATTCTCGTCCCTGAAGCTGAATTCCAGCCCGCCGAGCCATTTCTGCGTTCGAACTTGAACCGCCCTGGCAGCCGAATGAAAACCAATTGTGTGCACAACCGGACAGATTCGCCACCTCAACTCGTCTAACATCTCTCAGTAGCGACTCGAAACCATGAGACCCATCTTTATAGCCGGAATTGTTTTGATAGTTCTTGGTGCCCTGGCACTTGCCTACCAAGGTTTCTCGTATACCCGCCACGAACATGTGATGGATGTGGGTCCCATGCATGTTACGACAGAGACTCGAGACAGAATTCCCATTCCACCCATATTCGGTGGGCTCGCCCTCGTAGGAGGAATCGCCCTGCTAGTCGCCGGCGGCAAGAAAAGCTCTTAACTCAAATCTGCAGCAACGCCCGCCTGAGAGTCGGGTAACGCATAACCCTCTCGCAAATGAGATTGTGTTGAAGGTCCTTCAATCAAGAGTTTGTTTTGGTGCCAAAAGTCAACTGAAGATGTTTAGACCTTGGAGGTCAGTAATGAAGAAACTTATGGTTACAGCAGCATGTCTTTCGCTCGTAGCAGGTGCAGTCTATGCCAGGCAACTGAACAAGGAACAAAGACGGCTCGAGGAGTGCGGCACGGTCCTGCAGGAAGTCCTCAACGTCCCGGAAAACATTCCTCATGAACTCTTGGAAAAGGCCGAGTGCGTTATCGTCATCCCATCCGTAAAAAAGCTGGCTTTTGGAGTCGGCGCGGATTACGGACGTGGCGCGATGGTTTGCCGCACCGGTGAGCACTTCCGCGGAGCTTGGGGAGCCCCGGCGATGTACGCCCTCGAAGGCGGCAGCGTCGGATTCCAAATCGGCGGCGAAGCCACCGACTTGATCCTCTTGGTGATGAACGGCAGAGGTATGGAATCGATTCTCAGCAGTAAGGTTAAGCTGGGCGCCGATGCATCCGTTGCCGGTGGGCCCAAAGGACGTGATGCTTCCGCAGCTACCGACGCTTGGATGCGCGCCGAGATTCTCAGCTACTCGCGTTCACGCGGCGTCTTTGCCGGCGTTTCGCTCGAAGGTTCCACGATCCGCCCCGATGACGACGCCAGCGCAGACGTTTATGGCCACTCCATCAAGGCAAAAGAAATCGTGAGAGGCGAACACAGTGGCGTTCCTGAAACAGGCCGTCATCTCGTCAACGTTCTACAAAAGAGCGCGCCTGTCAACGAATCAGAACACGGTTCCAATTAATAGTCCGCAGTGACCAATTCGCCGAGACCTTTCTCGTCTCGGCGAACTGGCCTTTTTCATCCTCAACATCGCTCGCCTGGGCGCTTCTGTGCTAACGACACATCTTGTCCTTGACAAAAAGTAGTTCCTAGCGTTATAATGCGCCTCGGGTAATATTGCGGATTTTCCTGGTAGCGCCGGCATCTTGCCCGGCGTTTTTGCTTTTGGTAGCACAGGCTTCAGCCTGTGCGGTTTTTTCTGGCCAGCCAGACGCAACAACATCGGTCGCGCACAATCGTGGCCGGTTCACCGACGAACTGGGGTGACTTGCAACCTCTGAGAGCCCGTAGATTGCACACTTTTAGTGCAGTTTTAAGTCATTTAGAATCAACACCTGCACGATCGTCCCTAACACTATGGTTCTAAACAGCTTGCAAAAAACATAAGTCTTTTGGATGCAACACTTACAGAAAACTGGGGGTGGGGTAGGGCAACCAATTCCCTGAACCACCCGAGGTTCGCACCTCATGGGTAGTTGCAACAATATGGGCTCGCACCAGTCACTATGCACGGCCACCGCCCCACTACTCGCTCCGCGTGAAAATCACCTATGGCGTCGGTCGTTTCCATGCTCCGAATGCCCATTGGCATCCAGCCAGGTCAGCAGAGCTCGAATGCTGCCGTGCGCCAAAGCAATGCTTGAATCGGCCGCGCCGTAGTACAGATTGATAGTGTCTCCGTCGGGCGCCAGAGTATAGCCGCAGGGAAAAACAACATCCTGTACGTCTCCCTGGCGTTCGTAATCCTCCTCGGGAGCAAACATCCAGGAATCTCCGCGCACCAGGCATTTTTCCGGCTGCTCAAGATCGAAGAGAGCCAGACCCAGCCGGTATATCGAACTGGAAGGCGTCCGTCGCACGCCGTGATAGATCATCAGCCAGCCTCTGGAAGTTTCAATCGGCGGCGGCGACATGCCAATCTTGTTCGCATCCCACCAGGCGCCCCTGCGTGCCTCCAGCATGAGCTTGTGGTTTCCCCAGTGACGCAAATCGGGAGAGTAGGAAATCCACACGTGGGCTCCCAGAGGCGTCATCGGTCGGTGGATCAGCGCCCAAAATTCACCGATCCTTCGCGGCAGAAGCGCTGCGTCCTTGTCGTCGGGCGACATAACGACGCCAAGTCTCTCAAAGCTCCTGAAGTCGTGCGTCAGGGCCAGTGAAACTCCAGGACCGCCCCGCGAATACGAGGTATAGGCCACCGCATATTTTTTGAGCTCCGGCATGTACGTAATACGCGGATCCTCAATCCCCCAGATTTCCTCCGGGTATCGCTCCGCATCGGGGATCAGGGTTGGTTCGCGATCGATCCGCCAATCGTCTACGCCGTTCACCGAACGGGCCGCGCACAGATGTGAAAGCCCGCGGCGATCTTCCACGCGGCAAAGCAGCAGCGTCGAACCATCCGGCAGAAGTGTTGCTCCAGCGTTGAATACGCTGTTGATGGAGTACGGCCAATCCTTTCCCGTCAAAATTGGATTACCGGTATGCCGCTCAAACAAAGTTTCGTATTGCACCATCGTGGTCGTGTTCATGGAATGCCTGACTCCGTTCATGGAAGGGACTTCCCAAAACTGTGCTTCGGCTACAAAACTACCGCGCGGCGCTTCATATCTTTTTCCCGGTGCCGTCGTATTCTTCCACCTGGCGCATTTCCAAAAGCGCCATCAAGAAGGACAACGTCGATTCAGCCCCCTGATTTTCATTAGCTCGGTCAGGATGCAGCCCGTCTCTACAACCGCCTGTAGCTGGATCGTACAGAGCGATTTGCAAATCGTTGTCTCCCAAGAACCAATTGAAGGCCGACCACGCCTCTTTGCGCCAGCGGCCCTTCCCCGTCGCTCGATATGCTTGCAAGCATGCCGACACCTGCGCGGAGGCTTCCACTGGTTGCTGGTCGAAGCGGGCCTTCTCCGTTGTCTTGGAATAAAAGCCCTCCGAACCGATGGGCACGAAATGACCTTTCACATCGCACCGCTGAAGCGTGGCCAGCCAATCCAACGCTTCAAGCCCCGCGGATACCATCTCTTGGTTCCCGGCGCGCACTCCCGCTCGCATCAAAGCCTGCGGCAATCGCGCATTGGAATAGGCCAGCCCGTTTTCAAACCACTTCCAGTCATCGGTCCGGTGGGCACGGTAGGAATTCAGGAGTCGATTGGCCAGCGCGTCCGAAGCAGCCAGCGCCGCGCGATCCCCCGGGAACGAATCAAGGTATTCCTGCAATCCCAGCAAGGCGAAGGCGCAGGAGCGCGGGCTCTTGAATTCAACAGCGGCGGGCACGGCAAGTTCAAACATGCGGCCCGCAGCTCCTCGCAGTCCCGCGTTCTTGGATCGGCCCAGAACTGTTCCCAGTCCCCACACGGCTCGACCATGACTGTCTTCCGATCCTTCCACCTCATGCCATTGGCATTCGTAAGTCAGGGAATTTCGGAAGCGTTGGGTGGCCGGATCAAACGCATGCCACAAGAAAGCCAGGTACCGGGAGGCCAGGTCTGCCGAGTTTGCCGGTGCGTGAACTCCAATCTCTTCCAAAAGTGTGGTTACGATCAGCGCGCGCGCGTTGTCATCGGTCGAGTAACCTTCGGGATAGTTGGGGACCACGAAAACCGCATGCTCCACCATTCCTGTATGGTCCGTCATTCGATACAGGTGATCCAACTTGATGGCGGGAAGCCGGTCGAGATTTTTCTCCGTGTTCTGTGCCGTAAATGTCGCGCGCGGAGTTCGCAATCGTTCGTTGTAGATTCGCTCGAAACTCTTCATATACTTTTGCGCCACGCGGCTCCAGACCATGTCTCTCGCGTACAAATAAGCACGTTTCCGCATGGCATGCCTTGCCGTACTGTTGTCCAGAAGCTCCACCGTTTTTGCCGCGATCGCTTCCGGATCATCAAACGGAACAAGCGCCCCGCGCTCGTCATCCAGAAGTTCGACGGCATGGAGATAGGGTGTCGAGATAATTGCTTTCCCGGCGCTCAACGCGTATGCCAGCGTGCCGGAAACCACTTGCGCTTTATGTTTGTATGGAGTGATGTAGATGTCCGCTGCGCCAATCAATTCAACCATCTCCTGCGGGCTCACAAATCGATTGCGGAAGATAACTTTGTTTTCTACACCCAGCTCTTTTGCCAGGTTCTGCAAGGAATGCCGGTATTTGTCGCCTTCCCTCCGCAAAACATGCGGATGCGTTACGCCGGAAACCATGTAAACCACATTGCTGTGACGCGCCAGAATTTGGGGCAGCGCTTTGATGACGTTTTCTATCCCTTTATTCGGCGAGAGCAGCCCAAACGTGAGCAATACTTCTTTTCCCTCCGTTCCGAATCCATCCTTGTAAAAGCTCGGATCGGTGAACGGCAAATCCGGGATGCCATGCGGGATCAGATCGATCTTCTCTGCCGGAACGTGAAACACTTCCTGCAGAATCTCAGCGGACTGCTGGCTCATGACGATCAAGCGGTCCGAAAGCGTCGCAATCTCCTCCATCACTCTGCGCTCGTCGGGATTTGGTTCGCGAAGGACCGTGTGCAACGTCGTTGCGAATGGCATTCGCAGCCGCCGCAGTAGCTCCAGAATATGCCCTCCTGCCCGTCCTCCAAAGATTCCGTATTCGTGTTGCAGGCAGACCAGATCAACGTTGCTGAAATTTAGAAAATCCGCGGCTTGCCGGTAGGAGGCTAGATTATCTTCGGACAACTCGAACCGCACTCTCGCAGGATATGCGTAGCCTTCTTCGGTATCGTTTACCGGAAGCGCCAGCAGCTCTGTCGTACCATATTCCGCGTGGATGGCGTCGCATAAATCCGTTGTGAATGTCGCAATACCACATCGCCTCGGAAGATAATTCCCCACGATTGCGATCCGGTTGGGAAGCGCGGAGCGCGGCGGTACCGGAGTTAGTGTGACTACCTTCTCGTCCAGCAACAGAGACTGAACTTCTATCAGCGTTTCGGCTTCTGGGATGGGCATTATTTTTGGCAACGACATTCGATTTCCAGTGAATCCATGACTTGCGGAAGAATCGCCGCGTGCCGCCCCAAGAAACGCTCAACTTGGAGGTGCATCAAACACTGCCGTTCTGTGTCGAATCCGGAATCGCGCCCCCTGTAGCGGAGAGGAGCGGTCGCTTTATTCGTGCAGGACCACCGTAAGCAAGGACTTATTAACCTTGATCTTCCCGTTGTATTCGATGAAGCCCAGTTTTCTGAATTTGTTCATGAAAAAATTCACGCGGGAACGCGTGGTTCCTACCATGCTCGCCAGCGTCTCCTGAGAGACCTTCGGCAAGACGCGAACCGGATGATCTTGCTTTCCATAGCGGGCCAGAAGCAACAGCGTGCGCGCCAGGCGCTTTTCGCTGGAGTTAAAGAGTTGATCGACTAGATCCTCTTCCACTCGGATGTTGTGCGCGAGCATATATCGGATGAAATGGTCCGATAATTCTTGCTCCGCGTGCAGCACGCGCAGCAATTCGGCTTTCTCAATAACGAGAACTGTGGTCGGTGTAATGGCTGTGGCCGTACCCATCCGAACCGTCTGGCCCGCCATGCACCCTTCGCCAAAAAAATCCGTCGGTCCAAACATCGCCACTACCGCTTCTTTTCCTGAGCCGTTCACCACCGATAGTTTCACCCCGCCCTTCTGGACGTACATTACGCTATCCGCGCTATCTCCTTGCGTGTAGATCGACTCACTTCTCCGGTATTCCGCAATTTTTCTCGCAACACCTGCGGTATCGAGAAACAGTTGCGGATCGAAGGTGCTACCTTGTCCGTTTGTCTTGCGTTTTTGTGCTTTCATATTGAGGCCGAAACACGCCCCCTACGGGCGCGCTCACCGGCCGCGTCTACCGTATCAAAGAGCACTCTCGCGAAACTGTACAAAAGAGGACAGCGCACGACGCTGCCAGTCTCTAAGATTATCTGTGAGACGACGAGAAGGAGCGACATTGGCCGGTTACCAGGGCTGGGACGGGCGGTATCCCTCCCCTCGCTGTCTCTTTTTTTGATTTTCCAAATGCGGTTCCCCTTACAGGGTAAGCCAACCGAGTTCGTACGTGCCCAAGTTCCAGAAAGTTCAAATGTCGGCCAACAACATATCTGCAGCCATTCTCATCCGAGAAAACACACTCTTGCCGTCAGGCTCGGTCCTCGAGACTGAAGCGTTCTTGCCGGGCTGGAGAGCCGTCCAGAATCTGGATGGGCGCGGAGTCGCCAACAAAATCGAAGACGCCAAGTGGAATTTCTTCTTTCTGGCGGGCGCGATCAGGACGACAGTTTTCGGTCGCGAGGGACTAGCAACTCTTCGAAGGGCGATCCGTCGCATCCTTGTAAAGCAGCGAGCCCGGAGTTTTAACTCCCTCGAGATTACGAAAGTTGTTTCAAAACGCTTCCTCGGAGTGCCTTTCCTAAGTATCTCCGCGCATTCACGGCATATCCAGGAGGGCATGTACCTGGTACTTGCGGAGGATGTTCAGGTAACGGACACACCGGGCGCAGCGCCCGCTCCAGCGGCGGCAATGGTTTTCGGAGAGCGGTGAAGAAGTCATTCCGCCAAAGGCCGGCTCAAAGCAACACGTAGGGATGATTCGAATTATTAGAAACTTGCGGGAGAGATAAAATGAAAATAATCCGTTGTTCCATTCTTTGCCTTAGCAGCTTCTTTCTCATGGCTTCGACGCTCCATGCGCAGGACTATTCCAGCTATCGCGGTTTTTCGCTAGGGGCAAACCTGGCTACGGTCCTGAAGCATACCGACCAAAAGTTGGCGGATGTAAATGTCACTCACGGTGGCCCGTCGCTGTTTCAGGAAGTCACTTGGTGGCCGCCGAACCTTCCGGGGACTTCGTACCGGTCGGACAGCGTTGAACAGATTCTCTTCTCGTTCCACGACGGCACGCTCTACAAAATGACTGTGACATACGATCTAGCCTCCACGGAAGGTCTCACCGCGGAAGACATGATGAAGTCCATTTCCGCGAAATACGGACCTACGACAAGCGTCGCGCCAGTGGTCGATCCCACGTCGAAAAACAATTATGACGCGAAGGGAAGACTCGTCGCGTCTTGGGAGGATGTGCAATACTCATTCAATCTCGTCCGTTCTTCATTTACCGACCGTTTTGGGCTCATCATCTATTCCAAGGAGGCAAATGCCGAAGCGGAACTTGCCATCGCCGAAGCGATTGTCCTGGAAAAACAAAACGGCCCCAAAAAAGCCGCCGAACTTGAGAAAAAACAAATAGATGACCTCGAGGTCGCTCGACTGAAGAACCAGAAGACTTTCCGCCCGTAGGATTGACCGAGAGCAGCAAAAAGCTAACGATTCCGGTTTTGGACTCAGTTCGACCCCAGGCGACTCCGAGAAAGAAGTGCTTGATGAGCGAGTTTGTCTGGACCATTGCACAACCACGTTGCAAACCTTTAATAATTCGCAGCTAAATCCAAAGCGAAACAGAAACCCTGACTCTCGAGCACGGGCGAATATGATTCGCTTCTTGAATTTCTTTCGCAAACTTGTGCACTTACGCACAGTATTTTCGCGCCAGAAGAAGCACACTCAGGCTCGCAGTTTTTCGAAGGAGACTCATGCAGAATATTTCAAAGATTTCGTTGGCACTGGCAATTACGCTCAGTGCTTCCATGTACGGTCAGGCCCAACAGCAGGCGCCCGCACAGGCGAGCGATCCTATACCAACATACCGAGTCAGCGTCGTCAGCCGGACGGCGCAGGCGGTAAACTACAGACACCGCAGCGGCGGGACCAAGATTGATTTCCAAGGCACCGACCTCATGCCCAGCGCAAGAGGCGAGGCCTCAGTTAACAGCAAGCGTGGCAGGCTGGAAGTCGAAGTTGAATTTAGCGACCTCGACAGGCCCACCGCATTCGGCAACGAATACCTCACCTACGTCCTGTGGGCAATTTCTCCCGAAGGACGTTCGATCAATCTCGGCGAAGTGCTGGTGGGCGACAACCGTCGCAGCAAGCTCGATGTGACCACCGATCTTCAGGCTTTCGCGATGATCGTGACCGCGGAACCTTATTACGCAGTGCGCCGCCCGAGCAACGTTGTGATCATGGAAAACGTGATTCGCCAGGATACTCGAGGAACCTCGGAAGCCGTGGACGCCAAGTATGAACTAATCGATCGCGGCGGATACATTCCGACGGGCTACAACTTCGATCCAGTGGTCTTGAATGCCAAGTTGCCGCTCGAATTCTTTGAAGCGCGCAATGCGGTACGCATCGCGAAGTCCGCAGGAGCCGAGCGGTATGCGGGGCCGAGCTACGAAAATGCAATGCGCCAGATGAAAGAGGCAGATGCCCTCGCCACCAGCAGGCACGAAGACAAGAAGATGCTGATTTCCGTTTCGCGCCAAACCGTGCAGACGGCGGAAGACGCACGCGAAATCGCCATGAAGCGCATTGAATCGGATCGCGCAGAGCATGAGCGCAATGCGTCGGCGGGACGTGAAGCCAACGCCAACGCCGCCACAGCCGATGCCGTTCGCGACCGCGACGAAGCCGACCGCAGGAAGCATGAAGCCGAGGCCAACACAGCGGGCGCCGTTCGCGATCGCGACGAAGCCGACCGAAAGAAGCACGAAGCCGAAGAAGCTGCCAGACGAGCTCAGGGAGCCCAAGCGAATGCCGAGGCCGACTCCGACCGTAATCGAGCAGCCGCAGCCGCTTCCGACCAGCAAACGCTGAATGCCAGGAACGCACAGGCTTCCGCCGAAGCTGATTCCGACCGCAACCGAGCCGCAGCCGCCTCATCCGATTTGAGGGCGCAAGATGCCGTACGAGACCGTGAAGAACTACGCGCAAAGCTGCTTCAACAGTTCAACTTGATTCTTGAAACTCGCGACACGGCCCGCGGGCTCGTCGTGAATATGTCAGATGTGCTCTTCGACAGCGGGCAGTTTACGTTGCGTCCGCTGGCGCGCGAGAAGCTGGCAAAAATATCAGGCATCGTGCTGGCTTATCCCACCCTCATGCTGGCCGTTGAAGGTAACACGGACAGTGTAGGTACGGAAGAGTTCAACCAGACGCTTTCGGAGAAGCGCGCCGAAAGTGTTCGGGGCTATCTCACCAAACAGGGCGTGCCGGAATCGTCCACGACTGCCGCAGGATTTGGCAAGTCTCGGCCCATTGCTTCCAACGATACATCGGACGGCCGCCAGCAAAACAGGCGCGTCGAGCTGATCGTTTCTGGCGAAGTGATTGGAACGAAGATCGTTTCGATCCAGGAACTGCCAGTCAGCGCATCGTCAACGCCCCGTTAATCGAACCTCAGACAGAAGAAAAGCCGGCTCCAAGCGAGCCGGCTTTTTCTTTTGCCTCGATTGGTATTCAACCTTGATGTTTAGATCCTCTGAAGTTTTCTCGACCGCTTCACGGGAACGGATCCGCTTGAACTGCGCCCTAAGGCAGTTATGCCGCCGAATCCCTCTGGCGCGTTGCTTTAACGCCCGACAGAATACCTACTCCCAAGAGTACGATCGCGCCGACGACAATCCAATGTGCAGGCACATGAAGCAGGAAGGCGCCGTAGACGAGCCCAATGGTAAGGATCGCAAATCCAATGGCGTAGAGTCCGAAAGACATGGTGTTTCCTTTCCGCTGCGTCAACCAAACAATCGCGATTGAAAAACGGGTCTTCACCGCAAAACAAGAAGACGAAAAGGCAAAGCCTTCCTCCACGCGGCTGCGCGTGGAGGAAGGCAGTTAGTCTGCCTAAATAGCTAAAGAACTAGTCGCGATCTGGGTGGTGATGGCGCCAATTCCAGTAATCGCTTTGGTGCCGACGGTTCTCGAGGCGAAACTCGCGATAGTCCCTGTGCCTCTCGCCGAGGTACACGCGGTAGGAACGGTCTTCGCGGTCATTCCATTCATGGTAGTCACGATGATTGCGATCATAGTAGCGCGCATGATCGCCGCCCGTCGTGACAACCACTTCCTGTGCCGCTCCCGCCCTCGATGCTGCTGAGGCAGTGAGTGCCGCAGTGAGAAAAAGAAAACTTAGATATCTGGATGCTTTTTGCACGTCGTCCTCCGTAAATCGCGAACTCTCGTTTTAGAGTTCTGGCTTGTAGTGATCATGCGCCGAGTCGCCTACGAAGTCTGTGCTATACAGGACAAAATTAGCCGCATTCGACTTCTCCAAGAAACTGCTGGCCTGTACACAAAGGTACAGACATCTGTTCTGCGGATGTCTAGGATTCGTTACGTAAGCTTACGCGGCTCGATCCGCCATATCCATCCTGAAAAGTGTGCAGCAGGTCGAGATGCTGTACGCATCGCCGAAAGTCAACTAGAACAGTTGGCCATCAGGATTTTCTCCTCCTGTTGCCGACCTAGCTCGTGCTTTCGGCCAAAGAATTGTTGGCCCAGCAGCTGAGTTAGCGTTTGCCTCTCTAGCCTTTACTCGGAAGTAAGAAGAGAGAGTAGCTAATTCGATTCCAGCGGATCCCCCCTCCCTGGCCTACAAGCTGATTAAAAAGCAGAGGAAGTTCTGAGAGTGCGGGCAATTTTTGTACGAAGGCGCGCCCTGCTCTTTCTTCGCGAGGTAACCGGGGGATGCTAAACACAATGAGGCTGCAAAGCGCGGGCTCTCGAACCCAAGCGAGTGGACCGCTTCGCAATGCGCGGCGGTTGTGCCAATGCTGCGCACTACTTGCAGTCCTGGCGTGGGCGATCGTCGCGGTGTTCACCAGCAGCGCGGCAAGCAATGCTGCCACTCTCAATCTTGCCGGCGTAACCGCGGCAGCTCCATCGATCACGACGCAGCCAGTCGGCCTAACCGTGATCGTCGGGCAAACGGCGACGTTCACGGTAGTAGCGGCAGGGACCGCCCCGCTCAGCTATCTGTGGCAGGAGAATGGGACCGCCATCAGCGGAGCGACTCTTTCGTCGTATACCACTCCGGCTACGACGAGTTCCGACAGCGGCGCGCAATTCACGGTAGTCGTTACCAACAGCGCAGGCAGTGCGACCAGTAACGCCGCCACTCTTAACGTTCAACCGGTGCCTGTTGACGGCCTTACTATTCCTGCAAGCCACCCAAGGTTGTTCTGGAACGCGGCGAAACTTGCCCAAGCACAGCATTGGTGGACAGGACATAGCTACACGCCAAATTATACCAACCCAAACCTGTTCGACCCCTACGATACGTTGCTTGCCTGTGAGCTGGCCAACAATCAAACGTGGTGCAATGCGCAGATAAATTGGGCTGTAAACTTGAGTGCAACGAGCTGCTATCAGAACTCCGGTTGCGATGCCATGCGCTTGTACGGCGAGGCCGTGATGCTTACGTACGATTGGCTATACGCGCAGATGACGGCCGCGCAGCGCGCCACCATCATCAATAACTGGAACACTTGGCAGAATTATCCGGATACAGACAATGGTTGGGGTAACACGGGTATGCCTTCGAGCGTCGACTTCGCGGGAGGGATTCGAACGGACTTTAGTTTGGGAGTTGCTACGTTTGGAGACAATCCTGCGGCTTCAAGTTTTATCGACTACGCGTTAAACAACCGCTGGGCCGCGGTGGTGAATTTCGCGTCCCCGAGCGGCGTCGTACCCCTCGGCGCGAAAGGCTACGGCATACCTGCCCAGGAAAGCTCACAATACGGGCAATATTTTCTGAACTACCATGCAGTTCCCCTGGCGACTTCTGCACTCTTAGGGCGTGACTTGTGGCAGGAATCCACGGCCTTGAAAGCTGGCGTGTTGCAGACGATTTACAATACCTTACCCACCCCAACGATATCGCGCGGCCTTTATGACGGCTGGACATGGAGCGACGATGAAAACTGGAGCTTAGGCGCGGGCCTGTACGGTGGCGGCGGGATGCAGTCGCGCTACTACGGCGATTTCATGATGGCCGCCGCGCAGGAGTTTCCAACTACGGCCATTGGCAAGGTTGCGCGGCAGTGGATCAACACGGTGAATCCGGGGATCGCGCCGATGTGGATGGCGATCGATCCTGGTGGCAGTGCGCAGGCGCTCTCGACCTTGCCGCTCGATTATTATGCTTCCGGTCCGCAGTCTGCCTATTGGCGCAACAATTGGAGCACGAACGCCAGCTCGTTGTTCCTGCAAATGGGACAGACCTTCGGCGTCGGCCACACGCACTTTGATGTGGGAAACTTCCAGTGGTTCCGCGGCGGATCCTATCTAATCCGCGAAACTCCAAGCTATTACACGACCGTGGCGGGGTACAACTCAGTTGGAACAGCCGACGTAAGCTCAGGCTATGCGCATAATCTTCCTCTCATCGGAGGACTACCGGGATCGGCGGATGGCTGCACGGATAGCAATGCGATTGTAAAACGCATGGAGAGTCAGTCCACGTATGCGTATATCGATGTGGATACCAGCGGAACGTATACAAACAATATCTGTGATCCCGGTCGTCCAGAACGGGAAAACATATACGCCCAGCATGTGGAACGTGAATTTATCTTCTTCCGCGATATCGAAGTGCTTCTTATTCTAGACCGTTTGCAGGCCGACTCCGCAAGCCGTAGCAAAACATTTGTGAGCCACTGCGAAACTAGCCCCGTTTCAATCGATGCCGCGCATTACGTCTGCGTGGATGGAAGCCAACAGGCCAGTTACTCAGTGCTGCTGCCTGCAAATCCGGCGCTGGTGGCTGTGAATGAGGCCGCGAATGGCGCAACGTGCGCATCAAACGAGTGTCAATACCGGCTGGAAGTCAACGACAACAGCCCGATAGGAGCCCAGAGCTATTTCTTGGTAGCGATCCAAGGTCTCAACGCTGGCGGAACCGCGCTACAGCCTACTATGCAAGATAACGGCACGTCTTGGACCGTCGCGCTGGGTGCCAATCACAGTGTAACGCTCAACAAAGGCATGGCCTCGGCAGGCGGTTCCGTAACGATCAGTGGCACGACAACAAACCTGCGCGTGGACGCTCAGGTGATGAGCATCACTGACGATGGGCCGGCGTGGGCTGCATCAATCACGGCGCCACCGATAGCACCTACGATCACGGCGGCGCCAGCGAACCAGACAGTGACCGCAGGACAGACGGCGTCGTTCACAGTGCTGGCGGCAGGGACAGCGCCGCTAAGTTACCAGTGGCAGAAGAACGGAGCCAACATCGCCGGAGCTACGACAACAAGCTACACGACGCCAGCAACGGGGACCACCGACAGCG
>Ga0210395_10001678_pt1 | contig 17153 bp, 16 predicted proteins | sample IncBWH4OmetaG_FD_150861 | JGI IMG/M metagenome (GOLD analysis project Ga0210395, IMG submission 150861) | Forest soil microbial communities from Barre Woods Harvard Forest LTER site, Petersham, Massachusetts, United States - Inc-BW-H-4-O ...
GCTCCCGCCACGGCCGGCCTTGGCTTATTTGATTTTCGCTTCCTTGAAGAGGACGTGCTTGCGTGCGACAGGATCAAACTTTTTCAATTCGAGCTTGCCGGTCTTGGTCCGCGGGTTCTTCTTCGTCACATAATAAAAGCCGGTATCGGCGCTGCTGACGAGCTTGATCAGGACGGTGCTGGTCTTGGCCATGACGAAAATGCCCAGGGTCAGGGATAATGCTCGCCGGAAGATAGCGATCCGTCGCCTCCTGTCAAGGCGCGCTCGGTCGCGACCGGTGCGGCGCCGACCGGCTTTGCCGCGAGGCTCGGCGCGGCGCCCATCATGTGGACGGCTTGGCTGTAAAGGACCGGGTCGGCCAACAGGCGCTCGGCGACTGCCAAATCGATTGACCGATCGCCGGCGCGCGGCGGGCAGGAATGGCGTAGCTCGGCCCAGCCGGTGTCGTCGAGCGAGATGCGCAAGACGGTGGTGACGGGTGCGCCCGCCGCAGCACCGCCCGCACGCTCCAAGGCGGTCGCGATCGCTTGGCCGTCGTCGCCCAGATCGCTGGTGCAAACCGTCGGAACGACGCCGTGTCCATTCAGCGAATAACCCGCGGGAGCGACCAGCTCGGCCCAGGTCAAGGTCAGCTCACCGTCGTTGGGGAGCCGCAACACGGTCTGCACCGTGCCTTTGCCATAGGAGGCGGTGCCGACGACGACCGCGCGCCCGGCATCCTGCAGCGCCGCGGCGACGATCTCCGACGCCGAGGCCGAGCCGCCATTGACCAGCACGACAATCGGGATCCGCGGTGCTATGGCGTCGCCGGAGGCCTCGAAATATTGCCGGCTCGCCGGGTTGCGCCCCACGGTCGCGACGATCGGCCCCTTGGCGAGAAACACGTCGGCAAGGCTGACCGCCTGGTCGAGCAAACCGCCGGGATCGCCGCGCAGGTCGAGCACGATGCCGCGCAGCTGCGGCCCCATCTCGCGCTTGATCGTCTCGAGATCTTCGACAAGCTGTTGTGTCGTGTTCTGGTTGAAGCCCGACACATGGAACACCGCGATACCGCTTTCCCGCGTCACCGTCACCGTGGGCAACACGATCAGCGTGCGCTGCAGTTGGTAATCGCGGCTCTCGCTTCCGGTGCTGGCGACGCTGATCGCGACCGTGCTCGAGATCGGGCCGCGAAGCTGGCGGATCACGTCGTTCTGCGAACGGTTGGCGGTCGGCTCGCCGTTGACGGCGACGATCCGGTCGCCGACCCGGATCCCGGCGACATCGGCCGGGCTACCCGGAATGATTTTGGTAATACGAAACGGAGCGGCGTCGTCTTCGAGCAATACCCCGACCCCGCCAAAGCCGTCGCGCGCCGCACGCTGATCGCGAGCAGCCTGCGGGGTCGAGTAGCGCGAAAAGCGGTCGAGGCCACCGGCAATACCATCGAACAGCGCCTTGTCGATCTCGTCCTGAGGATCGGCCGCGAGGGTCGGCGAGGCCTGCTTTGCGTCGGTTTCGAGCTGGCCCAGCCAGCCGCCCCAGACATGCGGGTCGTCGCTCGGCGGGTTGGGATAGGTCGCGACTTCGCGCTCGCCATAGCTCAGCACGATGTCGGTTTCATCATGCGGCCCCGGGGTCTCCGTCACTCTGAGCTTGGGGTCGAGCTGAGCAAGGCGGGCGGCGGCGTCGAGCGCCAGCCTGCGGTTCGACACCTCGACGATGTACAGATCGTCGATCTGGTCGAGACCGCGGGCGAACAGCCGGCCCCGCGGATCGGCCGGCATCGGCTGCAATTGGCTGCAGCCGATCAACGCGACGGCGACGGCGATGATGCTCGCCGGTGCGAACACAGCCGCCGGACGCAACCACATCGGCATCGAGGGTACCCCCGAAATCCCCGCGGCGAGCCGCCCGGGGATCCGCCAGCCTCGGCCCAAGCCCCGAGGACAGCGAGGGATCGTAAATTGCCGCGGTCAGGCGATCAACTGCGCCGTCCGGCGCGGGCGCCGCGGCCGGTTCGCGCCACCTCCTCGATGCGGAACAGCAGCCGGCCGCCGATCGCGTCCGCCTCCCGCAGGCGCACGGTCACGGCGTCGCCGAGTTGGAAGACGCGGCCATAGCGGCGGCCGGCCAGACGCGGCGGCTTGTCGCGCCGGTCGTAATAGTCCGAGGGCAGAGTGGAGATCGGCACGAGCCCGTTGGCCCCGCTCTCCGCCAAGGTGACAAACAGGCCGAAATCCACGACGCCACTGATATATGCCGCAAACAGGCTGCCGACCGCGTCGGCGAGCAAGCTCGCGCGGTAGCGTTCGATCGCTGCTCGCTCGGCCGCGACGGCGCGCCGTTCGGTCGCCGAAATATGCTCGCCGATTGCCGCCATTTGCGAACCGTCGACGTCGCCCGGCAAGCCGCCGGCGCCGAAATCGCCGCCGGCCACGTTGGCGCCGGCAATCAGCGCGCGATGCACCAGGAGATCGGCATAGCGCCGGATCGGCGAGGTGAAATGGGCGTAGCGCCGCAATCCGAGCCCGAAATGCCCGATATTATCCGGGCTGTAGGCCGCCTGCGCCTGGCAGCGCAGCACCAGATCGTTGACCAGCGGGGCGACTGGGGTGCCCGCGGCGCGGCGCAGTAGCCGATTGAACAACTCGGGCTTCAGCGCCTGGCCCTTGGCGAAGGCGAGCCCGGGAATGCCGCTCTCCGCGAGAAAATCGCGCAGTGCCGCGACCTTGTCCGGGTCGGGCGCGTCATGGATGCGGTACATGCAGGGCCACCGACGGGCTTCCAGCTCTTCCGCCGCCGCGACATTGGCGAGGATCATGAATTCCTCGATCAGCCGGTGGCTGTCGAGACGCGGAGCCGGAACCACCGCGGCCGGGCGCCCGTCGGCGTCGAGCGCGACCCGATCCTCGCGGATGTCGAGATCGAGCGCCCCGCGCGCGGCGCGAGCCCGTGCCAGCGCATCGTAAGCGCCGTAAAGCGCGACGACCGTCTGGGCCGGAACGGAAACCGGCGGCTCCCGCTGCCGGTCGCGGATCGCCTGGGTTTCCTCATAGGTGAGCCGCGCCGCCGAGCGCATCAGCCCGCGCGCGAACCGATGACGGCGCTTATGACCGGCGGCGTCGATCCACAGATGCACCGCAAGACAGGCACGGTCGACTGCCGGCTTCAGCGAGCACAGCTCGTTCGACAGCGCCTCGGGCAGCATCGGCACGACGCGATCGGGAAAATACACCGAATTACCGCGCCGTTCAGCCTCGCGGTCGAGCGCGCTGCCGGGGCGCGCATACCAGGCGACATCGGCGATCGCGACGACGAGATGCCACCCGCCGAGGTTGGCCGGGTCGGGGTCGGGTTCGGCCCACACCGCGTCGTCGAAATCGCGGGCGTCGCTGCCGTCGATCGTGACCAAGGTCAGGTCGCGCAGGTCGGTGCGGCCGCCGAGGCCGACGGGTGCGGCGGCCTCGGCTTCAGCGATCGCGGCGAGGGGAAATTCGGTCGGGATTCCGAAGGAGGCGATCGCCAGCCGGCTGATGGCGCCCGGGTCGGTCGCCGCACCCAAGCGCTCGACAATACGCGCCCGCGGCAGGCCGACCCGCGCTTTCGGCAATATCTCCCCTACCACCAGCTCGCCCGCGACGGCGCCCGCAGCGTCGTCCTCGACGACGCGATACTCGGTTTTGTTGCGCCGATCGGCCGGCACGACCCGGCCGCCGTCGCGATCTTTCTCGAAGACCCCGGTCACCCGCTCGCCAGCAGGATCGAGCCGGCGGATCACCCGCGCCTCTATTTCTCCGCTGTCGAGCGTCACCAACCGCGCCGCGGCGCGCGCGCCGACCGCCATCGCGTCGCCCTCTTCGGCCAACCGCAAAACCGGCGCCGGATCAGGTCCGGGCCAGGCGACCGGGCGAGCCAGCGGGACGCCGTCTTCATCGGCGCCGATCCGCTCGACGATTGTCAGTTCGGGCAGCGGCGGCGCACCGGTCAGCCGTCGGTTGGCGGCTCGGTTCACCACGCCCGAGCGCTCGATCTGGCGCAGCATGTCGCGCAGCGCCGGCCGGTCGGCCGGCGCCAGGTTGAAGGCGCGGGCGATCTCGCGCTTGCCGACCGCCGCCGGGCTGTCGCGAATAAAGCGACGACATCATTCGCCGATGGCAGCGCACCCGCAACTCGCTTTGGCTTTTTCTCCGCAGCCGGCGGTGCCGACCGCGCCATCTAATCCGACTGAGCCGCGGCGCGGGGCGGCGGCTTTTTTGGCGGGCGGGCGGTGCTGGCCTTTTTCTTTTTCGGCGCGCCGGCGGCTCGTTTTGACGGTGGTGCGCGCTTTGCCTTGGCCGCCGGCTTGACCGCTGCCGCAGGCTTTGCCGCCTTGCCTTTGGATGCCTTCGCCGCCTTCGCTGCGGCAGATCTGGTCGCGTTGCGCCGGTGCCTCGGGCTTTTTTCGCGCCGGGCTCCGAGCAACGGGATCGCCTGTTCGAGCGAAAACGTCTCGATGTCGGCGTCGCGGGGCAACGACGCAATGACGCCGTCGTGGCTGACATAGGGGCCGTATCTTCCCTTGTACAGCGCCACCGCTCCGCCATCGGGATGTGGCCCTAGCGCGCGCAATGGCTGCGCCGCGCCGCGCCGCCTCTCGGCCGCCGGCTCGGCCAACAGCACGACCGCGCGGTTGACCCCGATTGTCAGCACGTCGTCTTCCGCGATCAGCGATTTGAAGGTCGAGCCGTGCTTGATGTATGGGCCGAAGCGGCCGATCCCGGCGGTGATGACCTCGCCGGTCTCGGGATGCCGGCCGAGTTCGCGCGGCAGCGCCAACAGCCGCAACGCCGTGTCGAGATCGACATCGCCTGGTTTTAATGAGCGCGGCAGCGCCACCCGCTTTGGCTTTGCTTCGCCGTTGCCGGCGCCGAGTTGCACGTAATGGCCGAACGGACCCTTTTTCAACGCTACTTCGAGCCCGCTTGCCGGATCGGTGCCGACAGCGGCATCGGCGGTCTCCTCGCCTTCGCCTTCGACCGCGAGCGGGCGGGTGTAGCGGCAATTCGGATAGTTCGAGCAGCCGATAAACGCGCCGAACTTGCCCAGCTTGAGGCTGAGCCGGCCGGCGCCGCACACCGGGCACAGCCGCGGGTCGCGCCCCAAGCCGTCGTTCGGAAAGAAATGCCGCCCGAGGTCGTCATCGAGCGCATGCAATACCTGGGTGATCGTCAGATCCTTGGTGCCGTCGACCGCGGTCGAGAAATCGCGCCAGAAATTGCGCAGCAATTCCTTCCAGTCGATCCGTCCGCCCGATACGTCGTCGAGCTGGTTTTCGAGGTCGGCGGTGAAATTGTATTCGACGTAGCGCTCGAAAAAACTGCTCAGAAAGGCGGTGACGAGGCGGCCGCGATCCTCCGGTAAAAAGCGCCGCTTTTCGAGCCGGACATAGGTGCGGTCTTGCAGCACCTGGAGGATCGCGGCATAGGTCGAGGGCCGGCCGATGCCGAGCTCCTCGAGTTTTTTGACCAAGCTCGCCTCGGTGTAGCGCGGCGGCGGTTGGGTGAAATGCTGGCTCGGCACAACCTCGCCGCGCGACAAATTTTCGCCCTTGCGCATCTGCGGCAGCCGGCCGCCTTCGCCTTCCTCGTCGCCCGCGCCCGCCAGGGCGCCTTGCGTAGACGGCTCGTCGTCGCGGTCCTCCTGATAGAGCCGCAGAAATCCGTCGAACAACACGACCGAGCCGGTCGCGCGCAGCCGCAGCTTTCCGCTCGGATCGGCGATGTCGACGGTGACCTGCTCGAGCAAGGCCGAGGCCATCTGGCTCGCCAGGGTCCGCTTCCAGATCAGCTCGTAGAGCCGGCGCTGGTCGCGGTCGAGATAGGCCTCGACATCGGCGGGCTTGCGCGTCAGATCGGTCGGCCGGATCGCTTCGTGCGCCTCTTGCGCGTTCTTCGCCGGGCTGCGGTAGACGCGCGGCGCATCGGGCACGTATCTCGCACCGAAATCGGCGCCGATCAGCCCACGCGCGGCGGCGATCGCTTCAGCCGAAATCGCCACACCATCGGTGCGCATATACGTGATCAGCCCGACGGTCTCGCCATCCAGATCGACGCCCTCGTAAAGCCGTTGCGCCATCTGCATCGTGCGGGTCGCGCCGAACCCCAGCTTACGCGAGGCTTCCTGCTGCAGGGTCGAGGTCGTGAACGGCGGGAATGGGTTGCGGTGGACCTGCCGGCTCTCGATCTCGGCGATCGCGAAGCCGGGCGAGCGCAAGATCGCGTCGGCCGCGGCGCGCGCCTTCTGCTCGGTGTCGAGTTCGAAGCGGTCGAGCCGCTTGCCGTCGAGATGGGTCAGCCGCGCGGTAAAGGTCTGACCGCGCTCGGTCGCAAAAGTGACCTCGACCGTCCAGTATTCGCGCGGCTTGAAAACCTCGATTTCGGCTTCGCGCTCGCAGATCAACCGCAGGGCGACGGACTGAACCCGGCCCGCCGAGCGACTGCCCGGCAATTTGCGCCACAGCACCGGCGACAGGGTAAAGCCGACCAGGTAGTCGAGCGCCCGGCGCGCCAGATAGGCATCGACCAGTTCCCGGTCGATCTCGCGCGGCCGGCGAAACGCTTCGACGACGGCGTTGCGGGTGACCTCGTTGAAGACGACGCGCTTGACCTCGACATCCTTCAAGGCCCGGCGCGCTTTTAGCACCTCCTGCACATGCCACGAAATCGCCTCGCCTTCACGGTCCGGGTCGGTCGCCAGAAACAGCCCGTCGGCGCCGTGCATCGCCTCGACGATCGTCTTCATATGCTTTTCGGATCTGCCATCGACCTCCCACGACATGGCAAAATCCGCGTCCGGCAGCACCGAGCCGTCCTTTGCCGGCAGGTCGCGCACATGGCCGTAGCTGGCGACGACCTTGTAGTCGCTGCCGAGATATTTATTGATGGTCTTCGCCTTTGCCGGCGATTCGACGACGACGACTTTCATGGCCCCACTCGGTAAGAGGGCATTTGAGCAAAGAAGTACGCGATAATCGTGGCTATCCTCATGCCGACGCCGTCTCGCTATTTACGCAACGCAGTCCCGCGCTGACCGTGATTGGATAAATCAGCGACTCGAGCGGCACGGTCATGTTCTTGCAGACCACAAAATCGGCGCTCAGCGCAGTGACACAAGATTGCCGGGGTGACGTTCGACCCGCCCCGACAGTTCCAGTTCGAGAAGCAGCGTGGCAACCGCGGAAGCTGTCAATTGGCACTGGCGCACCAATTCGTCAACCGCGACCGGCGTCGGTCCCAGTCTCTCGACGATCATGTCGAGCGCATCCTCATCCGCCGCCGGCTCGCCGGCGCCGCCCGGTGGCGCGTGCAGCGGCCACCGCTCGCCGATCGGCAATGGCGGCGGTGTCCGCGGGCGCGGCGATGGCGCGTCCTGCACCAGCGGCCCAAGCTGGGTCAGCACGTCCTCGGCGGTTTCGGTCAAGCTGGCGCCGCGGCGCAGCAAATCGTTGGCGCCGCGACAGCGCGGGTCGAGCGGCGAGCCGGGCACGGCGAAGACTTCGCGCCCTTGTTCGAGCGCGTAGCGCGCGGTGATCAGCGAGCCGGAGCGCGCCGCCGCCTCGACCACCAGCACGCCCAGCGCCATGCCGGAAATGATCCGGTTGCGGCGCGGGAAATGCCGCGCCTGCGGCTCGCTGCCGAGCGGCAGCTCGGCGACGATCGCTCCGTGCCGGCGCAGCGCGTCGTGGAGGCCGCGGTTTTCTTCGGGATAGACAATGTCGACGCCGCCGGCGACGACTGCGGCGGTGCCGGTTTCGAGCGCTCCCAGATGCGCCGCAGCGTCGATGCCGCGCGCCAGCCCCGAGACGACGACGAGCCCGCCCCGGCCGAGACCGGCGGCGAGCTCGCGGGCGAGCCGCCTGCCGTTGGCCGAGGCGTTACGCGCCCCGACGATCGCCACCATCGGCCGGTCGAGCCATTCCCGCTGACCGAGCACGCTCAGGATTGGCGGCGCGTCTTCGACCTGGGCCAGCGCATTCGGGTAGCCGGGCTCGCCCCAGCAGACGATCAGGCCGCCGATGCGGTGGAGTGCCGTCAGCTCGGCTTCGGCCGCGGCCCGGGTCGTCGCGGTGACGGTGCGGGCGCGTTCGCCGCGGCGGGCCAGGCGCGGCAAGGCTTCGAGTGCCGCGCGGGCCGAGCCAAAGCGGCGCAGCAGCGCGTAAAAGCTGATCGGGCCGATCGACTCGGTGCGGCTGAGGCGCACCCAGTCGAGGCGCTCTTCGGGATCGAGCTCGCGCGCGGCCAGGATGGTCTCAGCCTTTCCGGAACGAGATCCGGTGTTCCCGGCCGGCGATCAGGCGCCGGACGTTGGCGTGATGGCGCAGGATGATCAGCAACGCGATGACCGCGACCAGGATTGCCGTCGCGCTATCGGCGAGAAACGGGGCGATCGCCGCGCTGATCGCGGCGGCGACCAGCGCCGCCAGCGACGAATAACGGGACACCAAGGCGACCACGAGCCAAATCAGCGCCGCGCTCAATGCTATCGGCCAGGCGAGTGCTGCCAACACGCCGAGCGCCGTCGCCACCCCCTTGCCGCCGCGAAAGCCGAGCCAGACCGGAAACATGTGGCCGAGCACCGCGCACAGCCCGGCCGCCAGCGCCGCCGGCTCGCCCCAATGCCGGCCGATCGCCACCGCTGCCCAGCCCTTGCCGACATCGAGCAGCAGGGTCATCGCCGCCAATCCTTTGCTGCCGGTGCGCAAGACGTTGGTGGCGCCGATATTGCCCGAGCCGATCCGGCGGATGTCGCCATGGCCGGCAAATCGGCTCGCGACCAACCCAAACGGGATCGAGCCCAAGAGGTAGCCGATGATCGCAGCTAGGATCGGCGTGGTCATCCTCGGTGATCCGGCATTGGCGCTTTCTGTCCGCCATCGAGGGCGGAGAGGGCGAACTGCGCGATGTCAGAAAGGCTTCCCATTTACTGCTCGCGCGGAAAAATCGTACGGCCGTCGACCATCGTGCGGACGACGCGGCCCTCGACCGGGCGGCCGTCGAACGGCGCGTTCTTCGATTTCGAGCGGAATTCGTCGGTCGAGATATGCCACGACAGATCCGGATCGAACAACACCAGATCGGCGGCCGCGCCTTTCGCCAGGCGCCCGATCGGCAGCCGCAAAATATCCGCCGGGTTGCGGGTCAGCCGCGCGATGACCTCGAGCAGGCCGAGATGGCGGTTGTGATACAGTTCGAGCGATAACGGCAGCAGGGTTTCGAGCCCGACGATCCCGTAGGCCGCCGAGCTGAAGGGCAGCCGTTTCGAATCCTGGTCCCACGGCGCGTGGTCGCTGGCGATCGCGTCGATCGTTCCGTCGCGCAGCCCTTCGACGACCGCGCGGCGGTCCTGTTCGCTGCGCAACGGCGGCGACAGTTTGGCGAAGGTCCGATAATCGCCGATTGCCGTCTCGTTGAGCGCGAAATAAGGCGGTGCGGTGTCGCACGTCACCGCCAGCCCCCGCGCCTTGGCACGGCGGATGGCCTCGACCCCGGCCGCGGTCGAGAGATGCGCGGCGTGGTAGCGCGCGCCGGTGATCTCCAAGAGGCGCAGGTCGCGCTCGATCATGATGACTTCGGCCACCGCCGGGATCGCGGCGAGGCCGAGCCGGGTGGCGATCTCGCCCTCGTTGACCTCGCCGGCGCCGCCAAGGCTCGGCTCTTCCGGGTGCTGCACAACCAACAGGTCGAAATTCGCGGCATAGGACAGCACCCGGCGCATGACGAGCGCGTCGGCGACCGCCTTCGTCCCGTCGGTGAACCCGACAGCGCCGTTCGCCGCCAACAGCCCCATCTCGGTTAGTTGCTTGCCGGCAAGCCTCTTGGTCGCGGCGGCATAGGTATGGATCTTGGCGAGCCTGACCTCACGCGCACGGCGGGCGAGAAATTCGACGACCGAGACATCGTCGACCGGCGGGTCGGTGTTGGGCAGCGCCACCATCGTCGTGACCCCGCCCGCCGCCGCCGCTTGCCCGCCGCTTTCGATCGATTCCATGTGCTCGGCGCCGGGCTCGCGCAATTGCACGCGCATGTCGACGAGACCGGGTGCCAGGCACAGCCCCTCGGCCTCGACTATCTCCGCAGCGGACGCAGCGATGATTCCGCCGGCAGCAGCGATCCGCTCGCCTTCGATCAACAGGTCGCCGATTGCGTCGAGCCCGCTCGCGGGGTCGAGGAGCCGGGCGCCGCGGATCAGGGTCCGCGCTGCACCCGCGGCGACGGCGGCGCGCTCGCTCACGGCAAGGGCGGCCCGTTGGCGAGATCGCGGGCCAGGATCTCGAGGCAGGCCATGCGGACCGCGACCCCCATCTCGACCTGATGGCGGATCAGGCTGCGGTCGATGTCGTCGGCGACCTCGCTGCCGATCTCGACGCCGCGGTTCATCGGGCCGGGATGCATGATCAGCGCATCGGGCTTGGCGGCGCGCAATTTGTCGTAGTCGAGCCCGAAAAAGTGAAAATATTCGCGGCTCGACGGCACAAACGAGCCGTGCATGCGCTCGCTCTGCAGCCGCAGCATCATCACGATGTCGACATCGGCGAGGCCGTTCGCCATGTCGTGAAACACCTCGACGCCGAGCCGTTCGATCGCCGCCGGCAGCAAGGTGCGGGGCGCCACCACCCGCACCCTGGCGCCCATCGTGTTCAGCAATGCGATGTTCGAGCGGGCGACGCGGCTGTGTAACACGTCGCCGCAGATTGCCACGGTCAACCCGCCGAGCCGGCCCTTGCGGCGGCGAATCGTCAGCGCGTCGAGCAATGCTTGGGTCGGGTGCTCGTGGCTGCCGTCGCCGGCGTTGACGACGGCGCAATCGACCTTTTCCGACAGCAGCTGCACGGCCCCCGATTCGGGATGGCGCACGACCAGCACGTCGGGGTGCATCGCGTTCAACGTCATCGCCGTGTCGATCAGGGTCTCGCCCTTGACCATCGAGCTGACCGCGACGGCCATGTTGATGACGTCGGCGCCGAGCCTCTTGCCGGCGACCTCGAACGAGGTGCGGGTGCGGGTCGAGTTCTCGAAAAAGCAGTTGATGATCGTGCGCCCGCGCAACAGCGAGCGTTTTTTCTCGGCCTGGCGGTTCAGCTCGACATAGCCGTCGGCGAGGTCGAGAAACTGTTCGATCTCCGCCGGCGACAAGCCCTCGATGCCGAGCAAGTGGCGGTGCCGGAACGCGCTGTCGCAATCGGCTGCCTGCATAAGGCTCGCACTATAGTTACCGCGCCACCTCGCGGCAAGGCTTGGGCAGTTCGCCACGCCCGAGCTTGTCGAAAGAGCAAAACGGGGCTATGTATATCCCACAAGTATCTCCGAGGATGCGTCATGCCGCGTTCGACGGTCTTCAAAAGCAATCGCAGCCAAGCGGTGCGCCTGCCGAAAGCCGTCGCGTTTCCCGAGGACGTGCATCAAGTTGAAATCGTAAAGCTCGGACAAGCGCGCCTGATTACGCCCGTCGGCCGCCGCTGGGACGATTTCTTCCTCAACGGACCGCAGGTCTCGGAGGATTTTATGAGTGATCGCGTCCAGCCTCCGGCGGAGGAACGCGAGCATTTGTGATGCTGCGCTACATGCTCGACACCGACATCTGCATTTACGTCATCAAACGTCGCCCCGCCGAGCTGCGGGAGCGGTTTGATCGCCTCGCCGACGAACTGTCGATATCCACGATTACCCTCGCAGAACTTTTTTACGGCGCGGAAAAATCGAGCCGCCAAGTCGCGAATCGGCGTGCTGTCGAGGAATTCGCCGCACGGTTGGAGGTGCTGCAATTCTCGGCCGATGCGGCGATGCATTATGGCGGGGTCCGCGCCGAACTGGAGCGCGCCGGCCGCCCCTGCGGACCGCATGATATGATGATCGGCGCGCATGCCCGCAGTGAAGGGCTGACCGTCGTCACCAACAACCTCCGCGAGTTCGCGCGCATGCCGGGCGTCCACGTCGAAAATTGGACCTAGGCGCCGCCGTGTCGGCGACGCAACCGATGGCGAACGTGCGATGAGCCCGAACCCGATCTCTCTCGCCATCGTCTTCGTTCTCGCCGGGCTCGGCGTCCTCGCGATCCTGGCCGGGTTGGCCGCGCTCGGGGCGGTGCTGATCGTGACCGCCATTGTCGTCTTCGCCGCGCTCAAAATGGCGCAACAGTGGGAGCAGGCCATCATCTTGCGGGCGGGCAGGTTTGTGGCGGTCAGGGGCCCCGGCTTGTTCGCGATCGTCCCGGTCCTCGACAGTGTCGCCGCCATCATCGATACGCGCGTGCGCACGACCCAATTCGTCGCCGAGCGCACCTTGACCAAGGACACTGTCCCGGTCGATGTCGACGCCATCATCTTCTGGATGGTAACGGACGCCAAGCGCGCGGCACTCGAAGTCGTCAACTACGGCGAGGCGATCGCGTGGGCAGCTCAGACCTCGCTGCGCGAGATGATCGGCGCCAACGAACTGGCTCTGCTGCTGTCGAACCGCCGGGCGATGGATCAGGATTTGCGCAATACGATCCTTGCCAAGGCGGCGGATTGGGCATTGACGTCAAATCGGTCGAAATTCGCGACGTCAGGATCCCGGTCGCGTTGCAGGACGCGATGAGCCGGCAGGCGCAGGCCGAGCGCGAGCGCCAGGCGCGCGTCATCCTCGGCGCGGCCGAGGCCGAGGATCGCCGAGAAATTCGCCGAGGCGGCGCGGACCTATGCCGACAATCCGGTCGCCCTTCATCTGCGCGGCATGAACATGCTGTACGAGAGCGTCAAGGAGCGCGGCAGCACGATCATCGTGCCGAGCAGCGCCATCGACAGCATGAATTTGGGCGGAATCGCCGGGATCGCCGCGCTGGCTCAGATGCGAAAAGACGCCGCCCCGGACGAAGGTTCAAAAACCCCGCCGGGACCGTGGTCGCAGTCAGCTCCTCCGGCGTCCTAAGGCGCGCTCAGAGCTTTCCTCGGCCAAGAAATCGAGGCAGCCTTGCAGGATATAGGCGGCGGCGACGCGGTCGACGATTTCGGCGCGCCGCTTGCGGGTCATGTCGGCGGCGATCATCTCGCGCTCGACAGCGGCGGTCGACAGCCGCTCGTCCCAAAACGCCACCGGCAAGTCGCGCAAGGCGACGAGGTTGCGCGCGAATTGGCGCACCGACTGGGTGCGCGGCCCGTCTCCGCCGCCGAGAGTCAGCGGCAGTCCGATGACGACCCCGCCCACGCCGTGCAGGTCGACCAGCGCGAACAGCCGGGCCATGTCGTCGCGAAAGCGCCGACGGCGGATGGTTTCCAAGGGGCTGGCGATGATCCGGCGGGTGTCGGAGAGTGCGAGACCGACCGTCTTGGTGCCGACATCGAGCCCGATCAACCGCAAGCCCGCCGGCACGGCGTCGCACAGGGCCGCAGGGTCCGCTAGAATCATCGCGCACGATATCCTATTTTACGGGTCCTGGGCGCGGGCTGCCGAGCCGCAAATCATGGCGTTGCCAAGAACATGGCGTTAGACCGGGCGACCGTGGCGCATATCGCCTCCCTGGCACGTATCAGGCTCGCCGAGGCCGAGCTCGAACCGTTGGCGAACGAGCTGTCGCAGATCCTGAATTGGGTCGAGCAATTGAACGAGGTCGACACCAGTGCCGTGGCGCCGATGGCGAGCGTGGCCGCGAGCCGGCTGCCGATGCGCGAGGACCGAGTGACCGACGGCGATAGCCCCGAGGCTATCCTCGGCAACGCGCCGCGCACCGCGCCGAGCGGCGGCAAAGCCGGGTTCTTCGCCGTCCCCAAGGTCGTCGAGTGACCCATTCGCTGACCGCGCTCGACCTTGCCGAGGCGCGCGACGGGCTTACCGCCCGGAAATTCTCGGCGCGCGAATTGACCGAAAGCTACATCCGCGCGGTCGAAGGGGCGCGGCCGTTGAACGCCTTTATCACTGAGACGCCGGAGCGGGCGCTGACGATGGCCGAGGCCGCCGACCAGAGGCTCGCGCGCGGCGAGGGCCGGCCGCTCGACGGCATCCCGATCGCGGTCAAGGACCTCTACTGCACCAAGGGCGTGTTGACCACCGCTGGCTCGCACATCCTCGACGGGTTTCGGCCGCCCTATGAATCGACCGTGACCGAAAAGCTGTGGCAGGCCGGTGCGGTCATGCTCGGCAAGGCTAATCTCGACGAGTTCGCGATGGGCTCGTCGAACACGACGAGCTGGTACGGCCCGGTCGAAAACCCTTGGCGAAAGCAATCTGAGCGCCATTCGGGCGACAATCGCCCGCTGGTGCCGGGCGGCTCGTCGGGCGGCTCGGCGGCGGCGGTGGCGGCGCATGCCGCGGTGGCGGCGACCGGCACCGACACCGGCGGCTCGATCCGCCAGCCGGCGAGCTATTGCGGCATCGTCGGGCTGAAGCCGAGCTATGGCCGCTGCTCGCGCTGGGGGGTCGTCGCCTATGCCTCCTCGCTCGACCATCCGGGGCCGATGACCCGCACGGTGCGCGACGCCGCGATCATGCTGCGCGCCATGGCGGGCCACGACCCGAAGGACTCGACCTCCGCACCCGTGCCGGTGCCGGATTACGAAGCAGCCTTGACCGGCGACATCCGCAGGTTGCGCATCGGCATTCCGCACGAATACCGGGCCGACGGCATGCCGGGCGAAATCGAGGTGCTGTGGCAACAGGGCGCCGAATGGCTGCGCGAGGCCGGTGCCGAGCCGGTCGAGATCAGCCTGCCGCACATCAAATACGCATTGCCGGCCTATTACATCATCGCTCCAGCCGAGGCGTCGTCGAACCTCGCGCGTTACGACGGCGTGCGCTTCGGGCTTAGGGTCGAAGGGGAAAGCCTCGACGAGATGTACGAATTGACCCGTGCGGCCGGGTTTGGCGCCGAGGTCCGCCGCCGGGTGCTGATCGGCACCTATGTGCTGTCGGCCGGCTATTACGACGCCTATTACCTGAAGGCGCAGCGGGTGCGCGCGCTGATCGCCCAGGATTTCGCCGCGGCCTTCGAGCGGGTCGATTGCCTGCTGGCGCCGACCGCACCCTCGGCCGCCTTTGCCATCGGGGAGCAGAGCGACGACCCGATCGCGATGTACCTGAACGACGTGTTCACCGTGCCGGCCAACCTCGCCGGATTGCCGGCAATCTCGGTGCCCGCCGGGCTTTCCGCCGACGGGCTGCCGCTCGGCCTGCAGGTCATCGGCCGCGCCTTTGACGAGGCGGGCGTGTTGCGCGTCGCGGAAGTGCTGGAGACCGCCGCGCAATTCCGGCATCTGCCCGCCTTTATCGCCGGAGGCCGGGGATGAGCACCGATCGGATGATCGAAGGCCGCACCGGCAAGTGGGAAACCGTGATCGGGCTCGAAGTCCATGCCCAGATCGTCTCGCAAGCGAAATTGTTCTCCGGGGCGGCGACCGAATTCGGGGCCGAGCCCAATACCCAGGTCTCGCCGGTCGACGCCGCCTTCCCCGGCATGCTGCCGGTCATCAACCGCCATTGCGTCGAGCAGGCGGTCAAGACCGGGCTCGGCCTCGACGCCGAGATCAATTTGACGAGCGTCTTCGACCGCAAGAACTATTTCTACCCCGACCTGCCCGCCGGCTATCAGATCTCGCAATATCTGCAGCCGGTCGTGGGCCACGGCCGGGTCGTGCTCGACATGCCCGACGGTTCGGCGCGCGAGATCGCCATCACCCGGCTGCATCTCGAACAGGATGCCGGCAAGAGCCTGCACGACCAGCATCCGAGCCTGACCTATGTCGATCTGAACCGTGCCGGGGTCGGGCTGATGGAGATCGTCTCCGAGCCCGATCTGAGGAGCGCCGAGGAGGCCGGCATCTTTCTGCGCAAATTGCGCTCGCTGCTGCGCTATCTCGGCACCTGCGACGGCAACATGGACGAGGGCTCGATGCGCTGCGACGTCAACGTCTCGGTGCGGCATCCGGGCGAGCCCTATGGCACCCGCTGCGAGATCAAAAACGTCAACTCGGTCCGCTACGTGATGCAGGCGATCGAGTACGAGGCGCGGCGCCAGGTCGAGTTGCTCGAGGATGGCGGCAGCGTGGTACAGCAGACCCGCTTGTTCGATGTCGGGCATGGCGTCACCCGACCGATGCGTTCCAAAGAGGAGGCGCACGACTACCGCTATTTCCCCGATCCCGACCTGTTGCCTTTGGTGCTCGATCCCGCCTGGGTCGAAGGGCTGCGCGTGGCACTGCCGGAACTACCCGACGTCAAAAAGGCGCGCTTCGTGTCGGCGCTCGGCCTGCCGCCCGATGATGCGGCGGTGCTCGTCGCGGAGCAGGCGACGGCGCTGTTCTTCGAACGGGTCGCCGCCGGCCGCGACGCCAAGGCTGCGGCCAACTGGGTCACCGGCGATCTGTTCGCCGCCCTGAACCGGCTCGGCATCGGGATTGAGCAGTCGCCGGTGTCGCCCGAGCAGCTCGGCGCGTTGATCGACCTGATCGCCAACGGGACGATCTCCGGCCGGCTCGCCAAGGATGTGTTCGCCGAAATGGCCGCGACCGGCGCCGACCCCGCCGCGATCGTCGAAAAAAAGGGCCTGCGCCAAGTCACCGACGAGACCGCCATCGCCGCCGCGATCGACGCGGTGCTCGCCCGCGAGGCCGATAAGGTCGCCGAATACCAAGCCGGCCGCGACAAGCTCTACGGTTTTTTCGTCGGCCAAATCATGCGCGCCACCCAAGGCAAGGCCAACCCCGCCCTCGTCAACCAACTGTTAAAGCAAAAGCTTATAAGCTAGATCCCACCGACGGCGTACGCCCTCCGCTACGCGAGGCCAAATCACCGCACTCGCTGCACCAGCTAGGGACTGCATCGGCCGTTTCAGGGGTGAACGCGATGGACTGGAAAGGTTCAATACAAACTGTTTTGCAGAGTGCCTCTGGCCCTATGCACTATTCCGATATAGCACAGCAGATCGCCTAGTGCACTGGATCAAACAGAAGGTACAGGGAGTCGGTTGAGCTTGGCGAGAATGGCGTCGGCGGGTTTGGTCCAGACGAAGGGTTTGGGGTCGTCATTGTGGGCTTTGCGATAGCGGTTGATGGCGGTCTGGAGATCGGCGATGGAGCGGAAGACGCCGCGCCTGAGGCGCCTTCGGGTGAGCGCAGAGAAGAAGTTCTCGACGGCGTTGAGCCAGGAGCCCGAAGTCGGGGTGAA
>Ga0210395_10001679_pt1 | contig 17148 bp, 15 predicted proteins | sample IncBWH4OmetaG_FD_150861 | JGI IMG/M metagenome (GOLD analysis project Ga0210395, IMG submission 150861) | Forest soil microbial communities from Barre Woods Harvard Forest LTER site, Petersham, Massachusetts, United States - Inc-BW-H-4-O ...
GTATGGTGGGGGGTAAGCGTCGAAGACCGTAAACATGGGCTGCCGCGTATAGAACATCTGCGCCGTGCGCCAGCCGGCACTCGATTCTTATCAATCGAGCCCTTGCTGGAAGACTTGGGCACAATCGACCTAAGAAGCATGGACTGGGTAATCGTAGGTGGAGAGAGCGGCCCGGGCGCCCGCAAAATGGATGAGCGCTGGGTCGAGCAAATCCTAAAACAATGCTCGCACGCAAAGGTGCCATTTTTCTTTAAGCAGTGGGGCGGGGTCCAGAAGAAGAAGACTGGACGTAGGCTTCACGGTAGAACATATGATAATATCCCCCCGCGTCACATAACGCCCGTACCATCTAAAGAAGCGCGGACGGCTGCAATGGCTAGGCATTCGTGGTCAAAAGCCTTCGTGCCTCTTGAGCGCATCGCATCGAGCTGACGCATGCCTTCCACGTGAGAAGAAGAACTCGACCAGCGGAAGCCGACCACCCAGCCGAGCGTCTGTTGTTCGAGCTTCCTCCTCGGCTACCAGAAGATCCTAAGTTCCCCCGCCTTCGCCATCCGGTATGGACAGAGCATAAAGCCAATCTGATAGCGCGTTACCTGTACTACTTTGTGTTGATCACAAAGCATGGAACCTACATCGACGGGTTCGCCGGACCACAACGTCCCGAGAGCCCTGAAATGTGGTCAGCAAAACTTGTACTTGAAAGCGAGCCGAGGAGGCTGAGACATTTCTATCTTTTCGACAAGTCCGCGGACCAAATCGCCCTCTTAGAAGCACTGCGAGCCTCGCAAGCAAAGATGCCGGGCCGTACGATTCAGATATCCCAAGGGGACTTCAATACCACGGTTCGTCAACTCCTCAGATCGGAAAAGATCAAACAGACGGAAGCAGCATTCTGCCTCCTGGATCAACGAACCTTTCAGTGTCATTGGCGCACCCTGGCTCACCTCGCAGAGTACAAGCGCAAGGGCCGACCAAAAATCGAGCTGTTTTATTTCTTAGCGGTCAGCTGGCTGCCCCGCGCCCTGTCCGGCGTGAGAGACAACAGGCTGCTCAAGAACTGGTGGGACCGGAAAGATTGGGCGCAACTGAAGGATTGGTCGACAGACAGAATTCGGGACGAGTTGGTTGCTCGTTTCAAGAGCGAACTACACTACAAATACGCGTTGCCGTATCCGATTTTCGAGGCAGTCGGCAGCGCCAACATTATCTATTACATGATCCACGCCACCGATCACGATGAAGCTCCAAAACTAATGACACGCGCGTACAACAAGGCAATCCAACCACGCGAGACACCCGAGCAGTTCTTGATGGGATTTGCCCGGCACGATGCGAAGACCTGACTTCGCTCTATTGCGGTCGAACGGATGCTCTCCAAACAAGGGCAGGTGGCCTAGAGGCACGTGGGGTGCCGCATCCCTTGTGGTTTTCAAGGGTGCGGGTTTTGACTTTTCATCGGGCTGCGTCACGTTCGGTGATTCTCTAACTTCTCGATCACGCTCTCCAGGTCCGGATACCCAGCCCCAAAGCTCCGCGTAAGCCAGTTTCCCCCTCGCTCCGCGATCTTCTCGCCATCCGCCACCACATCAAACTGACCCGTCTTTCCCGGCACAAGCACCACATCCACATTCAGCCGATTCTTGATGAGGTTCACGAGACTCGTGACCTTTACCTTGTTGTTCTGTCACGTCGGACAGTGCACGATTTCAACTTTCATTCTATTCTCCGATCTGGCTTGCCTAGATTTGATATCCCCGCAGCATCGGTGCTAACGACGAAGAAGACGGGGTGCAGCATCCCTTGCGATTTTCAAGGGTGCGGGTTTTGACTTTGCGGCTTTTGCTTCCCTCACTTCAACGGGTTAATCACGCGCACCTCACCATAGCTCTGTCTATCCGCCAAATCTTCCGAATAAAGCACTTCGGCCCCGCAGCTCCCCGCCGCCTGGACAATTAGCGCATCCCAAAATGAAATCCCGTACCGCCCCTCGATGTCCAGCGCCATCATCACCGACTCCGCCGTATTCACCACGATTTCCCAGCTCGAATAATCCTCAATCACCTTCCGCGTCCCCTCCGCCGACAACGGACGAGCCACCTTCCTCCGCAAACTGACGCACAGCTCCTGCAGTACCTGCGTACTCAGCACTCCGTTTTCGCTTTCCCACAATTTTTGCACCAGCGCCCGCGCCCGTTCGTACTTCGCTCCCTGCTTCAGGTCGTGCGCATACACCAGAATATTCGTATCCACAAAATACTTATCGCTCATGCAGCTCGTCTCGCGAACCTGGCCTCGTCCAGCCAAGATCCATCCCCACTCGAAGCCGCGCCAACGCCCGCTTTCGCGCGCGGTCATATCCCGCGCGTTCACGTACCACTTCCTCAAGCTTCTCGGCCAGCATCCGGCTGATCGAACTCCCTTGCTCCGCCGCCAACACCCGCGCGTGCTTCAAAAGCTCCGCGTCCAGCTTCAACGTAACGTTTCTTTTCATCTCTCTTTACGTAGCAGCACAGTCTTACGTGCAGCACCATTCTACGTGCTTAGACACGCCCGCGTCAATCATTCCCACACCATCCGGACGCGACCAAACCTACAAGTGGGATATTGACGTCACTCTCCCCGTCTTCCAGAAACCACCCCCAAAGAAAGTCGAAAGAAGAACCCCTGAGAGAGACGGTTCTTATCTTTCAACTGTTGACTGTCAACTCGGCTTTCTTCGCGGCGGGTGCCCCATCCTTGCAGTTTTGGTTCGTGCAAGGGTGGGTCTTTCTTTTTCTTGCCTCTTCAATCCTCGCCTCTTCGGACCATCCGTCGCAAGGCTTCTTTTACCAACCCACACCAAACAAAGAACTTGCTATTTATTCCTTGACAATAGTCACCAATATGCTATAATCGTTTTTCGGATTGGGGCGGATTCTTTCACCGCCCAAGTAAGTCATGCCTGCCCGCCTGGCGGTTCTCAAAATCCCCCTGAAATCTTCAGTCTCACCCAGATTACCACTTTATAAAAATCGCGCTCTCCTAAGCCATCCAGAATCAACACTTCTGCAAGTGTTGATTCCACTCCACTTCAACTCCCCCAGAATCAACACTTACAAGAAACCCGGGGGAGGGGCCCCTCTCCCAAGCCGCAAAGTTTTGCAACTCGTTACCCCCAACTCCCAACCGACCCGGCCATTCCTTACACGTTACTCCACTCTCGCCACTCACCACTCGCTTGCCCCGAGCGAAGTTGAAGGGTCACTCGCCACTATCCCCTTTAGAATCAGATCTTTTGCAGACCCCCACCTCTTAACCCCCATCGAATCACATCTCTACAAAAAGCCGGGGAGGGGGAGGATGACTGGGCCTCTGGCAGCCCTTGTTTTCATACTCTTACGCACTCTTTTGCATTGCCAAAAAACTGATCCTCAATCTTTTCAGTATCTTCTGCACTCTTTGCGCAAAACACCGGGGGGGTACTCGCCACCCGACCATTCTTATCTTCTCAGCTGGCTACAGCTACTTCGTTGCTTCATTGCTTCGTCGTTGCCTCTGCCTCGGCCACTCCCACAAACTTGTCCGCTCCGCCATAGTAAAACAGAAACTTGCCGCCCCACTTCACCATGCCTTCAAGAAACACCACGTTCGGCACCTGGCCAACTTTCTCCCACTCCTTTTCAGGAGCGAAGACCGGCTCATCCGTACGCGAAATCAATTTTCGCGGATCGCCCCGGTCAAAGACCGCTACGCCGGTGCGATACACCAGCTTGTCGTCTGCCCCGTTGTAGATCAGCACGATTCCCGCAGGCGTCAAAATCGGCGGCGGACCCGGCTCGACCACCCGCGAATCAAATTTTCCCGGCCGTCGCGCAAGCACCGGAGTTTGCGTCGCTTCCGTCCAGTGAATCAAATCGTCCGAATAAGAAAGTCCCATCTGGTCGGTCTTGTCCGCCGCGGTTCCCAGCCAGTACATCCAATATTTTCCGCCGATTTTTTCCGGCAGGATCGCGCCGGACTTCGTCCATGCCACATTCCAGTTCCCTTTGTATGCCGGCAGGATCACGCCCTTCCGCTCCCAATGAATCAAGTCCTTCGAGGTGGCGAGGCAAAGCTGCGCATCCTTCTTGTTGTACCCCGTGTACGTCAGGTAGTACGTGTCGCCGAATTTCTGCAGACGCGGGTCTTCGACACCGCCATCTTTCTCGTAATCGGTTTCGGGAGAAAGGACCGGCTCGGCTCGTCGCGTAAAATGAATTCCATCCCTGCTCTCCGCATAACCAATCCGCGACGTGCCCGCCGCATCCTGCGCGCGGAAGAGCATCACTGTCCTTCGCGGCACATATTTCGTCTGGTGGAGCAGCAAAAACGGCAACTCGATGCTTACGACCGCCGGATTGAACACCCCTGCCGACTCCCAGCTAGCGCCCCTGGGAGAAAGAATCGGAGTTTCCGATGCCCGCCGAAACGCACCGAACGGCAGGTGTTGGTCGCCGGGCGCGAAACGGATTCCATCTGCTGTGAAGCTCAAAGCGGCCGCGAAGAAAACGAGCGTCAAAAATATTTTGTGCTTGGGAAAACGCATTCTCGGCAGCTCCTTACTTCGCAGAATTGCTTGGTTTCGCGGGCACGACCAGCGTTTTGGTGGGCTTTGGCTTCTCGAATGTCACAGACCTTACAATTCCGGCGCCCTCTTTCACCACGATCAACTGGTTGGGCTTCACGTCCTTCAACGTGTCGACGGCGCCGCTCGGCCAGCGGATTTCGAGCAACTCGACTTTTTCCGCTTTGCCAACGCCGAAGTGCACGCGCAAATCATTTTGCGAAAGGTAGCTGCCTCCGCTGCGCACCTCGTCGATTTGCTGGTGCGGCTTCGTTTCCCCCGGCGGATGCGTCACGCAGCGCAGACGCGCGCCGATCCCGCAGCGGTTCGATTTCGTTCCGATCGTTTTTATCTTCAGCCAATTATTATCAAGCCGCGAATCGCAGCGCAGCAGCTGAGGAAAATCATTGTTCGTGTTCACGACCACGTCGATGTCGCCGTCATTGTCAAAATCGCCGAACGCCGCGCCCCGCGACGCCACCGGCGCTATGATTCCAGCGCCGCCTTGCGAGGACACGTCTTCAAAATGCCCATTGCGCAAATTGCGGTACAGAATTTTCTGCTGCGCGTATCCTGCTTCGGTGCGCAGTTGCTCGACTTCGGGATAGACGTGGCCGTTGCAAATTAAAATGTCCGGCCAGCCGTCGTTGTCCATGTCGAAAAAGCCGCAGCCCCAGCCCAGGTACTGCGTGTGCTTGCCGAGCCCGGCGGGAAACGTCGCGTCCTCGAAATTTCCGCCGCCGATGTTGTGGTAGAGAGATGGGGTGTCGCCCGCGAAATTAGTTTTGACGATATCGAGGTTTCCATCGAGATCGTAGTCTGCGGCGGAAACGCCCATGCCTGCTTGGGGCTTGCCGTCCGCGCTCAGCGCGCACCCCGCTTCCATGGCCACGTCGGAGAACGTGCCGTTTTTTTTGTTTTGATAGAGTGCGCTGGCCGTGGAGTCGTTCGCGACATAAATGTCGGGCCAGCCGTCGTTGTTGAAATCGGCGGTGAGCACGCCGAGGCCGAAAGTTCCGTTGGCTTGAAGAATTCCGGCGCGCTCGGAAACATCGGTGAACGTGCCGTCGCCGTTGTTGTGAAACAAAATATTTTTTCCGCCGAGCAACCCTGGCGGACCGCACGCAACGAGCACTCCTTTGTAGTTGCACGGGCCGGATTCGGGCAGAGGCGCGGTGGCTAAATCGAGATCGATGTAATTTGCGACAAAAAGATCGAGGTGGCCGTCGCGATCGTAATCGACGAACGCGCAGCCCGTGTTCCAGCGTTTGCCGTTCGTGCCAACGCCGGCTTTTTCAGTGACGTCGGTAAACGTTCCGTTTCCGTTGTTGCGGTACAAAGCATTTTTGCCGAAGGACGTAATGTAAATGTCGTCGAAACCGTCGTTGTCGTAATCGCCGACGCAGACGCCTTGTCCCCAGCCGTAGTGGATGAGGCCGGATTTTGCGGTGACGTCGGTGAAGGTGCCGTCGCGATTATTCTTGAAAAGATGCGAGACGGGTTCCCGGCCTTTGGGAAAACCTTCGAGGCGCCAGCCATTCACTAAAAAAATATCGAGCCAGTCGTCGTTGTCGTAATCGTAGAAGGCGACGCCGCAGCCTGTCGTTTCGAGTAAATATTTATTTTTGTGCGCGCCGCCGAAAATTGTTTTTGCGTTGAGGCCGGATTCGCGGGCTACGTTGATGAAGCTGACGCCGATTTCTTTCGGTGGCGGCGGATATTGACTCGAATTGGCTCCGGCGGTTTGGTTCGAATTGGCCGCGGGAGCTTGGTTCGAATCACCCAGAGAATCACCGGCGGACCACCTGCGAAAATCATTCGAACGGAGAGGGCGCGCCAGAGCAAGGACGCTTTCCAACGGGAGGACTAGCGCGGAGCGGCTTAGAGATTTAAGAAACGCGCGACGTGAGGAAGACAAATGGAATGATACCTTCCCGGGTTTGGCTCGTGCTAAGATTTGCCGCTACTCCATATTGTACGGCCAAATGATGATTCAATCCGAGGAGCGCGAGAGAATCAATGGTTCTCTTGTGCTACGAGCCTTCCTACCGTGACCGAAAGAAGAGACACAATTCGAATGAATCAACTACTTCGCGCGGGTATGTTTGCCGCAGCGCTAGCTCTTTTTCTCTGGGCAACGATTGTAAACGCACAAGCACAAGCGCCTGCCAAGGCTCCGCAGACGGCAAACGCGCAAGCGCCAGCACGCTCGCTGGAACTGACGCGGGCGGTCCGGCCATGGGAATTTCTGCCGGCACTGGGAACGCGGGCGGGGCTGCTGGGAAATGAAGCGGGGCGGATGGAGGCGTGGGTTTATCCTCTGAAGATTTTTCGCGACTTTCATTTGAAATTTCATGTGGATGGCAAAACACTCGCCGCGGATTCGCTGGCGCGGACGGTGATCACGCGTCCGGAATCGAGCACGATTGTCTACACGGGAGATACGTTTTCTGTGCGTGAGACTTTTTTTGTGCCGGTGCAGGAGCCAGGGGCCGTGATTCTTTTGGAGGTGGAAACAGAAAGTCCGCTCGAAATCGAGGCGGTGTTTCACCGCGATTTTCAGCTGGAATGGCCGGCGGCGCTGGGGGCTACCTATATTGGATGGGACTCCGGGTTGAAGGCATTTGCCTTTGGGGAAGAACAGAGGAAGTTTGCCGCGATCGTGGGGTCGCCTGGCGCGGAAAACGCGGAGCTGGAATTTCAGACGAACTATTCGGAGTCGCAGGAGAATTCGTTCCGGCTGGGGGTGATTGCCAAGGGCAAGGCTTCGCAAATCATCGCGATCGCAGGGTCCGTGACGGGCCGGGCCGATGCGGAGAGTACGTATCGCCGGCTCACTTCTGGATATGGCGAAATGTTGCGCGAATCGGCGGAGTATTACCGGACCTATCTGAGCCAGACGGTGAGCGTGGAGTTGCCGGACAAAGAGATTCAGCAGGCCTATGACTGGTCGAGAGTCAGCCTGGCGCAGGGAATGGTGACCAATCCGTTCCTGGGGACAGGATTGGTGGCCGGATACCGCACGTCGGGGGAGAGCCAGCGGCCCGGGTTTGCCTGGTATTTTGGGCGGGATTCGTTCTGGACATCATTTGCTCTGAATGCCGCGGGCGATTTTGCAAACACGAAAATGGCTTTGGAATTCGTAAGTAAGTTTCAACGGGAAGACGGGAAGATTCCGCACGAGATCTCGCAGGGCGCGAATTTCGTCGATTGGTTCAAGGGTTATCCGTATCCGTACGCGTCGGCGGACGCGACGCCGCTGTACATCATTGCGGTGAACGACTACGTGGTGAACAGCGGCGACACGGCTTTCGCGAAACAGAAATGGGCCAGCCTTTGGAAGGCGTATCAATTTTTGAAGTCGACGTATGACGCGAAGGGGCTACCGCAAAATCAAGGCGTGGGGCACGGCTGGGTGGAAGGCGGGCCGCTGCTACCGGTGAAGAGCGAGTTCTATCAGAGCGGGCTGGGCGCGGAGGCGATGCGGGCGCTTGCGAATTTGGCGCGGTTTGCGGGACAAGCGGATTCGGCGGGGGCGATGGAAAATGAATTTGCGAAGAAATGGCCGCTGGTGAACGATAGCTTTTGGATCGCGGAAAAGAAGCGCTTCGCGTTTGCGCTGGACAAGAACGACAAGCAGATGGACGAGCCGACGGTGCTGACGACTGTTCCAATGTGGTTTGGACTGCCCAATGATGCGACGGCAATTTCCACGATTCGGCAACTGGCGGATGCGGATCAGCAAACGGATTGGGGGATGAGAATCATTTCCAACCGCTCGGCGGTTTACAGCGGAGGCGGATACCACTATGGGTCGGTGTGGCCGCTGTTTACGGGCTGGGCGTCCGTTGCCGAATACCGCTATCACCAGGAGTTTCCGGCGTATGAAAATTTGCGAGCCAACGCTTTGCTAGCGCTCGATGGCTCGCTGGGGCACGTGACGGAAGTGCTTTCCGGCGATTACTACCAGCCGCTTTCCACGAGCTCGCCGCACCAGATCTGGTCGGCGGCGATGGTGGTGAGTCCGCTGCTGAAAGGGATGTTTGGATTGGAGAAGGACGCGGCGAAAAAGACCCTGACGTTTGTGCCGCATGTTCCGACGGATTGGACGAACTTCAAGATCAACAATGTACGGGTGGGCGATAGCATGATGAATTTAAGCTATCAGAAGACTCTGAGCGAAATTATGCTGGAAGTAACACGCACGGGCGGAGAATGTGCGCTGGATTTCGAGCCTGCGCTGGCAAATTCCGCACTGGTGGGGCGCGTGGAAGTAAATGGCCGGGTACAAAGCTTTGACCAACAAATGTCGGCGGAGCATCATCACCTGAAAATAAAAGTCGCGTTGAAAGAAGGGAAGAACATCGTTCGGATCCCAGTGACGAACGATTTTGGCGTGTCGTATAAGTTCCGGCTGCCGGAACTTGGAAGCGCGAGTTCGGACTTGCGAATTCTTTCCGAAGAGATGGGAGATGTGGCAGCACCAATGGAGTTGATCACCGCCGGTCGTGCGGGAGCAACTTACGATTTAGCGGTGTGGAACCCGGGACTGATCGATTCCGTGCGGGGAGCGGAGTTGGTGAAGGACGCGTCAGGCGGCGCGAAACTGCGGATTCACTTTGCAGCGAAGGAAGGCGAGGATTATCCGCACCAGCGAGTGGTGATTTTTCTGCATCCGCCTCGCGTGCCCCGAAAATTTGTGAAGCAGTAGCCGACGACGGGGAAGACCAAAATGGTATAGTGTTAGATGTACCGTATATGGTACAATCGCTCAGTGTCAAGAAAACTCCAATTCACCACGAAGCAAGGAGAGCAGCCCAAGTCGCTCGAAAAACAGGGCAAGAGGGTTGCAGCGATCTTCTTTCGGACCGAAGCAGGAGGAGAGCCAGCGCGGGATTGGCCGAAATCCCTGCTGGTGGAAGACCGGAAGCGAATCGGCGAGGACATTAAGACAGTGGAATTTGGTTGGCCGATCGGAATGCCCGTTTGCAGGCCGTTGGGCGGTGGCATCTGCGAAGTGCGGACAAGTCTGGTGCAAAACCGAATCGCGCGGGTGCTTTTCTATATCGATGTCAGGGGCCGGATGGTTTTGCTCCATGGATTCATAAAGAAAACGCAGAAGACTCCGCGCGAGGATTTAGAGCTCGCGCGGAGCAACAAGAGCCGGCATCAATCGGGGCTCAAATGAGGGGGACTGAGATGAACGCAAGAAAGAAACGCAAGAAAGCGGACTATAGTGGGTCGACGTTCGACAGTTTTCTGGACGAAGAAGGAATCCGGGAGGAAGTCGAGGCGACGGCTATCAAACGTGTGGTGGCTTGGCAACTGCAACAGGCCATGCGCGAGCAGCAAAAAACGAAGCAAGTGATGGCAAAGCAGCTTCGAACGAGCAGATCTCAGCTGGACCGTTTGCTCGACCCTCGAAATGTTTCCGTGACACTTGATACGATGGCCCGGGCAGCACGAGCGGTCGGCAAGCGTCTGATCATTCGCGTTGCCGACGTGAAATCGAGGCGAGTGTAGCTGAGTATCCGTCCACGAGCGGCCACTTATCGAGGAGATTGCGATGCGGGGGGATGTGGATTCTTAACACAGGAGACACGGAGAGCACGGAGAAGAGGAGAGGCGCATGCACCGGAAGATCTTGATGGCGACACTTGCATTGTCGGGAGTGGGGGCGAGCCTGGGGATTTGCGCGGGAGCGCGCGCGCAGACGAAGGGAGTGGACGCGGAGGGGCATGCCTGGTGGCAGCATGCGGTGTTTTATGAGATTTATCCGCGGAGTTTTGCGGACAGCAACAATGACGGCATCGGCGATTTGAAGGGGGTTACGGCGAAGCTGGATTACTTGAAAGAGCTGGGAGTGAATGCGATTTGGATTACGCCGTGTTTTCCTTCGCCCCAGGTGGATTTTGGGTACGACGTTTCGGATTATGAAGCGATCGATCCGATGTACGGGACGATGGAAGACTTCGACAAGCTGGTGGCCGAGGGAAAGAAGCGGGACATTCGGGTGATTCTGGATTTTGTGGTGAATCATACTTCGGACCAGCACAAGTGGTTTATCGATTCGAGGTCGTCGAAGACTTCGGAGCATCGCGATTGGTACATCTGGCGGGATGGGAAACGGCCGGGGCAGCCGCCGAATAATTGGCTCTCGACGTTCGGATTATCGGCGTGGAAGCTGGATCCGAAGACGGGGCAATATTATTACCACTATTTTTATCCAGAGCAGCCGGACTTGAACTGGCGGAATCCCGCGGTGGAAAAGGCGATGTTGGATGTTACGCGATTTTGGTACAAGCGCGGAGTGGCCGGATTCCGTTTGGATGCGGTCGATACGCTGTATGAAGATCCGAATCTGACCGACAATCCGGTGCTGCCCGGGACGGATAAGTTTGGGCGGCCGAATATGGATGAGAAGTACAACAAGAAACTGCCGGAAGTGCATGATGCGATGCGGAAGCTAAGGACGACAGCGGATGAATATGGCGCGGTGCTGATCGGAGAGACGTGGACGAGCAACGTCGACCAGTTGAAAGACTACTACGGGGCGAAGAACGACGAACTGCAGATGCCGATGGATTTGATGATGACGGGATTTAAGGGACTGTCGGCGGATGAGTATCGGAAGCATATTGCGGCGGTGAACGCGGCGGGGCACTGGCCGGTCTATGTGATCACGAATCATGACATCGTGCGGTCGTACACGAGATACGGCGACGGAATACACAACGACGACATCGCGAAGATGATGGCAGCGCTTTATCTGACGTTGCGCGGGTCGGCGATTATGTACTACGGCGAAGAGATTGGGATGGAGAACAACGATCCGAAGAACAAGGACGACGTGCAGGACCCAATCGGAAGACTTGGATGGCCTCTCGAGAAGGGGCGCGATGGAGAGCGCACGCCGATGCAGTGGAATCACTCGGCGAATGGAGGATTCAGCGTGGCAAAGCCGTGGCTGCCGGTGCCGGCCAGCGCGAATACGCATAACGTGGCGGACGAGATGAAGGACCCTGAGTCCGTTCTTAGTTTTTACCGGAAGCTTTTAGCGCTACGGCATACCGAAGCGGCTCTTTTGGACGGGGACTATGTTTCGGTGAACGAGGATAACCCGAACGTGCTGACGTATCTTCGGCGAGCTAAGGGTGAAGCGGTTTTGGTCATTCTGAATATGTCGGCAGTGGAACAGAGGGTGCCGTTTGATCTTTCCCCGACGGGGTTTCGGGAGCCGAAGCTGGAGGTTTTGCTGACAAGTTTTCACAAACAGGTGAAGGGGATGTTTGCGGTATTGCCGATGGAACCGTATTCGGTTTTTATTGCGAAGATTACGAAATAGAAGGACAGAAGTTCAGGCGGCACGGAGAGCCCAGAAGGCACAGAGAAGAGGAATCGAGGATATCAGCGAAGGGGCGGGGAGAAGTCGGTGAGAGTTAGGAAGGTGGAGTCGACTTTTTCGACGAGTTTGCCGTTGGCTTCGGAAGCGTCGCGGACCTGTTTCCATTCGGGATCGTCGCCGAAAGCTTTCCAGTTGGCGGTGGCGGCTTCGCGGCTGGGGTGGGCAATGATGTAGAAAAGCGTTTTGCCTTTGAGGGGGTCGTCGGTGGGAGTCCAGTAGGCGACGTTTTTGATGCCGTGTTTTTCGAAGAGTTGCATGGTGTGTTCGCGAAAACGGCGGAGGAGATCGTCGAGCTTGCCTTCGTAGGTGTGATAGACGCGGAGCTCGTAGACGGTGGTTGAGGGTTGCGCAGCGTCGGCCGAAGCTGCGGTTGAAAGGAGAGCAGCAGCGGGTAGCGATTGGAGCAATGTGCGTCGGTTCATGGACGGGATTGTACCAGAGGTTTGCTTGATGCAGAGAGGCGATCTGGGGTAGCCGGAATTTTTTGTCGGCGCGATGCGGGGAAGGGTAGCATGGAAGGCTACCAGAGGACTGAACGAAAGTGGCTACTCCAGCCCCAGAAGCGCAGGCTACGATCACGATTCGACGACGCTCGCCGGAAGACGTACAACAACGTCAAATCATAGTGAAGCTGGACGGAGAGAGTGTCGGAGAACTGTTTTATGGGGACACGATCTCGGTGCCGGTGACGGCGGGGCGCCACCGACTGCAAGTTGATAATACGTGGAATTGGAAAACGGTTGAGCTGGATGTCGCTCCCGGAGACCACTTGAAATTCCAGGCGATGAGCCGCGCGGGGCGATTCACGTGGTTTTTGGTCAGCATGCTGGGGGCGGGACCGATTTATGTGTCGATTAAACGCGAGGAGTGAGTGGGGCGCTTGAGATTGCAATCAAGCGCGGATGCGAGTGAAACTAGAGGAGGAGAGAGCATGTCGCGGAAAACTGTGGCGAGGTCGGCGGTTGCGGCGATGATTTTGCTTTGCGGATTGGCGATTGCGAAGGCGCAGATGCCAAATCCGTTGGGCGGGCCTGTCAGTCTGGAAAATGCGAGAAAAACGGCCGCGCCGGCCCTGGCGGAAGCGGGGAAAAATCACTGGACCGTGGCGGTGGCGGTCGTCGACACCGGCGGGAACCTCATTTACTACGAGAAGATGGACAACACGCAAATCGGAAGCGCGAACCTGGCAATCGAAAAGGCGCGGACTGCCGCCTTGTTCAAGCGGCCGACGAAGGCGTTTCAAGACGTTCTGGCAGGCGGGGGAGATGGGCTGCGCATTTTGAGCCTCAAGGGAGTCGTTGCCATCGAGGGTGGTATTCCGCTGGTGATGGACGGCAAAATTGTGGGAGCGATCGGCGTTTCTGGCGCGACGAGTGCGCAAGATGCGCAGTGTGCGAAAGCTGGCGCGGACGTGTTGAAGTAGCCGACGGCTGGCGTCAGAGATTTACCTATTGGATTTTTTCTCCGCGAGAGCTACAGCCTCGGCGACTACTTTCTCGATGCGGCGGGCGCGAGCATCGGGCGAGCGATAGTAGAAGATGGCGATCAACTGTCCGCGACGATGCGACGGTGACATGAGGTTCCAACCCTCGAGGCCGCGGGGATCGCGCGTAAAGGCCAGCTTCAGCGCGGGCGGAAGTTCGCGTTCTGCTTCCATGGACGAGAAGAGTTGTTCCGCGACTTGTTCGGCTCGGCGGACGCGGGAGGCGGCGCTCTTGGGCTGCACGATCCAGTCGGAAATCCACTTGCGAATGGAATAGCTCAGTGCATCGAACCATCGGCGAAAGGATTTATCCTCTGCAAGGATGTGTTTGAGTTCGGCGGGCACAACAACGATGCGTTCTTCGGTGTCGGGTTCGAGATGAAATTCCGCCGTTGTGCCCTCGGATGCATGACCGCCAGCCTGCATCTTTTTATTTACGAGCAGAAAGTGTTCGCCTTTGCGAGTGGGAAAGAGCGACGTGCGAAAAGCGAAGCCGTTGATTTCACCTCTCACGCGCAAACGCCCGCGCGTTCCCCAGATTTTCTGGACGTTAAACGGAATCCAAATAATGACCCAGCCGAGGTTTGAGCGCAGGCGCTCGAGGGTGGCGTGGAACGACTTGCTGACTTGTTTGGGCTGTGCCTTGGCCTCAGGTTGGCGTTTTGCTTTCGGCTTCATTGGGGCGTCCCGTTAAACGAGGGGATTCTAGTATGCTGCGCGAAAAGCAGCGAGTTACTTCTGAGGCTGAGACTTGACAGCGACGCCGGTACCTTCCTTCAGCGTGTGAATCGCGTCCACGGCGAGGTTTTCGAATTGTTCGACGAGGCCGCTGGGCCAGCGAACTTGCACAGAGTCGAGCTTGGTTGCCGAGCCGAGGCCGAAGTGGACACGCATGTCGTTGTTCGAATCGTAGCTGGAGCCGCTGCGGACTTCGTCGACGAAAATGCGCGAGCCGGCTTTCATGGTGATGCGCGCGCCAGTGGCGTCGCGAGCGGAGCGATATTTTTGCGAGGCTGCGGCGTAAGAAGAGCCGATCAGGCGAAACGCGATCCAGTGATTTCGGTTGCGAACATCATTGACGAGTAAACTGGGTGGCGCATTCATGTTGCTGATCACGGCGGAGAGTTGGCCATTGTTCCAGAGATCGCCGATGGCCAGGCCGCGCGAGGAATTTACGGTGGTGATGCCGGGCCCGGCGTCGGCGGAAATGTCGGTGAAGGTTCCGTTGCCATTGTTGTGATAAAGGATACGCGGCTCCTGAAAGGTGCTGCCGAGATGCTGGCTATCGACTTCGGGGTAGACATGGCCGTTGACTAGCAAGAGGTCTGGCCAGCCGTCGTTGTCGAAGTCGAAGAACATGGCGCCCCAGCCGAGATACTTGGTGTTGAGGCCAAGACCGGCGGGATAGGTGACGTCGTCGAAGGTGCCGTTGCCGTTGTTGCGATAGAGAGTGGCGGTGTCGTCGGAGAAATTTGTTTTGAAGATGTCGAGCTTTCCGTCGCCGTTGTAGTCGGCAACGGTTGAGCCCATACCGGCTTGGGCGCGGCCGTCTTCGTTGAAAGCGGCCCCGGCGGTGATGGCGACGTCTGTGAAAGTGCCGTCGCGGTTGTTGTGATAGAGAATGCTGGCGGTGCTGTCGTCGGCGACAAAAATGTCGGGCCAGCCATCGTCGTCGTAGTCGAGCGTGGAGACGCTCAAGGAATAATGGCCGTCGGCTTGGTCGATGTGGGCTTTTTTCGTGACGTCTTCGAACGTCCCATCGCCGTTGTTATGGTAGAGAATGTTTTTTGCGGCGGGCAGTCCTTGCGGGCCGCACATCACGGGTGCGCCTTTCCACATACACGTGGAGCGATCGCCCGGAGCGGGAGCAGTCGCGAGATCGAAGTCGACGTAGTTGGCGACCATGAGATCGAGATGGCCGTCGCGATCGTAGTCGATGAAGGCGCAGCCGTTGCCCCAGGATTTGCCAGACCCTGCGACACCAGCTTTTTCGCTCACGTCGGTGAAGGTGCCGTCGCCGTTGTTGTGATAGAGGGCGTTTCTTCCGTAGTAAGTAACGTAGAGATCCTCCCAGCCGTCGTTGTCATAGTCACCGACACAGGCGCCCTGGCCCCACCCGGTGTGGGACAAGCCGGCCTTTAGCGTGACGTCGGTGAAAGTCCCGTCATGATTATTATGGTAGAGATGGCCGGTGGGGGCTTTGCTCGACGGAATCGCGCCGAGGTTTGTGCCGTTGACAATGAAGATGTCGGGCCAGCCATCGTTATCGTAGTCGAAGATGGCGACACCAGTTCCGGTGGTTTCAATGATGTATTTCTTGGTGTCCACGCCGCCGAAAACCACCGCGTCGGTGAGACCTGCTTTTTTGGCGATGTCGGTGAAATGAGCGAGAGGCTTGGGATTGCTTTTTGGGAGCTGCGCGGCGCTGAAGAAAAAAGAAAAAGGCAAAAGAAGAGCAAGCGAAATCCAAGAGAGTTTGAAATGGAACCGCGAACGATGAGTTGGACCGGAAATCATGAACTCTTGGCATACTAAGGTGCGGGTAAAACAGGGTCAAGGCGCAACACCGGCCTGAGCTTTGCCCGGCAAAATGGATTGGGATTTGACGTGCACTCTTTCAAAAGACATCGCGGATTGAGGATTGGGCTGAGAATTGGCGCGCTTGCCGTGGCGCTTCTCCTCGACTGCGCGGGCGGGAGGGCGCAATCGGCGAAGTCGAAAGCTGGCTCCGATGCCGCGGCGGCCAATGCGATTTACAGCCAGGGAATTGCCGCTTTGCTGCAGCGGGATTTAGCGGGGGCGCGGGAGGCGTTTGAAAAGACAGTGAAGTTGGTGCCGCAGAGCCCGGAACCGCACAATTCGCTCGGATGGGTTTTGCTGGTGCAGGGAGAAACCGATGCAGCCATTGCCGAGTTCAAAGCGGCAGTGAAATTGAAACCGGATTTTGCGCAGGCGCACATGAATTTTTCCAGCGCGCTGATGCAAAAAGGGGACACGCAGGGTGCAGTCCACGAGGCGCGTGAAGCGGTGCGGCTGGCACCAGAGGACTCCGAGACCCGCCACATCCTGGGAAAAGTGCTCTCGAATTCCGGCGATGCCGCCGGAGCTGCTGCGGAATTGCAGAGCGCAATCGAGATCGAACCGAACCGGCCGGAGCTGCATGATGACCTCGGATCTGTTTTGGCTCAGCAATCGAAGAAGGAGGAAGCGGCGGCTCAGTTTTCTGAAGCGCTAAAGCTGCAGCCGCAGTTTGCCGAGGCTCATTTGCATCTTGGTGTCCTGCGCTTCGAGCAAAAGGAGTTCGAGGGAGCGGAGTCGGAGTTGCGCATGGCCACAAACCTGGAGCCGAGAAATTCGCTGGCGCATTACTACCTGGGACAGACGCTCGAATCGAAGGGAGCGGCTGACGCCGCGCTCGGGGAATACCAGGCTGCGGCCAAACTAGATCCCCAGAATGCGGACGCGCAAAAACATTTGGGGATTTTGCTGCAGCGTTTGGGAAACGGAGAGGACGCGTTAGCCGCATTCCGGCAAGCGGTGAAGATTCGGCCGGAGAGTGCGGACGCGCACAATGATCTTGGGCTGGCCATGTTGCAGACTGGCGATGCGGAGAACAGCATTCGGGAATTTGGCGCGGCGCTAAAACTGAAACCGAACGACGCTGGCTATGAAGGT
>Ga0210395_10001680_pt1 | contig 17141 bp, 7 predicted proteins | sample IncBWH4OmetaG_FD_150861 | JGI IMG/M metagenome (GOLD analysis project Ga0210395, IMG submission 150861) | Forest soil microbial communities from Barre Woods Harvard Forest LTER site, Petersham, Massachusetts, United States - Inc-BW-H-4-O ...
AGAAGCCTACGGCTCCGACTCCAACGCCCCCAGCTACAGCGCCTCCGCCTTCAACACCCCCAAGCCTTCCGGCGACTCTCGCTCCGCCGAGTGTGGACCCAAGTCAGCCGCGAGACGATCTTGTGATGTTTCTCGGAGGACGCGTTGCCACCAACGACGGCGCACCTGTCCCGAACGATGTGCTTGTTGAGCGGGTTTGCAACAACAGAGCGCGTCAAGAAGTGTATGCATCTCCTCACGGCGATTTCAGCATGCAATTGGGATCGCGGACCGATTCTTTTCCTGAAGCTAGCGCCGACCCGATTTCGCCATATGGCATGGATGGCAAGGATTCAGTCATGGGAATTTCGCGACGCGAGTTGATGAATTGTGAGCTACGGGTCTCCTCCTCAGGTTTTCACTCCCGTGTCATCAGCCTTGTGGACCTCGATACCTTCGGCGGCAGAACTGACGTCGGCGTTATTGTGGTGCAGAGAGCGACAAAGATTGAGAGCATGACGCTGAGCGCCACTCCCTACAAAGCACCGAAAGATGCCAGAAGAGCTTACGAGAAGGGGCTCCAGGCCGAGAGGAACGGCAAACTTGCCGATGCCCGCAAATATTTTGAAACTGCAGTAAAGACCTACCCCAGTTTTGCGAACGCCTGGTTTGAATTGGGTACCGTTTTGCAGAAAGAAAACCAGAAGGAGGCGGCTCGCACAGCGTATACCCAAGCCACGACTACCGATACCAGGTTCCTGCCGCCTTATCTGTCGCTCGCGTCAATGGCATACGAGGCAGAAAATTGGACCGAAGTCCTGAATTGTACCGGTCATATCCTGGATCTCGATCCGTGGAATCACGCCGACGTTACTGGGTACACCGTGGATCTCGATCCGTTGAACTACGCAGAGGCCTATTTCTATAACGCGGTCGCAAACTACAAACTCAACAGGATCGAAGCCGCTGAAAAGAGCGGGCTCAAGGCGGAGCACGTAGACCTGCGCACTCGTCATGCGGAACTGCACCTCTTACTGGCTGATATTTTTGCCCGTAAAAACAACTACGCCCTTGCAATCACGGAGATACAAACTTACTTGGACTCAGCTCCGCATGCGATAGACGCGGATCAGGTGCGGGAGCAGTTGGCAAAATTGGAGAAGCTGAACGGTTCCATGTCAACCAGTGAAAAACCGGATCAGAGGTGAGTGTCGCTTCTCGAGACCAGCGCGTTTCCTCTTGCACCAGGTTCGTCGCGAGGGCTCGCCTCAGGATCCGCCAGAAACTGGAAGAAGACCACGTCGCTGATCCCTGGCGCGAGACTAGCGACCAAAGAAGTGACCGAGGGCGCGTGCTTGCTTGTTTGAAATCTGGTGGACGAAAAGGGGATGCGAACCCCGGCGTCCGCGGCGCGAACGATCGAAAAAAAATTCATAAGGCGCGGCGCTACAACCACTTACGTCCTTTGAATTTCCCTCAAATGGGTGACTTGGGCAACGCCTTTTCGCCAGTGCTTGCAGGGTGCCGTTCGAAGCGCGACCTCTGAACGCAGGTTGGCGTAAGGGAGGAAGCCAGGACGTACCATGGCTTCCCAAGTTTCGCAGGCGGGTTCGATTCCCATCGCCCGCTCCATAATCCTCGTTGATGCAGTTGCCCTTGCGCCGCTGACAGCCAGATTCCGTGCGCAATTGCCACGGCAAAGAGGCGAGAACTCCTGTCAATGACTCTGTCGGTTCCTAGGGTATGTCCGACGAAACACGCTGTGTGTTGTACGACACGAAGCCAAACGGATTCGAGGTTCTGGAAATCCCTGACTTTCCTCAGGAAATACTGTGGCCGCCCATGTGCTATACGTATTTAAGGTCAAAGTTAGAACATATATTAGGGCCGAAGTGTCTTGAGGAAACCAATGCGACAGTCACGGAAATTGTTGGTGCGTGTGATTGTGGTTGGGAGCGGGCTCCTCGTTGGCCTCCTTGGACTGGGCGTTTGTTTTGTCGGCTGGCGTGCTACGCGTGCGCTGCGACTGTCGACAGCGGAAGTTCATTCGGAGCGAGAGATTCGCTTCGAGATACATCCATTTGCTGAGGCTGTGGGTGCCAGCTTTGAGGTAGTCAGCGCGCCCGCAGTCTTTTTGCAGGCCGCACGTTTTCAAGATCATTTCTACATAGGAGGGCCGAGTGGCCTTCTGGAATTCGATCTTAGGGGTACCCCCTCCCGGCAATTCATCCCCGGCCGGGAGTTGCCACCGTCTCCGCTCGTAGCCCTTGTTCCGGCCCTGCTGGCAGACAGCCAGGAACCGGAGCTAGTGGTAGCCACGGCGCAGGATGGTCTGCTGGCCTTCAATGGCCACGGTTTCCGTCAGATTCGACCGCTGGATTCCGAAGCTCGCGCAATAACCTCGATACTCCCAACGACCGCGGGACATGTCCTAATTGGAACAAAGAAGCTGGGTGTCCTGATCTACGACGGCAAGCATCTGGCGCCCTTGCATCCATCGTTGAATAGTCTGTTTGTCACAGCGCTCGCGGGCACAGAATCCGATTTGTGGATCGGCACGCTCAACCAAGGCGTGTTCCACTGGCACGCCGGCGCAGTGGAATCTTTTGGTGAGGAGCAAGGCTTGCCAGATCGGCAGGTACAGTGCCTGGCGACCTCTGGCGAAAAGACCTATGTGGGCACGGTGCTAGGCGTGGCAGTTTTCGATGACGGGCGTTTTTCCCAAGTCCTCGCGCCGGGCGTACTTGCTACTTCCTTGCTGGCTACGAATTCGAGCCTGATCGTGGGTTCCGAGGATCAGGGCGTCCTAACCATCCCATTCGGTAGCCCTCAGACGCAGCCCCCTCTATCGCATTCGAACAAGGTTGCAGAATTGGCCAAGGTCCGCCAGCTTTTCGCGTTCGAAAACGACGTTTTTGTGCTTTCCAGCGATGCACTCTACCGCATGAGTGCAGGCGGCCTAGGTTGGCAACAGGTATTGAAGCCCGGGACCGCCATTCTCAGCGATCGCAATATTTCGGCGCTGGCCGCGGACAGAAGTGGGCGCGTTTGGATTGGCTATTTCGACCGTGGCCTCGATCTTCTTGACGCTGATCTCGGACGCACAACGCACGTCGAGAACGACCACGTTTTTTGCGTCAACCGTATCGTAGCGGACGGCCCGACCGGAACTGTAGCGGTGGCTACGGCAAACGGTCTGGTCCGCTTCGATTCGAATGCTCGCCAGCAGCAGGTTCTTACGCGAGCCGATGGCCTTATCGCGGACCACGTCACAGATGTGGCCAGTTACCACGATGGCTTGGTGGTGGGTACTCCGGCGGGCTTGACCTTCCTGGACGCGGCCGGCCCCCACAGCATGTATGCATTTCATGGACTGGTGAACAACCATGTGTACGCCCTTGGCGTTTCGGGCGATGAACTCATGGTCGGTACGCTGGGTGGACTGTCTGAAATCAACAAGGAGACCGTCCGGGTAAATTACACGGCAGGCGCGGGCTCCGGCCTAAAGCACAATTGGATCACGGCGATTGTTCCCGTTGGGGATGAATGGATCGTGGGCACTTACGGCGCGGGTATTCTCAGACTGGACCGCTCCGGGCATTTTCAATCCTTCGAGCGAGCCACCGCGCCCTTCGTAGTCGATCCCAACGCCATGCTCGTGACGCCGCATCACGTTTTCGCCGGTTCGCTTGGAAATGGCCTCTACGTCTACGACCGCGATGCGGGGCGCTGGACGATTTTCACTCGTGGCTTGCCGTCGCTTAATGTGACGGCCCTCGCAGAAAGCAACGGCATCCTCTACGCGGGCACGGACAACGGATTGGTTAGGATTCTGGAGCAGAACCTGCGTCCATGAAAAAAACACTCGAAGTATTCGCGATCTTGTTCTTTATGCCTGGCCTTGTACTTGCGGATGGGGGCGTGCTGATCCCGCGCGATAAGGCGCAACCCGATCCCAAGATCCTGTCTCTCGAAGAGATGGACATCACCATTCGAATTGACAATGGCGATGCGCGAATATTCGTGCGGCAGATTTTCGCTAATCACACCGGCCAGATCGAAGAAGGCAACTACGTCTTTGCGTTGCCGAGCCGCGCGACGGTCTCCGACTTCGCCGTTTGGGACGGGCCCGTGCGAATTCCCGCGGTGGTGCTCGAACGTAAGCGTGCCGAGGAGATCTACAACCAATTGAAGCAGCAGACGATCGATCCTGGGCTGCTGCAAATGGGAGAGCGCGGCGCGGGGGAAGCGGCCCGCAGCGCGATCTTCAGCGCGCGCATCGTGCCGATCATGCCATACGGTACAAAGCGGCTGGAATTCGAATACCACGAATCAATACCCGTGGAAAATCTGAAGTCGTACTTTGCGATTCCGCTGCGTCCCGATGCCTACCAGGCGCAGATGGCCCGGCATCTGTCCATCCATTATGAGTTGCACTCGGCGCACGCTATCACGAATTTTCAGGCTGCCGCCAAAAGCTTTCCCATCGAAATCGAGCAGAATTCACCGCATCTCGTGAAAGGACACTTCGAAGGTCAAAACGTAAACCTGACGGAAGACTTCGTTACCACCTTCGAACTGGACCGCGCCGGAAGCGACACGCTCGAAGTACTGGCGTTTCGGAACCCCGGGAGCGGGCAGCCATCGCCGACCGAGACGGCCCCCGTCCGCAGCACCAACGAACCCGGTTTTTTTGCCGTGGACGCTCTGCTTGGTGGCGGACAACGGATTGCATCGGTTGGAGGAAACGCCGCACAAGACTCTGGCCCGCCAAAGACGATCGTGCTTCTCTTCGATATCTCTCTTTCGATGCAGTGGGAGAAACTGGAGCGCAGCTATCAGGCTCTGGAAACGCTGCTTCGCACGCTGCGACCCTCGGACAGTTTCAATCTGATCTTGTTTAACCAGAAGACGCAACTGTTCGAGCCCGCGCCGGTACGCGCCGATAATCGATCCATCCAGGGCGCTCTGGATTTCGTTCGTGGCAGCCGGCTGCGCGGAGGCACGGATGTGCAGCAGGTGTTGGACGAAGGCTTGAAACAATGCGCTGGAGGTGGAAACGGCAGCCGCTATCTCGTTCTGCTCAGTGATGGCGGAGCCACACGCGGGCCCATCCAGAATGGCAAGATTGCGGCGTGGTACGAAACCGCTTGGAGAAAGTTGCCCGCGGCCGAGCGTCCGAAGACATACATCTTTGGCGTTGGCGACGACGCGAACCTGCCGCTCTTGCGTTTGCTATCGCGAGAAGACGGAGTACTCGAGCAGGTTCTTTCGACCGAACCGATGGAGTTCAAGCTCAATTCCTTCCTCTCCAAAATCGGCAGAAGCCCGGTGGGCCAGTTGCGGCTGGATGTTGGGTCGGACGCGGGCATCGACGCCGTCTATTCTTTACAGGACTCCTCTTTTTCAGGCTCTCTCGCAGCATGGGTGGGGCGCTATCAGAAGCCAAAGCAGGACGCGGGTTTTGAAGTTCACGGCGTGAGGGAAGGCACTCCCCTGGAAATTTCCGCAAAGGCCAGCCTGCCGCGTGAGTCCCTCGAGCACCCGCAGTTGCCCAGGTTGTGGGCGCGCGCACGCGTAGATGCGCTGCTGGAGAAGATTCAGCTCGAAGGTGAAGATCCAGCAACCATCGACGAAATCATTCGCCTCGCGCGGCAATATAAATTCGTCACGCCTTACACATCGTTTCTCGCCGTTCCTCGCGCGCTGTTGCGGCCCCGAGTGATTCGACCGGGCGACCCAGTGCTGCGCGTCAAGACCGACGAATCCATCGTCTCGGTGGCCGCGCTGTTTCCGTTCGGCCTGGTGCAGCAACTGCGGTATCTCTCGGGCGAAGATATCTGGCAGACGCGATTCTTTGCGCCGAGCGACATGCAGGACGGCACCTACAACGTGCGCCTGATTCTGCGTGACCAGGCCGGGCACACGTACCGCGAATCGAAGAGCTTCGTGATCGCCAGCAAGCCCCCGGTCATTCGAATCCGGCTGGACCAAAAGCGTTACCGCCGGGGCCAGGTGGTGGATGTAAAGGCCACAGCTTCTGAGAGCACCCGCACACTGCTCGCGCGGCTGGAGGGAGTTGCTCCTGTCGGGCTGAAATGGGATGCACGCGCAGGGGCGAGCACAGGGCAACTTGTGATTCCGAAGCAGATGATCCCGGGCATCTACAGGCTGACCGTGACCGGCGAAGACGTAGCGCACAACATCGGCTCGCAGGGGGTGGACCTTGAAATCGTTCCATAAAAAGTCCCGCAAACGGCTGACTGCTATTCTTGCGGCTGCGTTCACGATTTGTGCTGCGGGGTGGGTGGCCACCGCAAGCGGTGCGCTTCCTGGGTGGATTCGAAACATCGAAGGACGGACGGAACTCGAAGCCGCCTTTTTCCGTTTCATGCCACTTCCGGGCGGCGAAGTGGCGTTTCGCAGGCCTCCGAGTGAGACACGCCCGGCTCTGGGAGATCTGCTGAAGAAGCAGCCCGGGAATGCTGAACTGTACGCGCTGCGCGCGCTCGAAGACGAACAGCAGCTGGATTTCACTGCCGCCGAAGCGGACTGGAAAAGTTCCGGAGAAAAAGCCGCGGAGAAGCGCACTGCCCAGCTTTCGCTCGCGGACTTTTATCATCGCAGGCTGCGACCCCTTGACGAGATTAAGGCGCTTTCCGCCGTCGCGGGTGCTCCGCCGGATGCTTCGGAAAAACTTACGCCTGCCTCCGAGCAACGCTCCTGGCGCGCGTTCGAACGCATTTTCGGAGTGATCCGCGCACAAGGGCTGCCGGCGGAGGTTTCCGTGGCGCAGTACCGGAGTTGGATGGCGCGATACCCGCAAGAACCTTCTCTCTATCCGCGTTTTCTGGAATACCTGATTTCCATCAGCGATTTTTCCGCTGCGACCCAACTCATCGCGCAGTATCATGAAAAATTTCCGGCCGACGAGATTCTTCCCGTGAAGGCGCGGGCGCTCGTCGAATACCGGCAGGGATCGCTTCAGCAGGGACTGGCTGTCTATGAAAAGTCTTTCCAGCCCCTCTGGGCGCCGGAGTTGATCAAGAGCTATTTCGATCTACTGACACAGACTCACAGCCTACGGAAGTTTCTGGATGAAGCCAAAGCAGCGCAGCAGGCAAATCCCGAGGACCTGAACGCGGCGGCGCGCATCTTCTATTACTACCAGCAGCAGGGCAAACTTGACGCAGCGCAGGAAACCATCGCCAAATTTCGTTTGCGCAAGGACACTTCCGGATCCACCTGGAGCGCCGAGGAACTGTATGTCTCGGCGCGTCTGCTCGAGGAGATCCACGCGTACCCTGAGTCCGCGCGTTTCTACTTCGCGCTCTACAACAGCAAGGGGATGAACGACGCGCAGGAACGCGCAATCGGCGGGCTCGCCAATCTTTTGCTCACAGCTCCGGAAATGCCCATCCGATTCGGTGCCGGCGAACTGTCCATGTATCGCGACATCGCTACGATGGATCAGGGGCCAGGCTATCTGAACGGCATCCTGTCCCTGCTTTTGAATACCACCTCGCCGGCGAACGAATTCTCCGGAGAAGAGGACCGCGCCGTCTCTTATTTCCACCGCTCGCGCGCGGCGGAGCTCGTAGCGCTATTGGACACCAAGTTTCCCAATTCCCCGCGCCGTGCCGAACTTCATTCCGCAATTCTGGAGTTCTACGCCGCCTCCGGTGAGAGCCAGGCGGTGATCAAGGGCGGTAAAGAATTCCTGGCTAACTTTCCCAATGGGTCTCCGCGCACTGACGTTGCCCTGCTGATGGCCGATGCCTATTCGCGGACGGGGAAGCCTCAGGAGGAGTTTGCAATTTACGATGCCGTTTTGCAGGAGTTGGCGTCGAAAGCGGACCGAATCCCGCTGGGATCGCGCGATTCGGAGGCAGAAAGCGATTCGACCGCGGGAAACAGGGCGGAGGAGGGCGGAGAATCACCAGGGGAAGATACACAGAATGGCGCCATGCCCCGCCCGGCAGCCGGACAGCAGAACTCCGCCTTCCAAGTCAATGCAGCGTCAGCGTCGGCCGAGACCGGCGCGCGCTCCCCGGAATATGCGCGTGTACTGGAACGCTATCTCGCCCGGCTTGTCGAACTAAAGCAGGTTCCACAGGCGCTTGGCGTACTTCGCCGCGAGTTGGACCACAACCCGGATGACCCCGGGCTGTACGAGCGGCTGGCAGTCTTTCTGGACCAGAACCGCCTCGGCGTGGAGCAGGAGGAAATTTACCGGCGCGCGATAGCGCGCTTTCCGGACCGCTCCTGGTATCACAAACTCGCGCGTCTTTACTTGCATCAGAAGAAGGCTGCCGAGTTCGAGAAACTGACGCAGGACGCCGTGCGGATCTTCCAGGGCAGCGAGCTGGAACGCTATTTTCAGTCGCTCGTGGGCGGCAATGCCGAGATGTATCTCCGCCTGAACCTGTACGCGAATCGGCGATTCCCGCACAATCCGGTCTTTGTGCGCAATCTTCTTAGCGCTTACCTGCGAGTTGAAACCCACGACGAAGCTGCCTGGGAAGCGGTCTTGCGGCAGCACTGGTTTGAGGAGCCGGATTTGCGGAATCGTTTCTTCGAATTTCTCACGCGAACCGGAAGGCTCGATGCCGAAATCAAGTCGCTCGAACAGCATGCTCCCTCGGAGGGAAAAGGGCATTGGAGTCAATTCGTCGAGCAAGATCCCGCGGCGGGCCAATACCTTGCGCAGGCCTATCTCTGGCGCTCCCATTTTGAAGAGAGCGCGCCTGTGCTCGAGTCCCTCGCGGAGGAATACCCTGCCGATGTCGAGCTGGGGCAGACGGCTTCTTCGGTCTTTCGTTCGCTGGCGTATTTTGATCCAGCGGCCACCGCCACGGCCGTCAAGATTGAGGACCATCTCCTCGCCGCAAATCCTGGGAACACCGAGAATCTGGCCCGCATCGGAGACATGTACGCCGACCGCGAGCTCTTTCGGAAGGCCACTCCTTATTGGGAGCGGATTCCGCGCGTGTCTCCCGGCGAAGCTGGCGGTTATCTTGAAGCCGCGACCATCTACTGGGATTATTTTGATTTTGACAATGCCATGCGGCTGCTCGCCGAAGGCCGCACTAAACTTTCGGACGACTCTCTGTATGCTTACGAGGCCGGAGCCATCTATGAAGGAAAGCGCGACTATCCCCGCGCCGTCGAGGAGTACGTGAAAGGCGCGCTGGCTGCGGGGGGAGAATCTCCGGCGGAGTCTCGGCTGCTGGCACTCGCCACACGGCCGAAGTTCCGCGACCTTGTCGATCGCGAAACGCAGAAGTCTGCTGCCGTTTCCGGTGCTTCCATGCCGGCTGTTCTCTTGCGCGTGCGCGTCCTCGAAGTGCAGAACCGCAAGCCGGAGATCGTGAGCTTTCTGGATTCCTTTGCGAGCAGCGCCACTACCATCGAGCAGGCTTCCGAGATCGAAAATCTCGCGCAGCAGAAGTCCCTGGAAGCCGTGAGGCAGCATGCCCTGGAAAAGCAGGCGGCCCTGGCTTCGGACCCCGTCACGCGCTTGCAGTTGCGCTACACACTCGCCCGTCTGTACGAGAGCCGCAAGGATTTCGCCGCCGCGCAGAGAAATGTGGAGTCACTCTACCACGATAATCCGAAGATACTGGGCGTGGTGCGTTCCACGGCGGACTTCTACTGGCGCATGAAGCTGTACCCTCAAGCGATTGCCGTGCTCCAGCAGGCTGCCAAGGACGCCTACCCCGAACTTGGCAAGCAATTTGCCTTTGAGGCTGCGCGCAAATCGACCGAGGCGCACCTCTTCCCGCAGGCGCGGGAGATCCTCGCTCGATTACTGAAGGATTCTCCTTATGACAGCCAGTATCTCGCGGCGGTAGCGGATTCTTACGCTCACTCAGGCGATCAGCAAGGCCTGAAACAGTTCTATCTCGAGAAGATCGCGCTGTTTCGCAATGCGGCGCTTTCCGTCGATGACCGCAAAGCACGCATCGCTGCCCTTCGCCGCGGTCTGATTCCGGCCCTCACGCGCCTTGACGACTACGCGGGAGCCATCGACCAGTACGTCGAGGTCATCAACGTTTTCCCCGAGGACGAAAACGTGGTGACCGAAGCCGCACTCTACGCGGTACGCTACAAACGCCAGCAGCAGCTCGTGGATTATTACGCCAAGACCATTCAGCAATCGCCGCGAGACTACCGCTGGTCTATGGTTCTCGCTCGCATCCAGACCAGCCTCGAAGATTTCCCAGGCGCCATCGAGACCTACGCGAAGGCCATTGCCATCCGTCCGGACCGTGGCGACCTGCGCATCGCCCGGGCGGGTCTTGCCGAACGCATGATGCGCTTCGATGAGGCGATCGGCGAGTACGACCGCGTCTACCAGCTTGCCTACAAAGACCCGAAGTGGATGGAAAAGATCGCGGAGATCCGCGCCAGGCAGGGAAAGACGGCTGACGCCGTGGCGGCGCTGAAAACTGCGCTGATCGATGGCCGCCCGGAAAAAGCGGAGAACTTCTTCGAAGCGGCACAGCGGTTGGAATCATGGGGCTTGCTGACAGAAGCCCGCGGATTCGCCGAGCTGGGCGTCACATCTCTAGGAGCCGAGTTGCTGGCCTCCACGGATAACCATGCCGGGGCAAAGCTCTACACGCGCATTCTGACACGGCTCCGCCAGCAGGAGACCGCCTACGCAACTTTGCAGAACGCCTATTCCGGCGCTTCTTCGTCCTTGCCGGTGATCAAGGAACAGATCGCCAAGGAAGGGATCTCTGCGGTTAAGGACAGCGAATGGCGCCAGCGTCAGAAGGAAATCCGCATGGAAAATGCCCGCGAAGGGATGCACCTTGCTTTGGTGGAAATGGGAAGCTCCGCGGCACGCTATTTCACGCCGGAGGAGAAGGTGTCCTTTGCGCAGTTCGCCGAGAAGCTGCGCGGATCAACGATGCCGCGTAGTTTGGCGGAGAGCTTCGCCATTCCCCTGGCTGAGAGTGCCGGCCTAGCGGAAAAGGAAGCTGCCTGGCGTTATGAATCTTTGATGACAGAGAGCAAGCTGCCTCAGCAATTGATCGCTGACATGAGCACCTACGTCGATCTCGAACGGCGGCGGTTGACCCTGGCAGACCTCGGTCCACAATTGGAACGCTTCGCTCCCCGTTTGAATGGAGGCAGCCGGTCGGTGGTCTTGATTGCCGCGGCTCAGGCTTATCGCGCTGTGGGGGACGAAGAAAACGAGCTGCGGCTGCTTGCTTCCGTGGGCCCCAACTATCTGGGTGGAGACGATCAGAAGCGTCTTTTTTCACTTTTGTTGGCCCACAGGCCGGAACAGCTCGTGGAGATTGCCGCTACCTGGACTCCTTGGGGCCAACAAGCCGCTGACTTTGTTGTTGCCAATGGGGACGCTGCGCTCGTCCATGCGGTGGTCGCCGCTCGCGGCCGTGTGCGCCCGCCCGTGTGGTCCAAGTCCTACAACGCTCTAGCCGGCCTCTACTTCGCCGAGCCTCCGCCCGACACAAATAAAGTCTTCATCGCAGCGCTCGGGGACAACACGGTCGGCGAGCGGCTCGGCAAACCGGTGGACCGCAACGCACAGCTTGCCGGCGACATCTGGTTTTACTACGGTTCGCGCTACGGCGAGTATCTGGGGGTCACGAAACAAGGTACTCCTGAAGACTATCTGCCAGCGGTTCTCGAACAGAGTCCCGCCACAGCGGCTGGTTACCTTGCTCTCGCTGATTATTATTCAGAGAGCGGTGACACGCATTCGGCTATAAGCGACTACAACCACACACTTGAACTCACACCCGGACTTGCCGACGTTCTGGACCGCTTGGCCCTCGCCTATTTCAAGCAGGGCTCCCGCTCGGAAGCTCTGGCGCAGTGGAAACTGGCGCTCGCCACGCTCAGGCGCCAAATTGATACAGAGCGTGTGCCCGAGAGTTTTTGGACGGACTTTGCGCACATTTGCGATCATCTCGAGACGCGCCGCCTATTCACGCGCTTGAAGCCCGACGCCGACACACTTCTCCGCGCCTATCTGCACCGCAATGGAAACTACCGTTCCAATGCGCTACTCCGCAGCGTCTATCTCGCGGCCGCCGACCCCGCTTCGGCAACTCCGTGGCTTCTCGATCTGGTTTCGGCCGCTCCGGACCCCACGCAGGTCCTTGCGGATATTGCGGACGCGCCGTGGATTCCGCTGGCGCAACGCGCGGGGGTCTATCAGCGCATCCTGGGAAACAAGCAGGACGCTCTTTCCCGCGCCGAAGGGTTTCAGAAAGAAAACGCGCAGGAAGAACTGCGCTCGTGGCAAGTGCTCTGGGTGAACTATCTCATTCAAACCAAGCAGTTCTCCCAAGCCGCCGATTACCTAGGCGCGCTCTCCGAGGATACGCAACGCGCCCGCGCGGCCGCACTCATTCCATTTGAATTGCAAGCGGCCGCGCAAATGGGAACTCTTGACGCGAAGATCGCCAGCTACCGCGCGAATACTTCCTCAGCGCCTTCGTCCGAAATTCTTCGTGCCACAGCGCGCCAGCTTTTTGACGCCGGCGACAAACAGTCGGCTCGCAAGCTGATCGAATTTGTCTTTGCTCGTGAAATCGAGAATCACCAGCTTTTGGCCTCCAACTTTCTGGGGCTCGCCGAGATACGCATCGCGGCCGGCGACACCCCCGGCGGGCTTGAGCTGCTGCGCCGTTTGGTCGTCGTCGTAGGCAATCCTTACGAAAATCTCGACCCCGCCGCGGCGCTTCTCGAGAAAACCGGCCACAGCGCCGAAGCCGTCGAATTCCTCGACCAGCTGGTGAAGTCCGCTCCCTGGCAAGCTTCCTACCGCTTACGACTCGCCAAGGCCCGGCAGGGCGCAAAGGATGCGAATTCTTCCGTGGATGCTCTGGCGAAAATTGCTTCAAGCTCGGAGGCCGCGTACAACGTTCGTGTCGAAGCTGCGATCGCTCTCGCCCGCACGCAGACGGCTGCAGATCTTGGGAGCGCAGAGCTGCAGATCCTGTCCGGCGGGCCGCACGCGATTTCTACCGTGGCGGCGGACCAGTCCTTTTTTTATGACGCAAGGCTGCAGGCGGCCGAGAACGCCACCGATACTCATGCAAAACTGGAGCCTCTGACCAAGGCTCTTGCCGATTCCCCGGCGCGTGGCGACGCGCGCATCCCACTTTTCAAGGCGGCGGAAAGCTTGCATTCAGACGGACTGGCGCTTTTGGCCATCGAGCCATTATTGCGCGAACAATGGCTGAAACGCGGTTCGCGCGACGAAAGCAACGAAGAAGAAATTGTGAGCTCCGGCGATACGGAAACGGATGCGAGCCAGGAGCCTGCACCAACGGAAACCTACGAGGCGGCCAAGCTGTCGCCCGCCGAGCAAGCACAAATGTCGCTGGCAGTGGCAAACGCTCTGGTCCGGCTGCATCGATGGAGCGAAGCTCTGCCCTACCTGCAGGCCGCCCAAAGGCTCGAAAAGGCTCCCGTGCGCCGCAAGGAAGTCATCGGCAAACTCGCGGAGGTAAGAACCGTGCTCCGGCGCGAGCGGCTGAATCTCGCGCGGCAGCCGATTCTCCATCAGGAACTCGAACAGGACCGCGTCGTTCGCCCGCGTCTCGTCGCTCGAGCCGCTACGCCCGACAAAGCAAGTAGCACGGGAGGTGAAAAGCCATGAAACGTGCCGCCATTCTCCTGCTTGTGAGTATCGCCTCTATCGGCGCGAGTTGGGCCGCATTCCAAGCGCTTGTTCCCGAGGGGCGTCCGCCTTCTCGCTACGTTCCAGCGGGCTCGTTGCTTTATCTCGAGGCTAAGGATTTTTCCGCGCTGCTCGGCGATTGGAGCTCCTCGCCACAGAGGGCGAGCTGGGTGAAGAGCAAGAATTACGAAGTCTACTCCCGCTCACGCCTTTTCCTGCGCCTCGAGGGCGCCGGGGAGCAGTTCGCCGCCGCGGCCGGTCTTCCTCCGGACGGCAATTTTCTGACGCAGGTAGCTGGTACCCAGAGTGCGCTCGCGCTCTACGACATCGGCAAGCTGGAGTTTCTCTATATCACCAAGCTGCCTTCGGCCAGTTCGATGCAATCGGCGCTTTGGCAGACGCGCGCTAAATTCGAAACGCGCAACGCCGCTGGTCTTGCGTTCTACGTTCGACGCGATCCCGAATCTGAGCGTGAAGTGGCTTTCGCCGTCAACGGCGACTATCTGATTCTGGCAACGCGCGAGGATCTCCTCGCTGGCGCGCTCCAACTCATGGCGGGTAGCAAGGACCGCAGCATCGAAGCCGAGCAATGGTGGTCCCAATGCGTGGCGGCTGGCGGCCCCGTGGGTGACCTGCGCATGGTCCTCAATCTCGAAAAGATCGTGCCCAGCCCCTATTTCCGCTCGTACTGGATTCAGCGCAACATTACGGACATGAAACAGTACAGCGCCGCCGTCTCCGATCTTTTCCGTTCCGGCGCGGATTACCGCGAAGAACGTGTGTTGCTGAAGAAATCCGCGGCTGCTGGCAATGCCAGCGCTGATGATGCGGCAGCCGCGGTCGCGGATCTCGCTCGGCTCGTCCCCGCCGATACCGGCACTTACGAAGTGAAGGCCGTCCCCTCGCCTGCGGATTGCCTCGATGTCCTGGAGACCAAGATTCTTGCGCCTCACAGAGGCCCGCCCATCGCCCAGCAGACCGCTCCGAACGTTCAACTCTCTTCGGGTGAAACGGGCAGCAGTTCCGACCTCGAAACGCGGATCGATCAAGCCCCGTTGAAAAGCTCGGCCTCCTCGGATGCCGCAACTCCGCTAAAGGAAGTTTTCCAAAAATCCCAGGTTCGCGCCGTGCTGCAAGTGCAGGCCACGGAGCGCGATAAGGATGGCGTTTTCGTTCGCATCCATTCCGGCGTTGCTTTTCTGGCCGCCGCCGACTGGCCGGAAGCAGCCGTCCGGTCCGCCCTTGTCGATTTCTTACGACCCTCTTTGACCACCGGCAGCCTTGGATTCGAATGGCAGCGCAAGTCCGGTTATCAAGAGTTCGATGGTCTCTGGAATTTTGCCGTCGCCGTTAGGGGAAAGTATCTGCTGGTTTCAGATGATTCCACGGTTGTGAGAAATATGTTTGCGAATATGAACCAGAAGCCGGCGCAAAAGCCCGCGGTGCTTGTCGCGGGATTCCATCATGCTCGGGAACGGGAAAACTTCGCCCGGCTCGCCGGTCTCCTTGACCGCCCGAGCGCAAACCCCGGCGGCGCTCCGGCATTGGAACCTAGTCCGCAGTTCTTCTCGGACAATCTCGCGAGCTTCAGCGCCACGCTGGCCGGCGTTTCTTCAGAAACCATTGTCGTTCGCGACGCAAGTGATAAAGTGCTCCAGACGGTCACCTACGAATGGTCCCGCTGAGGAGATCCGCAGGTCTGGTCATCGCGGTCATCGCGGTACTCGCGATCACCTGCGGTTTCTCCGGGCGTTCTGACCTGACAGCTTTTCGAGGCCAGGATTCCCTTGCACCGGCGAGATCTCTTTTTAGCCAGTCCGCAGTTCTGCTGCTCGAACGGGAGTTCTCTAGCAGCGACATTTCGTATCTTCTCTTCGATGCCCGCAGTGGCGCGCTTTTGTCGTCCCGTTGGGACGACCCCGCCAAGCCCATCCCTCTCGGCTCGCTGGTGAAACCGTTCACGGCGCTGGCCTACGGGGAGACGCATGAGAATCAGTTTCCAAGCCATATTTGCCGGGGCGAAGCCAGTGGTTGTTGGCAGGTACACCCGCACGGGAAACTAAACCTTGTTTCTGCCATTTCGGTTTCCTGCAATTCCTATTTCCGCGCACTGGCGGAAAATTTGACTGGCGAACAGTTGATTCCTATAGCAAAACGCTTTGGCCTTGACCCTCCCGAACCTACTTTGTCCGGGCCACCGCTGATGGGCCTTGGAGAGCGCTGGCCCATCGCTCCTGTCAAAATGGCTCGCGCCTACCTCGAGCTCTATCACCGCCGCGATCAGCCTGTCGTTCGCGAAATACTCGCCGGAATGGCGCAGTCGGCCCGTAGCGGAACCGGGAAGGGAGTAGACAAGGCGTTAAATCATCCGGACGCTCTCGTGAAGACCGGGACAGCTCCATGCACCCATCCGCACCCCGCTCCGGGTGACGGCTTCGTCATCGCCATGGTCCCCGCGAACCAGCCAGAGCTACTGCTCCTTGTCCGAGTTCACTCGGTGCCCGGAGCCACCGCCTCGATCGTCGCAGGCCGTATGCTCCACCGTTTGGAGGAATAGCTCGGTGCTGGCCAGAGTCCTCCTCCTGCTGTTTCTCGCTCTGACCTTCCATCTTCGTGCCGGTGCCCAGGATATTCGTATCGGCGTCTTCGGTCTCTTTCATCCTCGGGAACTGACCCTGCAGGCTTCGCGCCAAGAAGCCGTCATCCTTCAAGCGGCGGGCCAGACGCTCATCCTCGAGCCTGGTTCAAGCACCGTGGCTTCTCTTCGTATTTCCAATGGGGCATTGCTCTCGATTTCGGTGAACACGTGATTCGGACTGCGGAAGTCCACGCTACGGCTCGCAACAATGCGGCGGTCACTTTTCTCCTTGCTGTTCCCGGGAAAATCACGCGCGCCTATCGCGGTACGCTTGAGGTAAAGGTCTCACGCGGAGAAGTGGTTCCCATCATCACAATGGACAGGGAAACGGCGGTCGCTTCCACGGTTGCGGCAGAGTCCAGCTTAGATACGCCATCAGAAGCCTTGAAGGCCCAGGCGGTCGTCGCGCGTTCCTACTTTGCGGCCGGAAGAGGGCGGCACCGCGACTTTGATTTTTGCGATCTCACTCATTGCCAATTCCTCGCCGAGCCTCCGCCCGAGGGCAGTCCCTCGGCGATTGCTACCCGTGAAACGCGCGGGATCGTACTCACCTTTCTGGAGAAACCCTTTGCGGCTATGTTTTCGCGCAGTTGCGGCGGACGTACGCGCACTCCTGCCGAGGTGGGTCTTCCCGGCAGCGTTTATCCCTACTTCTCCGTCTTCTGCGACTTCTGCCACAAGAGTCCGTATCGTTGGACCCGCCGATTGTCCTTCGAAGACGCCGCGCTACTTGGAAAAGGCGAATCCGGAAGACTCGCCGTGGACCGACGTCTCGGCTGGAATGCTGTGCCCAGCAACAACTTCACGTCGCACCAGGAAGGCGAGGAAGTGATCCTCGAAGGCGTCGGCCAGGGA
>Ga0210395_10001683_pt1 | contig 17126 bp, 12 predicted proteins | sample IncBWH4OmetaG_FD_150861 | JGI IMG/M metagenome (GOLD analysis project Ga0210395, IMG submission 150861) | Forest soil microbial communities from Barre Woods Harvard Forest LTER site, Petersham, Massachusetts, United States - Inc-BW-H-4-O ...
TGTAACGTATCAACAGCCGACATAGAGTTTTTTAATAAATAGTTTGTACTTCAATTATTCAGACGATGCTTACAGTTTGCTGATAGCAGTGCTGTCAGCGACATGAACCGGACTTGTCATTGTTGAGTCAGCCGGTTTTGTTAGAAAGTCTTTAAGATATTTTTCTTTAAATGCTGCAGGAGCCTTTGTTGCTACATAATCCGCATTCAAAGAAGACCATGTTTTTTGTGAAGCTTTCCATTTTTCGTAATCAGCAAGTTCATCCACAACTACTAAGTAACGCATAGCATAATGACCTCTACCACAAACTTCTGTACAAGCTAATTCATAATTGAAGTTTGGATTATTTGTTTTAGCACGCATTTCATCTGTAGAAATCGTTGGAATAAACCAGAACTTCGTTGGCATACCTGGTACCGCATCCATTTTTACGCGGAAATGAGGTAAGAATACAGAATGTATAACGTCACGGGCACGAATTTCCAACAATACAGGTTTGCCTTTCGGTAAATGCAGTTCCATAGGAAGGAAATCATCAAAACTATGTGGATCATTAAAATCGATTCCGAACTCATTAACAGCATCAATTTTTCTGTAATGATATTTACCTAATTTCCCATCAGCACCCGGATATCTTACCTGCCATGCAAATTGTTTTCCCATTACCTCAATCACTTCTGCATCTTTAGGTGCAGGAGAAGTAATAGCATGCCATTCTTTGTAACCGAATACAACAAAACCAGCCATTACAATTGCAGGAATGATTGTCCAGATACGTTCGACTGTATGATTATCCGGATAGAAATATCCCTTGTTTCCTTCTTTGAAACGATACATAAACGGAAAGAAATACAACAAGCCATTTGTTATAAGAAATGCCAATGTCATAACAGCCATAATAACCCAGAACAATAAGTCTGTTTTTACCCCATGTTCTGAAGCTGATACTGGTAGAAAATTAGCTCGTGCAGACTCAAATGATAAATAGAAAGCAAGAATTCCTAAAACAAACGTAAGGATGAACAGAAACGAGTTAACCGTATTTGCGACACCTACGTGTTTATGGTAGCGACCATTCATCACATTGGTTAATACCCCTATTCTGAATACTAAATAAAGAATAGATAGTATCAGGGCAATTGCGATAATTATAATTACAGAAGTCATTTTACTATACAGATTTATGTAATATACTTAATTAAAACACGTTGTGGTGAACACTTTCCTGAATCATCGGGTGATTCTTAGCAATCAGGTTCAGTTTAGATAAGGCATATAATACCATATATAAAAACACACCTAAGAAGATCATACCCAAACCTAGTTCCATAAACAGGAATACTCCGTCTAAACCACCATTCTGTCCTAAAACCGGAGGTGTTGTAATCATATAGAAATCGAACCAGTGACCAATGATAACAACTACGCAAACTATTTTCAGAATAATACCTTGTCTTTTTGCATTTCTTGTCATCAAGGCAAGAAACGGGAAGATAAAATTCAAGAAGAATGTAAGGAAGAATATTGGAGCATAGGCATCTGTCTTCAAACGCTGAACAAAATAACCTACTTCTTCAGGAATATCTGCATAGTAAATCAATAAGAATTGCTCAAACCAGATATATGTCCAGAATACAGAGAAGGCAAATACAAATTTACCAAGATCGTGTAAGTGATTTTCGTTAATGATTGCCAGATATCCATTGTCTTTAAGTATAACAACAAATAACGTAATCATAGCTAAAGCCGAAACAAACCAGCTTGCAAACATGTACCAACCGAACATTGTACTAAAGAAGTGAGGATCCATTGACATTCCCCAATCCCAAGCAGATGTAGAAGAAGTAACACCGAAGATAATAAGGAAGAAAGCAGAAACTACAACGCTTTTATGATACCATTTTTCATCAGCTGTAAGATCTTCTTGCTTAGAGTATTTACGGATAAGATTCCAAATCAATAGCCAAAGAGAGAAATACAATACAGTACGGATGATAAACAAAGGTTTTGTCAAAAACCAAGTTTTGCTTGCTAGTACTTCATCATAATGAGGTCCTTTTTCATACAGGTATTCATGTGTCCAGTGAAACAGATCATGTCCGAATACCAGGAACAATACCAATGTCAAAGGAAATGCCACATACAAATAGTTACCAAAAGCTTCCGGTACTCTTTTTATACCAGCAGACCAGCCAGCCCAAGCTACATAGTTAAAGGCAACAAAGAAAATACCCATAGCAGCAATACCTGCGAAGAATATGTTGTTCTGCCATAAATCTTTGATAAGGCGTAATTGCCAAACCGGTTTCTTGTGGTGACCACCATGGTGCTCCCCACCTTCTTTATGATGTTCTCCTGCTTCCTGATGAGTACCTTCTGTATGAGCTGCAGCCTCGTGATGAGTCCCCTCTTCCACATGAGCTGTACCCTCATGATGATCTCCAGTTGTAGCTGCTTCATGTGTTGCTGTACTTACAGCTTCGTGAGAAGCAGAAGCACCATGCTCTTCATGATGATGTCCTGAATTTTTAGCCCAAAATATACCGATTAAAAGCAGGATAACACCGGCCCCAATCAGCATGAATAGTTTTTTCTTGATCTCCGCAGAGAATACAAACTTTTCGTCGAGATTAACTGAAGTATTGTGATGTGCCATAAATCTACGCTCGTTCTAATATTTTATTGTTTTTGTAGAACATCTTTCACATAAAGAGCAATTTTCCATCTCTCTAATGGTTCCAACTGAGAAGCATGCTGAAACATTCTTCCTTTTCCATAGGTTATGACATGGAAAATATGTCCTGGAGAAACTCCCTTAATTGCCGCAGAGTTCAGATTGGCAACACCCATTAGTTTTTCACTTACCGGTCCATCACCCAATCCTCCTTCTCCATGACAATGAGCACAGAATCTGTTAAATAATTCTTTACCATCAGCCAATACCTGATCATTTGCCTCAATTGGACAAATCGCGTGAGTATCTGCATATGCTAAAGAATCTTTAGGAATATGGTAAGGAATATCACCGCGCTTAATTGTGCCTTCTACAGGCATACGCAGATTCATACCTTGATTAAAAGGCATTGTATTATAACTTTCAGGATAAGCAACTGAATCTGTCACTTGTGAAACAGGCTCATAGGCTTCTGAATGATACATATTGGGTGCATATTCCCAACGTGGACTTTCGTGAACCGGAATCCTGTCAAAATTATGATTACAGGAAGAAACCGTTGCTGCGAAAATAAGTACTGCTGCTATATTGAAGGTTTTCATTGTCATAAGTAATATGAAGCCTTTCTTAATTATCCATTGATTTAGTTTTTACCTCAGAAGCTCCTGTTTCTGAAAGTATCGATGACAGCTGAGCTGACGTATGATTGTGATTTGATGCCAAATCAAGTGCCATAACAAATTTATCATCTACACTTCTTGGATCCAGTAATTTAGGCTGAGTCCATGGATTTAGATTGGCAGCAACAAAGAATGTTCCTGTCATACCAAGTGCACAGAATAACACCGTTAATTCGAATGTGATTGGAATAAAGGCCGGAAGCGGAATATGCGGTTTACCACCAATATCCATCGGCCAATCAAAACCCAATGTATAAATCATCATCACTAAGGCTGTAATCGTTCCCGTAAGTCCGAATAAAAAGCCTGCTATCGGAAGATTGGAATAATGATATCCAAGCGCATCATCAAGTCCGTGAACCGGATACGGTGTATACACTTCTTTAATCTTAACTCCTTTCCCGCGTATTTTATCCACAGCATGCATTAATACAGCTTCGTCATCGTATACGCCAAACACAATATTTTTTCCTTTTTCCATATTTATAAAGTATTCAGGACTCAGGTTATTTCTTCTTTTCAGAAGATGAATCAACAATAGCTTTTACTTCTGCCATATTTATTACAGGGAAATACTTCGCAAATAATAAGAAACACGTGAAGAAAAATCCGAATGTAAACAGATAATCACCTACATCATATAGCGTTGGTGAGAAATAAGCCCAGCTTGATGGTATAAAATCTCTGTGTAACGATGTACAAATGATTACAAAACGTTCAAACCACATACCGATATTTACAACAATAGACAAAATGAACGTCCACATGATGCTCGTACGTACTTTTTTGAACCAGAATAGCTGAGGAGAAATCACATTGCAAGTCATCATGGTTGCATATGCCCACCAATACGGTCCTAAAGCACGGTTGATAAATGTATACTTTTCATAAGGTACTCCGGAATACCACGCAATAAAGAATTCGGTTATGTAAGCAATACCAACGATCGAACCCGTACATACAATTACTTTATTCATGGATTCAATGTGATTGATCGTAATGTAGTCTTCTAAACCAAAGACAACACGAATAACCAACATCAAGGTAAGAACCATTGCAAAACCTGAGAAAATCGCTCCAGCAACGAAATACGGAGGGAAGATAGTCGCATGCCATCCTGGAATGATGGATGTAGCAAAGTCCATGGATACAATCGTGTGAACCGAAAGTACTAGAGGTGTAGACACACCAGCTAAAACTAACGAAACAGCTTCATAACGTGACCATGTTTTAGCCGAACCATCCCAGTTCATACTTAACGCTCCGTAAATCACTCTGCGTATACCTGTTGCTCTTTCTCTGATGGTTGCAAAATCAGGAATAAGACCTACATACCAGAAAACAAGAGAAACAGTAAAGTATGTTGAGATTGCAAATACATCCCACATAAGGGCTGAGTTAAAGTTCTGCCATAAGGAACCATATGCGTTTGGCAATGGTAATACCCAATGTCCAACCCAAGGACGACCCATGTGAGCAATAATAAATGTTGCAGCACATAATACCGCAAAAATAGTCATCGCTTCCGCAGCACGGTTGATAGATGTTCTCCATTTTTGACGGAACAATAATAAAATGGCCGAGATCAATGTACCGGCGTGACCAATACCTACCCACCATACGAAGTTGGTGATATCCCATGACCAGCCTATGGTCTTATTCAAACCCCACATACCAATACCTTCATACCATGTAGTCCAAAGGCAATAGCCTCCATAGGTTAACATAATAAGTGCCATGGTAAATGCTATTTTCCACGCTGTAGATGGTTTACCTTCTACTTGTTTACAAATGTCGTCTGTGACGTCCTTTTTGGTTTTCCCGTTTGTAACCAGCGGTGGCCTTACCGAAGAAGTAACTTGCATATCTTAAATCTCGATTAAATTAGGCTTTATTAATATTTCTTACTTTGGTCAAATACGTAACATTTGGCTGCACATTCAATTCTTCAAGAACTGTATAGGTACGCTCAAGGTTTTCTTCATTCCGTTCCTGGAATACTTTACCTGATTTATCACGTAAATCCCCGAACAGAATTGCTCCGGCAGCACAAGCAGCAGCGCAGGCAGTAGTCACTTCACCATCCATAATGTGACGTTTCTCTTTCTTGGCTTTCAACTTGCCTTCCTGTATTTTCTGAACACAGAAAGAACATTTTTCCATTACACCACGAGAACGTACTGTAACATCCGGATTCAACACCATACGTCCCAATGAAGTATTCATTGCTACGTTTTTATCAAACATTTCAGCATTGTCAAAATATTTGAACCAGTTGAAACGTCTTACTTTATATGGACAGTTGTTCGCACAATAACGTGTACCGATACAACGGTTATAAGTCATTTGGTTTAATCCTTCTGAACTGTGTGTCGTTGCTGCAACCGGACAAACCGTTTCGCATGGAGCGTGATTGCAATGCTGACACATCATCGGCTGGAATGTAACCTGAGGATTTTCAGATGGAGCTTCCATTTCAAATACATCCCCATTGAAATATTCACCTATTTCTTTAGGATCTGCATCTGAACTATAATAGCGGTCAATACGAATCCAGTGCATTTCACGGGAATTCATTACTTCACGTTTACCTACAACCGGTACATTGTTTTCTGCCTGACAAGCAATCACACATGCACCGCAACCCAAACAAGAATTTAGATCGATTGACATGCTCCAAAGGTGATTCGGCTGATGATGCTGATCTTTCCAGATATCAACCTGAGAAGGAGCAACTTTACCGTCCGGAGTGGATACATGAGGGAAGTATCTTCCGGATGAAGGATCTTTTATGTATTCAGATAAAATAGTGTCCTGAATAATCGGACGAGCCATTAATGTCTGATGTGTTTGTGTTTGTGCAAGTGGTAATTTATCACCAGTAGGTGTGATAGAAACTCCTGCAGCAAAATCAAGCAATGAGCCATCTACAAAAGAAGCAAACGGATATGCGTTTTTCCCTACGTTATCTGCACATTTTCCAACCTTACTTCTTCCGTACCCAATTGCAATCGATACTGTATTGCCAGCCTGACCTGGTTGAATCAATACTGGAAGTACGACTTCGTATTTGCCGGATTTTACAGTTACTGCATCACCTTGATATAAATTCTTTTCTTTAGCAAATTTAACGGAAACCGCTGCGTAGTTATCCCACGTTGCTTTAGAAATAGGATCCGGTAATTCCTGTAACCAAGGATTGTTTGCCTGAGAACCAGACCCAACTCCTATTTTTTCATACAATTTCAGTTCAATACCTGATGAATTGGATGTATAGGTTTTATTGATAGCAGCTTCAACAGATGAAGCATCAAAGTGTGTGGACGTTAATGAAATGTGAGGCTCAGCAACAACATGAACAGAATCAACATGGCCACTAATCATCGGAGCAGATGGCTCAAATACACCATCCTGTAATGCTTTATCCCATGATGCACCTTTTAGTATAGAAGATGACCAGTTTGATTTTAAGTAAGAATAATAATCTGTTGTATTTCCAGCCCAGCTTAATAATGATTCCTGCGCAGCACGGGTTGAGAAGATTGGCTTAATCGTAGGTTGACCCAATGAGAAGAAACCAGCTTTAGGTTCTGCATCATTCCATGCTTCCAGGTAATGATGATCCGGAGCCACAAACTGAACAGTTGAAGCCGTTTCATCTACTCTGTCTGCAAAAGATACAGACAAACTTATACCTTTTAATGCTTTGGCTAATTCTGCTCCTTTCGGATGATCGTATACAGGATTTGCTCCGTAGAAGATAACTGCTTTAACTTTTCCTCCGATAACTTCGTCAACAAACACATTCATTTGCTCATCATTTCCTTGCTTCTGGAAAGACGGAGTATCTAATGAAAGTGTATTGTCATAGTTACCTAAAGCTTTGTTGATTTCATTAATCAGTATCTGTACGTTAGCATCGTTTGAGCCAGATACAACCAATGATTTGCCTTTATTTAGTAATAGATCAGCTGCTGCTTTTTCTAATAGTTCGTTTTTAACAGCAGAAGTACCTAATTTATCAGAAGCTATTCTGTTGTATAATTCAGCAACAAATAACCCTTCTTGTGAAGGTTTGATCGGCTGTCTGTAATCTGCATTACTACCAGTCAAAGACAAGTTTGTCTCAAACTGATAATGAACACTCATTGTCTTTTTGGATTTACTCAATTTACGAGTTTGAGCATATTGACCCATATACTCAACAGGAGAAATCCAAGTTCCTAGAAAGTCAGCACCAAAACTTACAATAACTTCTGCTTTGCTGAAATCATACGAAGGAATAACTGCCTTACCAAAAGAAGCCTGATTTGCTTTTAAAATTCCGTATGAAGAATTAGAGTCGTACTGAACATGTTCTGTTGTCGGATGCTTCTCTTTGAATTCAGCAATTGCCTTTTTAGTGGTAGGACTAAGAATCGTTTGTGAAACAATACGAATCGCACCACCTTCTGCTCCTATTGTTGTTAATTGAGCAGTAATATCTTTATCAAGAACTTCCCAGCTTATAGATTTACCTTTAGACTGAGGGCCTTGAATACGAGCTGTATCATATAAACTTAATACGGATGCCTGAGCACGAGCATTCGTACCGCCTTTGGTAACACTTGAAAGCTTATTTCCTTCAATTTTAATTGGGCGACCTTCACGTGTTTTAACAAGTACACTGCAATATTCACCACCATCAACATACGTAGATGCATAGTAATTTGCGATACCTGGCTCAATTTCTTCTGGCTTATTTAAATATGGAATAGCTTTTTTAACAGGAGCATCACATGCAGCTAATGAAACCGCAGCAACACTGAATCCTAAAAGCTTTAGAAAATCTCTTCTATCTGTTCCGTTGGAATCTTCTGAAGCATTGTTCTTCTGAAGTGGAATGAATTCTGGAAACTCGTTCTGGGCATTCTTTACGAACTCAGGACTATTACCCAATTCCTCAACGCCCTTCCAAAATACTTTGTTACTATCTTTCATATATATGAATAACTAGGCTTTCGAATTTTCTTAGATTAATAGTGACATTTAGAGCAATCCAAACCGCCGATATTCTCAGCAGTCATGTCGCCTTTCATTTTTGCTTCTTCGTGTACCTTCAGCAAACGATCGTAGTAGGCATTACCCTGACTGTTCACCGCTGTTTCTCTGTGACAGTTGATACACCATCCCATCGTCAGGTTGGAATATTGTTTCACCACTTCCATTTCTTCAATCGGACCGTGACATTTCTGACAAGCAATACCAGCTACCTGAGTATGTTGAGAGTGGTTGAAGTAAGCCAAATCAGGAAGGTTGTGAACACGAACCCAACGAATTGGCGTTCCGTCTTCATATGCTTTCGTTAATTTAGCAATTTCGTTTTTGCCATATTTAGGTCCTTCTTTAACATACGTATGACAGTTCATACAAATATTCAAGGACGGAATATTCGATTGCTTACCTTTATAAGCACCCGTGTGACAATAATTACAGTTGATTTTCATATCTCCCGCATGAAGCTTATGAGAGAATGCAATCGGCTGAACCGGCTGATAATTCTGTTCAACACCTACAGATATTAAACCCAACCAGCAAGCTCTTACGCTTATGATGATAAAAAGTATAACTACTATGCTTATGAAACCTTTGCTCTTAACAACTGCCTTGATGTCGAATTTCTGGTTTACTAATTCTTTTTCTGATTCGTCTAATTTATCTTCTTTGTCTTTCAGGTAGCGTTTGATGATAGCTAAGAAAACAATCATCGCTACCAGTACCAGAATAAGAACAACAATTACAAGTCCTAAAATGATGGTGTCGTATTTACCACCAGCTTCAGTAGTTGAAGTTTGAGTACCCGGAGGACCGTCAACTTTTGGCCCCTCAACAGGAACAGATTCAACATATGCAACAATATCATCTATGTTCTCATTTGTGAAAGTAGGAAAAGCAGTCATTTCAGATTTTCCGAACTTTTCCCAGATCGCTATCGCATCTTTGTCGCCAGAAGCTCTGAATACTGCATTATTTTTCACCCAAGAATGAATCCAATCCTTGCTTCTGCGTTTAGATACTCCGGATAAAGCCGGTCCAACCGCATCCTGATGTATTTTATGACATGATTTGCAGTTTTCCTTGAATAACTGCGCTCCTTTTGCAATGGCATCTGCATTTCCTCCCGCACCTGCAACAACTGCGGTACTATCTGCATTGGCTAATAATGAGCCTGTTACAGTTAAAAAGGAAGAAAGAATTATTGTAAGGAATGATCTCGAAATTCTCCTCAGAATAGTTGATCTGGACATGTTTAACACTGTTTTTTCCGAAATTTTGGCCATACTTTACCTAAAAGTCCTACAAATCTATCATGCCATTTCGATTATTCAAACTATTTTTCTGCCTGTAAATGCAATAAATGAGGATTCTTATCATTAAAAAAATGCAAAAGATTGATTTACTTATTTTTATGAAAAAATAAAATATATAAACATTATAATTTATAATTATTATAAATAAAAAGGCTGAAATTAGGCACTAAACAAATATTTTCTTTTACCCGGCACTTTTTTCAAAAAAACATCTTGAATGAACCGAACTTATTGCTGAAGTTTGTTTTTAAATTTGAATTATTACGTGATGAATCCGCTGTTTGAATTTCACAAAAACTTAAAAAAGTACAATACTTTTTCCATTTCAGCCAATGCAGGATCATTTGCTGTGTTCAAATCGGAAGAGCAGCTGATCACGTTGCTTAAAGAAGGTCAGAAAAACAACCAAACCTTACTCATACTGGGAGGTGGTAGTAATATACTGTTCACCAAAGACTTTGATGGTATGGTTCTCAAAAACGACATCAAAGGAATACAGATTCTATCCGAAACAGATCAGGATATACTTATAAAATGTGGCGGCGGCGAAACATGGCACTCTTTTGTGACGCATTGTGTAAACAAAGGTTGGTCGGGAATTGAAAATCTATCCTTAATACCAGGAACCGTCGGCGCCTCTCCTATTCAAAACATCGGCGCTTATGGTGTGGAAGTGAAAGACTCCATTGAGTCGGTTGAAGGAGTAAACAGAACAGATTATACAAAAAAACGATTCAATGCGTCGGAATGTGCTTTTGGTTATCGCGACAGCATTTTCAAAAAAGAACTGAAAGATAAATATATTATCACGTTTGTCGTATTTCGTCTCAAAAAACACGCTGTTATCAATACATCGTATGGTGCGATTCAACAAGTATTAACCGAAAAGGGAATTGCCAATCCAACATTGAAAGATGTCAGCAATGCCGTTATTGAAATACGAAAAAGCAAATTGCCCGACCCCGCTGTATTAGGCAATGCTGGAAGTTTTTTTAAAAATCCTGAGATCCCTCAAAAACAATTTGAAGATCTAAAAGCAGACCATCCGGATATAATATCTTATCCTGGATTTTCATCCGGAATGATAAAGCTACCTGCGGGCTGGCTCATTGAGCAATGCGGATGGAAAGGAAAAGTATGGGGCAATACAGGAGTGCATAAGATGCAGGCCCTCGTTCTTGTGAATTATGGCAAAGCAAGTGGCCAGGATATTCTTGACTTATCGATTGAAATACGAAAATCTGTTAAAGAAAAGTTTGGTATTGAATTAGAAACGGAAGTGAATATTATGTAGTACTAAGTATAATGACAGGATCCAAACTGCCAGTCTTTAGCGCAGCGGGACTAGTGTCTATTATTTATTGGTCTCCGACCAAATGATCTAAGTAGTATTCTTTTCTTGTTTCTTGCCGGGTTCGGCACGTTTACGCATTCCTAATATTAAATAATTATCCAATGTTTATCGCGTAAACTGCCAACCACTTGTGTATCTCGTCCTGAATTAAGCGGTTGGCGGTTTGTGTTGTATATAGTATAGTATAGCTCTTTTTAAATAAGAAATCACACAAATACGCCGAACCACGGCAAGTGTGGAGCTGACCAACCAGTAATTAACACCCTCCCTCGTACTTCTCAACGTTCACGCCAAATTTCTGTAAAAAATCAAGCCCTTCATCAACTGCCAATCCTTTGTATGCAGCATATGAATGAAGATATATTACTTTTTCAATTCCTGAAACAAACATCAGACGTGCACAGGAGATACATGGTGATAATGTTACAAACATCGTCGCACCTTGAATATCAGTTCCATTCTTAACAGCAAATACAATAGCATTCTCTTCTGCATGCAATGCCAACGAACAGCTCCCTTTGGAATCACGCGGACAACCTTCTACTGGCCATTCTTCATCGCAGTTATGCGTCTTTGCAGGCGGACCATTATACCCGATGGAAATGATACGAGTGTCTTTTATTAATACAGCACCTACGTGTCGTTTAATACAATGCGATCGTTTGGACAGATTTACTGCCAGTTCCATAAAAATATCATTCAACTCAGGTCTACCCATAAAGATCATATCAATCAGAATTCAAATTTACTAAATCTTTTCTGAAAGAACGTGCGTGAATGATATATCAAATACTCCCCTTTCCACTCATTTGCGTCCATGTAACATATCATTCCTTTCCTGACCTCTGTATTCTAGGTAACTTGTTCCCTAACGTTGTTGGTGTTTCTGCCCGCACAAAGATATCGATAATGCAAAAATGTAACGCAGTTCACCAACAATCTACTAGCAAGCAGTACATACTATGAAACAACAAATCCATGATGCATACTGAGCAAACAATAGACTAAACACGGAATATATACGGAATATTTACGCTTTATATACGAAGTATATACGCTTTATATATGCTATAAATCCATCTTATCTACATTGAAGATACGGGAAACTATATAAGGATATTTACTGATATATGTAAAGTATAAGTACCGAGTACAAGTAGATATATGAGTAATTAATTTTGTAAAAAAAGATGGCACGGCTAAAAGGAATTATTAAACTAAAAGGGACAATTGATGAGCTTAATTTCTACACGAGGAAGGGAAGTAAAGAAATCATTGTCCGAAGAAAAACAGGACCTACACCCGAACAGGTTAAAAAAGACAAAGCATTCGAACGCACCAGAGAAAATGCCAAGGAATTCGGAGGAGCCTCTAGAGCAGGCAAAGCTCTGCGACATTCTTTATTTCCTTATTCCAACCAGATTGGAAACAGCTCTATCACTGGGATGCTAACCAAACTATTTCAGCGAATGGCCCAGATGGGAGAAGGTTTACGTGGCAAAAGATCCATTAATCCGAAATTAAATAAAGACCTATTGATCGGATTTGATTTTAATAAAGATCAATCACTGGGAAGTATTTTCAAATCAGCCGTTCATGTGCATGTTGATGAGACAAGATCAAACATAAATCTTAACATTCCAGCCTTGATTCCATCAAAAGATATAAAAGCTCCATCCGGGGCAACGCATGCAGCGTTGATACATCTCGTTACCCTACAGCCAGCCTTTGAATTTAATACTCATCTCGATGAATATCAGCGGATGGATGGTCAAAATCAATCTGAACAGCTTTCCACACTTTCCGAAAAAATAGTGCTTCGTTCTTCTAAAAAGATTTCAATTTCATTATCCATTGTACTACCTGAAACAACAATGATACACCCGGATAGTGCAGTACTTTCTGTTTTAGCAATTCGTTTTTATCAGAAGGTTGGTGATAACATGTATCTTTTGGAAGAAGGCAAAGCTATGCGAATTGTAGCTGTGGAATAGTTCTTCCTTTCAGAAATTCATCATTCACTGTTTGCAACAGGAAATTAATTTCGAATGCCAAGCAAGGATTAAGAATTTGGTGCAGGTTCGATTCCCGCCGGTGCCACCATTAAAAATCAAACTTAAAGATATATCAATTGTTACTCGTTAGATAGAAAAAATGCCAGATAGTAAATACTATCTGGCATTTCTTTTATGTCTCATTACAGAGTAAGTCTTACTTCGCAATCACAACTCTTGTTACATAAGATGCATTATCAGAAACAACATTCAATACGTAAATGCCATTTTGCAAGGACGCTGTTGAAAGCTGAATTTGTTTCCCGTTTACAGGCTGAGACAATACTAAGCTTCCCTGAATATCTGAAACTGATAATGTGCCGTTCACGGCTTCTGATACGTTGATATTTAGTAGATCTTTCACCGGATTAGGGAAGACTGAAATTGATGATGCATTTATATCATTTACCGTTGCTGTATTGGTACTGCCAATTGTTATTTTTCGGATTTCATTGTTCCAAAAATCTGCCACATAAATGTTGCCAGAAGCATCAACTGCAACACCTTCTGAAAAATAAAAACGAGCAGAAGAACCTTTTCCATTTACACTTCCTGATGTCAGAGATCCTGCCATAGTACTAACCAGTCCACCTGGTGTGATTTTGCGAATTTCATTATTTACCTGATCGGCTACATACAAATTACCGGAGGAATCAACGGACACTCCTGTTGGCTGACTAAAATTTGCTGCTGTTCCCTGACCATCTGCACTACCTTGATTTCCAGAACCAGCCAGAGTACTAACCATTCCACCTGGTGTAATTTTCCGAATTTGGTTATTTCCAGAATCTGCTACATACACATTTCCATTAGCATCAACGGCTACTCCAAATGGAAAATTAAAACTGGCAGCGGTTCCTTGACCATTTGAATTTCCTGCATAATGAAAGCCAGAACCTCCTCCTCCAGCCAGAGTACTTACCAATCCACCGGGTGTAATTTTACGAATTAGATTATTTGTTAAATCACCTACATACACATTACCGGAGGCATCAACGGCCACTCCTTGGGGACTCCAAAAATTGGCAGCGGTTCCTTGTCCATCTATACTGCCTGCCGTACCTGAGCCTGCCAGTGTACTAACCAATCCGCCAGATGTGATTTTTCGAATTAGGTTATTTCCAGAATCTGCTACATACACATTGCCATTAGCATCAACGGCTACTCCTGTTGGATTGGTAAAACTAGCTGCTATACCTTGACCATTTGTGTTTCCTGAATAATTAAAGCCAAAACCTCCTCCACCAGCCAGAGTACTAACCAATCCTCCAGGAGTGATTTTTCGAATTAGATTGTTGTAAGAATCTGCTACATACACATTCCCAGAGACATCAGTTGCCACTCCTCCTGGCTCATCAAAACTGGCAGTTGTTCCTTGTCCATTTGTACTACCGAATGTACTTGCTGACCCTGCAAAAGTGCTGACCGTTACATTTGGCACATAATTGGTTTGGGAATATCCATGATATGCAATTAATAATACAAAAACAGTAAATATTTTTTTCATAGGTTATAAAATTTAATAAAGTGTAAGTTCAACATTTTTATAATAAGAACTTATAGACTATTCAAACCTCTGACTCTTTTTATTTTGAAAGTTACTGAACGGGCAATCCTCGAAATAAATCTTACCTCGCAATCACAATTCTTGTTACATACGAAGCATTATCAGAAACGACATTTAATACATAGATGCCGTTTTGCAAGGACGCTGTTGAAAGCTGAACTTGTTTGCCATTGACAGGCTGTGCCAATACTAAACTGCCTTGGATATCTAAAATTGATAGAGTACCGTTTACTGATTTTGATAAGTTGATATTCAATAAATCTTTTGCCGGATTGGGATAAACCGAAATGAATGATGTGTTTATATGATTTATCGTCGCTGTATTTGTGCTACCGGTTGTTATTTTTCGAATTTCGTTATTTCCAGCATCAGCTACATATACATTACCTGAGGCATCAACAGCTACTCCAGATGGATTATTAAAACTGGCAGAAGAACCTTTTCCATTTACACTTCCTGATGTCAGAGATCCTGCCAGAGTACTAACCAGTCCACCTGGTGTGATTTTCCGAATTTCATTATTACCACTATCAGCAACATACACATTTCCTGAGTCATCAACAGCTATTCCTACTGGATACGAAAAACTTGCATATGTTCCTTGGGCATCTGCATTGCCATTTGCTGAATAAAATGATCCCGCCAACAAGCTTACGAAACCTCCAGGGCTGATTTTCCGAATATCATTATTATAATTATCAGCTACATATACATTACCAAAAGTATCAACCGCTAAACCTTGTGGCTCAAAAAAACTGGCAGCGGGTACTTGTCCATTAGAATTTCCATAAGCTCCTGAACCAGCAAATGTGCTTACCAAGCCACTTGGAGTAATTTTACGTATTATGTTACCATCAGAAACATACACATTACCGGAGGCGTCAACTGCTACTGCTTGGGGAGAAGATATCCCAACCAAAGTACTTACCAATCCTCCTGGGGTTATTTTTCGAATTTTGTTATTTCCAGCATCAGCAACATATACATTTCCTGATACATCCACCGCCACACCTGTTGGACCATCAAAACTAGCGGCGGCTCCTATACCATCTGTACTTCCTGGTATAGTTGATCCAGCCAGAGTACTTACAAATCCTCCAGAAGTGATTTTTCGAATTTCATTATTAAGATAATCTGCGACATAAACATTGCCAGAGCCGTCAATTGCTACACCTTTAGGCCCCGATAAACTGGCAGCAATTCCTTGCCCATCTGTACTCCAAAATGTTCCGGCTAATATTGTACTAACCAATCCAGTAGATGTAATTTTTCGAATTATGTCATTATTAGTATCTGCAACATATAAACTACCGGCTTCATCAATAACTATATCTCTAGGATTGTTAAAACTTGCAGAAGAGCCTTGCCCATCTGAATGACCTGAAGTAGTAGAACCAGCAAATACAGTTACTAAACCTCCGGGGGTTATTTTTCGGATTTCATTATTACCAGAATCAGTAACATATACGTTGCCGGAAGCATCTACCACTACACCTGTTGGAAAATTAAAACTAGCAGCAGTTCCTTGTCCATTTGTACTTCCAGGAAAACCAGAGCCTGCCAAAGTAGTTACTAACCCTCCAGGTGTGATTTTTCGAATCATATAATTGTAGGAATCTGCTACGTACACATTACCAGAATCATCAACTGTTACACCTGAAGGTTCAAAAAAACTGGCTGCGGTACCTTTTCCATTGGAACTTCCAGAAGTAGAAGACCCAGCCAATGTACTTACCAATCCGGATGGGGTTATTTTCTTAATCATATTAGTTCCTTCATCAGCAACATAAAGGTTTCCGGAAGTATCAAAAGCTAAACCAATAGGATTGCCTATACTTGAAGCCGTTCCAGGTCCAGAACCTGCAAATGTGCTTACTCCTATGGCTGTGATTTTACGAATTACACCGTTATCGGCCACATAAACATTACCTGAATCATCTATTGCAATCCCTCTTGGGCTGTTAAAACGGGCCAGGGTACTTTGTCCATCTAAATATCCTTGAATTCCTGACCCAGCAAATGTGCTTACCAAACCATCAGGTGTTATTTTCCGAATTTTATTATTACCAGAGTCTGCTATATAAATATTCCCATATGCGTCAACTGCCAATGCATATGGGTAGTTAAAACGGGCAAAACCTCCTTGACCATCTACACTTTGAATATTTCCAGCCAATGTACTTACCGTTACATTGGGTACATAATTAGTTTGGGAAAATCCTTGATACGTAATTAATAAAACAAAAACAGCAAATAGTTTTTTCATAATTTATAAATGTAGGCTTGTATTAAACAATATAAAATATTTCTTGGAATTCAATGTGTAAAGTAGTCCTTAATTTCTAAATAAAATAAACGACCTCGCAGCAGAGCTGACGAGGTATTAGAAAAGTGATAGCTGTTGACTATGGAGCTTTTTATATTCATTTTCCTTCCCTTGTGCTTTT
>Ga0210395_10001684_pt1 | contig 17112 bp, 10 predicted proteins | sample IncBWH4OmetaG_FD_150861 | JGI IMG/M metagenome (GOLD analysis project Ga0210395, IMG submission 150861) | Forest soil microbial communities from Barre Woods Harvard Forest LTER site, Petersham, Massachusetts, United States - Inc-BW-H-4-O ...
GCTGGCGCGGGGATGGCGAAATCGAATATTTAGGACGGGTGGACACGCAGATCAAGCTGCGCGGGGTGCGCATCGAGTTGGGAGAAATCGAGTCGGTGCTCGCCAGCTACCCAGCGGTGCGCGAAGCGGTGGTCGCTGTCGGCGGAGAAGCCGAGCAGCAGAAGCTGGCGGCATACCTGGTGATGAACGACACGGTGCCCGTGCCCGAGGCAGGAGAATTGCGCCGCTATCTGCGCGGCAAGCTGCCGGAACACATGGTGCCAGCCAGTTATTGGCAGATCGAGAAGGTGCCGCTGCTGCCCAGCGGCAAGGTGAATCGGGCAGCGCTGGCCGGGTGCGAGCGCAGCCGACTGGTCGATGGGCAGGACTGGGTGGGACCGCGCACCGAAACCGAAGTGCAGCTGGCGGAGATCTGGAAAGAGTTATTGAAGGTCGAGAGGGTGGGAGTAGACGAGAGCTTCTTCGAGTTGGGAGGACATTCGCTGCTGGTGCTGCAGATGACGGCGCGCATCCGGCGGGCCCTGGAAGTGGAGTTGCCGGTCCGCAGCGTGTTTGAATCGCCCACGATTGCCGGTCTGGCTCAGGAAGTAGAGAAAGCCCGAACCCTGGGCCTGAAAGCTCATACCCCGGTGCTGCGACGTCGCCAACGCACTCCGACAGATCCAAACCGCGAAGAGTTGCTGAAGAAGCTCGACACTCTAACCCCGGCTGAACTGCAGAGTGCGTTGCAGCGTCTGCTTGAGGGAAAGGAATCTGCCGCGGAAGGCGCGGCGGACGCGGCTGATTAACAGGCATCGATGCGACATGAATTTTGACTTAGATCCGCAAGCGCGCCACGAACTCGGATCCCGCCTGATCGATGTGGTGAACAACTACTTCGACTCGCTGCCTGACCGTCCAGTTCAAGTGCCGGCGGAACAGCGTGTTTATCCTCGACGCTTGAGTCGAATCCCAGAAACTGGCGACGACGCCGTTAAGGTCTTCGACGAGTTATGCCGCGAACTGATCGATAGCGGATTCCACATTCCGAGCGCCCATTACCTCGGAATGATGAATCCCACGCCAACGTACGTGGCGTTCCTTGCTGAATCGCTCGTGGCGGCGTTGAATCCCCAGCTTGCCACTGTGGCCAGGTCGCGACTGGCTTCAGCAATCGAGGCTGAAACGGTGGGCTGGATCGGAGAGTTGGTGGGTTGGCCAAGCGAATTCAGCGGAACCTTTACAACCGGAGGCAATGAAGCCAATTTCAGCGCTCTAGCTCTCGCGCTTTCTCGCCGCTTTCCTGGAGTGGTTGAAAACGGTGTTGCCGCGTGTACGGCTCAGCCGGTTCTTTATGCGTCGGTGGAGGGGCATCACTCGTTGGACAAATCGACAGGGCTGCTTGGGCTCGGCCGCAAGGCTTTGCGGCGCATCCCCGTCAATGACTCCTTGCAACTCGATGTCGAGGAACTTGAGGCTGCGATCAACCGGGATTTGGCGGCCGGCAGCGCGCCTTTTTGCGTGGTCGCCACTGCAGGCACTACCAGCTCTGGTGCGATTGACCAGTTAACTCTTATCGCGGAGATTTGCCGGCAGCATGACATATGGTTCCATGTCGATGGCGCCTACGGGGCGGCCGTGTTGTTCTCCGACCGGCATCGCCATCTGGTACCCGGAATCGAACAGGCGGATTCCATCACTCTCGATCCTCATAAATGGCTGGCCATGCCGTTTTCAGCTGGCCTCATGCTCACGCGACACCCCGAGTTGTTAGCACCGACATTCTCAGTGCCGTGCCCTTATTTGCAGAAAACCGCTGAGAGCAGTCTCCCCGACAATCTGAGCATCAGCGCTCAGTGGTCGCGCCGCATGAACTCGCTGAAGCTGTGGCTCACTCTCAAGGTCCACGGGCGGCGAGCCTACCAGGAACTGGTGGACCGTCAGATAGAACTGGCGCGCTGCTTCGCGCATTGGGTGACGGCATCCGACATCTTCGAACTCGCGGCGCCACAGGTGTTGCCGATTTTGAATTTGCGGCTGCGTGCACCCGGGATGAGTGACCAGGAGATGGGCGCCTTGCATGCGGCGATTATCGAAGAAGTCAACCGTGATGGGCAGAGATGGATTTCTGGAGCAACCGTAAATGGCAAGAGCGTGATTCGCACCATGATCATCAGCTACTTGACCGGCGAGCGCCACCTAGAGGGTTTACAGGAAGCCCTGCAGGCTGCCGCTCTGAAAATAGGCGCGGGCGCAACGGTGCGCACGTGAACGGAATATACGCGAAAGGACTGACTGGTTCGGCAACCATGTGTGTGCATACTTTGATCGAAGCCCAGGCGAGGGCGACGCCAGATGCCGTCGCCGTTGTAGAAGAGGGCAAGCAACTTACCTACCGGGAGATCGACGACCGCGCCAATGAATTGGCCTCACTGCTCTGTTCCTTGGGTGTCGGGCAAGAGGCGCCGGTGGCTCTATGCATGCAGCGCTCCGCGGCGTTTGTGATCGGCGCCCTGGGAATTTTGAAAGCGGGAGCAGCCTACCTGCCAGTGGATCCGGCTGATCCTGCAAACCGGCTGACCATGCTTCTAGAGGATGCCGAATGTCGTTTTGTGGTGACTCAGCCGAGTGTTGCCGAATCGTTACCGGCGGGAAGTTGGGAAACGATTGTTCTCGACAACGATGGCGCTTTGCCCCGGCCAGGTTCTGGACTCCCGGAAATATCCGACATCAAACCTGACGACTTGGCATACGTGATTTTTACATCGGGCTCGACGGGTCGTCCAAAGGGCGTCCAGATCACGCACGCGAATCTGCTCAATCTCATACGCTGGCATCTTCGCGCGTTTCAGGTCACCGCTGCCGATAAGGCCACAATGCAGGCCAGCCCCGGATTCGATGCCGCGGTTTGGGAACTTTGGCCCTATCTGGCGGCGGGAGCAACCATCCACATAATTGATGACGCCATACGCACAACGCCTGAGCGGTTGCGCAACTGGATGGTTGAAACCGGGATCACTGCCAGCTTTCTTCCGACCGCGCTGGCCGAGGCAATGATCGCTCTCCCATGGCCGCCAAATACTTCCCTCCGTTTCTTGCTGACGGGTGCTGATGTTCTCCACCGCTATCCCCCGCCGGATCTTCCGTTTGCGTTGGTGAACAATTACGGTCCCACGGAGTGCACCGTGGTAGCGGCTTCTGGAATCGTTCCGCCGGATGCGAAACCAGAAAGGCTCCCCACCATCGGACAAGCGATCGACGGAGTTCGAATCTACATTGTCGACGAACAGATGAGGCGAGTCCCGGAAGGCATGCCGGGCGAGATGCTGATTGGCGGAGCCGGTGTCGGGAGGGGATATATCAATCTTCCGGAACTGACGGCCCAAAGGTTTCTCCCGGATCCGTTCGTTGCCGGAGAAGCGTCGCGATTCTATCGGACCGGCGATTTGGCGCGGCGACTCTCCGACGGCCAGATCATGTTTCTGGGGAGAGTGGACGACCAAGTGAAGATCAGAGGCTATCGAATTGAACCAGGTGAAATCAGTGCAGTGCTGAATCGACACCCCGGCGTTGAAACGACCTGTGTTACGGCTCGCGCGGACGAGGCCGGAGAGACACGTCTCATCGCCTATATTGTGATGAAGCCCGGCGCCGATCTGCGTGCCAGCGAACTGCGAACCTTATTGGCGGAGCACCTTCCCAATTACATGGTGCCTTCGACATTTATCAAAATCGCCTGTCTGCCTCTGACGACGCATGGAAAGGTAGATCGGGCAGCTCTGCCAGCGCCTACAGCTGAGAACGTTCTTACTGACGACCAACTCGACCCGCCGCAATCAGAAGTGGAACAGTGGCTCGCCACACTTCTGACGAAGCTCCTGGGAGTGGACCGTATTGGCAGGGACGATAACTTTTTCCGGCTCGGTGGCCACTCCCTGATGGGAGCCCAGTTGATTGCCAAAATCCAGGAAAGATTCGGGGTGGAACTCTCGCTGCGAAGTCTGTTTGATCACCCGAGCGTGCATGGCATTGCGTCGGAAATTGACAATCTGATTCGGTCTCAGCTGAACGCCATGAGTGACGAAGAAGCGCGGCGCGTTCTCGACGAGTTATCCGGCGGGGTTCCAATATGACCACCACGGCATCTCCGACCCCCATCCAGTCGGTCGACCCCCGCGACCTCAGCTTGTACCATCTGCTCGACCCTGGAGTGCTTGCCAACCCTTATCCCCTTTATCACCAGTTGCGCCGCGAAGACCCAGTGCACTGGGACCCTTTTTTGCATGCCTGGGTCGTCACCCGCTACAACGATGTGGTCCACGTGCTCCATCACTTTTCCGCTCAGCGTACTCCCACGCCGGAGCAGCTGACCGCGCTGAACCTGTCGGCGCTGAATCCCATAGCCGCGGTGATGGTGCGGCAAATGCTGTTTCTCGATCCCCCTGACCATACCCGCCTGCGGGCTCTTGCTTCCGCGGCTTTCACCCCGCGGAGAGTTGAGCAACTCCGCTCCCACATTCGAGACGTGATGGACGGTTTGTTGGATGCTGCGGTTCAAACGGGCCGCATGGACGTGATCTCCGATTTCGCAAGCCCGGCGCCAGCCATCGTGACCGCCGAGATGCTCGGAGTGCCGGTCGAGGACCACGCTCAACTAAAGTCATGGTCGCAGGATTTTGCCGAGATGCTGGGCAATTTTCAGCATAATCCCGACCGCTTTCCCCGAGTCCTGCGCAGCGTCGAACATTTGAGCGACTACTTCCGGACGGCCATGCGGGAACAGAAATCACATCCGCGTGAAGGCTTGATCCAGGCGATGATGACCGCCGAAGTTGAGGGCAGTCGCCTCGAGGAAGAGGAAATCATCGCCAACCTGATTGTGACCATGGTCGGAGGCCAGGAAACTACCACGAACTTAATCGGCAACGGCGTGCTTTCGTTGTTGCGGAGCTCGAGTGAGCTGAAGCGACTATGTGCAGACCCGTCGTTGATTCCTTCTGCGGTCGAAGAGTTGCTGCGCTACGAGAGTCCCAGCCAGCACACGGCACGGCTAGCCCCGGCCGATGTCACGTTAGGAAACAAGCAGATTCGCAAACGAAACGCGGTCATTGCGGTAATGGGCGCCGCCAATCATGATCCAGAGCGGTTTCCTGACCCTGATCGCCTCGACATCACTCGAGCGGATAACCGACATCTTGCCTTCGGTTGGGCTGCTCACTTCTGCTTCGGCGCCGCGCTCGCCAGGTTGGAGGGGCAGATCGCGTTCGAGAGAATTCTGGCCCGGCTTCCGCATCTCACGCTCGACGCCAGCGTTCCTCTTGAGTGGCGCCAGAATCTCGGCCTGCGCGGACTTACCGCTCTCCACGTGACGTTCGATGTGGATGAGGCGAGAAAGAAATCTGCGACCGAGTCCGGGGGGAGAGATGGCTCCTGAGTACTCCGACGCGAAGCAGAAGCTGTTGGAGAAGTATCTCCAGGGCGAATTAGGAGTCCGTCCGGAGACTCGGCAGATTCGGCGACGCAAGCCAGGAGAGCGCATCCCTCTTTCCCATGCTCAGGAACAAGTGTGGCTTCATTCGCAACTGGCGCCCGATCTTCCTCTCTACAACGAACCCGTCACCATTCACTACTCTGGAGCTCTGAACGTCGGAGCCCTGGAACAGAGCTTCAATGAGATTCTTCGGCGTCACGAAGCCTGGCGCACCGCCTTCAAGGTTGTCGACGGAGAGCCGGTCCAGGAAGTGCAAGAGAATCTGTCTATTTCACTTCCGCTTATTGATCTCAGCGGACTTCCGCGCGAGCAAAGAGACGCCGCCGCCCGCTGCATTGCTACCGCCGATGCCCGAGTGCTACTCGATCTTGGGCAGGTACCACTCTTTCGAGCAAAGCTGATCCGTCTCGACACCAACGAGCATCGGCTTTACCTCACGCTGAGCCATATCATTTTTGATGGCGTCGCGATCTATCGCGTCTTTCTCCTCGAGTTGTCGACGCTATACGAGGCATACGCACGCGGTGATCCGAGTCACTTGGCCGATCTTCAGATTCAGTATCCGGATTATGCCTGTTGGGAACGACGAACTGTCACGCGGGAATCGCTCGCCAAAGAGATTGAGTACTGGCGCGAACAACTCGACGGGTCTTTGCCCGAGGTCTATTTACCGACCGACCACAGCAACACACATCCGCGGACATTTCGCGGTTCGATGTTCCCATTTAAATTGCGATCTCCCCTCACTGCGGCGTTGAGGGAGTTCTGCCGAAGGGAAGGGGTCTCCATATTTCACGTATTGCTGGCCAGCTTTGCGGCGCTGCTGCAACGCTATTCGGGCGAGGAAAGGATTCCGATTGGAACCGTCACTGCGGGCCGCAATCGCCCTGAGACAGAGCACCTCCTGGGATACTTCCTTAATGCGGTGGTCATTCCGGCGGACGTTTCGAGGAACCCAAGTTTTCGCGAGTTGGTGCATCGCGCCCGCAATTGGAGCCTTGCCGCCCTCGATCACGATCGCGTGCCCTTTGAATACCTTGTGCGGGAATTGAATATTCAACGCGAGCCCAGCCGAAATCCGCTGTTCCAAGCGCTCTTTTCGCTGGATCCGCCTCTGCCTGACATCGATCCCAGTTGGCGACTCACCCAGATGGATGTGGATATTGGAACAACCAGGTATGACCTCTATTTGGAATTGAATGAGCGCACCGACCAGCTGCTGGCTCGCTTCCACTACAGCACCGACCTATTTGAGCGCGAAACAGTCGCACGCATGGCGCTCCATTGGAAGACGCTGATACGGGGAGGAATAGAGAATCCGGAACAGAGACTATCGGACCTGCCGCTGGTGAGTTCCCGCGAAAATCGCTCCCTTGGAAAATGGAACGATACCGTCCGGACGTATCCAAAGTCATGTATCCACCAATTGTTTGAGCTACAAGCCCAGAGCGATCCGGAACGTACCGCTGTCGTTTCGCGCGGCCAGTGTCTTTCCTATCGGGAACTGAACGAGCGTGCGAACCAGTTGGCCTGGCTTCTTCTAAAACGAGGAGTAATGCCAGATGCGCCCGTGGGACTGTGCGTCGACCGCGGACCGAGCATGGTGATCGCCTTGCTCGGCATTCTGAAGGCCGGAGGAGCATACGTTCCGCTCGATCCGAAGTTGCCGGATGAACGCATGGCCTTTCTGCTGGCTGATTCGAAACCTGTGGCGTTGCTGACGGATCAAAGCTCGCACCGTCCAGCTTTAGGGGCAGATACCATTGTTTTGGATCCAGAGTGGAAGTTCGCCGAGAATGAAAGCAGAGTTAATCCCTCGACGTCCGTCAGACCGGAAAATTTGGCCTACGTGATATACACGAGTGGCTCCACCGGAAGGCCGAAGGGAGTCGAGGGAACCCACAGGGCGAGCATCAATCGTTTTGCCTGGATGTGGAGCACCTACCCCTTTGCACCGGGTGAGGTGTGTTGCCAGAAGACCAACTTATCTTTCGTCGACTCGATCTGGGAGATATTTGGTCCTCTATTGGCGGGGATTCCGAGCGTGATTATCCCCCAAGAGGCCGTGCTTGACCCAGAGTTGCTTCTGCGAGTGCTGGCCCGCGAACGCGTCACTCGCATCGTCCTGGTTCCGTCCCAGCTTCGGGCCCTCCTGGACCATGCCCCGAACCTGCAACAGCGAGTACCCGAGCTGAAATTATGGTCGTGCAGTGGCGAAGTGTTGCCGGGCAATCTGGCGCATCGCTTCCGCGCCGCTTTTCCAGGGGCGAGGATGCTGAATATCTATGGCGCGTCCGAGGTGGCTGCGGATGCCACATGCCATGAAGTGGCGGAGCGGGACTCCACCTCCGTGCCGATTGGGAAGCCTATCAGCAATACCCAGGCCTATCTCGTCGATGAGGGCTTGAATGTCGTGCCCATTGGAATTCGCGGTGAGATCTACATTGGCGGGGAGGGGCTGGCGCGAGGGTATCTGAACCGGCCTGAACTGACTGCGGAACGCTTTGTAGAGAACTGGTTGGTTCCCGCACAAGGTTCGCGTCTGTATCGCACCGGGGATCTGGGGCGCTGGCGTGGGGATGGCGAGATCGAATATCTAGGACGGGTGGACACGCAGATCAAGCTGCGCGGGGTGCGCATCGAGTTGGGCGAAATCGAATCTGTGCTAGCCAGCCATCCGGTGGTGCGGGAAGCGGTGGTGGCGGTAGGCGGAGAAGCCGAGCAGCAGAAGCTGGCGGCATACCTGGTGATGCAAGACCAAGACGAAGACCGGGTTACGGTGCCAGAGGCAGAAGAGTTGCGCCGCTATCTGCGCGCGAAGTTGCCGGAAAACATGGTGCCCGCCAGTTATTGGCAGATCGAGACGGTGCCGCTATTGCCCAGCGGCAAGGTGAACCGGGCAGCGCTGGCCGGTTGCGGGGGAAGACGGCTGGTCGATCGGCAAGACTGGATAGGCCCGCGCAACCAAAGAGAAGCCCAACTGGCCGACATCTGGCAGGAACTATTGAAGGTGGAAGCCGTCGGACGGGAACAGAACTTTTTCGAACTGGGAGGGCATTCGCTGCTGGTGCTGCAGATGACGGCGCGCATCCGGCGAACCATGGAAGTGGAGTTGCCCGTGCGTAGCGTATTTGAATCGCCCACGATTGCCGGTCTGGCTCAGGAAGTAGAGAAAGCCCGATCCCTGGGCCTGAAACCTCACTCCCCCATCCTCTCAGGCCGCCAACGCCCCACCCCGGAAGCCGATCAAGAAGAGCTGCTCACTCAATTGGACCGCCTGTCTGCGGAAGAAGCCAGCAGCATCGTGAAGGCGATCCTGGAGGGAAGACAGACCTATGGGCTTCCATCCTGATCCCACCACTCGCGAAGTCTAGCGCGATCGTTGCGCTGATATCACCGATGGTCCACCCAAGCTGTTTAGAACGTCCCGTGCTTGCCTGTACTTCCGCGTCTCGCCCCATGTACTAACGTGACTTCCCCTTTCGGCGAATGTGGGGGAAAATGCCGAAAGAGTAGAAGGCGTTCCAGTTCGAGTCCGATTCAACCCTAAAACACTGTTCGGCGAACGCTGATAAAAAAGCGGATCGCTCCCATTCGGCCTAAAAGGAGTCTCGTAATGAATTCGTCCCCCCGCGCCGCAGCGACCAGGACTTACCGAATGTTCGTCCTGGCGTCAACGGCCCTGATTTTGGCCGGCTTCATCGGTTGTGGCACCCCTGGTTCAACGCTTGGAGCGCCCGCTAATACTAAAACTGAGGTGGCGTTGAACTCTGTTGTTACTCCCCCCATCCTGCTTTTCAACGGGACGGGTACAACCTCCTCTGATGTCGCTGCGGTCAAAACCATACTCGGCGTAAACAATCTCACTTACGCGACCGCGAATTCCTCTCAACTCAATGCCATGAGCGAGACCCAGCTAAGAGCTTACAAGCTCTTGATCGTCCCCGGGGGAAACTCGATCACGATAGGCGACAACCTTAGCTCGGCCACTACCACCAAGATCCACAACGCGGTTACGAACGACGGCTTGCACTACCTGGGGATCTGCGCCGGCGGATTCTTTGGCGGCTATTCCATCTACAACGGGCTGAATCTCACATCGGGAGTCTGGTTCAATTTTTACGCCGACTACAACAAGGGGATCCATAAGGCAGCGGTTGAGATTTCTAGCCCCGTTATCGGTGCGCTGGATCAGTACTGGCAGGACGGCCCCCAATTCACGGGGTGGGGTAACGTTGTTGGCAAGTTCCCGGACGGCACTCCGGCAATCGTCGAGGGGACGTCGGGCAAAGGCTGGGTCATCCTTTCGGGAATACACCCGGAGGCGCCCGCAAGCTGGAGATACGGGATGACCTTTACCACTCCCGTGGCTGCAGACAACGCTTACGCAGGAACCCTGATTCTTGCGGCTCTGAATGGAACGTCCTTACTGCACTACTGAGACGACGGGCCGAAAGCTGCGTGCAGAAAACCACACTGGTTCTCCGCTCATAACCGAAAAACAAGCGGATAAAGCGGGGATACCGTTTCAATTGTTGTCGGATACTCTACGAACCCTATGTTACCCGTACAAGTCTACTCATAGACTTCGCGCGTGACTGTGTTGAAACGGATCGTGTGGTTTTGGCCTTACATCTTGATCGCCATCTCGTTGATCGGTTTGACCTACATCGCTCTGGCTAGCCATTTTGCGCACTTGCTGGCTCCGTAACGGTAAGTATGGGTTCCGATTCGAGGTTCGACCCGGGCGAACGACATCTTCCTGCCCGGCGTCGATTGGTCGGCTCACAGATGTATCCCAATTCCACGCCTTCCCAACGGCTAGAAGATCGCGGGCGCTCGAGACCTCCGCTCGAACTGGCCATACCCGCGCGAGAAACCGCAGCCCAACCCCCTGCGAATCGAAGAGACAAGCGGAGACCACTGGCCTTATCCGATGTTGTCGAATCGACGCAGACACGAGCGCGTTCCGATACAGGCGCTTGTGATTTGCATCGTGGGTTCCCGAACGATGCGCGGAGTGACTCGGAATCTCAGCGAAGGCGGAATGCAGGTAGAAGTGAGTGGCTTAAAGCCGAAAGAAGTGGTGCAGTTGTCATTTAGGTCACCCACTTCTGGTGTAGCCGTTGATGCGGTCGGTGCGGTGATCTGGGGAGACGCGAGGCGCCACGGAATCCAATTCAACTACGTTGGCGCGCAGAGTCAGAAGTCGATTCACCAATACATCGCGGAACACAAGTGACGTTCACCGGTGAAAGCCCGTCAAGCAACCGCATTCTGTGGCATTCCTCGCAGCATCGTAGAAAATTGGGGGAGATTCCGCGTGTTTCTACACTATCAACCGTATCCAAATCGCAGCTGTTTCATGAACATATTCATATTGGCATAGAGCATCGCCATCCCGCGGAAAACTGGCCGTGAAGCGCTTATTCGTCTGCCTCATCGTCGCATCTGTTTCTCTTTCTCCCGCACAGGATTCGTTGTCCCGTCCGGGCGACAGGGCCGTTGCGCAACATCTGGTCAAATTCTCTGGAACTCTGGCTGATGCGCACCGCGGGTCCATAGTCGGCACGGTCCCCCTGCAGTTTATGATGTACGAGCAGACGTATGGCGGGGCGGCATACTGGCAGGAGACACAGAACGTGCGCCCAGATGCCTACGGACGTTACACCGTCCTCTTGGGGGAGACAACGCCGGGAGGAATACCCGGGGACATCTTTGCACCGGGCAGAGAACACTGGCTCGGAGTGCACATTTCAGGACAACCGGAACAACCACGCATTCGCTTGTCGGAATTGCCCACCACGCGGGAAGCAGACCCGAGCAACGCCAGTGCCCCAATCAGCGAAAGGGCAAGTAGCCCAACCGAACGGTACCTCGCATTGATTTTTTTGATCATGTTTCTAGGGGGCGTCGCGATGGCCTACGGTGAGGCGGTCAAGTGGTGGAACGCACGAATGGAGCAATACGCGCCGCCGCCTTTCGCCAGCTTGATAACTTATATTCGTGAATCCGACAGATGGCGTGCAACCCAGGTGCTCTGGTTTCCTCTCCTGCGCCTGCGCGCCATTCCCGGGCAGTTAAAGCCTTCCGCGCAGGGCGTCGAGGAGGATCGGCCAAGGAAGGCGGCGTGATTTCAAGCGGGATAAGACTCTGGTGACGTCTCAAGAAAGGTATAGCCGGCCCTTCTGCCGCGTTCTTATTACCTGCTCCCCTAAATCCGCACAAAGCTGAGTATGATTTCGGACGAAGGATAGGGGGACTTCGTCAGCAATCAAGGAAAGCACCGAAACGCTACTTTGCTCCCACTGGAAACAACACTCTGTTTCACGAATTCCGGGAAATGCTCGAACAGGTGTTTGTAGAACCTGATTTGCCACGCTAACTCCGAAAGAATCTTTAGAAGCGAAAGCGGAGGAATTCGCGATGATTGCAAGAATGGCGACCGCAACTCAAGAATTACCCCGCTATTTCGAAATCGTGGCCAACATCGAGACGAATTGGAAGCGGTATGTTGTGTATGCTTCCCTGGCTGCTTTGGTGTTTGCCTATTGTTTGAGCTGCATATTCCTACACCAGTTCGAGGACATGATCTCCGAAGCCCGACGCCAACGTTATGTACGTACCTAACGTGAGCCTCATCCACACCCTTCCGACAACTGGAATTATTGTGTTCGGTTTCATTTCTACCAAACCCGAACGCGGTTTTCTTTAACCTCAAAAACAATGTACCGGCATCCAGTGCTCGTCAAGCTGCGCCTGAATAGACTTCTCATACTCTTCTCGGTTGGGGCGATGGCCTGAACCCTTCGCTGCGCACGTCTCTCGGAGTAAAAGCGACAGCCTTGATCACCCGATGCCCATGATGCAAAGAGCATGCTCGGGCGCTGCGGCCCCACCGTCCCGTGCACCTAACATAAATGTTACTCACTAACACTTTTGTTGGTCGTTGTACTCCGTCCAGGCCGAGAGAAGGTCGCAGCTGGGAGGAAAGGACCAGTTTTCTGGCAAGTTCTAGTGAACTGGCCTTGCACACCCTCGTCTCCAGTTTGGTATGCCGCTTGCACTGGTCAACGCGCTTGCGGCGGACAAGCCGAAGAACAATGTCCGTCCGCGTGTCGTGGACTAGCCTCCCGACCCAGTGGCGAAACTCTTGATCAAACCTTGGCATTCGGCTGCTCGCATGGGCAGTGCACTGAACACTCGTTCTAGGAACTCACAAGCGCCGATGTCTAAGGAGATCCCTTAATGGATCCGCGTATTGCACTCATCATTAGAGTAATTGCCAGACAAAAGAATGGAAGTAATATGTCGGCGAGGGAGGCTGGCTCCCATTTGGGAATTTGCGAAGGGCACTTCTTACGCCTTTTCAAACAAGAACTGGGAATCACGTTTAGACGTTACAAGCGTGAGGCTAGGATCACTGGAATAGTCGACCTCTTGACCGACAACCTTCTTGCAGTAAAGGAAGTCGCCAGTGCCGCCGGGTACGAAGATGTCAGCAATTTCCATCGGGATTTTAAGCAAGTTCGCGGCATGAGTCCCCGGCAGTGGAAAATGAACGAGCTAAGCAAACGGCATCACTTGTTGAACCTTTGACGGACTCAATGGCAACGCACGTGGGTTTCCCATCACTTTACGTTTCGCAACCTCTTTTCCACAGCCCTTGTCATGTTCTGACTAAAAACAGCATGTCTTGACAATTGATTTCCTTTGTCGACTGCCCGACATTAGTGCCTCCAAAACGAACCCAGATGAATTAGCAGCCAACTACACTCCAGCGTCGCACTTTCAGGCGCTAGGGGACAGAGTTCGTACCAATTTGCGAGTCTGCGGCACAGAGTTGCTTTTTCACCAGAGCTAAGCGGTCGCGTCCGCCCGTGGATACACCTTCAGCACGAACACGAGAATGGAGAAATGCCATGCATTGTCTAACCCGCCTCGAAACGCTGGTTCAACAAAACTCTCTTCTAAAAGCCCTTCGGTTGTTTGTGATTTGTGCGCTGACTCTGGGCGGCACGCTGGCTTATGGCCAGACCTACACGATTCCTTATCTTCCAAAGTATCAGGTATTGACAGTGGTCTATGCGCCTCCTGGCTCCGCGAGCTCGGTTACGTATTCCAACAGCGAAAGCAGTGGCAGCACTGAGTCCATCTCTACGCAAACCACTTCCTCTGTCAGCGAATCTATTGAGTTCGGCCTTCAATGGGAAACTCCATGGTCTGGTGGCTCCATAACAGACACAATAAGCACCGGCTGGGGAACGCAAAACTCCAATGGCACTTCGATCTCTATCGCTTCCACGCAGGGAAACTCCGTCGCCACTGCGGGCCCGGTTAGCTCGTCTTTGGGCGTCAATCATGACAATGACGTTATTTACATATTATTGAATCCCGTCGTTGACACAACCGCATCCGGACCCGGCACCGGCACTAGCGTGGCATTCAGTTGGGCGGGGTTGCAATACAACAGTTGCGACCTGACAGATTCCCAGTTCTCGCCCAATGTTTATCAAGGCGTGGGCGGCTGCGATCCGAACCAATATCCATTCCCTGACATTATCGGAATACCGGTATGGTGTCTGAAAAACCCGTATTATCCCGGCCAGAGTTGTGTTCAGTGGCTTACTTACACCTCGCGAGCGTGGGACGCTGTCGCCTGGGGTAATGGTAACAACTCTAAGCTTCCATTGGGACCAATGCTCACGCTGCAGGACTATGCTGACATTCTTTCGGCTGACCCCTTTGTTACCCAGACGCTAGTACTCCCAAACCAGACGGCTGACTCCTACTGTCATCCCAGTTATGGCGTGAATATTGACCCGAACGACGCCGAGACGGTCCCAGCGACCCCAACCAGTGCTCCTCCATACGGCACATGGCCGGCACCGCCGCAGCCGCCCTTTTGCGGCGCTCCAAATAACGGCTCAAACGTGACCTCGCAGCGATTTAATGCCTATGACCAGGTGCAATACCCGCAACCCGGTGTCAATGGCGAACCGCAAACCTATTCGGGGACACTCTCGTACCAGCAAACCACCGGAATCTCCAGCAGTTCGCAGAATACCAATTCCGCGGGTAACGCTTTTAACATCTCTGGGTGGGGCGGGTTTTTCGGAAACGGTCTTTCAACTGGCGTTGATAAGACTCAGCAGTGGACGTGGCAGCAAACGACTGCTACATCGCAGACCCAAGGGAACACCAATACAGCTTCATACTCGATTACAGGCCCGCAAGCGAGTGATAACTACCAGGGGCCTGTGACGTTCAACGTCTATCAGGATAATGTCTTTGGGACGTTTGCGTTTTACTCTGACTTGCAGCGTGAGCAGCCACCTCTGCAGCTTAGCGGATTGGCAGGCGCGAAGCTCGCTCCAAACGGGTTAGCGATTTCTGGAAGTTCGTTCCTGTCTCCTATCCTCGTGAACGTCGCTACCAACGGTACTATCGGTTCACAGTTGGTCGCAGGCACGCCGTACAGCTTTTCCGGAACTGTTACCGCTTGTAATCCACCGGCAACCTGCCCGGCACCAGACGTCCAGGAAATTGCTTTAACTAATAATTCACCAAACTACATGACGATGGCTGCGCCTGCAGTCACGTTTAGCAATCCCGGATTCCAGCCAATCGAGAACAATCCCAACACTTATCCAGATGGGTGCTCGAATCAATACCTCGCCGCCGGTGCCACATGCTTGCTCTTCATCGAGTTTGCCCCGGTTCTTTCTGACGTGCCCAATCCGCTTGCTAACCCCAATCCGGTTTATGCGAGCCTGATCGCGGCGGGAACAGAAAACATCACTTCGTACCAAAACATTCTGGTTACGAGTACTGGACTGGAAGTGACTGGCAATGCGGCGCCGGTGTCAACCGCGGGAGCGACCATGCGGCCGGCCACCATTCAGACTGCAAGCGTACCTAATTTGTACGTTTTCCCAATGTTACAATCAACAACCGCTGAGACTCAGACATTCACGGTTACAAACCTCAATAGTTCGGCCGTAACCATGTCCGCTTCCTCCACTTCCCGATGCCCCAGCTCTACTTCCGCTGTTGACATTACCTTAACAGACTGCTCCAACTTCACGATTCCGACTGCGACTGACGGATGTGCCTCGGCAAGTCTGAAAGCTGCAATACCACCAAGTGGAAGCACCGCGGGTACAGCGGGAGGGAGCTGCAGTTTCACGCTGAACTTCTTGCCCGTAGGGGCTCCGTCGACCGTCCCTTCGACGGCTGGCGAGTACACCGCCATCATCACAGCCAATGGCACCATAGCAGGCGGCAGCGGTGCCGCCAATCTGGCTGTCGCAGGAGCGATGGGGACGACGGGGGGCATCTCGATGAGTCCGGCAGTAACCTGCTCCTTCCAGGATATGGGAGGTGGCGGAACACAGTTTTGCACCTCGACGACGATCACGAACAACTCGAGTGGCACATTTACCATCACAGGTGTAACCAGCAATGTTACCGGTACCGGTGGCTCTGGAACATTCCAAGTCAGTGCCGCGACTTTTGGCCTCAGCGGATGCACTTCTGGCACGATCGCAGCTGGCAAGACTTGCACGGGAACACTCACCTTCACCTATCCCACGTGCAGCCCGGCCGGGGACCAGTGCGCAGCTTCAGGGTTGGTCGGTGTAACGGGCACTCTGTTGGGTTCCGCTGTGAGTACAGAAGTCGGCGCATCAGCCGGATGGTCGCAGTGTGTGCAGTGCGGCGCGGTCGTTCATATCACCGGGAAGGAGCAAAGCAAGCAGGTAATCAAGCCGGCAACGCACGCCAGAGCCAGTGTGGATGTGACCGGAGCGGTTACCACGCCGTTTAGCGGAACCCGCACGGTCGTCCTTACGGTTCACGGCTTCAGGGCCACCGCGTCATACAACAGTACCGCCACGAATCAGACCGTCGCCCAGGCCCTCGCAGCGGCTGCTAATGCCGCAGGATCCCCCGTCACTGCCAAAGCCAGCGCGAATACTGTCACGCTGACTTATAAAACTGCCGGAACGGTCGGCAACACCGCTGCCTACACAGCCACCGGTAGCAGCGACTTCACGATCACGCCCCGCGCGGGGTTGTTGAGCGGCGGCGTCAATGCTAGCACTATTACCGAGTACGATGCCGGGGCAACAGAAGCCGCAGTCGGGGGCGTCACCGTTTCCTCTAAGTGGGGAAAGACGAGCACCTCTGAAACGATTGCGGCAGCGCTCGCCGCTTCGATGAATTTGGCGGGGAAAGGGTCATACACAGCAACCGCTTCGGGAGGCGCCATCACCATCACTCCGGCTTCTGGCAAGTCGGCGCCTAGCGTTTCGGTCGGCGTTAAGGACAGCATGGGCTTCAACCCCGCTTCCTTCTCTGCGTCAGCTGAAAACTAGAGCAAACTGAACGAACCCACTGGCGGCGAAATACCGCCGCCAGTGCATTCCCTCAGCATCAACTTCGCCTAACGGTTTTCATTCGCTGGTGAACCCAGAAGTGGAGAACTAAATCCGTGAGCTCACATTTTTGCACTCGTCTTTCCAAGGCAAACATTGCAGGACTCTGGCGCACATTGCTTGGCTGGTTAGCCGCATTCATGGTGGCCATTCTGGTTCCCGTCGCGGCGCAATCGCAGGCCGACTTTGAAAAGGGATACCAAG
>Ga0210395_10001685_pt1 | contig 17103 bp, 16 predicted proteins | sample IncBWH4OmetaG_FD_150861 | JGI IMG/M metagenome (GOLD analysis project Ga0210395, IMG submission 150861) | Forest soil microbial communities from Barre Woods Harvard Forest LTER site, Petersham, Massachusetts, United States - Inc-BW-H-4-O ...
CGCTGGTTCGCACTATGCCGCCGCCACAGGATTTTGCCGCGCGAGTCACGAGTCAGGGAGTCGTGCTGAACTGGACGAACGAAGTTCCGCCCGCGGGTTCCACGAAGGCCTTGCGCTACGTCTATCGTGTTTACCGGCGTGTGGAAGGGAGCAGGGAAGAGGTTCTAGCCGCCGAGATTCCAGCGGGAAGCGAACGTAATCTGACTCTTACCGATGCGAACATCGAGTGGGAGAAGACCTACGAATATCACGCGGACACGGTAACGGTGATGGCGCAGGAAAACAAACCTGAGGTGCAGGTCGAGGGCGATGACACGCCTGAGATCAGAGTATTTGCCGACGATGTTTTTCCGCCCGCCGTTCCTTCGGGGTTGCAAGCGGTGGCTTCCGGTCCGGGGCAGAAGGCGTTTATCGATCTGGTATGGGCGCCGGTGACTGATGTCGATCTCGATGGATACAACGTTTATCGTCGCGAAAATGGAATGGCTGGGGTGAAGGTGAACGCGGAACTGCTGAAGACGCCGGCATACCGGGATGATTCGGTCGCCTCGGGGAAAAGTTATACGTATTCGGTGACTGCCGTTGACGTGCGCGGGAATGAGAGTGTCCGGTCGGAGGAGGCGGGGGAAACGGTGCCGTGATTCGCTATGGGGGCTGAAGCCCACGATTATTGTCTGGTGCTTTACGCGGCCCTAAAGGGCAGATCTTCCACGGTGACGAGGAAGGTTTATTTTCGCTCCCGCCTGAAAATATTTTCTTTCTGTTTCGCCTCAATTTCAGCAGATATGGTTAGATAGATCGCTATGAGATATTGCCGATTTCAATTCAATGGCCAGGCCGAGTACGGGCTGGTTGAGTCCGTTGCGGGGCGGGACGCGATTGTGCGCGTGCTGGTTACCCCACCCGAAGAAGCCGACGGGGATATGGAAAGTTTGCGCACGCGGCGGATTGAGGCGATTCCGCTGGAGGAGGCGGCGCTGCTGCCTCCGGTGCGTCCGTCGAAAATTGTGTGCGTGGGGAGGAACTATCGCGAGCACGCGGCGGAGTTGGGGCACGATGTGCCCACGGAGCCGCTGATCTTTTTGAAAGCCACATCGGCGCTGCTGGCGCCGGGAGGGGTGGTGAGGCGTCCGAAGATTTCGCAGCGGGTGGATCTTGAGGGCGAGTTGGGCGTGGTGATCGGGAGGACTTGTTTCCAGCCGGCGGCGGACGCGGATATCCGGCAATACATTTTGGGGTACACGTGTGTGAATGATGTGACGGCGCGCGATTTGCAGAATAAAGATGGGCAGTGGTCGCGGGCCAAGGGCTTTGACACGTTTTGTCCGGTGGGGCCGGTGGTGACGGACGAAATCGATCCGTGGGCCGGAGTGGGTGTGCAGACGCGCGTGAATGGCCAGGTCAAGCAAGACGGCAACACGCGGGATTTTCTTTTTGCGCTCGACTTGGTGATTCGACATATCTCGCAGGCCATGACTTTATTTCCGGGGGACTTGATTCCTACGGGGACGCCTGCGGGCGTGGGGCCGCTGGTGGCGGGGGATGTGGTCGAGGTCACTGTGGCGGGTGTAGGAACGTTGACGAATTCGGTGGTGGACGAATAAAGGCTCGTCCGGCTCGCTCCACCAAACACTCCAAGTCGGTTCGGCTAGCGGTCGGATGCCTTGGTGGGCAAACTCGTGATGTACTTCTCGATGACTTTCCGCAAATCGGAAAAGAAAAAAGCGCCCCAGACCGCTGTGCCTTGAAAGCTGAATGTCTCGGAGTTGTGTGAGTCCACAAAGACGGGGTACTCAAACAGCGACCAGTGCTTCCGAGGCGATGATGAGACGTACTGCACCAACGCACCATCAGGGTTAGCGCCGACGATTACCGGAATGATCATGTAACCAAACTGCATGCCTCTCAACAACGGTATCCAGTTGGCATGTTTGCCAAATCGAAAGCCGGATTCAAAGAGCGCTTGAATATCCTGTGTCTTTGCATTGTCCAGTTGCTGAACGACAATATGTTGAGACAAAATTACAAGCCCCTTCCATGAGAAATATGTTTTCGATGCTGCAATCTTGGCTGTGGGTCCGTTCGGGAGGGTCACTTCACGAGAGACCTTGTAGCCACCCTCGCTCAACCGTCGCGCAATACTTTCAATGATGTCTTCTGTGGTCGCCATCGCATGTCCCCCCCCGACTTCCGAACACCGCATTGTAGCGCCCGCGCGGAGCGGTCGACGCCGAATGGCGGAGCCTCTGCCCAGGGCTGCAACGTCGAGTTCAATGACATGAACAATCAAGAATCGCGATCATGAGTTCCCCTACTGCAGGCGGAAGCGTTCCTTCATCAGGCGTTGCAGGCGCGGTTTGTAGAGCAGATCGTAGGCCAACTCTTTGTCGGGGAACATGGCGAGGGCGGCGCGCTTGGCTCCGGCGGCCAGTTCGGAGGCTTCTTCGACGGTGAGGTTGGGGTCCTGGCAGATGACGGACATGACCATGCTGATCACCAGTTGCAGGCGGCGGATTTTTCGGGATTCTTCTTCGCGCTCGCGGAGAGACTGCCGCTCGGCGATGGGAAAGCTCGGTCGGTTCCCGGCCTGCTGGTGAGTGTTCATGGGACCCCTTTTCTATTCCCCTTTTCTGACCTACAACTTGGATCATGCAACGCGGCCTAGCGTAGCGACAAGGTTAGGGGCATTGTCTCGCAGACGGGGAAGAATGCAATTGCCCGAAGGTGCCGTTCTTGATCCGCTGAAGCGTACGTGACTACTGGACGAAAATCCCCACTTCTCGCAAAACGCAAGAAATGGGTACCCGGCTGAAGCATCAAAATCCCCACCCCTTCGGCAAGCTCAGGGCAGGCTCTCTCGCAAAGAACGCGAGAAGGGTGGGGCAACCAGCGGACTGCGGCGGAGGTTCGCTCCGCGGACAGCCTGGGGCGGCTGTCCCCACATGAGGGAGTGAGAGTAAAATCACTGTCTACACGGACTCGGCCCTCTTCGGGGCGGTTCCAAAATTGGAGAGGTCATGGCACAACCTGGCAATTCGACCGCTGACGCGCGGTCCCCTAACCCGAACGAGAAGCTGGTGAAGGTGTTTGATTCGGAGCAGGAATCGGAGGCGCTGGTGGTGAAGGGGTTGCTTGATTCGGAGGGCATTGACAGCGATCTGACTTCTGCATCTCTGGTGCAGGATGCGTTTCCGGGGCTGGGCGGGATGCTGATCCTGGTGCGCGAGGAGGATGCGGAAGCGGCGCGGCAGTTGATTGCGGAGCAGCAGCGATCCTCTTCGATGCAGTCGTCGGCAGAAGACGATGACACGACGGCCGAGATTGCGATTATTGAAGAGCCGCCACCGAAGGCGTGACCGAGTGGCCGTCGAGGTAGAAGGTGACGGCTCCGTCGAGATCGGTGCGGTAGACGCGGGCTCCCGCGTTGGCCAGGCGGCCGAGAATTTCGCTGCGCGGCAGGCCGAAGGAATTTCCTGATCCTACTGAAATGATGGCGAACTGCGGCTTGGCTGCGGCGAGCAGTTCCGGAGTAGTCGCGTTCGCACTGCCATGGTGGCCGATTTTGATCAAGTTCGCGGTGGGATGACGAAGCGAGGCTACGTGCCGCTCCTCCTCCTTTTCCGCGTCGCCCTCGAGTAAGACTGACGAATTGCCGTAACTCACGCGCATCACCATCGAATCTTTATTTTGGGGCTTAGGGCCGGCGGGCCAGTCGCGCGGCGGGAACAGCACCTGGATTTTCGCTCCGCCAAGGTCGAACTCATCGCCCTCCCAATGGCGCACGACTTTGACGCCGAGCGACTCCGCCGTGGTGATCACTTTCTCAAGAGCCTGACTGGGCGGCAGCAGGCCGACCCACAATTCCTTGGGATGAAAATTTTTCAACACTGCGATCATGCCGCCGATGTGGTCGGAATGGCCGTGCGTAATCGCGACCACGTCGAGCCGCGAGATGCCGCGCGTCCACAGGTAGGGAGAGACGACATCTTCGCCGAAGTCGAGTTGTGAGCCGCCGGGGCCGATGGGACCTCCGGCATCGATGAGCAAGGTGCGGCCTTGCGGAGTTACCAGAAGAGTGGAGTCACCTTCGCCCACGTCGATCGAAGTCACCTCTAATACTGCAGGGCGCGTGCGTGGTGCGGCTGGAATGAATGCGAGAACGAAGGAGGCGATTAGAGTCGCCGCGAGACCGGCGGTTGCGACGAGCGGGCGCCGTCGCGCCGACCACATTGCCAGCAGCAGTGCGGCTGCGGCCAGCGTGATCATGACCACGGACGGCATGGGAACTCGCAGGTCGGCCAGATGAAGCGCGCCGAATCGCAGGGAACCCAGGCCGTGCACGGTTCCGGTGATGCCGTTGAGGGCCAGCGTCGTCAGGAATACGGGGACTTTTGCCAGCCACGGAGAGATGCAGCCCAGGGCCAGAGCAGCTGCGGCGGCGGGCATCATCAACTGGGTTAACGGGACGACGATCAGGTTGGAGGGCAATCCGATGGTGGTGGCGCGATGAAAGTAATACGCCATGGGCAGGGCGAGTCCCATCTGCATGACGGCGGAGACGAACAGCAATTCCCACGCACGCAGAAAGAATGCCGTAGTGCCCCGGACCAGGCGGCGCGACCACTTTTTTCCTACGAACAGCGCAACCCGGGCGGCGATGAACTGCAGGTCCACGCGGAACTGGGCTACCCGCGGGGAAAGCTGCGCGGCGTAGGTGTTTGAATCCCAGTTGGCGAGCGCCTGTTTCTGCAGCTGCGAGGTGCGCTGCAGAATGGGGATCGCAATGGCGGCGACAATCAGCACGCAGACAAAGGTCATCTGGAAGCTGGCAGTGAAAAGCTGGCGCGGGTCGAGGATCAGGAGTGCAAGTGCCGCAGCTCCCAGAGCGTTGACCATGGCGCGATCGCGGTATAGCAGACGCGTTCCTAAATAGATAGCGCACATGAGCGTGGCGCGCCAGACCGGAGCGCCAACTTCAGTGGTGAAGGCATAGGCCGCGCAGAAAGCTACCGTGAGCAACGTCGCAGGGATGTCGCCCACGCGCAGACGGCGGAGCGTCCAAAAGACGACGAAGGCCAGGATGCTGACGTTCATCCCCGAAACGACGAGGACGTGGTAGGTGCCCGAGCGCTGGAAATCGACGCGGGTGTCGCGGTCGATGAAAGCTTCTTCGCCGATGACCATGGCGTCGATGAGGGCGGCCTCGCGTGGAGGCCAGAGTTCGTGGACTTTGGCGACCACTCCACGGTGCAGGCGGCTGCGCCAGGCTCCGATTCGGCTGCCGGCGAATCCGGGGAGGCGTTCGACGCTTTGAATTTTCGTTGAGCCCAGTGCGGCGATGCCGCGGTCGGCGAGGTATCCCCGATAGTCGAAGGCGCCGGGATTGCGGAAATTACGCGGCAGCCTAAGCTTGGCGGAAAAGCGGATGCGATCGCCATAGTGGAGGACGGGCATTGCGGCGGCGGAACTTGTGGTAGTCGTCTCGGAGTTTTCTTCTGGAGCCGCATCGTTCGGGCGCGGGCTATAAATGCTCAGGCGGATGCCGGAGTAGATCGCTTCGGTCCGGCCTGACGCCGTCTGAATTTCCTCGGTCTCGAGGTCAACCGTCTGTTTGATTTCGTTGAAGCCGCCTTCCTGCAGGCGGCCGTCGTGTGTGGCGTGCGCCGTGATTTGGATTTCCTGGCGGTCTGCGTAGGATTGAATGGCGGTGTCGAGGTGCGGCGCGGCGGCGCGCAGTTGAACGTGCAGCGCGCCTGCGAGGAAGAACGCTCCCAAGGCGAGCGCCCATCCGAGTGAGCTCCGGCGCCGCGCGAAATACATTGCGGCGGCCGCAAACGCGACCCCAGCGACGATCCACCACAGTGCGGGCCGCCACAGGTAGACTCCGGCGACGATGCCCGCAGCGTAGGCGATGACCGCCCAGAGCATGGGCTGTCGCGACGCTTTGAAGTGGAAAGAGGGAGGGCTGGCGGGTGTCGGAGTAGGGATTCCGTTCATAGGCAAAGACCGACGCGACGCGGGCGGGACGCCCCCGCGACAGCCGGCGGGACGCCGGCGCTACACTGCGCTAATCCAACACGCTCAACTTCATCGAACTGGAAGCGTTATCGAATCAGGTGTACAACGCTTTCCAAGTGGTAGGTCTGGGGAAACAGATCGACCAGGTGCACTTGGTCGACATGGTAGCCGGCGGCCAGTATCGGCACTAGATCGCGCGCCAGGGTCGCGGGATCGCACGACACATAGACCATGCGCGGCGCTCCTAAGGCCGCCAGGGTTCGCGCTACGGCTTCTCCCAGGCCACTGCGGGGCGGATCCACCACTACTAGGTCGGGCGGAGTAGCAGTACGGACGATTGCTGCGCCCTTCCCGGCGCGCCCAGTGTTCTCAGTGCCGGCCAAGTATCGCTCCGCGGTGGCCTGGACCGTTTCTCCATTCGATGGCTGATTGTAGGCAAGATCGCCTGTGGATGTCTGTGACGACTCGACAGAAACGACGTGATCAAAATCACGGGTCAGGGCTGTGGAAAACAGCCCGGCGCCGGCGTAGAGGTCGACGGCGAGCTTGCCAGACTGTCCTGCGGTGACAATGTTGATCAGTTCGTCGATCAAATGACGATTGGTTTGAAAGAAGCCTCCCGCGCTGACGCGGTAGGCCGCCCGCCCGGTCTGGTAGGTCAGGAACGCAGCGCCGACCGTGACGAGAATTTCCTGTGCCCCGGCCTTGCGGTCGCCGGGATTGGGTTCGCGAAACGCGACCACTCCTGAAATCTCGGACATAGCTGCGCGGAAGTCTTCCGCCCACTCGCGCACCGCGGCGCGACGGGCCTCACGAGCGCAGTTGACCTCCAACAGCAACTGCGTTTCGGCAGAGTTGGCGAAGAATTCGACTTCGCGCACTCCCTGAGGAACTTTGCCGGCGCGCCCGCTCTGCCAGAGTGCGGCGATGCCACGATTGATCAGCGGCGAACTGATGGGACACTCTTCGACCGCCAGCAGTTCGTGGGAGGCCAGCTTGAAGTATCCGGCAGCGAATGCCGGACTGACCTGCACTTGCAGACGCGAGCGGTTGCGATAATTCCACGGTGGCGATGGATGAACTTCGATGTCGAAGGGTAAGTCGAGCTTGGCGGTTCGAAGCAGGCTCTCGCGCAGGATTTCTTTCTTGATCGCAAGTTGGTGCTCGTAGCTGGCGTGCTGGTAGTGGCATCCGCCACAGCGGGTGAAGTGCGGGCAGGGTGGCGGCACGCGGTGTGGAGAGGGCTCGATGATTGAATCGGCGCGCGCGCGCGCGAATCCCGGCTTCTGCTCGGTGAGCGACGCCTCAACTTTTTCTGCAGCTAGAACGAAGGGAACGAACACGGCTTTGCCGCGTCCACGGGCTTCATCGGTGTGAGGAGCGGAATCAGGAGCGGCGGGCAGACGGGCCAGGCCGTCGCCGCCGTAGATCAGCTTTTCGATTGTGAGGAGCAAGATTCTCCGTGAACAAAATCAGGTACTGATGTAGAGCTTGAGGTCTAACAACTTCTTCGTCCACTTACTAACTCTCACGTGAACAATCAGTGGATTGAAGCCTGGGGATTTGTCGAATGAAATCCTTAAATCGTAAACCTTCTTCTTAGCGGTTGGAACAATGACAAAGCTACCTCTTTGGTCGGTGGTCGTGCTCTGAATGACCGTCTTCCTGTCCGGTGAAATCTCGGAAACCGTTGCACCCGAAACCGGCGTCCCACTCGGATCGCGGACGATGCCTGATATGGCATGCACTACCTGGACCTTATCGATCTCGACGACGACCCGGCCTTGGGCTATCGCTAGGCCTGATGTTCCGCCGAGAAAGAGGATAAGAGCAAGCGCGGGCATGCGCATGGCATAAGTCATGACGATCTCGTTGTGCAAATACCGACACTGACTCTCCGTAACATCCTTTATCCCGCAGCCTCAACCGTGAGTCTTAGCCCCACCGCCTTGGTCACCGCTGCCAGCGTAGACAGCCGGGGGTTGCCATGCTTCGATAGAGCGCGGTAGAGACTCTCGCGTTCGACTCCAGCGGTCTTTGCAATTTTGGCAATGCCGCGGGCCTGCACCACCCGGCGCAGGGCGATCAGCAGGACGCGGGGCTCGCTGTCTTCTTCGAGGGCTGCTTTCAGATACTCGACGGCAAAACGGGGGTTGTCGCGCAGTTCGCGAATCACAGCCTCGTCGTGCGAAATGCTGGTTTTGCGTTTCATACGGCCCTGGCCCTTTCTTTGTAGTCCGCGAGGCGCGCAAGCGCCCTTTCGATGTCCGCGGACTGTTTGCGTTTGTCGCCGCCCCCGAGAAGTAACACGCAGGCCTTGCCTAACATCGCGTAGTACACCCGGTAGCCGGGTCCCCAATCGATCCTCAGTTCGCACAGGCCGCCTTGAAGCGGCTTGCAATCCGCGAAATTGCCAAGCGCTACGCGGTCGAGGCGAATCACGATCTTTGCCTTGGCGCGTGCATCCTTTAGCTTCGCTAGCCACTCTCCGAAAACATCGTTCCCTTCGCGGGTGACGTAGCGTCGAAGCTCAATTGCTTTCTCCATTGTAACATATAAGTTACAGCCTTGGAGCCTACGTTACTTACGCACCGCCCACGCCAACCCGTCTGGCTGTTTTCCGGCTTCGATTTGTCCGGTCACTTCCAGGGTCCTCAGGTCGATGACTGCGATCTTGTCGGCTGTGCTGACGGCTACGTAGGCGTGGGAGCCGTCGGGAGCGATGAGGATTCCGGCTGCGCCGCCGCCCAGATTCAGCTGCTTCATTTCTTTGTGAGTGACGGCATCGATCACAACCAGGCTTGTGTCCCCGGCACGCGCACCCAGAGCGGAGATCAGGACCAGTTTGCCGTCGGGCGTGAACTTCAGGCGGTTCGCACCCTTCACCGGGATCGGAAGAGTCTCAACGGCTTTTTTAGTGGCGACATCAATGATGGTGACAGTTGCGTCGCGGGCGTTGGCCGCCCAGATTTCCTTGCCGTCGGGCGAGACATCAAAGCCTTCGACGCCGCGGCCTGCGGGGATGTTCGTGACTTCCCAAGTCTGTCGCGCACCAGGAGGGCCACCGGGGCCTTGAGGCGGCACACCAGGAGGAGGTCCGGGTGCACCCGGCGGAGGACCGAAGCCTCCATTGGGCTGCGCGACTTGCTCGATGATGCTGATGGTGGCGGAGTTGACGTTGGAAGTAATGATTCGGTCGAGGCTCTTCGAAACGTCAACCATGTGAGTGCGATCCTGGCCGGTGCCGAGAATCCAATCCACGCGCTGGGTGGCGGGGTCGTAGCGGCCGATGACTTTATTCGTCTCCGCGGTGAAATAGAGTTTGCCGCCCGCGAATGCCAGGCCGTGTGTAGAACGCAGCGCGCCGAGATCGATGGGCGGCAGCGCCTTGCGAGCAACCAGATCGACGACTGAAATCGTATTGAGAGAACTGTCAGAGCCGCCGTAGTTGGAGATGAAGGCGAGTTTGCCGTCGTCGGACGCGATGATCTCGTGGGGATCCGGGCCGGACGCAACCCGGGCGAGAACCTTCAGCGTGGCGGGGTCAACGATGGCGACGGTTTTGTCGTTCTTGGACAGCGCCAGCAGAGTAGTCGAAGATGTCTGAGCAAGCGCCGCACTTGCGAGGAATGCAACGACAATCAGGCAAAACAATTTCCGTCGAGAAACTCTTTCCGTGTTCATGGCTCTCCTCCCGGATGCTGGGCAGTTAGTTTACAACGCTCGGCCCGCTGCCGCGCCTGAGGCCCAGGCCCATTGGAAGTTGAAGCCACCGAGATGGCCGGTCACGTCCACGACTTCGCCGATGAAAAATAAACCCGGGACCTTGCGGCTCTCCATCGTCTTGGCGGAAAGCTCGTCGGTGTCGACGCCGCCGGCGGTGACTTCGGCTTTCTCGTAGCCCTCCGTATCCGCCGGTGTGATCGTCCACGCATGCGCTTGCTGCTCGATGTCCGTTAGAGCTTTGTTGGTCCATGCGACGGGTGTGTGCAGTTCGAGCCAGCGGTCGGCCAGGCGAGCAGGCAGGGTCTTGCGGAACTCCGATCGCAGTGCGGCCAGAGTCCGCGGCGTTTTGCGGTCGACGAATGTGGCGGTCAGTTCGCTTCCCGGAGCGAGGTCAATACTGATCTCCTGCGGCTTCTTCCAGTAGGACGAAATCTGCAGGATCGCGGGGCCGCTTAGGCCGCGATGGGTGATCAGCATTTTTTCGCGGAACTGCTTCCCGTCGCACGACGCGATCACTTCGGTGGAGACGCCGGTGAGGTCGCAATAGCGAGAACGATCTTCCGCATCGAGCACCAGGGGCACGAGCCCCGGCCAGGGCTCGCGGATCTTGAGCCCGAACTGTCGCGCCAGTTTGTAGCCAAAAGAAGTGGCGCCGATCTTTGGAATGGACAAGCCCCCGGTCGCGGCGACTACGGCGGGCGCATGGAATTCCGCATTGGATGTGTGGACAACAAAATCTGTGGTTCGGCTCACTCCCTGAATTTTGGCGTTTAGAACAATGTTCACGCCGACGGCGCGGCATTCTTCATCGAGCATCCCCAGGATGTCGCGCGACGAACGGTCGCAGAACAATTGTCCCAGGGTTTTTTCGTGATACGGAATATGATGCTTTTCGACGAGCGCGATGAAATCGGCGGGGGTGTAGCGGGCTAGCGCCGACTTGGCAAAGTGAGGGTTGGACGAGAGGAAATTCTCGGGCTCGCAGTGGAGGTTGGTGAAATTACAGCGGCCGCCGCCAGAGATGAGAATCTTCTTGCCCAGCTGGTCGGCGTGGTCGAGAACGGCGACACGGCGTCCGCGCTTGCCGGCTTCGATGGCGCACATCAAGCCGGCCGCGCCACCTCCGAGAATCAGTGCGTCGAATGAATAGGTCACGTTTCGAACAGCTTACCCCAGCGGCTAAAGCCGCGAGGATTTTCGGCGGCTTACGGCACGACTGAAGTCGTGCCCTTCCCAAAACCCTCTCGCAGTTCGTTCACATGTAGAACAAACTCAGCCGCGGCAGGGTGTATTTTTCCAGCAGGCGCTTGTGTACGTATTGTTTCTGCAGTTGGTCTATTTGCGGTCCGGACATTTTACGGCGATAGGGGGAGAGATCGCGGTCGGCTTCGGCGCGAACGGTGACGAGTTCTTCATCCGGGGTGGACGCCAGCAACACAGCGAAGAGTTTTTCTTCGAGCACGGTCAGGCGGCGCTCCAGGTCTTCCAGAGGTGCTGCCGGTTTTTTTTCAATTTCTTCCGCCAGATGGCGGAGAGTTCTTGCCGTATCGAGTGCGACCGATTGCACTGAGACTCCGCTTCCCTGGGGCAGGTTCGCGGTCTCCAGCAAGTCAGCATTGCGGCACAGGTAAGGAACGATGACCTCCGGCTCAAACCCTTGTCCCGCGCCGGATTTCGGCGCTGCCACAGGCTCCGCACCCGCCGCACCTACTGCCGCCTCTTTCATGTCTTCCGCCGCGGCCAGCACTTCCTGCGAACAGAATCCCAAACCGTTCACCTTCCGCGTTTTCGACGGACGCTTTTCATAATGCTCGAAAGTTACATCAATTCCGCGCAGCACCGCCTCCAGCGGAATTCCTGCGTCTCTCCAGGTCTCCATCAACACCCAGTCGAGGGGCGACAGGCGCAGGATGCCTCCCCAACGGCGCTGGAAGTGCTCCTCAATCTCAGTGAAGTAGTTGAAATAATTTTCCACGGCAGGTCAGCGGGTAGAACGACGCGCGCTGGAAGTCGCTGCTTCGCCCTCACCGTTCTTGGGTTTCGGCTGGGCCGATTTCGGCGGTGCTGGCGACGACGGCTTCGACGCGGCCTTCGGCGATGCATTCCGTTCCCAGATAATACGCAGGCCCTCGAGAGTCAGGAAGTCATCGACGTGCTTGATGTATTTCGATCCCGTGCCAATCATCGGGCCCAGGCCGCCGGTGGCGAGCACGCGCGTCTCCTGTCCCATTTCCGCGAGCAGCAGTTCGAGAATGCCATCCACCAGTCCGAGATATCCATAATAAAGACCGGATTGCAGACTGCCGACAGTGTTTGAACCAATCACGCGGGCGGGCTTACGGATCTCGACGCGCGGCAGGCGGGCGGTGCGTTCAAAGAGCGCGTCCGCGGAGATGCCGATGCCGGGGCAGATCACGCCGCCGAGATATTCGCCCTTTGCGGAGACGCAATCGAATGTGGTGGCCGTGCCGAAATCGACGATCACGCAGGGGCCGCCATACTTTTCAAATGCCGCGACCGCGTTGACGATGCGGTCGGCGCCGACCTCGGCTGGATTGTCGTAGTGGACCGGCATCCCGGTCTTTATTCCGGGCTCGATATATAAAGGACGCAAGTTGAAATAGCGCTCGCATACTTGCCGCAGCACTGGATCGAGTGGGGGAACGACCGACGAGATGACGATGCCGTGGATGCCTTTTGATTCGAGGCCGGCCATCGAAAACAAGTTACGGAACAAGACGCCGTACTCATCGACCGTGCTGGTGCGGGACGTGGCGACGCGCCAGTTGGCCACAAGCCGCTCGTAGCGCGGAGGTGCGCTCGCGTCGCCGGCTTCGGGACGCGTTTCGGCGGCCCGGGCGAAGACACCCAGGACGGTGTTCGTGTTGCCGACGTCGATGACGAGAAGCATGACTGGCTCTTGGTTCTTAGCTTCCAGCAAAACCTTGAGAGTGCTGGATTTCGCTACTGTTCCCGAACCGTTCCGCTTAATACCGTTCGCAGTCCCACTGGGGTTCGCACCTGCAAGAACCCGCGTGGATCGAGGCCTTCGGTCGTGCCCTCGAAGGCCGCGCCATTCTCTTCGATGCGGACGGGCTTGCCCCGCACCCATGACGAATTCTCGGCGAAACGCCGGAGAATCGATGCCTGGCCCTCGCGACCTTCCAGCAATTGACGATACTCGCGATCGAGTGATTTTAACAAAGCCACCACCAACTCGACGCGCGACCACTCGCTTCCGGTCACCAGGCGCAGCGAGGTCGCGGACAGATCCTTGGGGAAACTTGCCTGATTCACGTTAATGCCGACTCCCACCACGATGTAGCGGACGCGGGTGGCTTCCGCGTTCATTTCGGTGAGGATGCCGCAGATTTTCTTGCCGTCGATTAAAAGATCATTGGGCCATTTCAAATCGGCTCGGACGCGCGAGTCGACTTGCTCAAGGGCCGCCCGCACGGCCAGTCCAGCCGCAAGCGACAACGCCAGAACTTCCGACGGCGGCAGAGCAGGGCGGACGATCGCCGAACAATAAATCCCACTCGATCGCGGCGATTGCCACGAGTTGGCCCCGCGCCCGCGACCTGCAGTTTGCTCTTCAGCAAGAAACACGCTGCCTTCGGGAGCACCCTCCGCGGCAGCGGCCATGGCGGCCGTGTTGGTCGATGCGATCTTGTAGAAGTGATGCACGTGCTCGCCGAAGATCGTGCCCCGCAGAAGCGGGCGAAGAATCTCCGGCAAGAGCAAGTCGGGAACCGAACGCAGTTGGTATCCGGTGGCCGGATGGCCCGCCACATCCACACCCAGGCCGCGCAATTGCTGAATCAGTCGCCATACTTCGGAGCGGCTGGAAGAGATTTCGTCGGCGATCTTGGTGCCGCTGACCACGACGGTCGCGTGCTCCATCAGCAAACGCACGATGCGGCCGAGGCGCACATCGGTGGGCTGGGACTGGCGCGCGACGTGGGCTTTGGTCTGCGACGCCGGCTTACGAGTTGAGACGGTCTTGGGGATGCGGAGATTATGCGCGAATTGCGGCGAAACAACAATCTTCGCCGTGGAAGGCGTTCAGGCGGGGACGACGCGCATGCTCATGTCCACCGCCTGCGGGGAATGGGTCACCAGACCGACCGAGATGAAGTCGACTCCGGTCTCGGCGTAGGCGCGCACGTTATCCAGACGAATTCCGCCGGAGCATTCCACTGGAATGTGGCGGCTGGTTTGCGGTGCGTCGTTCTGCGGATCTCTCGGTAGATCGAACTGCGAGCAGCGTTCGACGGCGCGGCGGACATCTTCGACCGACATGTTGTCCAGCAGAACAGCTTCGGCACCGTGGGTCAGGGCCAGATCCAGTTCTTCCAGGGAGCGCACTTCTACTTCGATGATCTGCGAGCCGCGGCGGTTGCGAACGGCGCGCTCCAACGCGGGGACAATGCCACCCGCCAGAGCGATGTGATTATTTTTGATCAGCACGCCGTCGGAGAGATCGAGCCGGTGATTCTGCCCGCCGCCGCAGCGCACTGCATTTTTGTCGATGACACGCAGGCCGGGCGCGGTCTTGCGCGTATCGAGAATCCGGGCCTTCGTGCCCGAGACGGCTTCCACAAACCTGCGGGTCAGGGTGGCGATGCCGCTCATGCGCTGCAGAAAATTGAGAATCACGCGCTCACAGGAAAGAATCACCCGCGCATTGTGGCGGATGACCGCGACCGACTGTCCCTTATGCAGGCGGACGCCGTCGAAAATCTCCGGATGCGTGGTGACTTCGTAGTGTGCGGTAACCGCGCCGTCGAGAGCGGCATAGACGTCGAGAATGCGAGCCACACAACCGATTCCGGCGAGAATGCAATCCTGCTTGGAAATGATGGTCGCAGACGCGCGCTGGTTAGCGTCGATGCAGGCATAGCTGGTGGCATCGCGCGTCGCCCGGTCCTCGAGCAGCGCGTTCTCCAGAATCGCGGTAAGGCGTCGTGAATTCCAGTCCATAAAAACCGTTGCCAGTCGTAGTTGCCAGCAGAACCATGTAGGGCGGCTGTCCCCGCATTCAACAGTTTAATTGCTTCATCTGACTCTTCGCCTTCTCCTGCAGGATGAGAAGTTCCTGCCCTCGCGTGCGCAGGCCTTCGACCACTTTTGCGGGAGCCTTGGCCAGGAACTGTTCATTCCCCAGTTGCTTCTGGTTGTTAGCCAACTCTTTTTCGATCTTCTCCAACTCTTTTCTCAGGCGTTCGCACTCGGCGGCAACGTCGATTTTTCTTTCGTAGATTACGTGGACGTCGAAGCGCGCCGTGCTGCGCGCGCCCGGCCTGTTAGCGAGAGACCCGTCGACAAATTTGATGCTCTCTACATTTCCCAAGCGCTCGACCGCGCCACGGTTCTGGTCGATCATGCTACGAATCGCGGGCTCGTGGGCGAAGACCTCGATCGGCGTCTTCACCTTGGGCTCGACTTTCAGTTCCGCGCGCAGGTTGCGCACGCTGACGATCAAATCCTGCAGGATCGCCATCTCGGTTTCGGCTGCGAGATCAAATTGCTTCTCATCCGCTTGCGGATATCCCGCCAGCGCAATCGACTTGAACGGCGGTGCGCCTTCGTAGATCGCCTGCCAGATCTCCTCGGAGATAAACGGCATCACCGGATGCAGCAGTCGCAACGATCCGTCGAACAGGTTCACCAGATTCGCGCAGGCAATCCGCGCCGCGCTCGTGTCGGCGCCTTCGTCGAAGAGGAGGCGCGGCTTGATCAATTCCAGGTACCAGTCGCAAAACTCGCCCCAGAAAAAATCATAGATGCGGTTCGCAGCCTCATGAAAACGATAGAGAGCAAGCGCGTCATTCACATCGGCCACCACTCGGTTGAAGCGCGAAAGAATCCAGCGGTCTTCAAGATTCGTGGTCTGCAATTTACCCGGACTCGCTTGAAGACTGCCGCCGTCGGCGCTCCTGGGCCGCAGGCCCGGCTCGACTCTGTCCACGTTCATGAACATGAAGCGCGCCGCATTCCAAATTTTGTTGGCGAAGGCGCGGTACCCGTCCGTACGGCTCTCACTAAACGCAATATCAGTCCCGGGCGCGGCCATGGCGGCCAGCGTAAAGCGCACCGCGTCCGTTCCGAAGCGCTCAATAATATCCAGCGGATCGATTACGTTGCCTTTGGTCTTCGACATCTTCTGCCGGTCGGCGTCGCGTACCAGCGCGTGAATGTACACGTGATGAAACGGCACGCTGTCGTCCTTGAAGCCGGACCAGCCGTTGGCTTTTTTGATCGCCGGATCCTGCTGGTGATCCTTCATGAAGTGGCAGCCAAACATGATCATGCGCGCCACCCAGAAGAAAAGAATCTCGTAGGCCGTAATCAGCAGCGTCGTGGGATAGAACACCGCCTGGTCGCGCGTCTTCTCCGGCCAGCCCAGAGTTGTAAACGGCAACAGGCCGGACGAAAACCAGGTGTCGAGCACGTCGGTGACTTGCTCGAGTTTGGCGCCGCCGCATTTCGTACATGCAGTCGGCGCCTCGCGCGCAACGATCACTTCTTTACACGTGCTGCAAGTCCACGCCGGAATGCGATGACCCCACCACAACTGCCGCGACACGCACCAGTCGTGGATGTTGTTCATCCAGTTCAAATAAATGGTGCGGTAATTTTCGGGAACAATCGTGATCTCGCCGCTCTCTACCGCTTCGCGCGCGCGATCAGCCAAGGGCTTGATCTTGATGAACCACTGCTCGGAAAGCCGCGGCTCGACGATGGTGCCGCAGCGCTCGCATCTTCCCAGCGACAGGGTGTGATCTTTTTCGCCGACCAGAAAGCCTTGCACCTGCAGATCGGCGAGCACACGTTTGCGGGCTTCGAAGCGGTCGAGGCCCGCATAAGCGCCCGCGTTCGCGTTCATGCGGGCCCGCTCGTCCATGACGTTGATCTGCGGCAGATGGTGGCGCAGCCCGGCCTGAAAATCGTTGGGATCGTGCGCCGGAGTCACCTTCACCGCGCCCGTGCCAAACTCCGGCTGCGCGAGTTCGTCGGTGATGATCGGGATCTCACGATTCATCAGCGGCAGCAGAACTTTTTTGCCGTGCAGATGGGTGTAGCGTTCGTCTTTCGCATTGACCGCGATCGCGGTGTCTCCGAGCATTGTTTCCGGACGCGTCGTCGCCACCGTGATGAACTCTGAAGTCCCCACAACCGGATAACGAATCTCCCACAACTTTCCCGCGACCTCTTCGTGCTTTACTTCCAGATCGGAGATCGCGGTCTCGTGCCACGGGCACCAGTTCACAATGTAATTTCCGCGATAGATCAATCCTTCTTCATAGAGCCGGACGAAGACTTCGCGCACCGCGCGCGAAAGATTTTCGTCCATCG
>Ga0210395_10001689_pt1 | contig 17083 bp, 17 predicted proteins | sample IncBWH4OmetaG_FD_150861 | JGI IMG/M metagenome (GOLD analysis project Ga0210395, IMG submission 150861) | Forest soil microbial communities from Barre Woods Harvard Forest LTER site, Petersham, Massachusetts, United States - Inc-BW-H-4-O ...
GGGTTATGCCCCGGCTGCGCAGACGGGCCACCAGTTGCAGGCCTGTCTGGTCGGGCATGTGCTGGTCCACCACCAGGCACGAGAGCTGGTCGACTGGCGCGTCGAGGAGAAATTGGGCGGCCGAACCGTAGGTGGCGACGGAGTGGCCGGCGATCTCCAACAGGAACCGGAGCGAATCGCGTACCGCGTCGTCATCGTCGACCACGGCTACCAGCCGGCGCGAACCGCTTTGCATCCTGTTTGCTCCCGCGCCCGTCGCGCAGATGTTGTGGGTCAGCATGGATGCAATGTCGTCGAATCCGGAATAGCCCGCCTTGACCTAGGTCAACGGCCCGACGCTTTTGCGTGTTCCGCCGCGATCGTCATGCGCACCAGCTCCGGCAGGCTGCGGGCACCCATCTTCTCCATGACGCGCGCCCGGTGCACTTCGACAGTACGTGGGCTGGAGCCGAGATCGTACGCGATCGTCTTGTTCGGCTGACCGGCCACCAGGTGGCCCAGTACTTCGCGCTCGCGCGGGGTGAGCGTGGCAAGGCGCCTCATGGTGTCGGCCACGGCCGCGGCCTCGTCGCGCACCCGTCGGCTGATCGCGACGGCGCCGCTGACCGCTGTCAGCAACTGCTCGTCGCCAAACGGCTTTTCGAGGAAGTCCGCGGCGCCGGCCTTCATGGCCTCCACCGCGATCGGCACATCGCCATGGCCGGTCATCACGATCACCGGCAGGCGGATGCCCTGCTCACTCATGCGACGCTGCAATTCCAGGCCATTGAGTTCCGGCATTTGCACGTCGGTCAGCACGCAGCCGGCCGTGCGATCGGAAGCCGCCTGCAGGAAGGCCACGGCTGAATCGTAGGCACGCACCGCGTATCCCGCCGACTCCAGGAGAACCATCAATGAATCCCGCACGGACGCATCGTCGTCTACTATATGGACCAGAGGTGCCTCAGCCATCAGGCGACTCCTGCCAGCGCATTCCGGAGGTGATACGTAGCATTCCGTACGTCCGTTTCCGAATTTCGCGCCTCGTGAGCCGCCGATACACCCGGAGCCAGCGAAAACACTTAGCGGGCGATGGAGAGACGGATGCAGGCGACAATGCAGCGGACGGAACAGCGCTTTGGCGATGCGAGTGCCCGGAATGCCGCCATTCGGCCGCGGCTGCAGCCGGCGCCACGCGATGCGCTCGATCTGCTGGAGCAGTTCGGCACCACGGTCACCGTGATGCATGACCGGGAAATTCATGGTCAGGGGGTTCGGGCGGATTACTGCTACCGCATCCTGAGCGGCTGCGTTCGGATGGTCAGGTTGATGGAGGACGGCCGGCGCCAGATCGGCGAGTTCCTGTTGGGTGGCGACCTGCTGGGCTTCGATGCGCTGGAGACCTACGACTTTTCGGCCGAGGCGGTGTCGGACGTCGTGTTGCGGCGCTATCCGCGCCGGATGGTGGATGCGCTGGCCGAGAGCAACGTGGCGCTGACGCGCCGGCTACGCGATCTGACCTCGATCAGCCTGCGCATGGCCTATACGCGCCTGGTGCTGCTCGGACGGAAGACCGCGACCGAGCGGATCGCCACATTTCTGCTGGAGATGGCGGAGCGCCTGCCCGAAACGCGCCCGCAGGTGCTGGACCTGCCGATGAGCCGCACCGACATCGCCGATCATCTCGGGCTGACGATCGAGACGGTGTGCCGGCTACTGGCGCATCTGCGCCGCGAGGGCACCGTCACCGTCGAGCCCGGTCGCATTACGATCTGCGACGGCGTCGCCTTGCGGCAGATGGCGTCAGAGCCGCGGCACTGAGCCGGCTCAGGCGTTGCGCAATACGGCGGGTGGAACCCGGAACGCGACCATCAACCGGTTCCAGCCGTTGATCGCCACCACCGCCATCGTGAGATCGACCAACTCGCGCTCGCTGAACTCGGCTCGCGCCGTTTCGTAGACGTCGTCCGGTACGTGGGTATCGGCGACGCGGGTGACCGACTCGGTCCATGCCAGCGCGGCGCGCTCACGTGGCGAGAATACGGGCGCCTCACGCCATGCACCGATCAGATCGAGGCGCTCCTGTGACTCGCCGGCCTTGCGTGCGTCGCGCGTGTGCATGTGCAGGCAGAACGCGCAGCCGTTGATCTGCGAGGTGCGGATCTTCACCAGTTCTTTCAACTGTGGTTCCAGATCGCTCGAATTGACGTAGGATTGCAGGCCCAGCATGGCCTTGTAGGCATCCTGGCTGACGCGTGCGGTATCGATTCGTGGCTGCATGTCGGCCTCCATCGCTGACAGAGCCAGGAATGGTGATCGCGTCGTGCTGCTGCCAGTCCAAACCTCTTGGACTCGACCGTACCAACCGCATGCGGCAGGCTCGACGGTGAACCCCAAGGAGGTCTGTTCGATGCAGTTCGGCGTGTTCGACCACATGGATCGTGGACCGGTGTCGCTCGACCGATTCTATGCAGATCGACTGCGGTTGGTGGAGGCGTACGACCGCGCCGGTTTCTACGGCTATCACGTCGCTGAACATCATGCGACGCCGCTCGGCGTCGCGCCGTCGCCCGGTGTCTGGTTGGCCGCGGTGGCAGAGCGCACGAAGCGGTTGCGCTTTGGGCCGCTGGTATATCTGCTGCCGCTCTACCATCCGCTGAAGCTGTTGGAAGAGATCTGCATGCTCGATCAGATGAGCGGCGGACGCTTTCTGCTCGGGGTAGGGCGTGGGATTTCGCCGATCGAGCTGCGATACTTCGGCATCGATCCGGACACCGCGCCGGCGATGTACGCCGAGGCGCTTGAAGTGATTCTGCGTGGCATGACCAACAAGGAACTGAGCTTCGAGGGGAAATACTACCGCTACGCCAATGTGCCGATGGAGCTGACGCCGCTGCAGCAGCCGCATCCGCCGCTTTGGTATGGTATCGGCCGACCGGACGGCGTGCCGTGGGCGGCGGAGCGCCGGGTCAACGTCGTCGCCAATCTCGGCGGCAAGGGGATGCGTGCGATCACCGACCGCTACCGCGCCGAGTGGGCGGCGCTGGGCAACCCGGCGGACGAGATGCCGCTGATGGGCGTCAGCCGCCACATCGTGATTGCCGAGACTCGCAAGGAGGCACTGGAGATCGCGCAGCGCGGCTACCGTAAGTGGCGCGACAGCTTCCTGGTGCTCTGGCGCAAGCACAATATGCAGTTGCCTAATCCCAATGCACTGTTCCCTGAGCGGTTCGAGGAAGCGGAGGCGCAAGGCCGCGCGGTCGCCGGGACACCGGAGCATGTGCGCGAGTTCGTGCAGACGTCGATCGATGACGGTGGGCTGAACTACCTGCTCTGCCGCTTCGCATTCGGTGACATCACGTGCGACGAGGCGCTGCAATCGGTGGAGCTATTCGATCGTCATGTGAGGCCGGCGATCGCGCCGGCGCCGGAGGATGCCTGATGTCGGCGGAGTACGAGGTCTTCGCAATTCGCTACGCCACGCGTGAGGCGCGGCGGGCCGAGCAATTCATCGGCGGCTATCGCACGACGACCCGATGCCGATGGACTATTTCGTCTGGGTGGCGAAGAACGCCGACCGGGCGGTAGTGATCGACATCGGCTTCACCGCCGAAAGCGGCGGCGGAAATTGACGCGCGATCCGGTCGTGGTTGGATCTGGCGCCGAACGCCTAAACACGCGAACCCGAACACCCTGTCATTGCGAGAAGCGAAGCAACAAAGCAAGCTCCACCAAGTAACGCACTCGATGGAGATTGAGTCGATCAGCTATCAAGAAGCCACGAGCAGACTGTGCCGCGCGCATCAAGGGAAGGCGTGGATGGCTGGCCTTCGCCGGCCATGACGAATACCGGTCTCATCCAGCGCGGGTCCGCCGCCAGGCGGGTGTGGAACTCGCAATGACGGGTCAGTCACGCCGACATCTTGATAGGCGGCTCCAGATCGTCGGGCAGCGGGCAAACGTACGGATTGCGGCTGATGCGCGCCTGATGATCCGCCTTCGCGCGTGCCAGGAGCACCTCGTCCTGGATCACATCGACGGCGGTGCCGGCCATCACCTTCGCCACGTGCACCAGTCCTTTGTGTGCGGTCGGCATTTTGCCCTGTGCGGTGAGTTGCCACGAATGGCCTGGCGTGCCGATCGCGTAGGTGGCGCCGCGAGCCTGCACCGTCGGCACCACCCAGCTCACGTCGCCGACATCGGTCGAACCCATCATCGGCGCGCTCTTTGCATCCAGCGGGACGATCTGGTCGCACAGCGGCACATCGTGCTGCGTCGGCAGCCCGACGCGGCGATACGCTGCCTCGATATCCTCATCGGTCAGTGTCGCCTGGATCTTGGCTGCGAATGCGCGGTCCGCATCGTCGAACGGCGGCGGCCCGAGGCGCTGGAGATTGTCGTGCATCGCGCGTTCCAGTGGCGTGTTCGCCAGCAGGTTGGACACCGCGCTGACCACCTGCGATTCCACCCGCGTCTCAGTCATCAGCGCGGCTCCGTCGGCGATCTTGCGCACGCGCTCGATAAGTCGCGTCAGCTCGGGCAGGTCGCGGGCACGGATCAGGTAACGCACCTTAGCGCGCGCCTGCACGACGTTGGGCGCGATGCCGCCCGCGTCCAGCAGCGCGTAGTGCACACGCGCATCGGATGGCATGTGCTCGCGCATGTAGTTCACGCCGACATTCATCAGCTCCACTGCATCGAGCGCGCTGCGCCCGAGATGCGGCGCGGCGGCGGCATGCGACGCGCGGCCATGGAATGTGAAGTCGATGCGCGTGTTGGCGAGCGACACCGCCTCGGTCACGCCTGCGAACGCCGCGGGGTGCCAGGAGATCGCGACGTCCACATCGCTGAACGCACCGGCGCGCGCCATGAAGCCCTTCGCAGCGCCACCTTCTTCAGCGGGACAGCCGTAGTAGCGCACGCGACCCTTGATGCCGTGCGTCGCCAGATAGTCCTTTACCGCCGCGGCTGCCAGCATCGACGCGGACCCCAGCAGGTTGTGACCGCAGCCGTGTCCATAGCCATCACCCGGCAGCGGCTTTGGTTCGGCCACGCCGGCTTCCTGGCTGAGGCCGGGGAGTGCGTCGTATTCGCCGAGGATGGCGATCACCGGACCGCCTTCGCCTGATTCCCCCATCCCTGGCGTGGGAGTGCCGGCGACGTCCCTTGTCACGCGAAACCCGTGCTGCTCCAGCATCGCGGTGTGCTCGGCGCAGGAACGGAATTCGCTATAACAGAGTTCCGGCATGCCCCAGACGCGATCGCTGAGCGCCTCGAAGTCGTCCTTCCTGGCATCGACCAGACGCCAGATTTCTTCAGTGTTCTGCATGACCGGACTCCTCGTGTCTGAAGCAGGAAACCAAGTGGTCATTCACCATCCCGGTCGCCTGCATGAAGGCATAGCATATGGTCGAGCCGACAAAGCGGAAGCCCCGTTTGGCCAGCGCCTTGCTCATCTGATCAGACAAGGCGGTGGTGGCCGGCACCTGCTTGCTCTCCTGCCAGCGATTCACCAGTGGCTTGCTGCCGACGAAGGACCAGAGATAAGCGTCGAGGCTGCCATGTTCGGCGATCACATCGAGCGCGACGCGGGCGTTGTCGCGCACCGAATGGACCTTCAGCCGGTTACGAACGATGCCAGACGATGTCAGCAGCTTTTCCAACGTGGGGTCGCGCATGCCGGCGACGCGCTTGATGTCGAAGCCGTGGTAGGCACGCCGATATTCTTCGCGTCGTGCGAGGATTGTCCGCCAGGAGAGCCCGGCCTGAGCGCCTTCGAGCGTCAGCAGCTCGAACAGCGCGCTGTCGTCGTGATGCGGCACGCCCCACTCGCGGTCGTGATAGTCGAGCATCGCGGCATCGGCACCTTCGGCCCATGAACAGCGAGAAATCGTCACGGCACCATCCTCCCCTTCCCCTTGCGGGAGGGGGTTGGAGGGAGGGGGAAGTGGAGCGCCCGCTGCCCCCTTTCCCCAGCCCCCTCCCGCAAGGGGAGGGGGAGGCAGATTGGCTGGTTCACTTGACCGGCTTCACGTCGACCAGGTGCAGATCCTCGCCGACCGTCGGCACATAGGTGAATCCTGCGCGCGTCGCCCAGATGTTCTTCTGAATGTGCAGCGGAATGATCGCGACATCGTCGAACGCCATCTGCTGCGCCTGCTGCAAAACCTTCTCCCGCGCCGCGTCGTCCGCGGTACCCAGCGCCTCTCCGATCAGCTTGTCGAGCGCGGGATTGGAATAGCGCCCACGATTGGCGGCGCCCCAGCCCTTGGCCGGATCGAACGTGGCGTTCTGCGCGATCAGCGCATCCGACGCCTCAGCCGTGCCGGTGCCCCAGCCGAACAGAAACGCCGAGAACAACTGTTTATTGGCCTGCCCGACGTAGCTCGACCACGGCAACGGATCGACCTCGGTCTGCACGCCGATGCGCGTCCACATCTGGCCGACCGCCTGGATGATCTTCGCATCGTTCACGTAGCGGTCGTTCGGTCCATGCAGCGCGATGCGGAGACCCTTGGGATAGCCCGCCTCCGCCAGCAGCTTCTTCGCCTGCTCCGGATCATACGGCGGCGGTTTGATGTCGGGGTCGTAGCTGTACACGCCCGGCGGCAGGTACTGCCCGGTGGGCACCGCTGCGTCCTCCATCACGCGATCGACGATCGCCTTGCGATTGATCGCGATCGACAATGCCAGGCGCACACGCCGGTCCTTCAGCGGATTCTTGTCCAGCTTCTCACCGTTGGGTCCGAACACATGAGGGCTCGGCCCATCGCGCGATTGATCTAGACCGAGAAAGATGAGCCGCAGGCCAAGCGTCTCCCACAGCTTCACCTTCGGATCCTTGCGCAGCTTCTCGAGATCCTCGGTGGGCACGAAGTCGATGAAATCGACATCGCCGGCAAGGAGTGCCGCCGTGCGTGAGGCATCATTCGGCATGAAGCGGTAGCTGACCTTCTGCCAGACCGGCTTCGGTCCCCAGTAGCTGTCGTTGCGCTCCAGCTCGACGCGGTCACCCGGCCTGAACGACACGAAGCGGAATGGCCCGGTGCCGATTGCCGCCTGGCCGCTGTTGAAGTCCTCGGTCGTCATCCCCTCGTCGATCTTGTGATTGATGATGAAGAACAGCGAAAGATAGGTCGGCAGCAGCGGGAATGCACCCTTGGTGTGCAGGCGGATGGTGTGTTCATCCACTACCTCGGTACTCGTCACCGGCTTGGTGTAGGCGGCGAAACTGCTTGGGCTGTTGGGCACTTTGGGAATGCGCTCCATGGTGAAGACCACATCGTCGGCGACGAATGCATTACCGTTCTGGAACTTCGCATCGCGCAGCTTGAGCTCCCATGTATCGGGAGCCACCAGCTTCCAGGACTCCGCGAGACCCGGGATGAGGCGGGCGTGCTCGTCCTGCTCAACCAGCCGGTTGAAGATCTGGGTGGAGAGCGAGATGTTGGGCGCGAGATTGTGGTAGTGCGGATCGATGCTGGTCACCGGCGAGCTCACCGCGACCCGCAGCGTCTGAGCGGTCGCCGGCAATGACAGCGCCAACGACCCCGCGCAAAGCGCAATCCGCCCGTAACGTCGCATGGTCCATCCCCCGGCCGGTTCGGTCGGGGGTTATAGCGGCAGGTGCAGATCAGGCCCAGTGGCCCGGCACCCAGCGCCAGCCATTGTAGTGGGCCGGCACCCATGCCCCGCCAGGACGTCCGTAGACCGGCACCGGCGCGATCACGCAGCCGGACAAGGACGTCAGGCAGAGCACCAGCATTAGCAGGCTGCCGATCCGTCGGATCATCGCGAGGAGCTCCTTGAAGCGTCGCACTTACGCTGCTACCGCCGTTTTGCTGGTCGGTTGCCCTGTTGTATCGGTCTGTGACAGCGGCCTCGCGCCGCCGCCCGACCGGAATTACAACAAACGGCATGAACATCCTCTCCATCCAGTCCTGGGTCGCCTACGGCCATGTCGGGAACGCCAGCGCGGTGTTCCCATTGCAGCGGCTCGGTGCCGAGGTATGGTCGATCAACACGGTGCAGTTCTCGAACCACACCGGGTATGGGCACTGGACCGGGCAGGTCTACTCCGGCGATGCGGTGCGCGAGCTGGTGGACGGCATCGCGGCGCGCGATGTGCTGCGGCATTGCGACGCCGTGCTGTCCGGCTACATGGGCGACGCCGGCATCGGCGAGGCGATCCTGCACGCCGTAGCTCGTGTGCGCGAAGCGAACCCCAACGCGATCTATTGCTGCGATCCGGTGATCGGCGATGTCGAGGAAGGCGTGTATGTGCGGGAAGGCATCGAGGAATTCCTGCGCGATCATGCACTGGCGCAGGCGGATATCGCCACGCCCAACCGGTTCGAACTGGAGCGGCTGACGGGTCTCGACTGCGGCACGCTGGCGGTGGCGAAGGAGGCTGTCGAGCGCCTGGCTGCGACGATGCGTCCCGACGGGATGCACTGCGTGCTGTTGACCAGCCTGGAGACCGAGCACACGCCGGGCGATCATCTCGATCTGCTGGTGGGGGAAGGGGGACGCTTCCACCTGCTGCGGACGCCGCGCCTGCCGGTATCGGTGAACGGCGCCGGCGACGCGATCGCCGCGCTGTTCCTGTTCCATCGCCTCAGCACCGGGAACGCGGTGAGGGCGATGGAGGAGGCGGGGTCCGCGGTGCATGGCCTGCTGCGCCGGACGGCCGAAGCCGGTTCGCGCGAGATCCTGACTGTGGCGGCGCAGGACGAGTTCGTCTCGCCAGCCACGCGCTTCGTCGCGCATCCCTGCTGATGGCGAAGCGCATTTCATGCGGCGTCATCGTCACCGACGGCGACCGTCTGTTGCTCGGCCATGCCACGCGCTCGCCGCGGTGGGACATTCCGAAAGGACAGTCGGAGCCAGGAGAGTCGCTGGTGGGTGCGGCGGTGCGCGAACTGGCGGAGGAGACCGGCCTTGCGGTGACCGAGGCCGAACTGCGCCCGCTTGGGGTGCACGTGTATCTGCGTGACAAGGATCTTGCCCTGTTTGTCTGGATGCGGACGGAGATGCCGCCAATCGACACGCTGGTATGCCGATCGACATTCGCGCTGCCTGGCGGCGCAATCGTACCGGAGTTCGATCGCTTCGGGGTGTTCACGTGGAATGAGGCGCTTGGGAAGGTCGGCAAGAACATGGCGCGCGTGCTGGGGCAGGTGGGCCGTCCTGGGACTTGCGCGGCACCCTTCCCCCAACCCCCGCCCGCAAGGGGAGGGGGAGGGTAGGGGTCAGAACAATCGCTTGGTGGCGATGCGCGCGCCTTCCGCCATCGCCGCCAGTTTTGCCCATACAACGTCGTCGGCGACGCGGCCGCGGCCGGCCGAGGTATCGAAGCCGCAATCGGTGCCGGCGAGGACGCGGCGTGGATCGCCCACGGCGCGCGCCACCAGTTCTATGCGGTCGGCAATCACCTCGGGGTGCTCGACGAAATTCGTCAGCGGATCGACCACGCCGGCGACGATGACCTGGCCATCGTCGAGCGGCAGGTCCTTCAGGCAGCGATATTCGTGCGCGTGGCGGGGGTTGGCGAACGGCAGCACGAAGCCGCCCACTTTCGCCTGGCGTATCGTCGGCAGTACCTCCGGCAGAGCCACATCGCAGTCGTGCGGGCCTTCGTAATTCCCCCAGCAGGCGTGTAATCGAACCCGGTCGCGCGGCACATTGGCGAGCGCCGCGTTGATTGCCGCCACCACGCGCTCAACAAAGCCGACGAATTCGCCGAGCGGCCGGTCCTGGTACGAGATGTGTCGCTCCATGGCGAGATCGGGCGCATCGATCTGCAGCACGAAGCCGTTTGAGACGATGGTTTCGTATTCCACCTGCAGCGCGCGACCGAGGGCGGCAAGATACGCGTCCTCGGTATCGTACCATGCGTTGCGCATGGCCGCGGCGATGATGCCGGGTGAGGGCGCTGTCATGAACGGCTCGGCGTAGCGACCCTGCACAGCGTCGAGTGCCGCGCGGAAGTCCGCGCATTCGGCCTCGACCGGCGCGCGATCCAGGTAGCGTACCTCGCCGACTGCCTCGGGTATGCCGCCGACGTTGCTGATCGACTCGTTGACCGCATCATGCGCGGCCTTCCACGCCATGAAGGCCGGATAGTGCGTCACGTCGGCAAACACCTTGCGCGTCCAGCCGCCGCCGAATCCACTCATGCGATGGCGCACATAAAGGAAGAACGCCTCACGCTGCTGCTCGCCGTTGTTGGGAATGTCGACGCCGGCGGCGATCTGCTTCGCCACCACCTCCCGCACCGCCGCCTTGCCCTCTCGGTCAAGCTCCGCGGCATCGATGGCCTCGCCACGCGAGCGGCGCACATAAAGCGATGTCAGCGCCGCCGGACGCGGCAGGCTGCCGGTGTGCGTCGTCAGAATGCGATCCTCGCTACGCAGCATCGCGGTTTCCCCTACACGGCCATCGCCTGTTCGAACACGCCAGAATAGCCGAACAGGCCGACCGCGCCGCCGGTGTGCAGGAACACCACGGTCTCGCGCTTGCCGATCTCGCCCTTGCGGATCAGGTCGATCAGGCCGGCCATCGCCTTGCCGGAATACACCGGGTCGAGCAGCACGCCCTCGAGCCGGGCCAACATGAGCACCGCCTCGGTCATGCCTTGTGTCGGCTGACCGTAGCCGGGACCGACATAGTCGCAGTTCGCCATCACCGCGGTGCGCGCAATGCCGCCGCGCATGCCGACATAGTCCGCGGTGGCCTCCGCTAGGAGATGCACGTTGGCCTCCTGTCGGTCCTTCGGGAGGCGCACGCCGATGCCCAGCACCGGAATACCGGCATTACTGCCCTCGAGCCCGACTAGCAGCCCCGCCTGGGTTCCGGCGCTGCCCGTCGCGGTTACCAGGCGGTCGATGCGCAGCCCCATCTCATCGGCTTGGTGCATCAGTTCCTGTGCGCAGGAAACGTAGCCCAGCGCGCCGACCTGATTGGAGCCGCCACCCGGGATTACGTACGGCTTCTCGCCGGCAGCCCGCAAAGCTTCGCCCTTCGCCGCCGCCGCGGCGTTCATGTCGGTGCCGCCGGGGCGGTACTCGATCGCAGTGTCGAACAGCCGGTCGAGCAGCACGTTGCCGCTGTTCAGATAGTCGCGGTCGTTGGTGTCGATGCGGTGCTCCAGCAGCGCCGAACACTTCATGCCGAAACGCCTCGCCACCGCGGCGGTCTGGCGCACGTGATTGGACTGGACGGCGCCCTGGGTCACCAGATGGTTGGCGCCCAACGCCTGAGCTTCGCCTACGAGCCACTCCAGCTTGCGCACCTTGTTGCCGCCCGTCGCCACCACGGTGCAGTCATCGCGCTTGATCCAGATTTCGGGGCCGCCGAGATGGCGCGTGAGATTGGCCAGCTTCTCCAGCGGTGTAGGGGTGGGAAACAGGCGTACACGGGGGAAACGGGCGAGGTGCATGAAATCTCCTGCCAAAGGCGCGGACCGGATGTAATGTTCCCCATCCTGACGTGTCGGACAATGCGGCTGGGAGGCGCTGTCACGTCCAGGTGACAAACAGCGCCGAGACCCCAGTTGGGAGTTATCTGGCTTGATGGAGAGACCTATGCATATTGTGCGACGCCGCGGCTGGGAATTGTCGGAGCGCCTGGTGACGCCGGAGGCCCTGGTGCTGGGCCGTCGCACCGCGCTGGCTGGAGCCGGCGCGGTGGTGCTGGCGGCCGCCGCACCGGAGCGCAATCCCAAATATGTCGCTGGCCGCGACATCACGCCGGAGAAGTACGCGACCACCTACAACAACTACTACGAGTTCAGCGACGGCAAGGACCTGTGGGAGGCGGCGCAGGTCCTGAAGCAGCGGCCGTGGACGATCAGTCTGGAGGGCGAGGTCAAGCAGCCACGCACCATCGCGATCGATGATCTGCTGAAGCAGGTTCAACTCGAGGAGCGGGTCTACCGCCACCGCTGCGTGGAGGCCTGGGCGATGACGGTGCCCTGGACCGGCTTCCCGCTCAGCCAGTTGCTGAAGATCGCCGAGCCGTTGGCGTCGGCGAAATACATCGTGTTCGAAACGGCACAGGACAAGACGATGCCAGGGCTGAACTCTCCGTTCTATCCCTGGCCGTACATCGAGGGGCTCGCGATCGACGAGGCGGCAAACGACCTGGCGTTCGTCTCGACCGGGCTGTATGGCAAGCCGCTACCCCCCCAGAACGGTGGCCCGATGCGGCTGACGGTGCCGTGGAAATACGGCTTCAAGTCCTGCAAGGCCTTGACGAAGATCAGTTTCACCGAGAAGCAGCCGGTGAATTTCTGGCAGGCGATCCAGCCGGCGGAGTATGGTTTCTGGGCCAACGTCAACCCGGCGGTCGCGCATCCGCGGTGGAGCCAGGCGCAGGAACGTCTGCTGGGCAGCAATGAAATGGTGCCTACGCAGATTTACAACGGGTATGGTGAGTTCGTCGCATCGCTTTACAGCGACCGGAAAAACGAGAAACTGTTCATGTGATTGCCCAACGAATCCTGGCCGTAGCGGCCGCCATGTTTCTGGTAGGAGCCGTCGCCGTGGCGATGCTCGGCCCGCCCGAGGTTCCGCTCGGGCAGCTGCTGTTCATGGTCGATCACGACCTCATGGATGCCACGCACAATTTCATCGGCACGCACCTAGCGGCCTGGCTCTGGGACTACCTGGTCGTGCCGCTGATGCTGCGTCCGGCCTGGCTGGTGCCGGCTGGGCTCGGGCTGATCTGCGGCGGCGTGTCTCTGTCACTGTCCACTAGGAAGACCACGCACCGGTCGCATCGACGCAGTTAGCCGCAGGTTGGCGCGTTGCCGCTGCGGCCGTGTGCATGTAGCTACGGGCGGGGCAGGGAAGGGGGCAACGCCATGAGGGTGTCGCTGACGGCGCGCCGCGTGGACAGGGGGTTGGCTGCTGGTCTGTTGCTGCTCGCGATCGCGGGCTGTGCGGACAAGGTCGCCACCCCGGACAAGGTCGCGACGCCTGACGAGGCGGCATCATTCGTCACCGTGGCATCGCAGCCCCCGAATGTCGGCGATGCCAAGACTGTCGCTCTGAAGTACTACGATTCAGGCGACTACACCCGGGGTCTCGCACAGGTCGCCGGGCAGGCGAACGATTGGCTGGGGACCAGGGCGGCGTCGGCCAGACGGCCGGCACTTGTGCTCGATATCGACGAGACGGCCCTGTCCAACTGGGAAGTCATCAAGCGGGACGATTTCGGTCGCCCTATCGGCGGTCCATGCAATCCTGCGCTTGATGCGCCCTGCGGGTGGGCGGCGTGGGATCAGCTCGCGCGTGACACGGCCATTGAACCGACATTGCAGTTGTTCCAGCGGGCATGCGCGCTGGACGTCGCCGTGTTCTTCATAACCGGCCGCCCAGAGAATCAGCGCCGCGCGACCGAACGCAACCTCGCGGCCGTCGGCTACAAGGGATATGAGAAGCTCTACATGGTGCCGAATGGTGCGCACTTCGCCTCGGCGGCCGACTTCAAGGCGCCGGTGCGCGCCGAAATCGAGCAGCAGGGCTACACCATCGTCGAGAACATGGGCGATCAGCCCTCCGACCTGCTGGGCGGGCACGCCGAAAAGAAGTTCCTGCTGCCGGATCCCTTCTACCGCGTGCCGTAGGGCATGCTGCGGCACCTCCCGTTGTCATGGCCGGCGCGAGGCCGGCCATCCACGTCTTGATTTGATGCAGTCGACAAAGACCAGTGGCATCACATTCATTCTTCGTTGGCTACCGGCTGACCGCGTACGTTGATCCGCTCAGGAGCCAGCAGCTTGAGCCGTTCATCCGATCCAACGGCAAGAGTGTGGACGTAGAAGTAGGTCTCCAGACAATCGATTGGCTCCATGACGGGGGAAGGGGCGGAAACAATCAGGAGGCCGCCGCAGTCCCCGATCCAATCGATATGTCGATGACCGTGCATGATCACGGCGTGGTTGGCCAGATCCTGCAACCGACGGATGAACCAGCTGCCGTTGATGAGTGCCGTCCCGATGCGCTCCGACAATGCCTTTGCTGGCTTGGGATATTCGATGACGTGGTGATGCAGAGCGACGATCCAGCAGGCACGCGGGTATTGTCTGATGGCAACTGCAAGAGCACGCGCCTGTTCGGCAGATACCAGGCCCAACGCATTGGTAAACGAGAAATGTGTCTCGGCGTTGGAGTTCAGCACGATGACACCGAGCCCATCGTCCGTGGCAGGTGGCATGACCATCGGAAAGATCGTCGCCCACAGTCCGGCCAAGGATCGCGACAGGCGCAGCGATCCCTTGTCGGCGAAGGCGGCCATGTCGCCACCGTGCCATTTCAGCGCATCGGCCAACGTGTCGCCAAGTTTACCCGCGCTGCTCTCCACGACATGGAGCCGCGAACCTTGCAGCATTCCGAGTGCGGAGATCGTCCGGACCTGACGCAGGCGCTTCATGGGACTCGTCGGCAGGTCCATTCGGGCGGGACTCGCGCGGTCCACCACATTGACGTCGTGGTTGCCTGGCAGCGCGATCACCAGGTCGGCAATCCGCGGGTAAGCGGCCAAGGCAGCGAAGAACTCGACCCACTCCGCCGAGCGACCGGCATCGGTCAGGTCTCCTGTTATCAAAATAATATCCAGCGGATGCGCTGCATGGATCTCATTCAACCGCGCCAGCGTCTGCTTGAGTCGCTCATTGCCACGTGCGCCAGACCTTCCGCTCTCGATGCGAAATCAGTAGCGCTCGCCGACCGTATGGATGTCCGACAGGTGCGCGACGCGCCAGGTCCGGTCGCCAGCCGTCGCCGCGGAAAAGTCGTGAAAATCCCGCGGCTGGGCCATGGTCGCATCGGCAACGCCCCAGATCAGCGCCGCCGTCGCAAAATACCCACAGACGAGCACGACACTGTTCGCCAGCACTACGAGCACTGGCCGGTGCAGCGGCGTAAGATCCGCCAGGCTGCCGATCCATCGGGTCGCGGGCCACACCAGGATGATGATGCCGAAGCCGAGCCCGCAGATCAGGAGGCCCGAGGCCGCCGCAGCACCGGCGCGAATGGAGCCACGCCGGGCATCGCTCATCCGCGACGCAAGCAGCGACTCGGCAAGATGCCGAATGCCCTCGCGAAACACGATATAGGCGGGCTGCACAGCCAGTGCATTCAATGACCAGAAGCTGCTTTCGGCGAGCCGCAGCAGCGGTCGGCCCGCGAACCAGCCAATTGCCATGAGCGGCGGAAGCAACAGCACCGGCAGAATCTCGTAAAAGATGTTCGCGGCATGGGACCAGACCGCGGCGATCCAGATCGACACCAGAAGCGGCGCAGCGCCGAGCAGAAGGCCGGGAAAGCCGATCAGCAGCATCCAGGCGATTGCGAGCTTCGGAAGGCTGATCTCCGCGAGCAGGCTACCCGCCAGCGAGAGCATCGATCGCTTCTTGGTGCTGGAAGCATCGTCCTCGATGTCGCCGTTTCGCGGATCGAGGATCGGTGTCATCGGTGTCTCCTGCAAGGCGCTCGTCAGTCCCGCGCGGCAGCGGGCGCTCCGAACACCTCCGCAACCCAACGACTCGACGCATTCTGTTCGCAGATGGTCAGGACTGCGATAACAATGGGAACGCCGATGAACGCGCCGGCGATGCCCCACAGGAAGGTCCAGAAGAACACGGCGAACAGCACCATGAACGGCGACATCGAAAGAACGCTGCCGGCGATCCGTGGCTCGAGGTAGCTGCCGACCAGGAACTGAATCAGGTTCAGACATCCGAAGACCAGGATCGCATTCTGCCAGGCTTCGAATTGCGCGATGGCAAAGAGTGTCGGCAGAACCGTTGCGACCAATGGGCCGATGAACGGAATGTAGTTGAGTGCGAAGGCGATCACGCCCCATTCTTGCGCGAGCGGAAGTCCGCAAAGCGAGATGAAACCCCACACCAGGAAACCCGTCACGACGCTCATCAGGGTGCGGACCAGAAGGTAGCGCCGGAATTTCGCGGCGGTCAGGGAGCCCCCGGTCAGCATTACCCGTCCGGCCTCCTGGTTCTTCATGCCGCGAAGCCTGCGGGCCGCGTCGTCCACTTCCATGAGGCCCAAAATGACGTAGATCAGTACAATGAGCGAGAAGCTCAGCGTGCCGTTTATCCTCGTGGTGATCTCCTGGAAGGCTCGGAGCACCCAGCCGACGTTGAAATGCTCGGCCCAGAGGCTCTCGACCACGATGCCATGCCCTGCGAGCCAATCGGCCATCTGGTTGTAGAGAAGCTGGAACCGGGCAGCGTCGGTGACGATGTAGCGACCGACCCTGCTGAAGGCCCAGGTGATCGTCCAGGCGAATGCGCCGATGACCACGATGGTCGCGAGCACGCTGATCGCGAGAGCAACGAGCTTCGGAAGCAGCGCCTGCAGCCGTGCCTGCAACGGCCAGACGATCGCGATGATGAACAGCGCGAAAGTCAGTGGCGCGAAGACGGGCTGGGCAATCCCCAAAGCAGCTACCACGAGTATCGCGGTGCCCATGCCCATTATCGCGCGGAGTGCACCATCGCTTGTACGGCGGACTCGCTTGATGGGGTCGCGCATCGTTTCGAGGCCCTCGGCGGATGACATTCTGTGTGACGTTCCTGAATGCCTGTTGGTGCGGCAACTCGAAAGCCATCGCGCTTGGCTGCGGGCAAGTGAATCACAGTGTTGAGGAGTGGTGACGCTGTCGCAGCGATTATCCCACCAATCTTCGCGCGATCGCGATCACTCTGTGGGCTTCACTCCACAAGTTGTACGCTTCCAGATCATCCAGCTCAGCCCACGCTGCCTCGGTGACATCGGTCGCGGCGACCGGCTCGCCGGCAGCCCAGCGGGTCGCGAAGTCGATGATCGTGTAGTGGAAGCGCACGCGTCCTGACGCGTCGCGGCGGATATTGTCCACCGTGGCGGCGAAGTGCAGCGAATCCACTTCGAGGCCCGTCTCCTCCAGCAATTCGCGGCGCGCGGCCTCCTCGGCCGTCTCGCCAAGCTCCTGTGCACCGCCTGGCAGTGTCCACGCGCCGACATTGGGCGGCTTGCCGCGGCGAACCAGCAGAACGGTGTCATCCTTGATGACCACGATCCCGATCCCGACGATCGGCCGG
>Ga0210395_10001690_pt1 | contig 17081 bp, 14 predicted proteins | sample IncBWH4OmetaG_FD_150861 | JGI IMG/M metagenome (GOLD analysis project Ga0210395, IMG submission 150861) | Forest soil microbial communities from Barre Woods Harvard Forest LTER site, Petersham, Massachusetts, United States - Inc-BW-H-4-O ...
ACGCGCACTGACCAGCCCTCGCGCACGGCATCGCGTGCGAGGCGGCGGCGGGCGCTGTGATCCTCGGCCAGCAGCAGCCCGCGGCCATGGCCCTCGCTGAGCTGCTGGCGCTCGAGCAGCTCAATCGTCTCGTCGGGCAAGTCAAGCAGGCGCAACAGGTTCGACACGGCCACGCGGCTGCGTCCGACGCGGCGGCCGACCTCCTCGCGCGTCAGGCCGAGCTCCTCGACCAATGCCGCACAAGCTCGCGCCTCCTCGATCGGGTTCAGATCCTCGCGCGACATGTTCTCGATCAGCGCCAACTCGAGCGTGACGGCGTCGTCGCGAGCGCGTACAAGCGCGGGAATCTCGCTCAAGCCCGCGATCTGCGCCGCGCGCCAGCGGCGCTCCCCGGCGACAAGCTCGTAGGAGCCTCCAGGCTTGGGCCTGACGAGCACGGGCTGCAGCACGCCGCGCTCCGACAGCGAGCCCGCCAGCGCGTTCAGGGAATCCTCGTCGAAATGCTTGCGCGGCTGGCGCGGATTAGGGGAGATCAGCTCGACCGGCAGATCGCGCAACTCCCCCTCGGTCCGCGCCTCGCGCGAGACGGACAGGATCGCCTCCAGGCCACGGTCCATGCCCGGCTTGGGTTTAGCCACGTGCAGCGACCTCCTTGGCCAACTCGAAGTATGCCTCTGCTCCCGCGCTGTGAGGGTCGTGATGGGTCACGGGAAGTCCATAGCTCGGAGCCTCGCCGACCCTCACGTTGCGCGGTATCACCGTGTCGAAGACCAGATCGGAAAAGTGCTCGCGCACCTCGCGCTCCACGTCCCTGCCAAGACGCGTGCGGCTGTCGTGCATCGTCAGCAGCATCCCCGCCACGGTCAGCCTGGGATTGAGCTCGCGTTGCACGAGCGCCAACGTATCCAGCAACCCCGCGAGTCCCTCCAAGGCGAAATACTCGGTCTGCACGGGGACGATCACGCGGTCGGCGGCTACCAGCGCGCTCACGGTCAGCGGACCGAGCGAGGGGGGGCAGTCGAGCACGATGTACTCGAACTGGTCTCTAAGCGGAGCGATGGCCTCCTTCAGCCGGTGCTCGAAACCGTCCAGGCGTGGAAGCTCAACGTTCGCCCCCGCCAGTCCCGGTCCAGCGGGTAGCAGCTTCAGCGACTCGATCGGGCTGTCAATGAGCGCCTCGACCGCCGTGCATTGCTCCGTTATCACCTCATACAGGCCAGGGACCTGTGCCCGCGACGCGCCGAGGCCGACCGTGGCGTTGGCTTGAGGGTCGACGTCGATCAGCAGGGTCCCATAGCCGGCCTCGGCTATGCACGCGGCGACGTTGACGGCCGTGGTGGTCTTTCCCACGCCCCCCTTCTGATTCGCTATCGCGTACACCTTGCCCATCGTCGTCGCCACGCTAGCGCTGTTCACGGTCGGAGCGGGTCCCAGGGGCCGAAGTGAGCGGATATCCCGACGTCAACCCGACCCCGTCAGTGGCCGCTTGCGGGCAATTCCAGCACGACGAGGGAACCTGTCCGGTGTCTCCCGCACCTTCAAGTAGACATGCAGATGACGATCGCGGGCCTCCGCGAAGGGGTGCACGCTGCGTATCTCCGCAAGTTGCAACCCCAGTTGACCGGCAGCCGCGAGCGCGTCCTGCTCCTCGGCGGTATCCCGGCGCCCGCGCCAATCGACGAGGACACCCCCGAGCGCGAGCAATGGCGCCGCGTACTCCAACACGACGGGCGCGGGGGCGAGCGCACGGGCGAGCACCGCGTCGTGGGCGCCGAGACCCTCAGGGAACTCCTCGACCCTGCTCTCGAGAACGAGCGCATTGTCGATCCCCGCCGCCGCGATCATTCGCCGCAAGAACTGACACTTCTTGGTTTGACTCTCAACGAGCCAGACCTCGCTCCGCGGCAGAGCCGCCGCCAACGCCAGACCCGGGAAGCCCGCTCCAGTGCCAATGTCGGCGAGTCGCTTGGCAGACCTGATGAGATCGACCTCGAGCGCCGCCAGCGAGTCGGCCAGGTGCGTGTCGATCGCCTGCTCTGGGCTACGCACTGTCGTCGGCGCTCTGTCGTCCACGGCGAGCGTCGTCAGAATCGTGCTCAACTGGGCACGAGCGCGAGGAGGCAGTCCGTAGCGGCGGGCGAGCTCCCGAACTTGGCCGTCCACCGGCCCTTCGTATCGGGCGAAGTACTCGGCGTAGGCCTCCCTCATGTCGCGGATACGAGTGCTCACATGCGTGTCGATCTCGTCGCTCAACACGCTCTCGACGACGGGCAGCACATCTTCTGCCAGCGCGACACCGCGGGCCATCCACTGGAAGTAGGAACGCCCGCCATGGTGGTAGGGGCCATATAGGCGAGCACGGGGAAATAGGTTTTGCAGCCAGCGGAAGATCGCCTCGTGTCGGATGTGCATCCTGAGGGTGATCTGCGGCTGCTTACCGTCACCGCCAAAGTGGCCCTCGCCGATGAGTAGCCCCGCGACGAGCCCTCTCTCGACATCCGTGATCTCATGCTCCGAGGAGTCGTCCATGCCCTCATTGTTTCACGGGGAAGAAAAACGTGAAACGGTCCGCGTGCGACCAAACGCGGTACTGAAGCTGGGCAGGCGGCGCGCGGCCGACCCCCCGCCTCAGTCCTCGCCCGGCTCCACCACCAGATACCGCTCTGGCTCATTCCCCTCACTATGCGTCCGCACACCACCGCGCTCACGCAGATACTCATGCACGATGCGTCGCTCAGACGCTGGCATCGGGTCCAACTCGATCGCTTCGCCGCTGCGCAGCGAATCCTCTGCGGCGTCTGCCGCGATCGAGCGCAGCGTTTCCGCGCGGCGCTCGCGGTAGCCGTCGGCGTCGATCACCACACGCGTTTCGGGCGATCCTCCACGGAACACGATTCGCTGCGCCAAGTGCTGCACGGCGTCGATCGTCTGACCGTGGCGACCGATGAACAGGCCCAGGTCATCGCCGTCGACGTTGCCGATCAAGACCCCGTCGCTCCGTTCGACCTGCACATCCGCGTCGAGGCCGAGACTCTCCACGATCTCCTCGAGCAGGTCCTCTAGCACCGCCGTGGGATCCTCCTGCTCCTCCCCCTGAAGCTCTTGCGTTTCGCTCATCGCCGCCGGCCTGAGCGCTTCTTCTTCTTACGCGGCGGCGGTGGCGGCGCGCTGCCCACGCCGGCGCCTGCCAACGCGGGTTCGCCAGTCGGCCCGCGTGGCTCCTCAGGCTTGCCATTCGAGGCGGCCTTGCTGGTACCCGGCGGGCTGACGCCCTTGCCCACCGACACCGGCGGCGGGCCGAAGCTGCGCCGGACGAAGTAGCCCTGACCGACGGTCCACAGGTTTGTCGTGATCCAGTACACGAGCAGACCCGCCGGGTAGCGATAGAGGATGATCAAAAAGAACAGCGGCAGCACCATCATCAAGCGCCGCTGGGTGGGGTCGGCCGACGCCGACATCATCGTCGTCGAGACGAGCTGAGAGCCGACGTAGAGCGCCAGCAGCACAACCAGGGCCACGCCCGTCGCCTTGGAGGTGATGTCCGGTATGAAGAGGAATTTTGCCGAGCCGGGGGCGACTGTCTGACAGCCGGTCTGTTCGACGTATTTGGTCGGTAGACCAGCAAATGTCAGGACGGCTGTGTGGTGCAGTGAGTTGTAGTGGCTGACTAGCGCCTGCCCGCAGATGTTCTTCTTGAGATCGGTGCGCAGCATGTAGAACAACGAGATGAACACCGGAAGCTGCAGCAGTAGCGGCAGACAGGAGGCAAATGGATTGACTTTGTGCTCCTTGTAGAAGCCCATGATCTCCTGCTGCTGGCGCTGCTTGTCCTCCTTGTACTTCTCCTGGAGCGCCTTCAGTTGAGGAGCCAGGCGCTGAAGTTCCTGCATCGAACGGAACTGCTTGAGCGTGAGCGGTACGAGCACCGCGCGTATCAGCACCGTCAGGCCCACGATCGCCAAGCCCCAACTCGTCGTGGTGATGTTGGTGTGGATGAAGACCAGGATCGACTGGAAGACGCTGATCAGCGGCGAGAACGCTTCCTGGATGACGTTGGCGAGGATGAACATGGGGGCGGTACAGAGCTACTCGGCGTGGCGATCCAGGTTAAACAGCCGCTGAGCCGTGACAGGGTCATAGCCCCCGTCGCTCCAGGGGTTGCACCTAAGCAAGCGCCACGTCGCGAGCACGAGGCCCCTCAGTATGCCGTACTGCCGGACCGCCTGTACCGCATAGCGGGAGCAGGTTGGCTCATACTTGCAGCGCCGCGGCAGCGCCGGCGAGATGACTCGCTGGTAGGCGACAACAGGAGCCAACAGAACCGACTGTGCCGCACGGTCAATCCTCACGGGCCGCCGTCCCAGCCTTACGCAAACCGGCCCTCACGATCAATTCCTCGAGCGCGCCGTCGACTCCCTCCAAGCCCTCGCGCTCGGCAAGCTCTCGCGCCTCCGGCCTGGCTACCACGACAACGTCATGGCCCGCCTCCAGCTGATCCTCGACTCCGGCGAAGGCTTCACGCAACAGGCGCTTGACGCTGTTGCGCTCAACGGCGCCGCCGACCTTGCGCGAGACCGACAGTCCCAAGCGCGGTCGATCGACCGATTCGTTCGGGAACGAGTAGAGCACCAGATGCCTGTTCGCCACCGAGCGGCCTTGGCGGTAGACCCGCTCGAACTCGGCGCTGCGCGACAGCCGTTTGCCGCGACTGTGGGTTCGCGCCGTCATCTCCGCGCAACCACTATGTCGACAGGCGCTTGCGCCCCTTGCTGCGCCGCCGCTTGAGCGTGAGTCTGCCCGCACGCGTGCGCATCCGAGCACGGAACCCGTGGGCGCGGGCTCGCTTGCGTTTCTTTGGCTGATAAGTGCGCTTCATAGTCAGTTCTCCGGGTGCGCTCGGATTCCTGCCGCAACCCTGAGCAGTCGAGTCGGTTACGGCCGACCGGCTTCCGCCGGGCGCTGAAGTATAAAGCCTCGGGAGCGTTCGCCCGGACCCCTGTTCAGATACACCTCGAGCACGGAATTTCTCGCCATTTGCGACGAGTCCCCGGCGAGCGGCGGCGAGCGAGCGCGCCCTCGGATATATTCGGTCCACCGGGCCCCCGCGGCCCCAAACGAATGACTTTCGCCAGCTTTCTCCCCGCAAGGAGCAGGTCAACGCTGCCGTGAACACCCAGCTCGATCACATCTGGTCGCAGGTAACAGCTGAGCTTTCAGCCACTATCGACGAGCCCATTTACCGCATCTGGCTGGAGCCGCTACGAGCACTGGAGCTCACGGACGGACGCCTGACCGTAGCTGCACCGCCTCAGACCTGCGCTTGGATCCGGGAGCGTTTTGGGCGCGTGCTGCAGACCACCGCAGCCGCTGTTCTTGGCGCGGACTTGACTCTGGACATAGTCGAGTCATCGTCAGGCTCGGCCAAAGGCAAGCCCACGAAGCCCCCCACAACCAGGTCTACGACCACCGGAACTCCACCGGAGCTGACCCAGTCCTCCTGGGGCAACCCAAAGCTGACCTTCGATCAGTTCGTGATCGGCGATCGCAACCGGCTGGCCCACGCAGCCGCGCTCACGGTTGGCGAGCTGCCGAGCCAGGCCTATAACCCATTGTTCATCTGCGGTCCTCCGGGCGTCGGCAAGACGCACCTGCTGCAGTCGATCGCCACCTTCATCGCGACCTACAGCCCCGGGTTGACCGTGCGCTGCAGCACCGGCGAGTCCTTCACCAACGACTTCCTCGGAGCGCTCAACTCCAGTCGCCTTGGCGACTTCAAGGCCGGTTTTCGCCATGTGGACGTACTCCTGATCGACGATGTCCAGTTTCTCGAGCGCAAGACCCGCACCGAGGAAGAGTTCTTCCACACCTTCAACGCTCTTTACGACGCCGGCAGCCAGATCGTCCTCACCTCCGACCGGCCCCCAAGCGATCTTCAGGCGCTCGAAGACAGGTTGCGCGAGCGTTTCCAATCAGGGCTCGTCGCCGATATCAGACCTCCCGATCTCTCGACACGAATCGCGATACTGCGCAAGCGCGCCCAGCACGACGGGCTGGACTCGATCGACTCGCAGGCGCTCGAGACCATCGCCAAGCGCATCGACGTCAATGTCCGTGCGCTGGAGGGAGCTCTAATCCGTGTCGTCGCCTACAGCTCACTCACCGATCGGCCACTGACCTCCGATCTGGCCCTGGAGGTGCTCGACGGGCTCTACCCAAAGCCAGACCTACCTATACGCTCGATCGAGGAGATCAAGCTCGCCGCATGCGAGCAGTTTGGCATCTCCGCCGAGGAACTCATCTCTGCTCGTCGCACAGCTCGACTCGCCTGGCCACGCCAAGTCGCCATGTACCTCGCTCGCGAGCTCACCCAGGAGTCCCTGCCCGCGATCGGACGCGAGTTTGGAGGGCGCGACCATACGACGGTTCTCCATGCTTGGAGGCGAACCTCCGAGCGCATCTCCGCCAACGTATCCTCACGTACAGCTGTCGAGCAGTTGCTGGAGCGGCTCGGCTCTGAGCAACGATGACCGGAGGACTTGAGACACTTCCCCACGCTCTCTCCACAGCGACTCCACAGCTATCTACCGACAAACCCCCTTCGCTACAACCAATCCACATCTCAACAGCCCCTACTAAATCTATGGACCTATCTCAGGTGCACAAGTGAAGCTCTCCCTTTCGACCTCTGAGTTGTTGGCGCAGCTGCAGGGCGCCACTCGCGTTGCTTCCTCTCGCGCCTCTATCCAAGCTCTCTCAGGCGTGATGATCTCCGTTGAGGAGAACACGCCCGTGTTGCTGGCGACGGACATGGAGGTTGGTCTGCGTGTGCCCCTGAACGGAGAGGTCGTCTCACCCGGCGCCTGCGTGTTGCCCGCCCGCCTGCTGCTCGAAGTGGTGCGTTCGCTCCCACAGGAGACCGTCACGTTGGAGCTTCGCCCGCAGGAGCAGGATGTCGAGCTGATCTCGGGTTCGGCCAAGTTCCATCTACGGACGCTGCGCTCCGAGGATTTCCCCAAGCTTCCCAGCTCCGATCCAGATGGGCGGATCACGCTTCCCGCCCAGGCGTTCGTGGACACCGCTACGCAGGTTTCGCGTTCGGCGTCAAAGGATGAGACAAGGCCGGTGCTGACCGGTGTGTTGATCTCCGTTGGTGGACTGGAATTGACGATGGTCGCAACAGATTCCTACCGCCTGAGCGTCAAGCACGCGCAGCTGGATTCGGCGCTGGAGGGCGCGCTCGAGGCAAATGTGCCTGCACGCGCTTTGCAGGAGTTGGCGCGCATCGCACAATCGATGGAGCAGTCCGAGTTGACGATCAGCCTCGGCCAGAATCAGGTCGTCTTCGAACTCGGCGACGTGGTGCTCTCTTCACGGTTGATAGACGGGCAGTTCCCCAATTACCGCCAGCTCCTACCGGAGTCTGTGGAGCACGAATTGAGACTCGCGACGGCTGAGATCACCGACGTCGTACGCCGAATCAGTCTGCTTGCCCAGAAGAACACTCCGTTGCGTCTCAGTTTCGGCGAGGGGGAGCTGACCGTCTCGGCGCAGACTCCGGACGTCGGCGAGGCGAGCGAGATGTTGCCGGTCCCCTTCTCGGGCGAGCCGTTTGAGATCGGTTTCAACCCGGAGTTCCTGCGCGACGGCCTGGAGAGCGTCGAATCCGACGAGTTGGTGCTCAAGCTGATCAGTCCGCTGCGCCCCGGCCTGATCGAGTCCCCCAACGGGGGCGAGTTTGTTTACCTGATCATGCCGATCCGGCTGAATACATGAGGTCTGTGGGGGCGTGAGGTGCTGGTTTTCGGGGTGCAGCTGCGCGACTTTCGCACCTATGCTCGGGCTGAAGCTCACTTTGGGCCCGGGCTGACTGTCCTCCACGGCCCCAACGGCGCCGGCAAGTCTAACTTGCTCGAGGCTCTTTACTTCGGCTGCACCGGTTACTCGCAGCGCACACGTTCTGAGCGCGAGCTGGTGCGGTTTGGAGCGCAGGCGACGCGTGTGGTCGTGGAGCTCTCAGATGGCGCCCGCCGCCACGAGCTGGCGGTTGGATTCCAGCCCGGCTCGCCCAAGCGGATGACGGCCGATGGCGCACCCGTGGAGCGTCTCGCCGATGTGCAGCAGCGCCCGCTCGTCAGCGTCTTCTCCCCCGATCGTTTGGAGCTGCTCAAGGGCACACCTGCGCTGCGCCGTGCGCACCTCGACCGGCTGGTAGCCGCGTTGTGGCCCGCTCGTGTCGCCACGCGCCATGACTATTCGCGGGCGCTGGCTCAACGTAATGCCCTGATCGCTGGGATCCGTGCGTCTCGCGCGTCTCGCTCGACGTTGGCAAGCTGGGATGCGGAGCTTGCCCGCCACGCAGTGGAGCTCAGCGCCGATCGCGCTGGGCTGGTGGCGCTGCTCGCTGAGCCGTTTGCGCAGCGCGCTTCTCAACTTGGTTTGAGCGGGGAATCCCATCTGGAGTATCGCCCCCGGTCGAAGGCTTGCGATGTTGAGGGGTTCATAGCGGAGCTGCAGGCACAGCTCCCCACGGACCTGAATCGGGGCTTCTCCACGTATGGACCGCATCGCGACGAGCTCGTGATCCTGCGAGATGGCCGCGAGCTGCGCTCCTACGGCTCTCAGGGGGAGCAACGGTTGGCGCTGTTGGCGCTGTTGCTTGCGGAGCGTTTCGTGCTCGCCTGCGCGCGTACGCGAGTACCGTTGATGTTGCTGGACGACGTGATGAGCGAGCTCGACGTCACGCGTCGCGAGTTGTTGGCGCGCGAGTTGCGAAGCGCCGGGCAGAGCGTGCTCGCCACGACGGATCTCGCCCATGTCCCTGGCTCCGGAGACGCCGAGGTAACGCGTCTGCGCATCTCACCTGGGGCGATCTTGGGAGAGGCGCTCGCCGCATGAGTCGCCTCGCCCCGCGTCCTCTCTCCTTCGCGCTGGAGGACCTGACGACTGCGCTGGCTCCGGCAACCACGCTGGCGCGCGTGCAGCAGATCTGGGAGCAGACGCTCGGGGCGCGAATCGCGCAGGCCGGGACGCCTGTCTCCGAGCGTGACGGGGTGCTTACGGTTGTATGCGCCGATTCCGTTTGGGCTCATGAGCTCGAGCTGATGGGGCCTGAACTGGCCGGACGTCTAAACGTCGCCGCCGGCGGCGAGATCATCCACAAGCTGCGCTGCCGCACAGGCTGACTTCCCCGGGAGCGGTTGGCCACACGGCCTCCTGGCATGGCCCCGCAATGGGAGCGTTCCCGACCCCTGAATCGATGCCCGTTTTGGCTTGTTTGCAGGCAATTCTTGGGCACACGTAGGCCGGTTCCAGGGGGTCGCTGTGCTATCGTGAGACAAACACACCCCGCGCCCCGGACCGAGGTATTAGACGCCCGGCGCCCGGGGCGTTCTCGCGTCATCGGAGGACCATTTGGCGACCGACACATCACGCTCGCAAACGCAGCCTGCCGCAAAGGTGGGCGTCAACGACCCCTCAATGGCGGGCAACGCAAGCTATGACGCACAGGACATAACTGTCCTTGAGGGCCTCGAGGCCGTCCGCAAGCGTCCCGGCATGTACATAGGGTCCACGGGGGTCATGGGGTTGCACCACCTTGTGTATGAGGTTGTGGACAACTCGGTGGACGAGGCGCTCGCGGGCTTCTGCACTGAAGTCGCGGTCACGATCCACCCCGACAACTCTGTCACCGTCTTCGATAACGGCCGCGGCATCCCCGTCGCGACGATGGAGAAGGAGGGCAAGCCGGCGGTGGAAGTTGTCCTCACCGTCCTGCATTCGGGCGGCAAGTTCGGCGAGGGCGGCGGCTACAAGGTCTCCGGAGGGCTGCATGGGGTCGGGGTCTCGGTCGTCAACGCGCTCTCCGAGCAGCTGCGTGTGGAGATCCGCCGCGACGGCCACGTCTGGAGCCAGGAGTACTCGCGCGGTGCGCCACAGGCCCCGCTGGAGAAGGGCGAGCAGCTGCCGAAGGGGGCCGGCACCAGCAACTCGGTGACGTTCCTGCCCGACGCCGACATCTTCGAGTCGCTCGACTTCGACTTCCATACGCTCGAGGAGCGCCTGCGTGAGACGGCCTTCCTCACCAGGGGTTTGAAGATCTCGATCGTCGACGAGCGCGCCGAGGGTCATTCCGCCGAGTTCCAGTACGAGGGCGGCATCGAGGACTTCGTCGCCTACCTCAACGAGAACAAGGACACGGTGCACCGCAAGGTCGTGTTCTTCGCCGGGGAGAGCGAGGAGGGGGCCGTCGAGGTCGCTATGCAGTGGAACTCCTCATACCAGGAGTCGATCCACTCGTTCGCCAACAACATCAACACGCGCGAGGGCGGCTCGCACATGTCCGGGTTCCGCTCTGCCCTGACGCGCACACTCAACAAGTACGCGCGCGATCACGCCCTGCTCAAGGAGAAAGAGGACAACCTCTCCGGCGAGGACGTGCGCGAGGGGCTGACCGCGGTGATCTCGGTCAAGCTGCGCGACCCTCAGTTCGAGGGCCAGACCAAGACCAAGCTCGGCAATCCCGGCATGGCCGGCGCCGTCGAGTCGATGGCAGGCGCCGGGCTGTCGGAGTTCTTGGAGGAGAACCCGAGCGAGGCTCGCGCGGTGATCATGAAGGCCGTGCAGGCCCAACGCGCGCGCGACGCCGCGCGCAAGGCTCGCGACCTCACCCGCCGCAAGTCTGCCTTGGAGAACTCGACGCTGCCGGGCAAGCTCGCCGACTGCGCGGTCAAGGACCCGAGCCTCGCGGAGCTGTTCGTAGTCGAGGGTGACTCCGCCGGTGGCTCTGCCAAGCAGGGCCGCGATCGCAGCACGCAGGCGGTGTTGCCGCTGCGCGGCAAGATCCTCAACGTCGAGAAGTCGCGCATCGACAAGGTTCTGGCGAACACCGAGATCCAGGCGCTGATAACGGCGATCGGGACGGGGGTGCGCGATGAATTCAACATCGAGAACGCGCGCTACCACAAGGTCATATTGATGACCGACGCAGACGTTGACGGGGCGCACATCCGCACGCTTGCGCTGACGCTGCTGTTCCGCGAGATGCAGGAGCTGATCGAGGCCGGCTACGTGTACATCGCCAAGCCGCCGCTGTACAAGCTCAAGCAGGGCTCAAAGGAGCGCTATATCGAGAAGGACTCAGAGCTCGAGGACATCTTGCTCTCCGACAAGTGGGAGAAGCTGAACGTCTTCGACCGACACGGGACCCAGTTCAAGCTGACCGACACGCGCTGGCAACGCTTCGTGCGCTTGCTCGCGCAGTACGAAGGCTGGTCCTCGACGCTGCGTGCCGCACACGGGCATGAGATGGTGCAGTTCTTGGAGGAGTCCTCGCTGTTGGGTGAGCAGGTGATGAGCGCCGAGGCAGCGATCGAGCTGCTGTCCCGCGCCGGTCTGGAGGGTGAGACTCACGCCACCGAGCTGGTCGAGCAGGACCCGCTGGAGCTGCGCGTGAAGGCCACGGAGACACGCACCGGCTTTGCGCGCACCCACCGCATCAAGCGCAGCCTGTTCGACTCGCAGGAGTATCGCCAGCTTGCCTCCGTGCACAAGCAGCTGATCGAGCTTGCCGGTACGCCGGCCTTCGAAGTGCGTCTCGGCGACGCCCAGGAGAACGCGCCGTCGTTCGAGGCGTTGCGAGCGGCCGTGATGACGGTCGCTCAGAAGGGCGTTAAGCTGCAGCGCTTCAAGGGTCTCGGTGAGATGAACGCCGAGCAGCTCGGCGAAACGACGATGGCACCGCAGTCGCGTACGCTCGCGCAGGTGACACTCGAGGACGCCGCGGCGGCGGATCGCATCTTCTCGATGTTGATGGGCGACCAGGTCGAGCCGCGACGAGCCTTCATCGAGGACAACGCCCGCACTGTCGCAAACCTAGATGTCTGAGAAGGGGTGAGTAGATGGCTAGCGTTGATTTGATCGGCGGCGGCAACGTTGAACCGCGTGCGCTCGAGGAGGAGATGCGCACCGCCTACCTCGATTACGCGATGTCGGTGATCGTGGGCCGCGCGCTGCCCGACGTGCGCGACGGGCTGAAGCCCGTGCACCGCCGCGTGCTCTACGCGATGAACGAGCTCGGTCTCGGACCGACCCGCTCCTACGCCAAGTGCGCGAAGATCGTCGGTGAGGTGATGGGCAACTATCACCCGCATGGCGACTCCGCGATCTACGACGCGCTCGTGCGTATGGCCCAGGACTTCTCGATGCGCTACGAGCTCGTCGACGGCCAGGGCAACTTCGGTTCGATCGACGACGATCCCGCCGCGGCGATGCGCTACACCGAGGCGCGCCTGGCCCGCATTGCCACCGAGATGTTGCGCGATCTGGACATGGACACGGTTGACTTCACGGTCAACTACGACGGCTCGCGCCAGGAACCGACGGTGCTGCCCTCGCGCTTTCCCAACCTGCTCGTCAACGGCTCCTCGGGGATCGCCGTGGGTATGGCCACGAACATCCCGCCGCACAATCTGCGTGAGGTGATCGGCGCGACGATCGCCTATATCGACGATCCCGAGATCGACCTAGACGGGCTGATGCGCCACGTCAAGGGGCCAGACTTCCCTACCGGCGGAATCATCCTCGGCCATCAGGGCATCCGCGACGCGTACGAGACAGGCCGTGGCCGCGTCCGCGTCCAGGCCAAGGCGCACATCGAGCCGCTGCGCCAGGGCAAGGAGGCGATCGTCGTCACTGAGCTGCCGTTCATGGTCAAGAAGGCCGGTGAAGGCAATCTCATCACCAAAATCGCCGAGCTGGTCAACGATAAGCGTATTCCCGAGATCTCAGACCTGCGCGACGAGACCGACAAGCGCGGCATGCGCCTGGTCATCGAGCTCAAGCGCGATGCGATCCCCAAGGTGGTTCTGAACAAGCTCTACAAGCACACATCGATGCAGACCACCTTCGGCGTGAACATGGTGGCGCTGGTGGACAACGTTCCGCGCACGCTCAACCTGCGGGCGGTGATCCATAACTACGTGGCTCACCAGCGCGAAGTGATCGTGCGCCGCACCAAGCACGAGCTCTCCGAGAAGGAGGCGCGTGCGCACATTCTTCAGGGACTGTTGATCGCGCTTGAGAATCTGGACGCGATCATCGACCTCATTCGCGCCTCGCGCGATCGCGAAGCGGCACGCGAACAGCTGATCGAGCGCTTTGAGCTGACCGCGATCCAGGCAACCGCGATCCTCGACCTGCGCCTCTCGCAACTGACGGCACTTGAGGCTGACGCGATCGCTCAAGAGCACGCCGATGTCAGCGAGCGCATCGCCGAGCTGCGCGCGATTCTCGGCGATGAGACGCGGGTCATGGCGGTCATCAAGGAGGAGCTCACCGAGATCTCCGAGCGCTTCGGCGACGAGCGGCGCACAGACATCACCCACTCCGAGGACGAGATCGACATCGAGGATTTGATCGCCGACCAGCAGATGGTGATCACGATCACCAACACCGGCTACATCAAGTCCCTGCCGCTTGCCACCTACCGCCAACAGGCGCGCGGCGGCCGCGGCGTCACCGGCATGGACATGAAGGACGGAGACTTCATCGAGCACCTGTTCGTCTGCTCCTCGCACGACTATCTGCTGTTCTTCTCCAACCGCGGCAAGGTCTATCGCTCCAAGGTGTATGAGCTGCCCGAGGCGTCGCGTACCGCCAAGGGCCGTGCGCTCGTCAACGTGCTGCCGCTGCGTGAAGACGAGCGCATCCAGGCGGTTCTCTCCACGCGCGATTTCTCAGAGGCCAAGTACCTCGTTTTCGCCACCCGCGACGGCACCGTCAAGAAGACGGAGCTGCTCGCCTACAACACGCCGATCAAGGCCGACGGCATCATCGCGATCAACATCCGCGACGACGATGAGCTGCTGGCGGTCCGCGCGGTCGATCCTGAGGACGAGATCATCATGGTCTCGCGAGCCGGCCTCACCGTGCGCTTCGCCGAGTCGGCGGTGCGCTCGATGGGCCGCGATACGACCGGCGTGCGCGGCATGGATGTCGGCAAGGACGGCAAGGTCATCGCAATGGACGTCGCCCGCGACGACATGGACCTGCTCGTCGTCACCGAGAATGGCTATGGCAAGCGCACCCAGATCGACCAGTACCGCAAGACCAACCGCGGCGCCAAGGGCGTGAAGACGATCGGCCTGACAGAGCAGAAGGGCGCGCTTGGCGGAGCGCTTGTCGTGCGCGAGCACCAGGAGCTTGTCTTCATCAGCGTCGGTGGCATGGTCCAGCGCACTGCCGCCGGAGGCATCTCCAGCCAAGGGCGCTCGGCAACCGGTGTGCGCGTCATGAATCTCAAGGACGATGACGTCGTCAGCGCGGTGGCGCTCGTTGTTGAAGGCGGCGAGACCGAGGAAGCCCAGGGCTCTCAGGAGGGTATGCCGATTGATGATGCGGTCTCTCCCGACGATGCGGTCTCGCCGTCAGATCAGCCTGCGCCGACCGAATAGTCAAAGGACGGTCAGGGCGCCGACGCACCGCCCTTGAGATGTCACCGAGTCTCGCCTTCCACTCGGCCCACCTAAGCGTTCCGAGGTCCTCTCTGAACGTCCTGACCCTCATCCGTATGCAGTCGCTGGAAACGTGGCTTTGAGGAATCGCCAATGACCAGCTCCTCGTCCCACATGTCGACCGGACGTACCCAAAGGTCGTCTGGGTCCCCGAGTGGGTGATACACCACCAGCCAATCCTTGCTCTCTGAGTGTTGTGCGACCCCGAGCACCACATATCTACCGCCCTTGTGGTGCCGGTAGAGCCCTGGGGCTGGTTCCCTACCCATCCGTCCTATCCGTCAGCTTGCCCGTCGGGCTCCCAGGAGTGTATGTCGCGCATCGCGAACGATCTGATCACGCCCTTCTCGACGTCCCACGCGTCCAATATCCACTGAGGCTCAGGATGCCAGTCGGCGGCGCCGAACCAGAGGCGGTTCGGAAGGATGCGCCGACGGGTACGTTCGCCCCGGTAGTTGGTGTAGTCGATCACGACTGTGGTTGGGTCCACGATCACCGGTGGCTGAGCCTCAGCTCGCTGGATATGGGCCGCAGAATGAGCTGGACACATGACGGAAGGATCGCAAATCAACCGGACACGTCCGTAGTATGGCAGCCCGTTTCATGGCCACGCTCAACTCGACTCGCCCCCGGTTGTTCATCGGCATCCCCACGCTGCTCATACATCGGAGAGGGCGCGTCTCAACGCCTCACGCAGGCGGAACGCCGCCGGAGGCGCGCGTCGACGTGGTCGATTACGCCTCGCCGGGTGAGCTCTACAGTGTGGTCCACGCATGGATGAGCTCCAGGCACGCGATGATCCTGGCTGGCCGAATACGCCGCACCCGTCAGCTTACGGCGACTGAGCCGCTTCGACTAGAGGTTCGCGAGCTATGGCTTCAAGCTCTGCCCGCCGAGCGACGCAGAATCTGTGATGCGCTACTCATAACCGAAGGTATGGTGGAGGCGCTGGTGTCCAACGATCTGGACTTCGCTGCCGCGCGTACCGGGTTGACGCTCGACCTTGCCGTCCAGATGGGCATTGTAAGGACAAAGCCGCCGCGTGATGCTCAGCATGCAGTGGCGCCATCTGGATTCCGCAAGGAGGAGCTCGATGGGCTGGAAGACGCCATCGATACGTGAGGACCTGAGAACGATCGAATGCCTCGCGACGGACGCTCGGGTGTCGCTGTCTGCCGCGGTCGTCCGGTTGCGTCATGTGCTCGGATGGCGAAGGACGCTGCTGCAATGGCGAGCTGAGGGAGCCCGATGGACCTACGATGCCGAGGCCGGCGTCTGGCCGTCCGAGCAAGGCGTCATCAAGTCCTCTGAAGGCACGAGTTGGGTTTTCAACGCCATGCGCAGTGGCGGGATCGCCTGCGACACGATCGATCTGCCGTTGCGCGTTGCGAACAGCCTCCGTGACGTGCCGGCCGAAGTTCGCATCACACATGGGCGGGCGCTCGTACTGGTCGACTCTCCATCCTGTCTCGCAGGTGGCTCTGGCGCGCTGCCACGTCGTCGCGCCGCAAGACGAAGCAGGGGCGGGACTGCTGCTTTCGGAATGCACTACTGATTCAGCTGTGCATCGCCGGGGAGCGTCGAGCATCTGATGTCCGCTCACAGAGGTCCATGAATCGGTCAACGGAGCGCATCCCGCTCCAGAGCCATGTTGCCAATAGAGGGCAGACCTTCGCGATGTAATCGAACCGCGCCACACTGTCGTCTCGGTCCGCTACATTTCAAGGACCAGAGAAAGGAGGTGGTCCTACGTTGGCTGACAGTATTTGCGGGACTCTGGAGGTGGCCGGCCGTTAGGCCGAAGCACTCGGCTGGACCCGCCTAGCGGATTCCAACCCGGGCCACCATCGCGTAGGTCGCCGGACTTGTCCCTCCGGTTCGCGGCGCTCTTGTCTCGCCCCGTCGGCGCGCTTGGCAACGCGGAAGTCTGCGCGATCGTGTCCAGCACAGTTGCAAGCGGAGGGCGCCTAGTCGAGGGCGCCCTCCGTGCTTAACGGGCCTCGCGAGCCGTGCGCTGGCCAGCGATCCGTCGCAGCTGCGCTTCGCAACTCGCCGCTGCGGGGAGCGCTTCAGGCGGCGGCGGGCAGGTACTGTCGCCAGGCTGCGGGGATCGTGGGGCTGGCGACGTGGATGAAGATCTCCGCGCGCGGCGTGCGCGGCTTGTGCCGCGGGTGCATTCCAGCCTGGCGGGGGAGCATGTCGCCCTTGCGCCGATTGCATGGCGCGCACGAGGCGACGATGTTCTCCCAACTGGAGGTTCCGCCCTTCGAGCGTGGGATCACATGGTCGACGGTGAGGTTGGAGCGCGATCCGCAGTACTGGCAGGTCCAGCCGTCGCGGGCGAAGACCGCGCGGCGTGTGATCTTGCGCCGGTGGGTATCGCGTGGCACGTGCACATAGCTGACGAGCCGAATCACGACTGGGCGCGCCAGCGTCGAGTTCTCCGAGTGCAGCGCCCACAGGCCGCGCTCGATCAGCTCGGCCTTCTCCTTCAAGAGCAAGACCACCGCGCGACGCACCGAGCAGACGTTGATCGGCTCGAAAGTCGCGTTGAGTACGAGCACCCGGCCA
>Ga0210395_10001692_pt1 | contig 17062 bp, 15 predicted proteins | sample IncBWH4OmetaG_FD_150861 | JGI IMG/M metagenome (GOLD analysis project Ga0210395, IMG submission 150861) | Forest soil microbial communities from Barre Woods Harvard Forest LTER site, Petersham, Massachusetts, United States - Inc-BW-H-4-O ...
CGCCGCCGCCCGGAATATTCGAAGGAATGATTTATTTCCCCTATCTGCCGCCGGGAGCCGATCTCACGGCTGACCTCGAGCTGTGCTTCGATCGCCGTGGCCGGTACCAGGAATCGAGTTTCGGCGTGGCCACGCGGTTTCCTTTTGCCTTTCTCACCAAGACGAGAGACGTTCCGCTGGAGCGCGAGATTCTGGTTTATCCCCCGATTGAGCCTCCCGACGAGCTGTTTGAAATCCTGCCGCTCGTGCGGGGAGAATGGGAAAGCTTTGTACAGGGCCGGGGCTCCGACCTGTACCGCATTCGCGAATACCTGCCGGAAGATTCGGCGCGGCATGTGGACTGGAAAGCGACTGCCAAGTCCGGCTCGTTGAAGGTGCGTGAATTCAGCCGTGAAGACGAGCGAAAGTTGTGCATCGTCTTCGACAATCCTGCGGGTGGGGTGATTTCCGGGCCGGCGTACGAGCAGGCCGTGAATCTGGCCGCGTCACTGGCATGGCATTTCTCTACGCAGGAAGCCGAGGTCTCGTTTGTGGTCCCGGGCCACGGCCGCCTCACCGACCTGCACGAATTCCTGGCGCAACTGGCAGTGATCGAGCCCCAGAAAGATCCTCAGGCGGCGACAGCTCCTCAAGTCGCGTCGCCGCGAGATCTCCAGCGAGCAGATCCCCTCTCGCAAATCGACCTCGGCACGACCGGCGAATACAACATCGTTCTCACCGCGCGGCCGCGCGGAAGTTTGCCCACGGCGTTGTGGAACTGCTCGTACTTCGTCTTTCTCGATAACGGGGTTAGGTCCGCTGTTGCGCCCGATTCACGAAACGGGTAGAAAGGGGCTCATGGGGCGCCTATTCTGCCCGGCCCCAGTATGGCCCGAAGGTAACGTTACTTTAGATTACCTGAGTACATTGAACACTTGGCGCAGAAGGTTTAACTTCCTCTTATTAGCAGAATCGTCTTTTACGCAGTGCCGCGAAGCTGGCTCGAGCCGCCAGTACTGTTTCGAGATTTGACGTATTCCAATGAGCGAGAAAATCAAGATTCTTTACTACGCTCTCTGGCTGGCGCATCCCGTTCTTCAAACGGTCATTGCCATAGCCATGCTTCGTCGCGGCCAGCATCGCGAATTCAAGTATTTCTTTGCTTACATAGTTACTCAGATTGCAAGCTTCGCGGTGGTTTTCAGCTCCTCCCGCTACTATCCCGCGGCCTGCTTTTATCTTTCATGGACCAGCACTGCCATCAGCGTTGCCTTGGGTTTCAAGGTGATCCACGAAGCTTTTCTAGATGTCTTCCGGCCCTTCCACACCTTGCGCGACCTGGGCACAGTGCTTTTCAAATGGGCAGGCCTGGTCATGCTCTTAGTGGCGGGGGTGGTATCGATGTCCTCCAACTCTTCGAGTGTAGAGCCCTGGGTGCAGGCCATCACCACCGCCCAGCGCTGCGTTCGCATTATTCAAGTCGGCATGGTGCTTTTCCTGTTGTTCTTTGCTCGCTACGTAGGACAGCTTCGGAATCGCCCTGGGTTTTGGAACCTTCGCCGTGGTGGAGCTGACATTGATTGCGTCCTGGGCCGGCGAACACCTGAATAGTCTCGGAGTGAACCTGATCAATATGGGTGCTTACAACGCGGCATTGTTCATCTGGCTCGGCTACACCCTGGCGAAGAGCCCTGCCCGGGATGCGGCCTCCACGTTGCTGCGGCCTCAGCGCTGGGAGCAGAGCTTGTCAGACATTCAGCACCCGCTGCCCGCGGACTCCCTGATCCCGATGTTCGAAGGCATGGTGGACCGGGCTCTGTCACGCACTCGCGTGTCACCGTCGGAAACACCAGAAAATGCCGCTGCCGCGACTCGCGCCACAGTCGTACCCATGAATGCCCTCACCATCTCTGGGCTGGTTGACCGCGTCGGATCCAAGCGCTAAGCAGCTGACCCACCTTCGAACTCATGCCAGCGCAGCTTTCCCTACTTCTCTCGTTTCGCGCTGCCATTCCGGATTTCGTAAATAATCCGCCGCGATCCGTATCGCTTCAGCCGCCGCTTGCAAGGTAAGGGAAAAGCCTTAGATTAACTACGGATTGCCCTGTATTTACGGGTTTCTCGGAGGCGTGTAAGTTTGTGTCACGGCAGGGTGTTTTTGCTGTGCCGGGAAATTCTTGCAGAACTGCTTGACTCGTGCCTTATAATCCTTCTCCGCGTCGGAGCTGCCTGGTTTTTACAAAGCTAAGACGTCGAAGGAGTAAACCCATGAAGCGAGCAGTCAGGATTTCGATCCTGATGTTAGGACTAGTGGGCACGTATGTCGCGGCCGCCGTTCCGCAGGTTCCCGCCCCGGACGGAGGCCCGATCCTACTGTGCCCACCTGGATCACCAAAAAGCAAATGCGACCCCGGTCTACCACCGATGATGAGATAGAAGTTAATCGGATTTCCGGGCTGGTAACAAGGTCACCAAAGTAACCTGTAGGTAACTGGGCCGAACACTTGGGGCTCGCAATCTTTGGGCCGACGGGCTTCATACATAAACCGTCGGCCCTGTTTTTTTGCCTGCTCGAAGAAATCCGGGTGAGCGAGCTTTGGAAAGGCCACGACCTTTAGTCGTGCCGTTAAGTCGCCGACGATGTATCGCGCTTTGGCGCCTGAGGCAAACTCTTTCTCGAGCATGCCTTCTAGCGCTTTCCTATTCCTTCCCTGCCAGGGCAGACCCCAGCGCCCGCTTCAACTCTGTCGGATCCGTAACCGGCGGCTGGCAGGCGAAGCCGGAACACAGAACCGCAAATGGCTTTCCTGAGTTCAACTGCGGCAGGTTCGGAATGGTGGCCGCCAACGCCGGAGGAAGATTCCCGGCAACCGCCTGGTTTGTGGTCAACCGCAGCACGCTTTTGTTAAACGCGAAAGCTGCGACCGCGACCGCAATAAGGCTCTGCGCAGTTTCCCCCTGTTCGTGGTCGGCGATCACAACCACCTGCACCGGATTCTCCAACAGGTGCAGGACAGCGATCCCATAGGTCGCCGCAAAAATTCCAAATTGCTCGGCCACGCCGGCAAAAGTCTCCAGCGTTTGCTCCGCTTTCTCCCGGTACGCGCTGTCGCCGGTGTAATGGTGCAGGCGCAAAAGCGCAATCGCTGCCATTGGATTTCCCGCCGGTGTAGGCGAATCCTGAAGCGGCTTGCGCCGCGTCCCCAGCACGCCCAGGCTCTTACCGTCGGCGGCCGGCTCGGCATCGAAGAACCCTCCGGAAACCGCATCGAAGAACCCCGCAATCATCGCGTCGCCGATAGCTCTCGCGAATTTGAAATAACTGAGGTCCGCCGTAGCTTCATAGGCGTCAAGGCAAGCCAGCGTGGTAGCAGCATAGTCATCGAGCAAACCGGAAACCGCTCGATGTTCGGCCTCGGGATCGGAATAAGCGACCACATGCAAGAGCCCTCGTTGCGGCGTCCAAGCCTCTGCGAGCACCCGGTCCAACGAGCGCAAAGCGAAGTGGCGGGCAGGCTCGAGATTAAGGACCTTCGCCACTTCCAGATAGGCCGCTACGCACATGCTGTTCCATCCCACATAAACCGTCTTGTCGATGTAAGGCATAGGCCGCCCGAGCCGCGCGGCATACATTTTCTTCTTAGCGGAATCGAGCAGTGTGCGCACGCGCTCGGCACTGAGGTTCATCCTCCGAGCGATTTCTTCGATCGGCGCGCGCACGTAAAGTACGTTCTTCGCAGGATTGTGGTGCATCTCGCCGATCTCGTTGATGTCATAATGCAGCGCCGCCACCTGCGCTTCTTCTTCAGTGAGCACGGCGCGAGCCTCGTCGAGCGTCCACGTAAAGTAATCGCCATCATCGTCCATGGAAATATCGGCATCCTGCGAAGCATAAAAACCGCCCCGCTCGCGATCGCTCAGCCACTCATCCATCCATCGAATAATGTCGCGCGCCACACTCGCAAAGAATTCCGAACCCGTGGCCTGATACGCATGCACGTAGTTCTTCAGCAGCTCGGAGTTGTCGTAGCACATCTTCTCGAAGTGCGGCACCACCCAGCGTTCATCCACCGAGTAGCGATGAAATCCCCCAGCCAGCTGGTCGTAGACACCACCGCTAGCCATGTGCTCAAGAGTGGTGACAACGACGTTGCGAAGTTCGTCGTCGTTGGCAAGGCCCGTGTGGGGACGGACGCCCTCGGCCGTCCGCCGGAGCGAAGCTCCGGCTGTATTCCGCGCATACCGTTCAATCAATAAATCCAAAGCCGAGGGATGCGGAAATTTCGGCGCCTGCCCAAATCCGCCATGCTGCGGATCAAACATGCTGAACGCAGACTTCTGAATCGCCGCAATAATGCTCGCAGAAACCCGCCCGCCGCGCCCCGCAAACGACTCCGCCCGCGTAATCGCACTCTCCACCATCTTCGCCTGCTCCACCACGTCGCCATGTTTTTCCTTGTAAGCGTTGGCGATGCTGGTCAGAACGCGCTTGAAGCTAGGACGGCCATAGCCGTCGGTCGGCGGAAAATAGGTTCCTCCATAGAACGGCTTGCCGTCCGGCGTAAGAAAAGCAGTGAGCGGCCAACCGCCCTGCCCGCTCACCGCGCTGACCGCAGCCTGGTACCGGCTGTCAATGTCCGGCCGTTCGTCACGATCCACCTTCACCGCGATGAAATGTTCGTTGACGATGGCCGCAACTTCGGCGTCGTCGTAAGACTCGCGGTCCATCACATGGCACCAGTGGCACCACACCGCGCCAATATCAAGCAGCATGGGTTTGTTCTCGCGCTGCGCCGCAGCAAACGCCTCCTCACCCCACTCATGCCACTGAATGGGCTGATGCATGGCAGATCGCAGGTAAGCGGAGGAAGCGCGGGCGAGGGAGTTGAGGGTAGTGGTGGTCATGACTCTAAGTGTACTGCGCCAACGCCTCTAATCGGCTGTCGGTAGTGAAGCTGCATCACCACCCGACTGTCATGCTGAGCGAAGTGGGATCGTCCAAAGGACCATCCCACGCAGTTCCGAACCGGGCGCCAAGCCCGGTGAGGAACCTGCCGTCCCCCGATCTTCTCATCGAACCGTGCGAGAGCTATCTCCGTACTTAGTCAAACCACAGTGCACACAACGTCTCGCAAGGAAGCCCAGGTTGTACCACCACGTTCCCGAGAAACATTCTCCGCAGCGGGGACAACGCCAGGTATTCAGGCGCACGCCGTTAAACAGAAATAAGATCATCCAGAGGCCTGCAACGACAAAACCTGGAGCGAACGTGCCAAGCAGCTTCATCGAAGCGACTCCGACGGCAAAGCACACGGGCACGTAGGTTATGAACACAAGAAGGAATGTGTTCCTGATTCGTTTGTATTCTCTCCAATTCTCTTCATACCCATTCGTCATGTCGCCGGGCCGTAATCCTTTCGCATTGCCTGCCAAGGGGTACCCCTCCCAATGATTTCCATCGTCTTTCCTGGGTAATCCGTCACATCGCTCTTGTGAATTTTTAGCTACCATTGTTGACTTCAGCTTCCGCTGCTGCACTCCCGTTCTTTAACATTCGAACGCAGTACACCTGGTCAGGCTAAGTCCTTCAAATCGAATATTTTGCGGCTAAGCTATTTAGAAGCAATATTTTAGCCAGATTCCGGCGAGATATGGCTGACCTAAGCCATTGCGAGTCAACAATTTAGCAGACTCGATCCGTAAAATTTTTAATCCGGATCAAATGTTGTTCCGTACACAGCATACTGATGGGTTGCATGAAGTCTCCGGAATCCGGAGCTCTCACTCAACACATGCTCCAGCAGCGGATTGTGATAGAGCACATACACCGCCCGCGGATGCTCCCGCAGACTCTGCTCCAGGCTCGCCATCATCCGCCGCAGCCCCGACTCCGGAAACGGATTGAAAAGATAAAGCACCATTGGCTCAGCGGGAAAAGAAAACTGAGTCGCATCCGCGCAAATCGATTCCAGCGCGAAGCACTTCTGCGATTCGCTTCTGTACTTGCTTAGGTTCTCCTGAGCAGCCTGATGCAACGCGGGCAGAAGTTCCACGCCCACAATCCGGCGAAAGGGATAGTCCGAAGCCATCAGCAGCGTGCGACCCTTGCCCGACCCGAGATCGATGAAGACAAAGTCGGGAAAGTCAAAATGGCTTTGCTGCCTTAAGGCCTTAAGCATTTCTCGGAATAGATCCGGCTGCGTCGGCTGATACGGCGAATGGAAGACCCCAAGCAACCGCTCGCGCCAACCAACCGCCGCGCTGGTGGTGTTGACGTGATGATCCCAATCGTATTCAGCGTCGCCGTAACGTCGGCGGCGGCGTTCAGGAGTCGAGTCTCGAACGAACGCCAAAATCGCAGTCGCGAATTGCCGCGTGGCCGCGAGGGGGCCTTCGCGCTCGGCAACGTCAGTCCACCATTGCCACGCAGAGCGCGACAGGCTGGTTCGCGATGAAGCAGAACGCGAGTTGCCATCCATGCTCGGCCATCATAAGCGATGGCCAGACAGCGATGATGAGACTACGGGTGCGGAGCGTCGAACGTCGGCCACGGCTTAAATCCCGGAGGCAAACCCTTGGTGGCAAATTGAAAATCATGCGGCTCGCGAATTTCGATGCGCCCTTCGGGAGTCAACTTGTAGGGATGACCGTCGGGATCGACGGGAATTCCAGCGAAACGCTCAGCGGTTGCAAGCTCTTCGATGCTGGCAGGCAGGCGCCCGGTGCGCTCTCCGAAACGGGTTACAGCCGCTTGCAGATGCTCGACGTCTTCGTCGACTCGCAGCGCACGCAGATGGTCCACTGCGTTCTGCCTGATTAACTTGTCCTGGGTATTCTGGTAGCTTGCCATCCACAGGCTCCGCGCCGTTTCATAGTCGCCGGCATGCGACGCCATCTGCGCCGCCAGAACTTTCAGGAAGGGATGAGCATTCGGAACCCGCGATCCGCGCGCGAAGGCCTCGGCAGCATTCTTGTAGTCTTTCAGTTCCGTGAAATAGACGAAGCCCAGGTCGTAGTAGAGCCTCCAGTTATCGGGATTGTTCTCGATGCCGTAATTCATCAAATCGATCGCGCTCTTGGGCTGCCCCGCGCCGAAGGGCGGCTGGGGCGCGAGAAAGCTGCTGCCAAACTCGTAGACAACCACGAGATGCGGATCGAGGTGAGTTGTGATTTCAAGCAGCGGGGGCAGCAGGTTGTAACTCGCCGCGTAGTAATGATGCCGGTTGCCGAAGTACTGAACGGCGCGAGTCCAGTAAATGCAGGCCATCAGGCCGTCATAACCGAGGCTGGCGCGCTTGATCACCTTGGGCGAACTGAGGAAAAGGACTTCGTCGAGCGTGGCTTGGGGGCGAAGCTGGTCGACGTGATGAAGCACAACTGAACTGGCGGCCAGCGACAGCACGAGACAAGCGGCCGCGATCGTCGAACTTTTCTGGCGCTGGTTCATTGCTATTTCAGGTCACGATTCTCGAAAATCAGCACGGCTCCGCTCAGCGCCATGATGGCGTAGAACACGGCATAGAGCGTGTTGTTCAGGATCAGTTGTCCGGCGACCGGCTGTTCATGGGCTACGGATGTGATCACGTTGAACGCCGAGAAGTTGGGCACCAGGTAAGCCGCGCCGGTGGCCAGCCAGCGCGTGAATCCGTGAGTCATGCCCGCGAAGTTGCGCAGGTCTTCGGCGAAGCTTCCGATTACAAACAGCGAGAAGGCAAACACGGCTGAAAGCAGCGGCGAAGAAAACGACGAGAACAACAACGCCAGCGAACAGATGATCAGGAATTCGAGAATGATGAAGTACAGCGCAACCAGAATCAGCGCGTCGGCCCGCACGAATTTGTGCGAAACGTAGAACAATGCGGCGAACACTCCGATGGCCATGAAGAATGCGTTGACCACCAGCGTTCCGGCCAGCCCGAAGAACTTTCCGACGATGAACTCCCAGCGGCGGACCGGCCGGGAAAGCACGGTGTAGAGAGTTCGCTTTTCGATTTCTTTCGAGACCAGGCCGATGCCGATGAAGATTGCAATGACTACTCCGAACAGAGAAACCGCGGTGAGCCCGAGATTGATGACGACCAGCTTTTCGATTTCAATCGAAATCTGGCCGACGAGGATGGCCGCTCCCGAGAGCAGCAGAGCGAAGGCGATCAGGTTGTAGAGCACGCGATCGCGCACGGCTTCGCGGAAGGTGTTGGAGGCGATGTAGGCGATGCGGGTATTCATGCTTTGCTCCCGACGCTGGTCTCGGCATGCCGCAGCTTCTCGACGAAGTAAGCTTCGAGCGAAGTGCGCACAGGGGTGATGGCAACCAGGCGCTGGCGCTCGCGGCGCAGGGCGTCGATCACCGCGTCCTGCTGGCTTTCGTCAATGATGGCGCGGACCCGGTCCGGGGTCACGTGGATTTCCGCGCCCAGAGCCTTGATGGAGGCTGGCACCTGCGAGCCTTGCCAGATCACTTCCACCTTGCCCTGAACGGTCGAGGTCAGATCTTCGATTGCGCCCACGCCGCGCAGTTCTCCGCGGTGAATAATGGCAACGCGGTCGCAGAGCGCTTCGGCGTCCGACAGAATGTGGGTGGAGAAGAAAACGGTCTTGCCTTCGTGCTTGAGCTGCTCCATCAGGTCGCGCACTTCGCGGCGGCCCATGGGATCGAGCCCAGACATGGGTTCGTCAAAGAACACGAGCTTGGGATCGTGCAGGATGGCCTGGCCGATGCCCACGCGCTGCAGCATGCCTTTGGAAAACTTGCGCAACTGCACACCCTTCACATCGCGCAATCCGACTTGCTGAAGAATCTGCTCGACACGCTGCTTACGCTGTTTAGCCGGAACGCCGGAAAGCTGTCCGTAATATTCGAGCAGTTCGTGAGCCGTGAGATGGTCGTAGAAATAGGGTTGCTCGGGAAGGAAACCGATCTGCGCCTTGACTGAGGGATCGGTCCATTCGTGGCCCAGGATGCGCGCCGATCCGGCGGTCGGGAACACCAATCCCATGAGCAGTTTCAGAGTCGTGGTTTTCCCGGCGCCGTTGGGGCCGAGGAAGCCGAAGATCTCACCATCTTCCACCGTCAGATGCAAGGGGCTGAGGGCGCACTTGGGCCGCTTACGCCAGAACCCCACCATGTAGGTCTTTTCCAGTCCAAGAATTTCTATTGCCGGCATGGCCACTCCAACAAGGAGAAAGCTGAAGGCAGCCTTCGAGACAAATTATAAGCAAAGAATTTTATTTTTTGGAATGGGTTAAGGGTTACGTCGGTCATGCGAATAAGGAAGCGAGCCAAACGCGCCCTTCAGTCGCTGTCGCTCTCTCAGGGCAGGCTCCGTGGTCAGCGCGCCTCGCCCAGATCCTTCGCGAGACAAAGAGCGTCTCGCTCAGGATGACAAGCGAAGTGGCCTGATGCAGGAACGCGGACGCCGGCAATTATTGCATGGGCAAGAGAGCTTGGCAGGCGCCGTAGCTGGGGACCAGGGTGAGTGTGCCCGCCGGCTGGAGGCGCAATACGGCGTCCTCGACCGAGCAGTAAGAGCGCGTTCCGAACTGCGAGCTGATAGGCGCGGCCGTGACGTAGTACTGATTGTTGATCAGGCTACCCCCACCGACCGATCCAGTGGCATTAAAGTTGTAACCGCTCTTGCCGGCTCCGCCGCCGTTGGTGGCCAGATAATTGTCAATGAGGCACCCGGTCGCAGGACCTGCGGTGCAAGGGGACACGCCGCCCAGAGTGGCAAGGGCCGCCGGGAACCCGATACTCGGGTAAGCGTCGAAATAAGCTACTTCCCCGGTATTGATGGTGCGGCTCGAACCGGCCGCCGCTGAATCGTTGGCCGCCATGCGAGCGCGCAAGAGGTTCGGTATCGCGATGGCCGCAATGATCAGAATGATGGCCACCACAATCAACAACTCGATAAGTGAGAAGCCTTTATGTTTCCGCATTTGAGTGCTCTTCGTCTCCCGGGACTTTGCCGGGGTCAACCCCTGGGGAGCATTTCCCCCGGGACGTAAAGATTTGTCGCATGCGGAGGACCAAACCATGGCGGTTTCAGACTTCCGTCACAATCGGGAGAACTAGCCTGCTTTCAATCTGATACAGTACCGGGCCTCCGGTTCCAGGTTAGGAGGAACTTCGCTAAAGGGCGAAAACCCCCACGGCTTTGACAAATTGTGTCAGGTTGCGACAGAACCCGCTCGTGGCTTGAGATTCGACTGGTTCAAACCGGAAGAATGCCGGAGGAGCGATGGGGTATTACGCTGGTAACTCCTCAGGCTTACTTGCGGTTCTCCTCGCTCTCCGTTTCCCATAAGCTTCCAGAGAGCGGCGCTTTGTCGTGGCCGCGCATAGCGCCCAACCCCACGCTCGCGTATCAATAATCTGAACTCTGAAGTGGCATTACCCTGATGACGCATTTCAACGGCAATCGCACCTTCGCATCGGGTTTGACCGCGTTGCTTTTCGCGGCGGTCCTTTCGCTTTCGCTGAGCAAGGACTTTTACGATTCGTCGATGACGAACCCTTATCTGTCTCTCGCGCTGTTTAGTGCGTTGATTGTTCTGGGAATGATCCGGCGTTCCTGGCTTGATCTGCTGTGGGTGCTGGCGGGCGGCCTTCTGCTCGCCGTCCTCGATTATCGCGTCATGGGCTTCCCTCGAATGTGGATGGCGGGCTTCTCGTTTGCAGGTCTGGCCGCTTTCGCAGCCCTGGGCACTTACGCGATCTGGGCCGAGGGTGAAGAGCGCAAGCTCCTGCTTTACGGATTCGTGCCAATCGTTCTATTCGTGGGCAGCGAATGGATGGCGAGCACTCTGCTCGACATCACCGAAGCGCTCCATCCCAAGACATTCGACCTGTTCTTGTACTCCTTCGATAGCAGCCTGCGGGTGCAGATCAGTTTCCTGGTCGGACAGGCCTTTCGGAGATGGCCATCGCTGTGGTGGACTTGCTTCGTCTTCTACACCGCTCTCCCGCTGCCCCTGGCGTTGGTTTACGCGGCCCAACTCCGGCGCGCAAAGCGCGATGCCCTGGCAGTCATGATTGCCTTTCTCGTAACCGGACCGTTGGGAGTGATGTTCTACAACGTGCTGCCCGCGTGCGGGCCGGTTCACCTTTTTGGTGCGGCCTTCCCCTGGCATCCGCTTTCCACCGTGGATGCGATGCGGCTCCGCGCCGTGCCAATCCTGATGAAGGGCGCTCGCAATGCCATCCCATCGTTGCATATGACGTGGGTACTGCTGATCTGGTGGAACTCAAGAGGGCTTCCGCGCTGGGTGCGGGCGATCGCCCTGGCGTTCGTCTGGTTTACGGTGCTGGCTACGCTGGGGACGGGTGAACACTACTTTGTCGATCTTGTTGTAGCATTCCCGTTCTCTCTAATGGTGCAGGCTCTGTGTACGTATTCTTTGCCGTTCCGCAGCGGCGAACGCCGGACGGCGTTTCTGTTCGGTGCATTTGTCACGTTGGTATGGCTGGCGCTGCTCAGCTATGCCACGCGGCTCTTCTGGATCTCGCCGGTTATACCGTGGACGATGATCGTCGCGACGATATCCTCGTCGGTGTTTTGCTGGCATCGGCTGTTGCGGGCTCGGGGAGACGAGCTACCGGCGCCTCCTTTGGCTGCCGCTGCTGCAGGGGCTGCTTCATAAGGCAGACAGTCCAGTGGCGCGGTTTGACTTCCGGCTGTGTGCTACAGGAGACCCCCTTCGGCTTCCCCCTCAAGCTTCGCTCGGGGCTTCGGCAAAACAGGGCAGGCTCTCGTCGCGCTGGAGAGAACGCGCGACTTCGGGATGACGCCGCCGAGGTGTAGCGCAAAAAAGAGAGGCAGCGAAGTTGCCTTCGCTGCCTCCCGGCTCGTACCCTCCCCCAGGTACTTTGCCAGACTGCTAACTAGTTCGCCATCGGCAACAGGGCCTGGCAAGCGCCGTAGCTAGCGACCAGCGTGATGGTGCCGGCCGGCTGCGTGCGAACCACGCCGTCATCAAACGCGCAGTACGCCTTGGTGCCCGTCTGTGCGCTGATCGGAGTACCGGTCGTGTAGAACTCGTTCGGAACCGGGCTGCCCGCGCCAGTCTGCGGAGTAGCAGCGAAGCTGTAACCGCTCTTGCCGCCGCCCGCGCCGTTGGTGGCCAGGTTGTTATCGATCAAGCAGCCTGTGGCAGGCGCCGGAGTGCAAGGCGACGCTCCACCCAGACCAGCCAAGCTGGTGTAGCCAACGGTCGGATAAGCGGCAAAGTAGCCGATTTCGCCGGTGACAGTTGTACGCTGTGAAGCGGCCGCGGACGAATCGTTGGCTGCCATACGAGCGCGCATCAAGTTAGGAATCGCGATAGCTGCAATGATCAGGATGATTGCCACCACGATCAGCAGCTCAATCAGTGAGAAACCTTTCTGTTGTTTCCGCATCTCTATTTTCCCTCGTTTCGGACTTTTATTGAATTCATGCTGGTCATGTGATGACGCAGTCGGACTAGATGTTCGCACTTGCCGGGCCAAAGCGGCTAGTTACCTTGGTTCCGGCGTGGGTCGTGCAATCCCATTATTTTCAGTAGAAGGACAAACTATGGTCTCATTCTACCGTTTTCCATGGGGTGATTCATGCCAAAATGCGTCGCGGAAGCTGACAATTCGTGTCAGTTCGATTTGGGGCTGGTCGTACTTATGTGCCCCCATTCTTCGAACGCATTTGGAAGGGATTCTTGCAGGGCTGGCACTTACTTGGACTGAACTCCGGCTGTCTGCAGGCGGCTGATGGCCTTTGCGGCTCCCAGTTGAGCGGGATACAGTTGCAACTCACGCCGGTAGGCGGCGATCGCTTCCGCCGGTCGCGAGGCTTGTTCCAACGCCGCTCCTAACTCGTAATGATATCCCTCGCCGTCGGGCTGGATGGTTAGCGCTTCGTTCAGAAAGTCGATGGCTTGGTCGGAGCTGTGCTGCGCGAGGCGGATCTGTGCCAGTCCGAACCAGGCGTTCGCCAATTCCGGATTTTGTTGCAGGGCCGCTCTGAACCAGCGCTCGGCCTGGAGCAAATCTCCGGACTGCTGATAGGCGAAGCCGGCGAAATCGGCGGCGCGCCAGCCCGGCTTCAATTCGTAGGAGCGGACAAAATGCGGAGCCGCGTCACCGTAGCGGTGACGATCGCTGAGGGCAGATCCGTAGTTCAGCTGGGCCCACTCGTTTTCGGGAGCGCGGCTGACCGCCCGCGAAAACAAATTGACGTCGCTCGCCCAGTATTGCGACTGGACCGCGCTGGCAAACGCGAGGGCCACGACGATCGCCGCCGCAACCAGCCGTGCCATCTGCAGCTGCGGCCACTTCTTTCTTATGCAGGAATAGGCGAATCCCACGAGCAGCGCGACTCCCAGCATGCTCATGTAGGTGTAGCGATCGTGAATGAAGTCATCTTCATTCATCAAACGGAGATTCAGGGTCGGAAGCACAGGCAGGGTCAGCCATGCGAAGGCGGTCCACAGGCGAGGGTCGCGGCGTGCGGCGGTGATGGCGAGCGTAGCCAGAGCTAGCAGAGCCAGCAGCGTGAGAAGGAACTCTCCGCTGGGGGTTTCGATAAGGCGGAAGTCGTAGTGGGGGCTCAGGCCTAGGGGAAGGATTGTCCGGTACAAATTGAAAAGCAAAATCTTGGGGGCAGTCAGGAAACAAGTGCTCAACGGCAGCGACGAGGATGCAGGCACCGATCCATGAAGAGCGTAGGACCGGAGACTCAGCCAAAGCACCGCGGCGACGCCGTAGATCGAAATTACCGCTATTGTAAAGCCGGACGAAGATGACGGCGGCTTATTAGCGGAGTTAGACGAAAGGGAGTTGGACAGGAAGTCGATCAGAATAATTCCGGGCAGGACTATGCTGACTTCCTTGGTGAGCAACGCGGAAAGGAATAGAAGCCCTGAAAGAGCCCACCAACCGAGGGCGCTGCGCTGCAAGGTCGCGGCTTTCCTGTAGGTCAAAAAGCTGGCGAAGCAAAGAGCAGCGGCGAGCGGATCGTTCACTGACGAGATCCACGACGCCGACTCCGTCTGCAGAGGATGCAAACCAAAAATAGCAGCGGCTAGGAGGGCTGAGCCCGCGTCCTTCAACAATTGCCTTGCGATGAAGAACGCCAGGGCCGCGGCCATTACGTGTGCCACGACCGATGTGACGTGGAACCCGTGTGGATTGAGCCCGAACAAAGTTTTATTGATCAGGAACCAGAGCGAAAGGAACGGGCGGTAGAAGCGACCCTGCGATCCCGACATCGACGCCCAGAGCTGATGTGTGAACAAGAAGCCTAAGCGGCTCCATTGCAGGTTCGGGTTCTGTGGAATCTGAGGCGGATCGTCGTACACCCAGCCGAAGGTGAAGGTCGAGGCATAGGTTAACAGCACGCCGATCAGCGCGCCTGCGAGAGGAAGCAGGTTGGTGCGCGTTTGCGAGAAAGTCGGTTCTTGCGTTGTTGAGGTGGGCACAATTTTACTGTTGCGGGTTCGATTTCAGTATGTGGTCCAGCTAACCTTGCCCCAGCTTACAATGATCCTGCTCTCAATATGCCTAACCCTCTTGAGTCCCTTCAAATTGATTCCGATATCGCGCGGGCGTGGACTTTGCCCTCTCATCTCTATACCGATCCGGCGGCCTTTGCGGCCGAGAAGGAACGGATTTTTGCGCGAAGCTGGCAGGTGGTGGGACATTGCGACCAGGTGGCAAAGCCGGGCGATTATTTCACGACGGAGTTAATGGGCGAACCGCTGCTCATTGTGCGCGGTGCCGACGGCAAGTTGCGCGGGTTTTATAACGTGTGCCGGCATCGCGCCGGACCTCCGGCTGAGGGCTGCGGCTCGCGCAAACTTTTCCGCTGCGGATATCACGGGTGGACTTACGACCTGGACGGATCGCTGATCAGCGCCACGGAAATTGAGGGCGTCGAAGGATTTCGTACCGAGGATTTTGCCCTGGTGCCGGTGGCGGTTGAGGAATGGTTCAATTTCATCTTCGTGAACCTGGATAAGGATTCGCGGCCTCTGCGCGAGAGTCTGGGCGAATTGCCGAAGCAGGCTGAGAAGTTTCACTTCGCCGACATGAAACTGTTTGAGCGCCGCACTTATGACATGAAGTGCAATTGGAAGACTTACGTCGACAACTACCTCGAAGGCTACCACCTGCCCAGCGTGCATCCGGGACTGAATCGCGAGCTCGACTACAACGCTTACGTGGTCGAGCCTCATGCGGAGTATGTGCGACAGTTCAGTCCCATTCGGGGGGCGCAGCCGGGGGACACGGCTCCGCGACGTTATGCGGAAGCGCAGGAGAATCTGACGACCGACTACTTCTGGATTTTTCCCAACTGGATGCTGAACTGCTATCCCGATAATGTTTCGCTGAACATCGTTCTGCCGGTCGCGCCGGAGCGTTCGCTGGCCATTTTTGAGTGGTATCTACCGGAGAAGGAGCATAGCAGTCCGGCCGCCAGAGCCTCAGTGGAGTTCAGCGACCAGATCCAGGTTGAAGACGTTGCCATCTGCGAGACCGTGCAGAAGAATCTGGGCTCACGCAGCTATCCTCGTGGCCGGTTCAGTGTGACGCAGGAGAAAGGCGTGCATGCCTTCCACCGGATGTATGCGGGGTGGATGAAGAAAGATTAATCGCCGAGAACGCCTCGGCCAGCTCTGCGCTTAAAGATTCTCCGCTTTTACAAGAACGCAGGTGACGTCGTCGTGCTGCGGCGTCGAGCCTACGAACAGATCTACTTCTGCCATCAGGCGCGCGAGCATTTCGCCGGGAGTGGTCGCGGCGCCGGCTGCGATGGCCGCCAGCAGCCGGGTTTCGCCGTATTCCTCCTGGCGCGCGTTTTCCGCTTCCACCAGGCCGTCGGTAAAGATGATCAGCCAATCGCCGGGAGCCAGCGTGACGCTGGCAGACTCGTACTTGGCTTCGGGCTGGATGCCAAGAGGTAGTCCGCCCACGTCGAGGCGCTCGATTGATCCATCGCTGCGACGCAGGATGGGGTTGTTGTGGCCGGCATTGATGTAGTTGAAGACCCGGCCGGCAGCGTCGTACTCGGCGAGAAAAGCGGTGGTGAAGCGCAATCCGCCCTGACTGTTGGAGCAGGCGTACTTGTTCATGTTGGCGACAAGTTCGTCCAGAGGAACTTGTGCCGTGGAAAGCGTTTTGAGGCTGGCTTGAAAAGTCGCCATCAGCATGGCCGCTGGGATGCTCTTGCCGGCCACATCAGCCACCGCGAACACGATGCGACTTTCTTCGTTGGTTTTGCCGGGGCGGGGGAACACGTCGTAGTAGTCGCCGGCGACGGTGTTAGCGGGGCGCGTGATATAGGCAATCGAGACCCCTGGAATCCGCGGCGGAGCCCCGGGCAGAAGCCAGGTTTGAATTTCACGCGCGATCTGCAAATCGCGCTTCATGACGACGCGGTCGGCAATCTCCAGAATCAGCAGCACGAACAGCAGCAGGCCGCCCCAGAAATGGAAATCGAGTTCGACGACGTGGACCTCGTTTCCGGCGCCGCGATAGGTGAAACCGCTGCTGGGAAACACCAGCATGATCAGCGCCGCCAGCAGCAAGACGCGGCGGGCGGGCGAAAGTTTCTCTAACACTGCCCAGAAGAATTCCTTAACCACATGCAGACGGTGGCCGCGCCGCGTGAGTCCTTCAGGGGTCTTAGCGGCCACGTCGCGCGAATAGAGGCGGTAGCTGGTCCGGGCGTCGGTTTCGAACTGCGACCAGAGCTGGCTCAGCTCCATGCCTTCCGTAACCCGCTGCCAGAACCGGCGCAGCCGCAATCCAAGAGGAATGTGTTCCGCGCGCGTTGGTTCAGCCGGTGGAGATGCGGTTGCCATGGGAATCAGGTGATTATAAAGCAGTGGCCAGTGTTCAGTGATCACTGGCCAGTTACGGCACATCGAGAACTTTCTTGGCTGGCCGCTGAACACTGGTCGCTGAACACTGGACACTGGCCACTGCCTTTAAAACAGCGCCAGCTGTTCGTCGAAAGCTTGTGCTGGCCACTTCTCGGTGTACATCTCCCCGCGTGGGTCGGCGCGGCGGATGCCATATTTCTCGCGGAAGTGCGCGATGAGTTGTGCA
>Ga0210395_10001693_pt1 | contig 17058 bp, 10 predicted proteins | sample IncBWH4OmetaG_FD_150861 | JGI IMG/M metagenome (GOLD analysis project Ga0210395, IMG submission 150861) | Forest soil microbial communities from Barre Woods Harvard Forest LTER site, Petersham, Massachusetts, United States - Inc-BW-H-4-O ...
GCCGATCGTTGAGCCAGAACTCGTTCGCCATCTTCAACGCTCCGTCGTTTCAGAGCTTGAATCACTACCGGCAAACAAATTCAATGCTTTGATTGAGTTTTGACCCTAGCGAAGCGACATCAGTTTGCGGCAACAGCCGATGCCACTCCGGGATAGGGATGTGCCGATCGCCGGCCAATGCGCGCCCGACTGAATGAACCCGCTGGCTTCCAGATGGACGCTAAGGATGAGACCAAGTAGTCAATCTCGGCTTCGCTGTGAAGCGGCGAAGGGGTGATACGTAGCCGCTCGGCACCCCGGGCAACAGTCGGATAGTTAATCGGCTGGACATATATGCCGTGATTGTCGAGTAGCTGGTCGCTGATCTGCTTGCACAACACGGGATCGCGAACCATTACCGGCACAATATGACCGTCGTTTCGTAGGTACGGGATGGCCGCCTCATCCAATCGTTGCCTAAGTCTTGCAACGCGCTGTTGTTGTTGCCTGCGCTCCACATCGCTTGATTTCAGATAGCGGACACTTGCCAGCGCGCCTGCAGCGTTCGATGGCGGCAAGGCGGTCGTAAAAATGAACCCCGAAGCAAAACTGCGGATGAAATCGCAAAGAATTTCCGAGGACGCGACGTAACCGCCAACCACGCCAAAGGCCTTCGCCAGCGTGCCTTCGATAACCGTCAACCTGTGGCTCTGCCCATCGCGCTCGGCGATACCTCCGCCATGTGAGCCGTACAGCCCCACGGCATGCACTTCATCGAGGTAAGTCATCGCCCCATACAACTCGGCAACATCGCAAATATCGGAGATCGGCGCGATATCTCCATCCATCGAATAGACGGACTCGAATGCGACCAGCTTGGGACGAGATGGATCGATGTCCTTGAGCTTGCGCGCGAGGTCTTCAGGATCATTATGCGCAAAAATACGCGTCTCGGCGCGGCTGTGCCGGATGCCTTCGATCATCGAGGCATGATTGTGCGCATCTGATAGCACAATGCAGTCTGGTAGCCGCGAGGCCAGCGTGCTCAGCGTGGCCCAGTTCGACACGTAGCCCGATGTGAATAACAGGGCACTCTCCTTGCCGTGCAAATCGGCAAGTTCGCGTTCAAGCAGCACATGATAATGATTGGTGCCGGCAATGTTGCGCGTGCCACCAGCTCCAGCGCCACAAAGATCAAGCGCTTCATGCATTGCCCGAAGAACCAGCGGATGTTGTCCCATGCCGAGATAGTCGTTGGAACACCACACGCTGACGGGCTTTGCTCCTTTGACTGTATGATGCTTGGCCCGTGGAAAAGATCCAGCCTGCCGCTCAAGATCCGCGAAGACGCGGTAACGACCTTCGGCGCGCAGCTCGTCAAGCTGTCGGTGGAAGAAGTCGCTGTAAATCATTGCATCTCCTGTCAATGGCTTGCTCTGGCTAGTGCCAAGAGGTTGGCCCTGCCCAAGAGCAGACGGCGTTTTGACGCGACCGGCATCTTGTCAGCTTCCCCACTCCCGCTCTTTCAAACGGGCGTTCGATATTTCCATTCCGCACGCTTGTCCGACCACGACCTGTCCGGGGCCGCGCCAAGGAATTTCTCGCTCAAGCGCGCTGCCAGTCCGGAAAGACAATATGGCGCCAGCCACTGCGGTCGAACTTCTTCCAGGCGCCCTCGGGCTGGGCGAGCCGATCAGCGATGGCGTAGACAGCCGCCGGATGATGGCCGAGGCCGCAGTGGCTGCCATAGACCTCGATGTTCTCGGCCTGGGGCCCATCCGTGTTCAGGCAGGCCCGCCAGGCGCAGATGCCGTCGGTGCGGCTGAAGATGGAGGTCGTCGGCACGGGCGGCGTCTCGACCAGGGTGTCGAGCACATCCTGGTCTTCGACCTTGCAGCCGCTCACGATCTCGTAGGTACGCCAGGCGTTGGTCGATTTAGGCGAGCCAGCGAATGGACTGCCCAGGCTGATCAGGCAGCGCACCCTGTTGGGCACGATCTTGGCGAGGCGGCGGGCATAGAGGCCGCCCAGGCTCCAGCCCACCAGGCTGATCCGGGACCGGCCGTAGCGCTCGTACAACTCGTCGATGCGGGCCAACATGTCGCGCTCGAGGTTGGCGCGGAGGCCGAAGTTGCGTCCCTGGTTCCAGCCATGCGCCGTGTAGCCGTGCGAATTGAGAAAGTTGCGCAGGGCACTGGTGCTGGCGTCGTCGGCCATCAGGCCGGGCAGCACGAGGACGGGATGACCATCGCCCATCGGCGTGACGGAGGAGAGCCACGGGCGCATCAGCCAGAAGGCGCCGAACTCCGGCACGGCACGCGCTTCGAGCAGCCGGAGCGCGGTCGACGGCGGAGGCAGCGTGGCTTGTGCAGCGTACATCAGGTTACTCCCTGTGGTTGCGCCGCAACACCGATGCAGTGGCTGCCGTAAGTCCTGTCTATGCTGCGACCTTTCCCACCATAGGTCGGCCAGGACAGACTTCTCCATCGTACGGAGGTTCGTTCGACTACCGTATTCGTATCAGGAGCTCATATCTTGGTTTGCCGATAACGCCCCGAGATTGGGGACGCGGGAGCCGTTGTTCCTAGCCCCAGGCAGTAGGCGTCCTGCAGCAACAGTTCAGTTATGAGGGGCAAACCAACGGCCAGGCATCTTTCCAACATGCCGACGCGACTTCCTATTCGCACTTTGCAAAGATACGCCGCGGTTCAGCCACTGCCGTATCCACAGCCGGCAATCGTCCGAGAAACTTCTTGATATGGAGAAATTGCTTCTTGGTTTGGGCAATCCACCGCTAGTACGCAGCATGATCGCGAGCCCATGATTGCCTGCATGAAGTTCAGAATCGAGGGGTGCAATTGACCGCAACCCCAACACTTCGTCATGCCCCGGTACCTGCGAACGCCTTGGGAGTGCCCGGAATGCAAACGTCGTTTCATCTACGGAGAGGGCGTTATGTCCCTCGCGCATTGCCAAGTAGCTGACACAGGAGAAGTCAAGCAAGGCCTGGCGTGCTTCTGCTCCACCACCTTCTGTTTCTTTGGGAGCACCCGACCATGTTGGGGCTCATGCACTGAACGCGAACGCGGCTCGAACTGGAACGAGCTACGCTGAGCCCGTCGCCCCAGAGGTCGACGCGGTGCGAGTGACTTGCACTTCCCTATGTTCAAGCGTCCGGCATGGATCAGCCCCTCGCCGATCGACGGACCAGGATGCAGTGCAATCAAGATCTCCTGTCGGTCTCGGTGTGGAACACGCATCGCGCCGGCCGGCAAGGGAACCTTGACTTCGGCCCACGTCGTTGGTTGGTAACGGAGAACCCCGGGGTCAATGTCGCGCTGTTTTGCATCGGGATGGCATACGGCAGTAAACCTCCGTATGCCTTTGTGAGCGTTGCCGACGTGCCATATTAGCGCGACAGCCGTTCTCCATTGCCCTGCCATCACAAGGATCCGTATTTTGCCGAGTGCTCCAATTATCTCCATTGTCGATGATGACGAGTCCGTCCGAGCTGCAATGAGCAGCCTGATTCGATCGCTCGGCTATCAGTCGCGCGTGTTCTGTTCAGCGGACGAGTTCCTGACCTCTCTCGAACTAAATGATACCTCATGCGTCATCGCCGACGTGCAAATGCCAGGAATGAGCGGAATGGAACTCCAGGACGCACTGGCCGAACGCCGTCCGCACATGCCGGTCATCTTCATTACCGCCTTTCCCGAAGAGCGAATTCGCAAGCGCGCAGAGGCGAGCGGTGCGGTCGCCTTCTTCAGCAAGCCCGTCGACAGTCATGTCCTCATCGAATGCCTCGATGCCGCATTGAGGACCAGCTGAAAATGTCAGCAGCAATGTCGTGGCGTGGGTATGCGAGCCGGCAAATACAGAATGAAAATCGGCATCGGATGTGGCCTGCCGACCGGTCGTGACACGATCCGGCCGTCAATCCGAGTAGGCGCCAACCGAGCTCGGCCTATGCGCCGGTTGACTTGAAGGCGCGCCCCAGCCCACCGGCAAGCTGGTGAGAGGGAATTTCTCCCGAGTTATGATCGAGAGAACGTTCAGGTCGCCGATTCCTCAGGTTCGGGGCGTCATCGCATGCCCGCTCGGCGGCTTCCAGAAACACGACATCGCATTCATCGGAAAACGGAGCCGCAATCTGTCAGATTCCTGACGAACGTTCGGACAACAATAACCAAGTGTCGGCAATTCGGCACAAGCGACGGTCCGGAGGGATCCATAGCTTCCTCGGCAGGCACGGGACGCAATAGGGCGTGCCCGGCAAACTTCGAAAGGCTCCTCATATGAACAAGTCCACCTCACTTCTGGCTGCCACGATCGTCTCGCTCGTCGTCGGCCTCGGCTTCGCTACGGGCAGCAACGCCCAGTCGCCCACTCGGCCACCCATGAGCGACCAGGATTATTGCCGCTTGCTCGTCGACAAATACATGATCGGGTCCAACGAGGGCCTCAAATATGGCCGCACCGAAGTCGGCAACGCGACCGCCGTCGCCATCGCCCAGTGCCAGGAAGGCAATCCCGAACCGGCGATCCCGGTGCTTGAGCAGAAGCTGCGCGAGGCTGACATCCCCGTGCCGACGCGGACCTGACACGCTCGGCGCAGCCTCCACCCTTGCGGCAAAAAAGCCTTCGCCGCCGCGGCCGACCTGCGACCCGGCGGCGAAGCGCTGTCCAGCCCGCTGAAATCATGCGTTTCCGGTTAACCAACGAAGTCTCTTAACATGAGCAAATCCGCCATACTTATCGTCGCCGCAATCGGCCCGGGTCGGCGGCATGCCGGTGCGTGACATGCTGGTCCGGAACAGGATCGAGTTCGACGCCTTCGCAAGGCCGTCGAGCAGGACGTGCGCTTCGCCAACATCACCATCATCGAAGGCATCGGCGTCAGCCAGTACGGCATCGGCATGGTCTCGGCGCGCGTCGCCGAAGTGATCCTGCGCGACGAGCGTGCGGTGTTCCCGGCCGGCTCGTACAATCCGCGCTTCGGCACCACGGTCTCGTTGCCGAGCGTTGTCGGCCGCCACGGCGTCATCGAGGTGCTCGAGCCGGCAATGTCCGACGAGGAGAAGCAGGGGCTCGAACGGAGTGCCGCGCGCCTGAAGGAGACAGTGCACCAGTCCGTCAGCGCTAGAGAGCGATCCTAGCCGCTTTAAGCCTCGTCCCGCTTTCCAATACGCACGAAAGGTCGCCGGTCGATGCGCGCGCGCACGTTACGAGGTCGCCGCGCTCCCGCACCAAGGTATAGATGCCTCATACCTGCAGGACAGTCCAAAGCAACCTCCGTCCGATTGAGAGGCCCATCTCGATGGCACTAGTTTGGCAGTGTTCCAGACACGGAATCACAAGTGAGCTGGGACGTGCGAGCTAACCGACTCGAACGTCAAAGGCCAAGTCCATGCTAGTGACCTCTTCGTGCCCGAACGTGGCATCTTATGACCAACCCCATCAGCCTCTCATCGAGGCAGGGGCGCCCGTCCAGCGGCGTTTCGGGCACGGTACGCAAGCTTACCGGCTGCTCAATCGGCCCATGGTCGAGAAGACCAATCAAGGTGTGGAAGTCCATCCGGCCGACGTCGTGAAGCGCCACGTCGTCACCTGGGACGGCATGGCAGCGGAGATCGTGCACGCGACCCGGCGCGAGAGGCTGGAGTTCCGCTTTCGCGGCACGCGGCACCTTCTTGTCCTCTGCGAGCAGGGCGTACGAAGCGATGGCGACACCTTCGTCGAGGGCCTGCCGCGATCGACGCAGCGTGACGTGACGCGAAAGCTCACCTTCGTGCCGGCCGGTCGCACTTACCAAGAATGGCATGAACCCCGTGTCCTGACGCGCATCGTATATTTCTACTTCGATCCGGGCAACCTGCCGGTGCTCGCCGAGGCGGCCGCCGCCCCGCCGACTTTGGCCCCGCGGCTGCTGTTCGAGGACGCCACGTTGTCCGACACGGCACTCAAGCTCAGACGGTTGATCGAGACGACCGGCGCCGACAGCAGCCCTTATTTCGAAGCCCTCGGCACCGTCCTGGCACATGAGCTCGTCCGGCTCAATTCCGGGGCGCAACGCAGCGAAGCTCCGGCAAAGGGTGGGCTGGCCGCCTGGCAGCAGCGCCTCGTCACCGCCTACATAGAAGACCATCTCGCCGAGCCGATCTCGCTCGCGACTCTCGCGCGGCTGGTCGGGTTGAGTCCGTACTATTTCTGTCGGGCCTTCAAGCAATCGCTCGGTCTGCCGCCGCATCGCTATCACAACCACCGTCGCATGGAACGCGCCAAGCTCCTGTTGGCGAAGCCGGCGCCCTCGGTGACGGACATCGGATTGACCGTCGGCTACAGCGAGACAAGCTCGTTCACGGCGGCATTTCACAAGACGACCGGACTGACCCCGACCGCCTTTCGCCGGACCGTCACCTAGAATTCAAGCATTAAAGAAAGGTCGAAGCCATGAAGATGCAATTCGTGATGGCCACCCTGGCCGCGACGCTTCTGGGTTGCGGTTCCAGCTTGGCACAAGTTGGCGGGACGGGCACTTCGGCGCTCAGCGCGACGTCTCCCCTTGCCATAGGGTCGGGCTCGCCCGCCGCGCCCACCGGCATCCCACTCGGCGCGACCGAGATGGCGGCGCCGGGCACTAGTCCGGCACCCCTTTCCACCATGGGCATGCTGGGCTGTTCCGGTGCGGCCGGGTCGACGTCGCAAGCGGCAATTCCCCTCTTCGATGGCGGAGGAATGACCAATGCCGGAACGAGCGCGTGCGCGGGAGCGGGCAGCGCAGGAGCGGGCAGCGCAGGCTCGTCGATGCCAACTCTACCGACATTGCAGGCCGGACGCGCCGGCATCCCGTTGGGCGCCACCGAAATAGGTAGCGCGGGGCTTAGTCCTCCACCACCCGTGTCGACGACGTTCGCATCGCCCCTCGTTCCACCGACCACGGCTCCGTTGTCCACGATGGGTAGCCCGCCATCGCTGACAACCACTCCACCGTGCCCGGTCACGGGGACATTCCCCGACGGCTCCACGACGAGACAGATAAGAATGGGCTCCGGAGGGACGACGAGCGCTCCCGGCTGCTGACCCAATTCTCCTGCATGAGCAAGGTGGCAGATGAACTCGAAACCCACTGTTCTTGTGGCCTTGCCGACCGCCGCGCTGGCAGTCGCCGGTGCCCTGTACTTCTCGCTCGCTCCTGGCTTTGAAAAGGCGGCCGTAGCGCCGGCGGCGCCGTCGCCGGTACCGGTCGTTGCCGGCGTCGTGAAGAGTCACGATGTACCTCTCTATCTGCGCGGCGTCGGTACGGTGATCGCCTACAACACCGACGTCGTGCGTAGCCAGATCACGGGCGAGCTTACTCAGATCCCCTTCACCGAAGGGCAAACCGTCAAGGCCGGCGATCTGCTCGCCCAGATCGATCCCAGGCCCTATCAGGCGCAACTCGACCAGACGGTCGCCAATCGCACGCGAGATCAGGCGCAGCTCACTAATGCCATCGCCAACCTGGGCCGCTACACCGAGCTGCTAAGCAAGGGTTTCGCGACGCCACAATTGTCCGACACGCAGAAGGCGCAAGTCGCACAGCTGCAAAGCGCGATCAAGGCCGACGAGGCGCTGATCGAGCAGGCCGAGGTCCAGCTCAGCTATACGAGACTGACGTCGCCAATCTCCGGAGTCACCGGCGTGCGGCAGATCGATGTCGGCAACATCATCCATCCGACGGATCCCAACGGCCTGGTGGTGGTGACGCAGATCGAGCCGATTTCGCTGATCTTCACTCTTCCGGAATCGGACCTGCCGCAGATCCAGACACAAATGGCCAAGGGGCCGCTGACCGTGCTGGCCTACAGCCAGGACGACAAGATCAAGCTCGATGAAGGCACGCTTCTCCTGGCCAACAACCAGATTGTCCAGACGACGGGCTCCATTCAACTCAAGGCGACCTTTCCCAACACCGCGCATCTCCTATGGCCGGGCCAGCTGGTCAACGCCCGGCTGCTCATCGACACACGCAAGGACGGGCTGACCATCGCCGCGCCGGCCGTGCAGCAAGGCCAGACTGGATCCTACGTCTACGTGATTTCACCGGGTGGCAAAGCCGAGGTGCGCCCAGTCACGGTGGCGCAGATCTTCGAGGGACAGGCCCTGATCGACTCGGGCCTCGAAGCCAACGAGACCGTCGTCATCGACGGCCAGTACAGACTCCAGCAGGGCAGTCCGGTGCAAATGCTCCACGGCAAGGCCGCGAAGGAGGCTGACCTGCAGAGCGCGGTCGAGAAGGCAATCCCATGAACTTCTCCGCACCCTTCATCAACAGGCCGATCGCAACGATCCTGCTCATGACAGGATTGCTGCTATGCGGGCTCGCGACCTATCGCTTGCTGCCCGTCGCAGCGCTGCCGAACGTCAACTATCCCACGATCCTGATCACCGCCCAGTTGCCCGGCGCCGATCCGCAAACCATGGCGTCGACCGTCGCGACGCCGCTCGAACAGCAGTTGAGCCAAATTCCCGGCGTCACGCAACTCACCTCGGCGAGCGCGCTGGGTGTCACCTCGGTCACCGTCCAGTTCGAGCTCGCGCGCACCGTCGACAGCGCCGCGGTCGACGTCCTGGCGGCGATCAATGCGGCAAGTCCCTATCTGCCGACGAACATTCCTTACCCGCCGACGATCCGGAAGGTGAACCCGGCCGAGACGCCGGTCCTGCTTCTCGCGCTTACTTCCGCCACGCTGCCGATGACAACCGTCGATGCCTATGCCGAAAACATTCTTCTGCCTAAGATCTCGCAGATCTCCGGCGTCGGTCTGGTCGGCATCGGCGGCCAAGTGAAGCCGGCGATCCGCGTCCAGGTGAATCCCCAGGCGCTGGCGGCCCGCGGCATCGGCCTCGAGGACGTCCGCAACGTGATCGCCCAGGCCAACGTCGACCTGCCGAAGGGCACGCTCAACAGCCCGCGTCAGACCTACACGCTCAACACCAACGATCAACTGCTGAAGCCCGACGCCTACGACGCGCTGATCGTCGCCTACCGCAACGGCTCGCCGGTGCGCATTCGCGATATCGGCAAGGCAATCGAAGGGCCCGAGAACGACCTGCTGGCGGGCTGGTACAACAAACAGCGCGCCGTCATTCTCGCCATCCAGCGCGTGCCGGGCGCCAATGTGATCGACACGGTCGATCGCATCAAGGCGTTGCTGCCCCAGCTCGAGGCCTCGCTGCCTCCCGCCATCAAGGTCACGATCGCAGCCGACCGGACCACCACTATCCGCGCCGCCGTGGCCGACGTGCAGTTCACCCTGCTGCTGACCGTCGCCCTGGTCGTGATGGTCATCTTCCTGTTCCTGCGCAATCTCTGGGCGACCGTCATCCCGGCGGTGACCGTGCCGCTGTCGCTCGTGGGCACCTTCGCGGTGCTCTATGCCCTGGGCTACAGCTTGGACAACCTCTCGCTCATGGCGCTGTCGATCGCCGTCGGCTTCGTGGTCGACGACGCGGTGGTCGTGATCGAGAACATCGTGCGCCATCTCGAACAGGGCCTCAGCCCGATGGAAGCCGCCCTCAAAGGCTCCCGGGAAATCGGCTTCACCATCGTCTCCATCACCCTGTCGCTGATTGCAGTCTTCATCCCGCTGTTCCTGATGGGCGGCTATGTCGGCAAGCTTTTCCAGGAGTTCGCCGTCACGATCTCGGTCTCGCTGCTCCTGTCGCTCGTCATCTCGCTGACCTTGACGCCGATGATGTGCGCACGCCTGCTGAAAAATGAAGCCCACAGGCAACACGGACGGCTCTATCGGCTATCGGAACGTAGTTTCGACGGTCTGCTGGCGCTGTATGAACACGGGCTCAAGATCGTCATACGCCACCGCTTCATCACCCTGCTGGTGATGCTCGGCACCATCGCCTTGACCGGCTATCTTTACGTCGTCATTCCCAAAGGATTCTTCCCGCAACAGGACACCGGCCAGATCGTCGGCATCACCGAGGCCGCGGAGGATATTTCGTTTCTCGCGATGGCCCAGCGCCAGCAGGCGTTGGTGGATGTCTTGTTGAAAGACCCGGCGATCGAATCGGTCAGCAACTACATCGGCCCCGGCGGCCCGACCGCGACACTCAACCAGGGACGCGTCTTCATCGTCCTGAAGCCCGGCAATCAACGCGACGTCAGCGCTGACCAGGTCATCAACCGGCTGAGGCCGCAACTGGCCAAGATCCAGGGCATCGCCCTTTACATGCAGGCGGCGCAGGACATCACCATCGGCGCGCGCCTGACAAAGACACAGTATCAGTACACCCTGACCGACGCCGATTCGACCGAGCTTGCCCATTGGGCGTCGATCTTTGTCGAGAAGATGAAAGCCATTCCCGGCATCATCGATGTTGCCAGCGATCAGGCCAATGGCGGACCCATGCTCAACGTCACCGTCAATCGTGAGGTCGCATCGACCTTCGGGATCCTTCCGTCGACGATCGACAATGCGCTGGACGACGCCTTCGGCCAGCGCATCGTCTCCACCATCTTCAGCCCGCTCAACCAGTATCACGTCGTGCTCGAGGTCGACCCGCGCTTCCAGTACAGTCCCCAGGCGCTGAAGGACATTTATCTGAACTCGTCGGGTGGCCAGCAGGTACCGCTCAGCACCTTGGTGAACAGCACCATCAAGCCTGCGCCGATCGTCATCAACCATCAGGGAATGTTCCCGTCGGTCACGATCTCGTTCAACCTGCAGCCGGGCACGGCGCTGGGCGATGCGGTTGCCGCCATCCAGCAGATCGAGAAGCAGACCGGCAAACCGCTATCGCTCGCCACCTCCTTTCAAGGCAACGCCCAGGCGTTCCAGGCGTCGCTCTCAGGAACGCCCTTGTTGATCGGTGCGTCGCTGATCGTGATCTACATCATTCTCGGCGTTCTCTACGAGAGCGCGATCCATCCGATCACGATCCTGTCGACCCTGCCGTCGGCCGGCATCGGCGCCCTGCTGCTGCTGATGGCGGTGCACCTGGACCTGAGCGTGATCGCCATGATCGGCATCATCCTGCTGATCGGCATCGTCAAGAAGAACGGCATCATGCTGGTCGACTTCGCACTCGAGGTCGAACGCAGCGAAGGCTTGGGCCCAGAGGAGGCGATCTACCGCGCCTGCATCCTGCGCTTCCGGCCGATCCTGATGACCACCATGGCGGCACTGCTGGGCGGCGTGCCGCTGATGCTCGGCACAGGGACGGGGTCGGAGATCCGTCAGCCGCTTGGCTACGCCATTGTCGGCGGACTGGCGTTGTCCCAGCTCCTCACGCTGTACACGACGCCGGTTGTTTTCCTGTATCTCGACCGGCTCGTCAGACGGCGGCGTTCACCACTCCCGACAAAGGGGCGCGATGCGATGCAGGCCGCATCCGAGCAACCGGCAGCGGAATAGCAGGGCATCGGCCTTTCAACGCGATGCGCCAGTTCACTTACCGCACGGATTTGGGCTGACGCGAACCTATCACCGGAGGTGGCCGGTGTGGGTCCAGTGACGGACGTCGTCATACCGGTTCCTGAGTGGTAGAAGTGCCTATCCAAACCTTCGCTGGCCACCTCCGGAGAGTACCTGTTCAGCCCAACGGCGGCCTTCGACCTGACGGCGGATTGCGCAGATGGATCCATCCCATTGGTTGGGTGCTGGTGGAGTTAACAGCCTCCAGGTCTTGTGGGAGGACGGCGAACGCGTCTTCTGCAGGGGCGAGCGCCACGCCGACGGTGAGCGGGCCGTTGTGCTGGCCGTACTGCCCGCGGCGGAGCATCCGACGCCGGCCACGCTTGATCGCCTTGCCCGCGAATACGAATTGAAGGGCGAGCTGGATGGGGCATGGGCGGTGCGGCCAATCGAGCTCATCCGCAACCGCGGTCGGACCATGCTGGTGCTCGAGGACACCGGCAGCGAGCCGCTGCACCGGTTGCTCGGGGCGCCCATGGAGATGCGAAGCTTTCTCAGTCTCGCCCTGGCGGTTGCCGCAGCGCTCACACAAGTCCACCGGCGCGGCCTCGTCCACAAGGATATTAAGCCGGCCAATATCCTGGTGAACCGCACGACCGGTGAGGTCAAGCTCACCGGCTTCGGCATAGCGTCACGCCTGCCGCGCGAGCGCCAGGCGCCGGCGCCGACCGAGTCGATCGCGGGCACGCTGGCCTACATGGCGCCCGAACAGACCGGGCGCATGAACCGCTCGATCGATGCGCGCAGCGACCTCTATGCGCTGGGCGTCACGCTCTACCAGATGCTCACCGGCTCGCTGCCGTTTGTCGCGGCCGATCCCATGGAGTGGGTCCACTGCCATATCGCCCGAAAGCCGGTGGCGCCACGCGAGCGGCTGGCGACCGTCCCGGCCGCGCTCTCCGATCTCGTCCTGAAGCTGCTCGCCAAGACCGCCGAGGAGCGCTACCAGACCGCGGCCGGCCTGGAGCGCGACCTGCGGCACTGCCTGGCGGCATGGGAGGCCCGGCACTGGATCGACGCCTTTCCATTCGGCCAGCAGGATATGCCCGACCGGCTGTTGATTCCCGAGAAACTGTATGGGCGCGAGCGCGAACTCGAGACCTTGCTCGGCGTCTTCGACCGTGTCGTGAACAGCGGCCGGTCGGAATTGGTGCTGGTCTCGGGCTATTCGGGCATCGGCAAGTCCGCCATCGTCCACGAGCTGCACAAGGCGCTGGTGCCGTCGCGCGGCCTTTTCGCCTCCGGCAAGTTTGATCAGTACAAGCGCGACATCCCCTATTCAACGTTGGTGCAGGCGTTTCAGAGCTTGGTACGACCCCTTCTCAACAAGAGTGACGCGGAGTTGAGCCCTTGGCGCGACGCCCTTGTTGAAGCGCTGGGTCCGAATGGACGGCTCATGGTCGACCTCGTCCCTGAACTGAAGCTCATCATCGGCGAGCAATCACCTGTGCCTGAGCTTCCGCCGCAGCAGGCGCAGGTTCGTTTTCACCTGGTGTTCCGGCGCTTCATCGCCGTGTTCGCCCGGCCGGAACATCCGCTTGCTCTGTTCTTCGACGATCTGCAATGGCTCGACTCGGCAACGCTGGACCTCCTCGAGGACCTGTTGACCCAGCCGGACGTGAAACATCTGATGATCGTCGGAGCCTACCGGGACAACGAGGTCAACGCCGCTCATCCCCTGACGCGCAAGCTCGAGGCAATCCACAAGACGGGAGTGCAGGTGCAGCAGATCATCCTGGCGCCCTTGGCGGATGAAGACCTGAGACGGTTGCTTGCGGATTCTCTTCGGTGCGACGCAGACCGCGTCGCACCGCTCGCGCAGCTGGTTTACGGCAAGACAGCCGGCAATCCATTCTTCGCCATCCAGTTTATTTCTGCGCTCGTCGAGGAGGGGTTGCTCGGCTTCGATCATGATGCGGCACGCTGGCAGTGGGACCTCGATCGCCTTCACGCCAAGGGCTACACCGACAATGTGGCGGACCTCATGGTCGCGAAGCTCACCGGCATGCCGGCCGAGACCCAGGCCGCGCTGCAACGGCTCGCCTGCCTAGGCAATGTCGCCGAGATCACGCTGCTTTCGACCGTTCTCGAAAGCTCGGAGCAGCAGGTCAACACGGCACTGTGGGCGCCCATCCGCCTGGGACTGGTCGAGCGACAAGAGGGGTCGTACCGCTTCATCCACGACCGCGTCCAGGAGGCCGCCTATTCGCTGATCCCTGAACGGTTGCGCGCCGAGGCGCATCTCAGCATCGGCAGGCTGCTCGCGGCGCACACACCGCCGGAGGGGCGCGAAGAAGCCGTCTTCGAAATCGTCAATCAGCTCAATCGCGGCGCTGCCTTGATCGCGTCTCGAGACGAGCGTGAGCAGCTGGCCGAGTTCAACCTGCTCGCGGGCCAGCGCGCCAAGGCCTCTGCTGCCTACGCCTCGGCGCTTACCTATCTCATCGCCGGTGCGGCCCTGTTGCCGGAGGACTCGTGGGAGCGCCGGCACGAGCTCATCTTTGCGCTGGAGCTGCAGCGAGGCGAATGCGAGTTTCTCACCGGCGCGCTGGCAGAAGCGGAGCAGCGCCTGGCGGCGTTGTCCGCTCGCGCGGCAAATACAGTGGAACAAGCCAGGGTCGCGTGCTTGCGCGTCGATCTGTACACGACCCTCGATCAGAGCAGCCGGGCCGTTGCCGTCGGTCTCGACTATCTCCGGCATCTGGGGATCGACTGGTCGCCCCATCCGACGGAAGAGGATGCCCGGCGTGAATACGAGCGGATCTGGTCGCAGCTCGGGAGCCGCGCGATCGAATCTCTGATCGAGCTGCCCTTGATGAGCGACCCGGCGTCCCTCGCCACCATGGATGTTCTAACCAAGCTTGGGGCGCCCGCAGGATTCGCGGACGCGATTCTATATTTCCTCGTTCTCTCCAGGGCGGTTAATCTCAGTCTCGAACGTGGCAACAGCGACGGCTCTTGCTTCGCCTATGCGTGGCTCGGTGGGATGGTCGGCGCGCGCTTCGGCGACTACAATACTGGATTTCGATTCGCCCAGCTCGGCTATGAGCTGGTCGAACAACGAGGACTAAGGCGCTTCCAGGCTAAGACCTACACCAACTTTGGAAGTCTCGTGCCGTGGACGAGACATATCCTGGTCGGCCGTGACGTTCTGCGCCGCGCGTTCGATGCCGCAAATAGGATCGGCGCCCTTACTGATGCGGCGTTCTCCTCTTACGTGATGATCACGAATCTCCTCGCGGCAGGCGATCCGCTCGTCGATGTGCAACGCGAAGCCGAGCATGCTCGCGCATTCGCGGAAAAGATGGGGTTCGGCCTTGTCATCGATATTGCGACCACGCAGCTCGGGCTTGTCCGAACGCTACGCGGGTTGACTCCGAAATTCGGTTCCTTCGACGATAAGCACTTCGAAGAGGTGCGGGTTCAGCGTCGTTTCTCCAGCAACCCGGATCTGGCACGCGCCGAGTGCTGGTATTGGATCCGAAGGGCACAGGCGCGCTTCTTTGCCGGCGATTATGCTGCGGCCGTCGACGCGTCGTTGAAGGCGCAACGACTGCTGTGGGCATCGCCGTCAAATTTTGAAGTCGCGGAACATTGCTTTTACGGCGCGCTGTCCCGCGCCGCAGCCTGCGACACCGCGACCGACGACGAGCGGCAGCAGCATGTCGAAGCATTGGCCGCCGGCCACCGCCAGCTCCAGCTCTGGGCGGCGAATTGCCCGGACAATTTCGAGAACCGCGCCGCGCTGGTCGGCGCCGAGATTGCTCGCATCGACGGCCGAGATGTCGAGGCGATGCGCCTCTACGAACAGGCCATCCGCTCGGCCCGTGCAAACGGCTTCGTTCACAACGAGGCCCTCGCCAATGAGCTCGCCGCCCGCTTTTACGCGGGACGGGGCTTCGACAAGATTGCCCGTGTGTATTTGCAGGATGCCCGCTACGGCTATCTGCGTTGGGGAGCCGACGGCAAGGTCCGGCAACTCGACGAGATGTATCCATACCTCAGAGACGAAAAGCCAACACTCGCTCCGACGAGCACGATCGGGGCGCCAGTCGAGCAGCTCGACCTCGCGACCGTGATCAAGGTGTCGCAGGCCGTCTCGGGCGAGATCGTGCTGGAAATGCTGATCGACATGCTCATGCGCACGGCCATCGAGCAGGCGGGCGCGGAGCGAGGTCTGCTGATTCTTCGTCGTGGAGTTGAGCTTCGGATCGAGGCGGAAGCAACGACCGGTGGCGATCCGGTCGTCGTGCAACTGCGCGACCAACCCGTCACTGCTTCCGTGCTGCCGGAGTCGGTGCTCAACTATGCCCTGCGCAGCCGCGAGAGCGTCCTTCTCGACGATGCTGCCGTCCAATCGGCGTTTGCCGCGGATCCCTACCTCCGCGAACGCCGGGCGCGGTCCGTTCTCTGCCTGCCCCTGATCACCCAAGGCAAGCTGATCGGCGTGCTCTATCTCGAGAACACCCTGACCCCCCGGGCCTTCGCGCCAGCCCGCAGCGCGGTGCTGAAGCTGCTCGCCTCGCAGGCAGCGATCGCGCTGGAGAATGCTCATCTGTACCGCGATCTCGAACAACGCGAAGCCAAGATCCGGCGCCTGGTCGACGCCAACATCATCGGCATCTACCTCTGGGACCTCGAAGGTCGGATCATCGAGGCCAATGACACCTTTCTGCGCATGGTGGGATACGACCGTGAGGATCTCCTTGCCGGTCGCGTGAGCTGGGCGGACCTGACGCCGCCGGAATGGCGAGACCTCGACGCACGCGCCGTCGAAGGGTTGAAGACGGCCGGGCGCTTGCACCCGGTTGAAAAGGAGTACTTCCGCAAGGACGGCAGTCGTGTGCGGGTGCTGATCGGCTCGGCTGCGTTCGACGATCAACGAGACGAGGGCGTCGCCTTCGTTCTGGATCTGACCGAGCAGAAGCGGGCGGAAGCCGAGGCCCGCGAGAGCGAGCGGCGCGTCCGCGAGATGCAGATGGAGGTCGCGCACGCGAACCGCGTCGCAACCATGGGGCAACTCACCGCCTCGATCGCCCACGAAGTGAACCAGCCCATCGCCGCGGCCGTCACCAATGCCCAGGCGGCGCTGCGTTGGCTGGAGGCACGCCCGCCGGATTTGCAGGAGGTCCGCCAGGCGCTCGACCACATCGTCAAGGACGCCAATCGCGCCGGCGACGTCATCGGCCGAATCCGTGAGATCGTCAAGAAGGCGCCGCCACGGAAAGACCGGGTGGACATAAACGAGGCGATCCGCGAAGTGATCGAGCTCACCCGTGGCGAAGCGGCCAAGCAGGGCGCGTCGGTGCGGACGGTACTCGGGGAGGGTTTGCCGCTCATCGAAGGAGATCGTGTACAACTGCAACAGGTTGTCCTCAATCTCATCGTCAACGCTGTCCAGGCAATGGGTGCGGTCGAGGAAGGGCCGCGAGAGTTGCTCGTTGCCACCGCTCGGGCCGAACCGAACGGCGTGCTGGTCGCGGTGAAGGATTCGGGGCCAGGCGTGGCCCCGGCGAATCTCGAGCGGCTTTTCACGCCCTTCTACACGACGAAGCCCGGCGGCTTGGGAATGGGGCTGTCGATCTGCCGTTCGATCATCGAA
>Ga0210395_10001694_pt1 | contig 17058 bp, 15 predicted proteins | sample IncBWH4OmetaG_FD_150861 | JGI IMG/M metagenome (GOLD analysis project Ga0210395, IMG submission 150861) | Forest soil microbial communities from Barre Woods Harvard Forest LTER site, Petersham, Massachusetts, United States - Inc-BW-H-4-O ...
CGAACAACCGATCGATCTGAGACACGAAAAGCGCGGTGCGAGCACCCGGGCTGGTCGGGATTGAACCGAGACGCCCGTAGCCGCTCGCCTGTTGCAGCCAGACATCGACGGTCCCGTCACCACAGCTCACGTAGATGCGGTTCCGCTTCCCATCGAAGAACACATCGTCGGCGTCTCCGCAGCTCGGGAGATTGCCAATCACGCGCCCGTCGTTCGCGTCGAGGATCACCAGGCGAGGGGGGCTGCGGAACGCAACTGCGACCCTGGACCGCTCAGCGTCGAACGCCATGGGGAAATTCGCCCGAAAATTCGGCAGCCGCCAAGTCGCGGTCTGCCGTGAAGCGGCCAGATCGACAATAGTGATCTGCCGTGCGTCCGGAACGTTGATGAAGGCCCGATGGTTTGCCGGGTCAAGCTGGAAGCCCTCGGGGTGAGCTGGAAGCGGGATCCGACCGATCAGACTGGCGGTTGCCGGATCGATCATCGCCAGCCCGCCGCTGCCATAGCCCACAACCAGCAGGCCGGTGCGTGCATCGAACCGGAGGTTATCCGCATCCTCGCCGAATTCGGCTTTGCCAGCCGGAACCAGATCCGCTCCACGAAACAGGCGAACCGTCCCATCGCCGCCATTGGCGACTGCGACCACATCAGCGCCAGGCGCATAGGCGACGCCTTGCGGCTCCTTGAGGCCCCCAATGCGGCGAACTGCCTTCCCCTGCACGAGGTCGATGACATCGAGCGTTCCGTTGCCGAGTTCGGCCACGAACAGGCGCTGGCGCCCGAGATCGATCGCCATGTGATCGATGCGGCCAGACACATCATTGAGCGCAATCGTCCTGTCGAGCACCAACGGTTCAGCCGCCCGAACGCTCCGCGGCAGCGCGAAGAGCAAGGCACCCGCAAGGAAGATCTTCGACGACAGCACCGCAGCACGCATCAGGCTCGGGTCGATGACAGAAGACGGTCCCGTGTAAGCCTGGCGATTTCACGCGGAGCCTGGTCGGGAATCGGCATGACAGAACTGACATTGATCTCGCACAGCACGAAGTCGTCCTCACCAGGACCGTATAGAAAGTCGGCGTCCCAGATGATCGGCAGAGCGTCTCGCTCTATGCCGAGTTCCCGCGTCAACTGCGGCATCCACTCGGTTTCCATCCTGCTTCGCAGCGCCCGGAACTCCGGTGCCGAAGCCGGATGCATGATCCGAGGGCCCGGTTCGGCCGACGACAGCAGCGCGGTGATGTACTGATGCCCGAAGCCGACCGCCCGATCGGTGCCCATATAGCATCGGATCATTCCGCTGGTGAGACTCTGTTGAAACGGCTGGTCGATGATGCACCCGCCTTGCTCGAAATACGCAGCACAGTCTGACATGAACGCATCGAGCGCGACCGTTCGTGGCTCGCTGCCGCGACGCGCCTCCAGCACGGATACCGACCCGCCGGGCATGACCTGCACCTTCCAGACGCCCTGCCCGCCATTGCCGCGGTTCTGCTTGACGACACGCGGCCCTCCGGCGTGCAGCCGCCGCGGAAATTCGGCGTGGAACGAATCATATGTGCGATAAAGCTGGGTGTTTGTCCCCCAGCCAAGGTGGCGGGTCGTGTAGAGAACTTCCTTCACGCCCATCTTCTGCGTCACATCGGGATGGGCACTGACCCAGACCCCGCTGCTGGCAACCTCGCGTAGCATGGCATCAAGTTCCAATCTGGTCCGACCATCGGAGAGCGGATCGACCCAGACAAGCACACCGTCTGCATTCAGCAGTTGCTGGCGTACGTCGCTCGCCGCTTCCTCACAATAGACTGCCGGTTCCGCATGAATTCCGGCCTCCTTCAGGGCCGCAAACACGAGGCGCCATCGGTTGTTAACCGGTGTTGCGTTACGGCGGGCTTCGAGGTCACCGCGCCATAGCAGTGCCACGGACGCCGATGTCAGCGTTGGCATGTACGGCCTCCACTTGTGTGCATGGGCCCGGTGTGCGTCTCACCGATAGCGTCACGCGCCCAGCGATGGAATGCGCCGGACAGCGCCATTGTCGCATCGAGCGAGTGAGGTCGCCGTATTTGCGGAAGAACCCAGGCGAGGCGGCGAGCAATCCGGCCGCCTGGGAGGATCGGGTGCGTCCGTGCCCGCGGCGCGCACGATAGCGGCAAGGCGATCCGGCGCAGCGGAGTGCAGACCGCACCACGGTGATGGCGTCTGGCGTGTCCGCAACCCCTCGGGACGATGCTATCGCCAGCGTCTTGTCTGTCAACCTGATCAGCGATTAACCGGAACCGCTTGCATTCCGTGCCGCAACATCCAACCATCTGCCCATGCCCGGCCTGGATTCCGGTTTCGCCCCCCGCGTCAAAGCCGTCCTCGGCCCGACGAACACCGGCAAGACCCACCTCGCCATCGAGCGCATGCTGGGCCATGCCTCGGGCATCATCGGGTTTCCCCTCCGCCTGCTCGCTCGCGAGAATTACGATCGCATGGTGGCCCAGAAGGGCGTCCGCCACGTGGCCCTGATCACCGGCGAAGAGAAGATCGTTCCGCCGGACGCGCGCTGGTTCTCCTGCACGGTCGAGGCCATGCCGCTCGATCGCGACGCCGAATTCCTGGCGGTGGACGAGATCCAGCTATGCGCCGATCCCGACCGCGGCCATGTGTTCACCGACCGACTGCTGCACGCCCGAGGGCTGGTCGAGACCATGTTCCTGGGCGCCGAGACGATCCGCCCATTGCTCCAGCGCCTGGTGCCGCAGGCCCACGTCGAGACCCGGCCGCGCATGTCGCAGCTTAGCCACGCCGGCCCCGCGAAACTGGTGCGCCTGCCGGCGCGCTCCGCGGTGGTCGCGTTCAGCGCCGCCGAAGTCTACGCCATCGCCGAACTGATCCGCCGAAGGCGGGGCGGCTGCGCGGTGGTAATGGGGCGACTGAGCCCACGCACCCGCAATGCTCAGGTGGCGCTCTACCAGGACAAGGAGGTCGACTTCCTGGTCGCCACCGACGCGATCGGCATGGGCCTAAACATGGATGTGGATCATGTCGCCTTCGCCAGCCTGGGCAAGTTCGACGGCCATCGCCCGCGCCGGCTCAGGCCGGCCGAGATAGCCCAGATCGCCGGTCGTGCCGGCCGCGGTATGCGCGACGGCACGTTCGGCACCACGGCGCAATGTCTGCCGCTAGGCGACGAGGTGGCGGCCGCTGTCGAAGCCCATAGCTTTGATGCGCTCGATCAGCTCTGCTGGCGCAACAGCGACCTCGACCTCGGCCATGTCGATGCCCTGCTGGCCACACTGATGGAGCCGCCGCCTGGGCCTGCACTGGTGAAAGGCAACGACGCCGCGGACCTGGAAACACTTGCCGCACTGGCGCACGAGCCAGAGATACGCCGCCTCGCGCAGGGGCGGCGGCAGGTTCGGCGGCTATGGGAAGCCTGCCAGATACCCGACTTCCGCAAGCTCACGGACGACACGCACACCAAGCTCTGCGCGCGGGTCTTCGGCCACATCGGGCGCGATCAGCATCTGCCGACTGATTGGCTGGCGGGTCAGATCGGCGCCCTGGCCCGCTCGGACGGCGATATCGACACGCTGATGCAGCGGCTCGCAGGGGTTCGCGTGTGGTCCTACATCGCAGCGCGGGGCGACTGGGTGAAGGACAGTCCGCACTGGCAAGGGCAGGCGCGTGAGGTCGAGGATCTGCTGTCGGACGCTTTGCACGAGCGACTGACCAGTCGCTTCGTCGACCGCCGGGCTGCGCACCTGATGCGCCGTCTCGAGGCAGGCGAGACCCAGGAGCTGCTGTCGGCCGTCACTCGCCGCGGCGAGGTCATCGTCGAGGGCCACCCGGTCGGCAGGGTCGGCGGCTTCAACTTTTTTCCTGACCCTGCGGCGCAGGGCGACGAGAAGCGCCTCGTGCTCCGCGCTGCACGGCGGGCCCTGCGCGAGGAGATGCCGCGCCGCGTCGCCGTGGTGGAGGCGGGACCAGACGGAGCCTTCGCCTTTGGCGATGGCAACACGCTCACTTGGGACGGCGTGCCGATCGCCCGCCTGAAGCGCGGTAGCAGCGCGCTGCGGCCGCGCGTGCAGATGCTCGACAGCGAGTTCCTCGACGGCGCACAGCGCGAGCGACTGCGCATCAGACTGCAGCGCTTCCTCGACGACAGGATCAGCCACGATCTGGCGCCACTGCTAGCCGCAGCCGGTAAGGGAGACACTCAGCCCGATTTCCGAGGCCTGCTGCATCGGTTGACCGAGGCACTGGGCCTGATCCTTGGCGACGAGGGTGATGCGCTGCCGCCTCCGGTGCGTGCCGCGCTGAAGGCGATTGGCGTGAAGGCCGGCCGCTTCGGCCTGTTCATCCCTGCACTGCTGAAACCGCGTGCCGCCGCCATGCGGGGCCGCCTGTGGGGCGTCCAGAACGGCGTCGCCGTGCCAGCATTGCCATCGCCTGATCTGGTCTCGCTGCCCCGTCGTCCAGACTGGCCGACCGGGTTCGCCGATGCCATGGGCTGGCTGGAGGCGGGACCCGTGTTGCTGCGACTTGATATCGCTGAGCGAGTCGCTGCGGAGCTCGCCTGGGCGACTCGCCGTGGTCCGACAGCCTTGCCCGCTGGCCTGGCATCGCGCTTCTCGCTGAAGGTCGATCTGCTTCCGGTTGTATTGAGGCGCCTCGGATTCCGCGTCGTTCCGGCCGGTGTTCTGCCGGCGGACCAATTTGGCCCCCCGGCTCCGGCGATGCTGCTGCCGCTGCGGCGACGGCGGGCCGTCGCGACCCACCCGCTGTCAGTCCAGGTCCATGGCCCATTCGCTGCCCTGGCAGCGTTGAAGCGCTAGGCGGCGGGCGACGCACCGGGTCGGGTGACGGTCCTGGCGGAACTCCGGTGCTGGCAGCCTGTCAGACTTAACACGACGCAATTTTCTGCCATAGGATCGGAGAACTGAGCCCAAAAGGCGACGAGGGGGGCAGAAATCGCCGATACGGAGGACCGCGACTGGCAGCGGCTGGACAAGTGGCTGTGGTGCGCACGGTTCATGCGCCAACGCAGTGATTGTGCCGCGCTCGTGGCTCGGGGCCTGATCCGCATCAACCGCCAGCCGACCGACAAGGCCCACGCCCGGCTACGCATCGGCGACGTGCTCACGGTGCCCGTGCATCACTCGGTGCGGGTGGTGCGCGTGGTCTCGTTGGCTGGACGGCGTGGACCGGCGACCGAGGCACGCATGCTCTACGAAGAGATCAATGAGCCGCACGGCGGACCTTGCGTCTGAGCTCATTCATCGGCATATCGCCGCCTTCTGACAGCCGCGCCCGGGGACTGAGCATGACCTACGTGGTCACAGAGTCGTGCATTCGTTGCAAGTACATGGACTGCATTGAGGTGTGCCCGGTCGACTGCTTCTATGTCGGCGAGAACATGCTGGTCATCCATCCGGACGAGTGCATCGATTGTGGCGTATGCGAGCCGGAGTGTCCGGTCGAGGCGATCGTGCCGGACAGCGACGACAAGGCGGCCGACTGGCTGGAACAGAACCGCACCTATGCGGCGTTGTGGCCGAACATAACCCGGAAGGGCGAGCCGCCGGCAGACGCCGATGACTGGAAGGACAAGACCGACAAGGCCGATCTGTTCTCGCCCAATCCTGGCAAGGCATGAGCCAGCAGCCATCGGAGCCGCCTCAACCGGAAGTGTTACGGTTCATCGCGTTATGTCGGGTGCCTTACCCGATGACGTAACGCCGCCGTGATGCTATATTAGAACCAACGGCAGCCGCAGGGGATGCGACAGCTGCTGCATTCCCAGGAGCCGATCGTTCGGAGCCGGGCCGGCTGAGGGCTACGCCCGCCTGACCACCGAGCGGATCGCAATGACGCAAGGGGCACGGTTAGAAGGTGTCAAGCATGAAGGTATCGGCCGGAACCGCGGTGAAAGGTCGTGGAGCTGAGGCTTCGCGCAATGCGGCTCCGCCACGTCGCACGGCAGCCCCGACCCCCGCGAAGGCGGCGCAGACGGCGGCAGTAAGGAAAACGGCGGCGGCCCCCACGAAGTCAGCCAAGCCGGCACCGCCAAAAGCCGTTGCCAAGCCGGCCGCGAAGGCACCGCCCGCGGGGAAGCCAGCGGTGGGGAGATCGGCGCCCGCCAAGCCGGAGGCCAAGCCAGTCGTAACCGCGCCAGCCGCGAGCGCGTCACCGAAGGCGCCGGAGGTCGTGCAGCAGCCGAAGGCACAGGAGGCTCCGCCGCCTCGCCCGGAGGCGGCTCCGGTACGTGCAGGGCCATCGCCTGCGCCGGATCGCCGACCGGTCATGCCGGACCGCCTCCCGCCCAGGCCCCTGGGTAAGGCTGAGATCTTCGTCGAGGGTGATCACGTCGTCTATCCGACGCACGGGGTCGGCAAGGTCGAACGGATCGCGACGGAGGAGATCGCCGGGCACAAACTCGAACTGATCCACATCACGTTCGAGGAGAACCGAATGACGCTGCGCGTGCCGGTGGCCAAGGCGCGCACTGCTGGTCTGCGCAAGCTCGCCACACGCAAGTTGTTCGACGAGGCGCTGGCGGTGCTGAAGGGCAGAGCGCGGATCAAGCGCACGATGTGGTCCCGGCGGGCGCAGGAGTATGAAGCCAAGATCAATTCCGGTGACCCATTGGCGATCGCCGAGGTGGTGCGCGACCTGCACCGCAACGCCGGGCAACCCGACCAGAGTTTTTCCGAGCGCCAGATCTACGAGGCGGCGATGGACCGTCTCGCCGCCGAACTGGCAGCGCTCGACAAGACCGACAAGCTCACCGCAGCGACCAAGCTGACGAACTTTCTGAAGACGGTGTAGACGCGATCTCTGCCCAAAGGCACGGAGGCTGCTGCCCTACACCGTGACGTTGTGCTCGAGGGGAACCGAGCGGCAGTCCATCTCGTATTCCAGGCCGACGACTGGCGGTCGGGCAAAGTGCCACACCAGTCCATGCCGCGCCGCGCCGCGCCGCACGATCTCGTCCGCAAATGAGGTGTGGACATCGTACACCGTGTACGCCTGCGTCGCCGTGGTGTCGGCCCAGGTCTTGCCCAGGATGGCCATCCGCTCCTCCATCCGCCCCACTACGAACCGCGCCTTCTCGCGCATGGCGTCAGGGCCGGTCTCGCCGTAACGCACCGTGCGCTCGCGGTACGGTGCCGGTCCGTCTCCGGCCTCGCCGCTGCCGGCAATGACGAAGGACCCTGACGCGCCAGCGGCAGGGCGCGCTAAGCAGAACGCGTAAAAGCTGGGTTCGGCGGGCTTGTGGATCGGCGGGATGACATTGCTGCGCGCCACCGGGTTGTCGTCCCCGGTCATCACGCCCCACCGCTGTAGCGTGCCGGCGTAGCGCCTGTTGAATTCAATGAAGCCCGTGTCGCTGAACTGCTCCGATGAACGCAGCTCGCAGGCACAGAACGCCGCGAGAGGCAGACCCTGTCCGCCAAGGAACCGCTCGATCCAGGCGAAGCCTGCGTTGAGCGGCAACGGCTCGCTGAAGGTCACCCGCTCGATCCGGAATCCGTCCAGCGCCGCAACGCCGCCGGAATACTGGAACGCGAACGGGATATAGCGATAGCCACCGGCTCGCATGTCGATCGTCGCCGCCATCGTGCTCTCCTGTCATGCAAAAAGGCCCCGGGTTGCCCCGAGGCCCTTCGTAGCATGGGCGCGTGGTCAGCTAGTTGCTGTTCCGGTTGCCCAGCAACTGCAGCAGCAACATGAACAGGTTGATGAAGTTCAGGTAGAGGCTCAGCGCGTCATATACGCTGCGCTTCGCGGCTGCGTCCGGTCCTTCGGCGTAGGCATGCTGCACGTAGGTCGCCTTGATGCGCTGCGTGTCGTACGCCGTCAGGCCGGTGAACACGACCACGCCGATGATGCTGATGGCAAACTGCAACGCCGAACTTACCAGGAAGATGTTCACCAGGCTGGCGATGATGATGCCGAACAGCCCCATCATCAGGAAGCTGCCAAAGCGACTGAGGTCCGCCTTCGTCGTGTAGCCATAGATGCTCATCGCAGCGAACGTCGCGGCTGTGATGAAGAACACCCTGACGATGGATTCGCTCGTGTAGATCAGGAAGATGTTGGTCAAGCTGGCGCCCATCGCGGCGCAGAACAGCCAGTACAGCGTCTGTGCGGTGGTGCGCGATAGCCGGTTCACCCCCATGCTCAGCACCAGCACGAATGCGAGTGGTGCGAAGATGGAGATCATCGCCAGCGCCGATGCCGTGTGTCGCGGCCCCATCGGGGTCATGACCACGGGGTAAAACAGGTTGATCAGATCGGTGTTGGCGATTGTATAGGCGATGATACCGGTCAGCAGCAGACCGGAGCTCATCCAGTTGTAGACCCGCAGCATATAAGCGCGGAGCCCGGCATCCAGGACCGCAGCGGTCGTGGCGGCCGATGCTCTTGGGTAGGTCCGGTAGTCGGGACTGAAGGCCATGGTTGTCCTCTTTGCCCTTTGAGGCAGGTTGTCCGAAGCCTCTCAAATTGGCGAGCGGCCGCGGCGGTTCAAGCCAAAGTGGTAATGAAAGCTCGGTAACCCCGTTCCGTGTCCCCGGCCTTCACTCGTTCCGCAGCATTGGTGCCGCCTTGGCCCGCAGCGCGGTCGCGGTGCCAACATAGCCGAATGTGAGCATCATGGCGAGGGACGCAATCAGGGTCCCTGCGAGGGTGCCGGGCAGGAACGCCCAGCCGATGTGCATGATGTAGCGGACGACGCCGAAACTGGCGATCGTGCCCACCAGCGCTGCGATCAGGCCCGCGGCGAGACCCAGTACACCAAACTCCACCATCCAGGCAGTGCGGATCTGTCGGCGCGTGGCGCCCAGTGCCTTCAGGATGACCGCCTCCTGGGTACGGCGGCGCTGGCCGGCGGCGACCGCGCTGACCAGCACGAGGGCGCCGGCGACCAGCGTGAGGGACCCCGTGGCTGCGAGTGCGGCGGCGACCTGATCCAGCAGCCCCGCGACCGCAGCGAGCACGTCCGCCACGCGGATACCGGTGACGTTAGGCAACGCGTCGGTCACCGCGCGGAGCAGATGGCCCTGGTCAGCGTCGGCTACGCGGACGGTGGCAATGTGGGTGTGTGGCGCGTGCTGCAGCAGGCCGGGGCTCGCCACCATGGTGAAGTTCAGGGACAGGCTCTGCCAGGCAATGTCGCGCAGACTGGCGACTCGCAGGTCGATATCGCGGCCCAGGACGTTGACCCTGATGGTGTCGCCGATGCCGACCCCCCAGCCACGGGCCAGCTCGGCGTCGAACGAGACCAGCGGCGGACCATCGTAATTGGCCGGCCACCAATGGCCGTCGACGATGCGGGTGTCGCGCGGCTGCGTCGCGGCGTAGGTGAGACCACGGTCGCCACGGAGTGCCCAACGGGTCTCAGCGGTGGCATGCACCTTGTCAGCGGCCACGCCGTTCACCGACACGATGCGGGCGCGCAGACTGGGCACCTGCTGCATCTCCGCGACCCCTGGCTGCGCCATCACCAGGGACTCGAACTGCGGCAACTGGCTGTCCTGGATGTCGACGAAAAAGAAGCTCGGGGCATCGGCCGGAAGCTGCTCGGTGATTTCGCGCTGCACATTGGCTTCGATCAGCGCGACGGCAGCGAGCGTCGAAAGGCCGAGGCCCACGGATACCAGCATGAGCGGCGTGGCAGCACCCGGCCGATGCAGGTTGGCAAGGCCGAGCCGACCGGCAGGGCTTCGCACCAAGCGGCCGGCGCGCGCCGCCAGCATCACGGCAGTGCCGCCGAGACGGAATACGATCAGCGTGCCAAGAGCGGCCGCGCAGAACCACAGCGCAAATCGGCGGTCGGCGGCAGTGGCGATGGTCAGCGCGATCAGGCTCGCTGCCACGGCGGCATTGGCTGCCAGCAGCGGGCGCGACGGACGGGTCCGTCCAGGCAGCAGAGCGTCGCGGAACAGCGCGCCGCCGGGGATACGCGCCGCCCGGCCAAGCGGCCAAAGCGAAAAAGCCAGCGCGGTGAGCAGGCCAAAGCATGCCGCAAGGGCGAGCGGAGCGGGATAAAGGCCCATGACCGGGGGCACCGGCAGCACGTCCTTGAGCACGGCGGCAAGCGCGCGTGGCGCCAGCGAACCGGCGACAAGCCCGATGACGATGCCGCACAGGGCCAATGCCAGAACCTGGATCAGGCAGAGCGCAAACACGAGGGCGGACGAGGCTCCGAGACAGCGCAGCGTCGCGATGGTGCGAGCGCGGGCGTCGAGCCAGGCGTGCACGCCGTTGGCCACACCGATACCGCCGACCAGCAGAGAAATCAGGCCGACAAGCGTCATGAACAGGCTGGTCTGGTCGATGAAACGGGTGACGCCGGGAGCGGCGTCGTGCGGATCGCGGATACGCCAGCCGTGATCGGAAAATGCTTCGCGCAGAGCGGCAAGCAGAGCAGGTGCGGCAGCGGGATCGAGAAGTGCGGCTCGGATGGCATACTGCACCATTGAGCCGGGCGCGATCAGGCCGGTCGACTGTAGTGCATCGGCGGCGATCAGCACGCGGGGGCCGAGGATCAGTGGAGCGGCCACGCGATCAGGTTCGGAGATCAGTGCACCACGGATAGTGAAGCTGGCGTTGCCAAGGCGCACGGTATCGCCCACGCGAAGGTTCAGGCGATCGAGGACGACGGGTTCGGCAAGCAGGCCGTGGTTGGACAGCGCGGCGGCTATATCGCTCGGCTTGCCCCCCTCCCCCCGACCCCCTCCGGCAAGGGGAGGGGGAGGCTCTGTGGCTTCATCGCTCCCCCTCCCCTTGCGGGAGAGGGTTGGGGGGAGGGGGCGCTGCGGCCGATCCGCGACTGCAGCCTCGCCCACCAGCGGCCAGGCCGCATCGACAACCTTCAGCTCCACCAACTGCCGCTCACCAGACGGCGCGACCAGCATGGACCGCATCTGCACGACATCCGACAGCGCGGCCCCCCGCGCGCGCAGCCAATCGCGCAATGCGACCGGCAAAGGCTGCGAACCGCTCTCGACCTCCAGGTCGCCGCCCAAGATGCGCCTGCCGTCCTCCGCCAGTCCGCGATCCGTCGCCGCACGCAGCGAACCAACCGCGGCAATGACGGCGACCCCCAGCGCGAGGCACAACAAAACGACCCAGAGGCCGCGCACACCACCGCGCAGTTCCCGACGGGCAAGACGTAAGGCCAGCATCAGATGACCGGTTCGGCGCGGACCGGAGAGAGATCGATCTCCACCACCCTCCCATCCGCCAGGTGGATGCTCCGCGAGCAACGGGCGGCGAGGTGGGCATCGTGGGTGATCAGCATCAGCGTGGTGCCGGTCTCGGCGCGCAGACGGAACAGCAGGTCGATCACCGCATCACCGGTCGCCTGGTCCAGGTTGCCGGTCGGCTCGTCGGCCAGCAGTAGCCGAGGCCGTGGGGCGAAGGCGCGGGCCAGCGCCACGCGTTGCTGCTCGCCGCCGGAAAGCTGGCCAGGCAGATGGGTCAGCCGATGTGCCAGCCCCACCGCATCCAACGCGGCGCGCGCTCGGGCCAGGGCGTCGCGCACCCCAGCCAGCTCGAGCGGCACAGCGACGTTCTCCAGTGCCGTCATGGTCGGGATCAGGTGAAACGCCTGGAATACGATGCCGACAGCCTCGCGACGCATGCGGGCCAATGCATCCTCATCCATCGCGGTGACGGCGCGCCCAGCCAGCACGATGCTCCCGGAACTGGCACGCTCCAGCCCGGCCAGCACCATCAGCAGACTCGTCTTGCCCGACCCGGACGGGCCGATGATTCCCACGGCCTCGCCCGCCACTATATCGAGATCGATGCCACGCAGGATGTTGACCGGTCCGGCGGCCGAAGGCACGGTCAGGTGCAGGTTCCTCACTTGCACCAGCGGAACCGGAGACGGCAAGGTGGCATCCATGGCGGCACCATATGGCGTCCGCGGCCGGTGGCGGAAAGCCATCATCGCACTTGCCCTCATGCTGCCGACCGTAACCGAGGGAGCGCCCGTTCGGTTGCTCGTGCTCGGTGACTCGCTCTCTGCCGGCTACGGCCTGGCGCAACCCGACGGGTTTGAGGCGCAGCTCGGCGCGGCCTTACGGGCGGGCGGCCACGATGTGGCGATTGTCGACGGTGCGGTGTCCGGCGACACCTCGGCAGGCGGCCTGGCGCGGCTTGACTGGGCGCTGGGCGACGGCGCGGATGCGGCCATTGTCGAGTTTGGAGCCAATGACGGGCTGCGCGGCGTCGATCCCGCAGATACCGAGAAGAACCTGCGCGGGATCCTCGACAGGCTGGCGGCGCGCCACATCCCGGTGCTGCTGACCGGAATGTATGCGATGCCAAATCTCGGTCAGGACTACGCAGCAGAATTCCGCGCGGTGTTCGACCGGTTGGGGTCCCGGCCTGGGGTGTTGTACGATCCGTTCTTCCTGACGGACGTGGCGACCGTGCCGTCGCTCAGCCAGTCCGACGGGCTGCATCCCAACGCTGAGGGCGTGAGGCACATCGTTGGCCGGTTGCTGCCACTGGTCGAGAAGCTGCTCGCAGAGGTGCCACCGGCATGAGGCTGTTCGTCGGTCTCGAGCTGCCCTGGGAGCTACGCCAACGGGTGGCGATGCTGGCGGGCGCCGGCATTCCCGGCGCGCGGTGGGTGCCGCCGGAGAACTATCACATAACACTGCGCTTCATCGGCGAGGCGCCGCGCTATCTGGCCGAAGAGATCGACCACGCGCTGGCAGCGCTGAGGGCGCCGGCGTTCCCGCTGACGTTGGCCGGCATCGGGACATTCGTCAAGGGTGGGCGCAGCCAGACGCTATGGCTCCGTGTGGAGCGCAGCGAACCACTCGATCGTCTGCGAGCCAAGATCGAAACAGCGCTGCAGCGCTGCGGACTGGAGCCCGAACGGCGACGGTTTCAGCCGCACATGACTTTGGCGCGGCTGGACACTGGTGTGGAGGCGAAGGTCGCGGGATTCGTGCAGGCGCACAATCTGTTCCGCGCCGATCCCGTGCCGATGAAGCACTTCACGCTGTTCAGCTCGCTGCTGGGCAAGGACCAGCCGATCTATACCGCGGAGGTCGAGTATGCGCTCGGGTAGGGCGGTGGAGGTGGCAACCGCAACATTCGAGCGGGCACGTGCGTTGCATAGGTGGATGCTGCCACCCTGATTTTTGAGGTCATTAGGCGTCGGTCGAGGCGCGACCAAGTAATGCATCAGATAAATGCATCAGATAAATGCATCAGAAAGACCAAACCCTATCAATAATTTGGTTTCAATGCAGTTGTCTTGAGGTTTGCACAACAGAACTGGGGTGGGAAGCAGCTTCGGTGCCTGTCCTCCAGCCGCCGCGATGATGCCTGTGAGTCAGTTGCTACGCTTGTGTTGGCAACCTACGGTGTTCGATCCGTTGGAACCAGGGAGGGAACGATGGAGAGAGTGGCGCAATGCCATTGTGGCTCACTTCGGATAATCGCCGCTGGCGAGCCGACCTTCGTGTATCTTTGTCATTGTAAGGCTTGTCAGCGACGCACCGGTGCGGTCGTCCATTCCGGCTGTTCGTATCCGAAGGATCAGGTTCGAATTGAAGGTCAAAGTAAGATTTATGAGCGTGAGACTGCCAGTGGGCGCAAGACCCGTTTCCATTTCTGTCAGAACTGCGGCAGCAACGTGTTTTTCGACGGAGATCGCAATCCCAACGGCTACGGGATCACGGTCGGCAGTTTCGCTGATCCAGACTTTCCACCGCCGACCTTTTCCATGTATGAAGAGGACATGCACCCATGGGTCGTGGCGTCAACGGTGATTGACAATTTCCCACAAGGTCTGACTCGGCTACCGACGGGTGTGCCACCAGCGCCGTAGGCAAATTCGCAAGAGGTTGGACGGCGTTGGCGCGACACGCGCCGGATCCTGCACCGCGGGAAAAGACGCACAGCACCGTACTCGATGCATTTGATAAGCAAGGGCGAAGCGGCGTGCTGGCCGGCGTCGGCTATCGATTGGGGCGGGCGCGACCCCGGCGCGCTGTTCGCCCCCGTCAGAATGGCGTATCGCCACACACCGTGATGCGACGCATGATGCGCGTCTCCGCCGGATAGTCGTTGATCGCGAAGTGCTGTGTGCACCGATTGTCCCAGAACGCCAGCGACCCGCTCTCCCAACGGAACCGGCAGGTGAACTCCGGCCGCGTCGAGTGCTTCTTCAGGAAGTCGATCAGCGGCTCGCTCTCTTCGTCGGTCATGCCGTCGAAGTGCTGCACATGGCCGCCGATATACAGCACCTTGCGCCCGGTCTCGGGATGGGTGCGGACCAGCGGATGCACCGACGTCGTCTGCACGTTGCCCGGGTCCTTCACCTTCATGTGCGACATCGCACGGTCGTAGCGCTGCGCACGCGACTGGCCGCCGTGCTGCTTGAAGTTGTCACCGACACAGACCGTCTGTAACTCGCCGACCAGCGCTTTCATGCCGTCGGACAGGCTCTCGTAGGCGAGGTACTGGTTGGTGAACATCGTGTCACCGCCGGCCGACGGCACTTCCAGCGCATACAGGATCGTCCCCATCGCCGGCTGCGGCGAAAACATCTGGTCGGTGTGCCAGGAGCCGCCGAAATTCTTCTTGTCCTCTGGCGTCTTGATGATCTCGAGGATCTCCGGATAGTCGGCCATCCCCTGCATGAACGGATGCAGATGGATCTCGCCCCAGCGACGGGCAAAGCGAAGCTGCTGCTCGGGCGTCAGCTTCTGGTCGCGGAAGAAGATCACGCAGTTGTCGAGCAATGCCGCGCGGATCTCGGCCAGCACGTCATCGGGCAGGTCCTCGGACAGATCGACCCCCGACACCTCGGCGCCGCACGAGCCGGCGATCCGTTGGGTCTCGAGGTAGCGATACTGCGAGTTGCGCGGAGCATTCATGGGCAAGGGTCTCCTTTGCCGAAATGATGCACCGGAAGCCGACGCGGGTGAAGGGCCACGCGGATCAGACCAGGGATCAAACCGGCTCCTGGCCTGTGCGCGGGATGTCGACCGCGCGCTGATTAATGCCCTGACCGCGTCGGTAGAGCGGGATCATTCGATCCGCATTCAGCGCGTCAGGCCGGAACACGAAGTCCTCGTGCTGCCTCAGGAAGGCTTCGGCGCCACAGCCCGGCACCTCGCAGGCACGATTCCCCTTGGGGCACTGCGCGAAATTGCACAGGCGTCCGAGGTAGCGATCGGTGCCCGGCTCGAGAATGAAAATGTCCACTTCGTGGTTTGCCACACCCACCCCCAACTTTTCGAAGGTGCGACCCGCCGTGACATTGCGCGCACGGTTCAACTCGCGCAGCCGGTCGAGGCGGCTGAGCCACACCGCCAGATCGACATCCTTGCATTCATGCCAGATCTCGACGTCTTGTCGCCAAAAGCGCGGCACCTCCTTCCACAACGGGCGGGCAACGGAGCCGATCAATGCGACCGCCTCGACTTCCGCAAAGCGGACAAGCGCGTCGGTCACCATGTCGGCGGCCGCACGAAACCGCGCCTGGCGCTTCAGCATCTCCCGATTTTCCGCGTCGATCCGTCGTTGCGTCAGGCGGGGTATCACGGCAGACGATACAGCACGTGGCGGCACAGCGGATGACCCACAGCGTAGTTCGGATGATCGAACTCGATGGACCGCGTCATACCGAGGCGCTCCATGACCCGTAGCGAGGCGCGATTGTCGGGCACGGTCATCGCGACGATCGCCTTCAGTCCGACCCGCCTGAAGCCGTCGTCGATCGCAGCGCGCGCCGCCTCAGTCGCGTAGCCACGTCCCCAAAACGCACGGTGAAGGCGCCATGCGACCTCGACCGCCGGCGTGAATGAAGCCTGGAACCTGACATAGGAAAGCCCAACCGCGCCGACGAACGGCGCGACGCCGGGCGCTTCGACCGCCCACTTGCAGAAGCCATGCGTTGCCAGATGCGCTTCGGCACGGCGTGCATAGGCGTCACTTTCCTCGCGACTGAGCACGCCGCCCAGCAACCGCATAACGATGGGGTCGGCGTTCTGGTCGGCGAACGGCAACAGATCGCTGTCGCGCCAGGGGCGCAGAACGAGGCGCGCGGTTTCGAGCAAGGCGACGCCTCAGTACATATGCTGCCCGCCGTTGATCGAGAGCGTCGAACCCGTGATGAACTCCGCCTCATCCGCGGTCAAGAAGGCAACCCCGCGGGCGATGTCCACCGCGTGGCCAAGCCGCCCCACCGGAATTCGCGCGACGATCTTTTCCAGCACGTCGTGCGGCACGGCGCGAACCATGTCTGTATCCACATAACCCGGCGCGATCGCGTTCACCGTGATGCCGAAGCGCGCGCCTTCCTGCGCCAAAGCCTTGGTGAACCCATGGATGCCCGACTTGGCGGCGGCATAGTTCACCTGGCCGTACTGTCCGGCCTGACCATTGATGCTGCCGACATTGACGATGCGCCCGAACCCACGCTCACGCATGCCGGGAAACGTGAGCTTGCAGAGATTGAAGCAGGCACCGAGATTGGTATCGATCACCGCTTCCCACATGTCGCGCGACATGCGCTGCAGCGTGGCATCACGGGTGATGCCGGCATTGTTCACCAGAACCTCGATCGGCCCCACCTCGGTCGTGATCTGCTCGATCGCCTGCTGGCATGCCTCGAAGTTGCCGACATCGAAGCGGGCCACGCGGATGCCGTGTTTTTCGTGGAATGCGGCGGCCGCCGTCTCGTTGCCGGCGTAATTGGCGATCACAGTGCGGCCCTGGTCCTTCAGCACGGTGCTGATGGCTGCACCAATGCCCCGTGTTCCGCCTGTCACCAATGCGACCCGTGCCATCGGTCCCTCCCTGTCTGTGTTTGAATTGCGTGATCCTAACACCACAGGGAAGAACCGAAAGCGCGCGGCTCAGGATTTCTTGCCGCACCACGCCTCGATCCGATAGCCGTCGGGATCGACCGCGAAGGCGGCGTAATAGTTCGGCCCGTAATCCACACGCAGGCCAGGCGTGCCATTGTCAGCGCCGCCAGCGTTCAGGGCCGCCTTGTGGAAGGCATCGACCGACGCGCGATCCGGT
>Ga0210395_10001695_pt1 | contig 17048 bp, 11 predicted proteins | sample IncBWH4OmetaG_FD_150861 | JGI IMG/M metagenome (GOLD analysis project Ga0210395, IMG submission 150861) | Forest soil microbial communities from Barre Woods Harvard Forest LTER site, Petersham, Massachusetts, United States - Inc-BW-H-4-O ...
AATTCGCGACCTCATCGCAGGGGGCAAGGTGCCCAACTTCCCGGCCGCCGCGCAGTGGCTGTTCCTCGGCTTCTTCCTCGCATTCGCTGTGAAGGTCCCTCTATTTCCGTTCCATACCTGGCTACCCGACGCGCACGTCGAGGCGCCCACCGCTGGATCCGTACTACTGGCCGGCGTGCTGCTGAAGATGGGAACCTACGGCATGCTGCGCTTCAACCTCGGCCTGTTCCCCGTGCAAGCCCGCGCTAACGCCCCGTGGATCATGACGCTGGCCTTGATCGGCATCATCTATGGCGCGCTCGTGGCCATGGTACAGCCCAATATGAAGAAGCTGATCGCGTACTCTTCGGTCAGCCATCTGGGATTTGTGGTGCTGGGCATCTTCAGCTTCACGCAGGCGGGATTGAACGGGGCGATGTTCGTGATGCTGGCCCACGGAATATCCACCGGTGGACTCTTCATGCTCGCCGGTATTCTTCACGAGCGGCGCCACACCTACGAGATCTCGGAGTTTGGCGGCCTGGCTTCGCCCATGCCTGTCTACGCGGCGTCGTATTTGTTTATCGTGCTGGCTTCGGTCGGACTGCCCTTGCTCAACGGATTCATCGGCGAGTTCCTCGTACTGAGTGGAGCATTCCAGGCAAAGCCAATCTACGGAATTCTCGGCGCGACGGGCATTATTTGGAGCGCCGGATATCTTTTGTGGATGTACCAGCGAGTGTTCTACGGCAAAGTCACGAACCCCATCAACAATTCCATGGGTGACATGATCGGATTTGAGAAGGCTGCCGTGTGGCCTTGCGCCGCCGCGGCACTGGTGATGGGCGTGGCTCCGATTCTGTGGCTGGGCGCGATTGATCCCGCGGTGCAGGCAGCTCTGACTTCCATTCCGCAAGTGGTCAGCAAGGTGGTGGGGCAATGATGCATCTCCCCCTCTTGTTGCAGGCCGTTCCACAGACGATTCCTCAGACGGCCGACTACGTCCGCATTCTGCCCGAGCTGATTCTTTCTATTTTCGGCATCGTGGTCATGCTGCTCGATCCGCTGGTGGACGAACAGACGAGTCAGAAACTGCTCGGCGGCATTGCTCTCGGCGGCGCCCTCGCCGGACTTCTCGCCACCTGGTACATGGCACAGCCACTGAACCACGGCCTGGCCTTCTCGAACATGGTCAAGGTGGACAGCTTCAGCGTGTTCTTTCATTTTCTGGTCATCGCCATCGCCGCCGTCGTGATTCTCAGTTCGTTCGAGTACATGGCGGTGCAGCGGATTCGCGCCGGAGAATACTATGCGCTGATTCTTTTTGGCACAGTCGGGATGGCGCTCATGTCCTCGGCCGTGGAACTGGTGCTGATTTTTATTGCACTCGAAATCTCGTCGATCTCCACCTATATCCTGACGGGCTTCCGCCGCAACGAGGCCTCCAGCAGCGAATCGTCGCTGAAGTATTTTCTGCTGGGCTCGTTCGCCACCGCGTTTTTCCTCTATGGCGTGGCCATGATCTTCGGCGCCACCGGATCGACCAACATCCCCATCATCAGTCAGAAACTGCAGGCCGGCCCGGTCCAGTTGCTGGTGTACGTGGCTATGGCGCTGATGTTCGTCGGACTCGGATTCAAAGTCGCCGCCGCTCCGTTCCACATCTGGACGCCCGACGTTTACGAAGGCGCACCCGCGCCGATCGTCGGCTTCATGTCGACCGCGCCGAAAGCCGCGGCGTTCGCGGTGCTGCTGCGAGTTGTATTCACCATCAACGCGCCGGGGCGCTTCTGGCTGCTCTGGCTCGCGGCAGCTTTCTCCATGACGTTGGGCAACGTGGCAGCGCTGGTGCAGACCAACATCAAGCGTCTGCTCGCCTACTCCTCGATTGCCCATGCGGGGTACATTCTCGTGGCCTTCGCCATGACCACCTCGAAGAACTCGCCCGGCGGTATTTCCGCGGTAATGTTCTACGTCGCCTCTTACGCCGCCATGAACCTGGGCGCATTCGCCGTGGTCAGTCACTTCGCCAACGCGGGCGAGCGCTATGTAACCCTCGAAGACTACGAAGGTCTGGGACGCACGTCACCGCTGCTGGCGGCCACACTTACCATTTTCTTGCTTTCGTTGATCGGCATTCCCATGACGGGCGGATTCTTTGCCAAGTTCTACGTCTTCAGCGCGGCCGTAAAAGCGAATCTGATCTGGCTCACGGTTATCGGCGTGGTCAACAGCGCGATCGGGTCGTACTACTATCTGCGCATCATTGTCGTCATGTATATGCGCGAATCGCGCAAGCCGGTGCCGGTCACTCCCGTGCCGTTTGGATTGGGCCTGGCGCTCGCGATCAGCATCGTAGCCACGCTGTATCTCGGCATGCTTCCCAACCGCGTTCTGCAGTTTGCGCAGCAGTCCGCGAAGGAATTACTGCCTCAGACGGCCTCTCTTGTGCCCGCCAATACGGCTCAAACCGAGCCTGCAGCGCCGATTTCGCAGCGCTGATTTTTCGCTGAAAAATCTCGAAACGCACATTGACAAAAACCCGCGCCAGCGTGCATCATGTGTATCCAAGTAAGTTCAGTCCTTCCCTCTCGAGGAACTGACTGCGGCCTGGAGGAGAGCAAATGTCCAAAATGATGCACCGGCTTTGGTCGGAAGATAACGGACAAGACATCGCGGAATATGCGGTGATGCTGGCGGTGATTCTGGTTCTCGTGGTGGGAACAGTTCGCTTGATCGGATCGAATGCCAACACAGCATTCTCAAGCGTAGCCAGTTCACTCCAGTAGGCGGGTTCCACGGTTTCGGGGCAATCTGTTTTGTACTTAAATTGAGACTTCTATGACACGATTTACTCCAGGCGCCGCATTTACCGCTTACTTCCGCTTTCCGGAAGCAGCGGCTGCGGAGCAGCTTGGGGTGAGGATGAGCCACTAAAGGCCACCGAAACTAAACAAGCTTCCACCGCAAGCCGCGATCCTGGATCGCGGCTTTTGTTTTGCGTCGACATAATTACAAGGACCACACGAAGAGCTAATCCAAGGAGACCAGCCCCATGATCGTCAACATGTCCGAGAAAGCCACCGAGCAGGAAATCAACCACATCATCGAACGCATCCGCGAGGCCGGATACCAACCGCACATCACGCGCGGCACCGAGCGTACCATCGTCGCCGCGGTGGGCAGCGGGCGACGTCACGAAGTTGAAGCGCTTCAAGTCGCCCCCGGAGTGGACAACGTGGTCGCCATCGCCCAGCCCTTCAAACTGGTCAGCCGGCAAGTGAAGCCGGAGCGCACGATCGTGAAGATCAACGGCGTTGCCATCGGCGGCCCCGAAGTCGTGGTCATTGCGGGCCCGTGCTCGGTCGAGTCGCGCACGCAGTTGCTGGACACGGCACACGCCGTAAAACGCGCCGGAGCGGCGATGCTGCGCGGCGGCGCCTACAAACCGCGTACTTCTCCCTATGATTTTCAGGGGCTCGGTCTGGAAGCGCTGAAGATCCTGCGCGAAGCCCGCGAAGAAACCGGACTGCCCGTGGTCACGGAAGTGATGAGCACCGAAGACGTCGACGTCATCTGCGAGCACGTCGACATGCTGCAAGTCGGGGCACGCAACATGCAGAACTTCGCACTGCTGCGCCGGCTCGCCACCGTGAACAAGCCCATCCTGCTGAAGCGTGGTCCGTCGGCAACGGTAAAAGAGTGGCTGCTCGCGGCCGAGTACTTGCTCTCTGGAGGCAACCAGCAAGTTGTGTTGTGTGAGCGCGGGATTAAGACTTTCGAAACTGAAATGCGCAACACCATCGACCTCGCAGCCGTGGCCCTGGCGCGCGATCTGTCGCATCTTCCCGTGATCGCCGATCCTTCGCACGGAACCGGCAAGCAGAGCTTGATTGCAGCGGTATCGCGCGCAGCCGTGGCCGTGGGAGCCGATGGCCTGATCATCGAAGTGCATCCCTGCCCGGAGCGCGCTCTGTCGGATGGTCCACAGTCTCTCGACTTCGCCGGATTCGGCAAGGTGATGCGGGCGTTGGCGGAACCACTGCGGCAAACTGCCAGCTTGCCCGCGGCAGTACCGGCGGCGTCGTAGGAAGGTGCGGAAGGATTTGAGGGCACCCAGCCTCAGATTGCGAACTTTAATGTCGTCGCCAATATCCTCGCCAGCACGCGCTGCCCGCGCGCCACGCCGCGCAGCAGGCTGCCGGTGGTCCCGCGGAATTTCACGCTGAAATTCTTCCCCGCGATCTGCACCTCTTTGGCAGCCGCAATGCCCACAATCTGTTCGCCGCTGACTGCGGGATCATCCTGTTGCACACAATCGCCGCGCGTAATGAACACATCCTGCTCGGCGTCAGCGACCACCAACCGGTGCAGCCGGAATCCCATCTCGCCCTTCACCAGAACAATGTCTCCCGCGCGCAACTCTGCCAGCGGCGCGGACTTTACATGCACAATCTCGCCATCGCGAATCGCCGGAGACATGCTGGCGCCCCGTGCCTGAAAACGAATGCCATTTCCCTCGCGCAAAAGGTCGAGGCTGATCGTCTCGAACAGCCGGGACTGCGGTCGGTCTTCACAAAACTTCTGAGCAACCCTCGCGATCCCACCAGTCCTGTCATCCTGAGCGGAGGAATTGGTCCGCGAAGCGGAGCAATCCCGCAGTCGAAGGACCCCGTTGGCGTGGACATCACTTGCGGCTTCAAAAGGAGTTCCTACGACTGCGCGCCTCTCGCCCACGAACGCCTCACTGAGAGTTCCTTCAATCACGGAATTCCTGAATCCTCTCCACCGCCGCTTCAGTCGGCTCAAACGCATAGTGGTAACACGGAACCTCGCCCACTAGCTCCTGCAGGAACTCCAGCGCGGAATCCACATATTCATGCCGGTGAAACGGCACAAAACTGCGGGCAAACAATTCCGCCACGGCCTGGCTGGCAGAAAGCCGCGTCACCACATTCCCCTGCCCATGCTCAAGAATGAATATCCGCGCGAGCGGCGCGCTCCGAGGCGACGTATACATCCCCTCCCCATGCCAGGGCGTCCCATACATCCGCATCTCCCTTTTTTTCTTGTCATCCTGAGCGAAGGGACTGGTCCGCGAAGCGGAGCAGTCCGGCAGTCGAAGGACCTGCCCTGAGCCTGCCGAAGGGACCCCCTGTTCGCCTGCGCCACCAGAGGCCTCAAAAGTAGTGTCCGGATCGGACCAGTTCTTCTCTCTGCGAACAATAATTCGGTCATCGCTCAAAACTTCGACGTCCTCGCGCGCCGTCCACAGCCGCGTCGTCGTGCTCTTCCCCGCCCCCGAGTGCCCCACAAATAAATTCCCTGTCCCGTCCGCTCGGACGATCCCGCAACTATGCAACTCAATCGCCTTCTCCTGGGTGAGACGATGTATGATCAGCAACTCGTCCAGCGGATACTCCAGCGGCGACGAAGTCCCCTCGATGCCTTCAAAAGCTTTTTTGCTCATCTGCAGTCTGGCCTGCGAAAATTGGCGGTCGATCAATAACCGCCGGTAAGGCGAAGTCCCGCAGGCCGGGGCATGAAAGTCGAATCGGAATTCTGGCCCAGCATCATACAGTCGCCAGGTGTACCCCGAATGAAACAACTGACGCGCCGGAGGCATCGACAATTCTGGAAGCCAGTCGACTTGAATCGCAATGTCGGGAGCGCAGGCTTCGATCCGGAACTGGTCCAGGGGAGGAGGGAGTGCGATGCGATCCACTGAAGCGAACTGAAGTGACACTCCGCCCACTCGGACCTGATTGAAGTGCAGCGTAGTTTCTTCCAGAAAATGCGCGGATGAATCGCTGGTAACTTCAATGCTCATTTTTTGTTTCTTGCTCTACGATGTCACGGCTAGGATCCCAGTGTCCTGCAGTTGTGCGCATGGCATTGGCCCATCATGCCCCCGCCACCCGATCCAGTCTTGCAGGCGGTCAGGACTGCCTCTTCCGGACGTAGACTGATCGTTGTCAGCCGCGGTGGCTCATAAGTTTTCTTTCCGTCGCTTTGGTCGCGTTCAGGATTCATTCCGCCTCCCAATCCTTTTCCGTCAGTGGCCACCGCAGCTTCCGCACCCGCCTGCCGCCGCGCTCGCGTTATTCAGAATAGGCAGAATCTGCTGCGGCCCGGTCCAGCTTTCCACGTCGATCTCGCGGTTCACGATGCGCCGAGCCGATTCCAGCAAAGCGTCGTGCTCGCTTCCCCCGGCGCAGAATTCACAATCCCCATGCGCCGGAACCTCAACTCCAATCGCCGCCGCGCGCAGGTGCGCCACGTTGCAAAGAAACGCCACCGGACTCTCGCGGTCTCCGTTTTCAAGTTCGCCATTCGCCGGGCACATCCCGCACAGCGACTGGATGTTGCACTGCGCACACTTCGACACCCGCGTCCGCTTCCGCTCTCGCAACTGCAGCAGCGACTGTTCCCACACCGCCCGCACTCCCACCTCGCGAATTCCGAAAGTTTCCTGCTGCGAGATCACGCAGATGCCGATCTCGCCATAGGCGTTGATCGAGAAAGAATTCATCCCTCCGCCACAAAAATATACAGTGTCAATCTGCGACAGTGCCGGCGGATTCTCCAGATCGCGCTTGGCAAGCTTAAGGTATTCGCTCACACCCTTGGGAGCGCTCAGATCGAGCGCCACCACTTCTTCCGGCGTAAGCCGCACCGCCAGCGGACTCTGCGAGCAGTCAATTCGCGGATTCACCTGCGCGTCAAAATTGAATTCAACTCCAAGTTCCTCTTCCGCAAATTGCCGCATGGATGAGACTTCATGTTTATTGATGCTGGTGGCCACCGTCTTCAACTTCAGCGGCAGACCTCTGTCCTGCAGCAGTTTAATCCCGCGCAGGCACCGGTCATACGATCCCGGAACCGCCGTCAGCGCCTCATACGTCTCGCGCGTGCGCCCGTAGAGCGTGATCTCAATCCCAAACGGCCGCCACTCCACCAGATAATCCGCAATCTGTTCGGTAATGATTGTGCCGTTCGTAAACAGCGTGATGAGAAATCCTTTTTTCTTGGCGTAGGTATAAATCTCGAGGAAGTCTTTGCGGGCGAAAATCTCGCCGCCGGTGTAGAGCAGCCAGAAGCAGCCCAGGTCGACCAGTTCGTCGAGCATCTTGAAGTGCTCTTCCTTGCTCAACTCCCGCTGTTTGGCCTCCATGTCGCCCATGGGCAGGTTGTTGTAGCAGTGCTGGCACTCCAGCGGACAGCGCCGCGTCACTTCAATCGCAACCTGCAGTGGGATGCGTTCGCCCCCCTGGCGCAAGTGCACTTCCTCGCTGAACGCCCCGTAATTTAACTGCTCCAAATTTGCCCTCCAGTCTGACAGCAGCGGGCGCGGCTTTACTTTTTCACTCCGCGCCCGCTGCTGTAAGTTCTTCCCGCCCCACTGGTCGCTATTCTTCAGTCCCCTGCCATCGCTACAAATGCCGCGGCTGGAACCCCGACCAGACCCACCGACTTCATCTCGTTCACAAAATTCGTTACATCCCGCTCTGCTTGTGCCAGTTCCACTTCGTAAGCCTGCGCGACCGCTGTCGCCAGTTGCACCACGGTTTTCGGCGACTCCAGCAACTTCCAGATCAGCGACCCCGTCGCGTTGAAACTGTAGATCGACGCCAGATCGCCAACTTTGGCGCGTATCGGGACGATCAGCGTTTCTCCCGCAACCACGCGCGCCACGACCGACTCTGACCGGACAAGAAACTCGTCTTTCGATAGGGTCGCCATAGTGCCATCTCCACGATTTCCAATTTCATTCCGGATTTCGTAACAAGCGCCTTCGAAACCCGTACCGCTTTCGTCCCAATTTGAGATTACGGCAAATCCACCTCCCATGAGCAATCGGACTTTAGGGCAGGTATAAGGTTGGTTATCACCCCCGATGGTTCCCAACTGGGTACAATAAAATGGGTTACGAGGCTTAAGTATGCCTTGCTTGGGCGGTCCATCCAGGGTGATCGCGCTTTCGGACCACCATCTTCGTATTTCCGCGGGTAAGCCCTTTGCAGTGGACAAACGAAACAAAACGCTATAAAAAGAAATCCAGCACGAACCGCCGTCTACACCTGTCGTTTGCAGGAAGAGTGTAGGAAGCCTGCCGTAAGGGTGCCGCAAATCTGACGCACGGTTCGCCGCAAGCTATTATTCCCGTGCTCAACGAAGAACGTCGCCGCGCCATTCTCGATCTGCTGACCCACCAGGGCCGGGTTCTGGTCACCGAACTGTCGCGCCAGTTCGAAACTTCACAGGTTACGATTCGTAAGGATCTCGAAATCCTCCACGCCCACGGCCTCGTCCACCGCACCCATGGAGGCGCGCTCCCCTCAAGAGATGGCGCTCTCGAAGATCCCACGCTGCGCGAAAAAGAAAAGCTTCATCATCAGGAGAAACTGCGCATCGCGGAGAGCGCCGTCGCGAAAGTAAAGGAAGGCCAGGTGGTGATTCTCGACTCCGGCACCACGACCACCGCCATCGCCCGCGCCTTGCGCAACTTCCAGAACCTCACCATCATTACCAACGCCGTGAACATCGCCGCCGAACTGGCCGGCACCGCGGTGGAAGTGATCCTCACGGGCGGCACCCTGCGCAAGAATTCTTTTTCGCTGGTCGGCCCCATCGCCGAGGAAACGCTGCGCCGGCTCAGCGCCGATCTATTGTTTCTCGGAGTCGATGGCTTCGACGTTCATTTCGGATTGAGCACTCCCAATTTGCTCGAAGCGAAAGTCAATCGCGTGATGGTCGAGGTCGCGAAGAAAACCGTCGCCGTCTGCGACTCCAGTAAATTCGGCCGCCGCAGCCTCTCGCTGATTGCCCCGCCGTCAGCTCTCCACGAAGTCATCACCGATCGCGGTGCCCCCAAATCCGACATTCGCGCGTTGAAGCAATCGGGCATCGAAATCACATTGGTGTGAAATCATGAACATCGCGCCGTACAAACCTGCCATACCCAGCGAACTTCTAAGGACTGTCATCCTGAGCGAAGTGATTGCTTCGCGAAGCGGAGCAATCACGCCGTCGAAGGACCCCTGCGCTTCCGCCTTCTCCTCGGATGCCGACAGGCGTTCTCACCGTGCAGATTGGGCAACGAAAGCAACGACTCGCGAGTCGCTCTAGAACCCATGCCACGCTTCGACGTCACTATCGCCGGCGAACTCAACCTCGACCTCATCCTCTACGGTCTCCCGGAGCAACTTCCGCCGGAGCGCGAGCTGCTCGCTGATCGGATGATGCTCACCCTCGGCTCCTCCTCGGCGATTGTGGCTCACAACCTGGCCGCACTCGGCAGCCGCGTCGGATTTCAATCCCGTATCGGCGACGATGCCCTCGGTCAGATCGCACTCGATCGCCTGCAGGAAAGCGGCGTCGATATTTCACTCGTTCGCCGCGTCCCCGGCCCGACCACGACGGGCCTCACTGTGATCCTGCACCACCAAGCGTGGCGAAATATTCTCACCTATTCAGGAACGATCGCGGAAACCTGCTGGCAGGATCTCGACCTCGACTACCTGGCCGACTCGCGGCATTTTCACTTTTCTTCTTACTACCTGCAGCGAGGCCTGCGCCCGCGAGTCGCTGAACTATTTCAGCTTCTCAAATCGAAGGGCCTCACCATTTCTCTCGATACCAACGATGATCCCGACGACCGCTGGGAAGGTAATTTGCATGAAGTCCTCCGCCACGTTGATGTTTTTCTCCCCAACGAGCGCGAGGCATGCAAAGCAGCAGGCACCGAAGACCTGGAAGCCGCGATTCGCAAGCTTTCTGATCTCGTGCCGCTGGTCGTCGTAAAACTCGGCCCCAAAGGCGCCCTGGCCCAACGCGGCGCCGAGCGATTCGCAAGCCCCCCGCAGGAGGTCGTGACCGTGGACACAGTTGGCGCCGGCGACAGCTTCGACGCCGGCTTCCTGCATGAATACGTTCGAGGATCGGATCTGCCGGCATGCCTCGCCAGTGCCAATCTGGCGGGCGCGTTGTCAACCACGTGCCCCGGCGGTACGGAAGCATTTCGCGACGAGGCGTATCGAACGAAATTTTTCCGCAAACACATCGCCTCGCGCGCATAGAAAAACGCGCGCCACCGTTGCGGCGACGCGCGTCGATTTTCCCGCCACCCAACGTCAGTTATCCACTCCGGTCCCGGTCAGGGCCAGAGTCGCCGGGTTGCCTCCACTATTCGCGACCGACACAGTGGCGTTGTAGGTAAACACATCTGGCGGTGTGAATACGATCGTGATGGTGCAGGTCTGCTGCACGCCGAGCGTCGAGGGGCAGTTGTTAGTCTGGGTATACGTGCTGTTCGAGGGCGAGATCAGAATCCCGCTGATGTTCACTGAAGACACGCTGTCATTCGTCAACGTTGCGCTCATCGTACTGCTCGAGCCAACGAGCACGCTGCCGGAGTTAAGCGACGCAGGGTTGAATCCCAAAGCGAGAGTTTCTCCGGTTCCGGTCAGAGCGATAGTCTGGGATGCGCTGCCCGGGCAGTTGTCTTTGAGGGTCACGGCTCCGGTTCGCGTTCCCTGCGCCGTCGGCGTGAACGTGATCGTGATGGTGCAGCTGGTCCCGACGGTCAGCGACGTACCGCATGTGTTGCTCTGCGTATAGTTGCCGCTGCCTGCAATCGAAGTGAAGCTCACGACATGACTGCCGACATTCGTAACCGTTACGCTCTGCGGAGCGCTGCTGCTTCCGATCTGAATCAAGCCAAAATTCAAACTCGAAGCAGAGAATGTCAAAGTCAGCGGCGTGTAATACGAGGCCGTGTTCGTCACCACACAACAGGTCGCGGTAGTCGCGATGCCGCCGTTTTCCATGGCGCGTCCGTTCGACAGCAGAGTCATGGAGTGATACGCGAGGGCGTGGCTCAGGCCTGACGCAGCGGTGAACGTGCCGGTCGTCTCGTTGAAAATATCCACCTTATTGGTTGGAACGTAGCCGGTGCAGGCTTTTCCGCAGCTGATGGATTGGCCAAATCCCGCCGCTACAACCACGGTTCCGTCGCCCAGCAACGCAGCCGTGTGGCCGTAGCGGCCAATCGTCATGCTGCCGGTCGACGTCCACGTATTGGCCGTCGGGTCGTATATTTCAGCGGAATGCAGCGGAAACCTGCCACTGGCGCCGCCAGTGACCAACACCTTGCCGTCGGACAGAAGAGTGATTGTGTTCTCGTAGCGGGCCGCAATGTTACTCGCGGCGTTGCTCCATGTGCCCGTGGACGGACTGTAGAGTTCACACGACGTGGTAGTCCCGTACGCTCCTCCAACCACGAGGACCTTGCCGGTTTTCAGCAAAACTGCGGTGTGCAGAAAGCGCGCGGTGTTGAGACTGCCGGTAGTTGACCACGTGTTCAACGTGGGATCGTAAAGCTCGCTGACTCCGGTATAAGTGCCGCAAGGGTTCGACGTGCAACCGCCCGTCACCAGCACCTTGCCATTCGAGAGCAACGTCGCCGTATGGGCCGCGCGCGCAACCGAGAGCGAACCCGCCGAACTCCAGGTCCCCGAGGTCGGGTCATATAACTCCGCGCTACTGAGCACCACGCTGCCCGTCCCAAATCCACCGGCCACCAGCACCTTGCCAGTCGTCAGAGTGACTGCGGTGAAATATTCGCGGGGGTTTGCCATGCTTCCCGTCAGCGTCCACTTCCCCGAGCTGGCGCTGTAGATTTCCGCCGAGGACAGAATGTTGTTGCTATTGTCAACTCCTCCCGTCGAAAGCACTTTGCCCCCGGCGATCTTCACCTGAGCGTTGAATTCGCGGCCGGTTTGCATCGTTCCGGTCGTCGTCCACAGACCTTGCGTTTGAGCAAAGAGTATCTGAGAAGTTGCAAGCACGAGCGTGAGCAGGGGACACGCGATTTTTTTCACGGCGAATCCTTTCCTATATCTACTTTATGTTTTCTCTGGTATCGGCGACGAGCAGCGCTTGCAGAAGCATCAAAAGTGCGTATAAGTGTAGTCGGGGAGACCAACTGGCGCAACGGAAATCAGGGCACTCTTCCGCCCAGAAGGGCAGCCACCGCAATAAAGATGCACCTTTGAGTGACTATTGTTAACGGTTTATGACAACCGAGATTAACAACACACTTTTTACTCCAACTTTTCTTCTACGGACCGACTTCCAACAGCAGGTGCTCCATGAATTCCGTTTTCAGCTTTGGAGACGCGCCATCGGCCGCCTGCACCATCCCCATATCTTTCCCGTCCACATAATCCACGACGTGATAATTGCCACGCTTTAGCCCGCGCAGCTCGACCTCACCCTTGAATGAGCCGTTTTTGGGCGCGAAAAACGCGTAGTACATCTTTCCGTCTTTCTGAATCGCATATGCCTCGGGCACGTCGTAGCCGTATACATACAGATCGCGGAATTCCCCCTTCGACAGCATCTTCTCGTTGTACAACCCAATCCACTTCTTCCAGTGGTCTTCCTTCTGGCTGGTCAAATTCACCGGCTTGAACTTCGGCCCCGGATCGGGCCAAACAAATTTCGTTCCCGGCACGCCTCCGACTCCGAGTGTTGAAGCGAAATCGTCTCCATGCTCGCTCCAGTTGCCGCCGCCAGTCGGCGTCATCGCCGACAGTTCGACGTGATCCCCATAAACCGCAGCTTCTGGTCCCAGCAACGCTTTGTACATCTTGATCCGCCGTCGCACCTGCACCGCGCCCACCGGATCCGCCGTGACGGCCTGATCGATGAACGGCAGCCAGGCCAGCGATGGCGGCGTTCCGCACGGACACGCCTGGGTCACGCTCTCCGGCTTGATCGCCCGCGTCGTCTGAAAAATTGTTTTGTACACTTCGCCCATCGCCTGGACCGATTCCTGCGGCGACTTGTGGTGATGCGCTGGGTTGTAGCACGCCGGCACGCTGTAAATGTTGTCGAGCTTCGACCCGTCGAATCCCCAGTCGCGAATAAATTTCTCCGTGAGCTGTTTGTAGAACGCCTGCACTTCGGGCAGCGCCGGATCGAGCACCGCCAGATCGCGCGTCATGCGCGCATGTTTTCCATCCTTATCGAGGATGAGCCAATCCGGATGTTCCTTCACAACTTTCGACATCGCATACTTGTGTGACTCGTACTTTCCCTGCCCGTCTTCGACGCCCAGCGGCAACCACCACAGCTGCGCCAGGATCCCTTGCTTATGGAATTCATCCACCATCTGCTTGATGGAATCGCCGGGAAATGTATCCGCCCGCGGATTCCAGTCGCCGTAAGTATCGAACCAGCGATCATCGAGCGTCGCCCACTTGATGCCCAGCTCTTTCAGTTTCGGCACAGTCCCCAGCATCTGCGCCGGCGTCACATTGAACTCGTAGCCCCACCCGCACCAACTCACGTTGTAGGCCTCGTTCGACGGCTTCGGAATTTCCCATCCTTCTTTCTGCAGCACGCTCGACCACATGCGCAGCGGCTCATAAAAATCTCCGCTATACACCGCCACAAAGCTGCGCGGAGAAGCATAACTCTCGCCTGGCTTCAGCCCCGTATTCACTGGAATCGCAACGCTCGCCGTGACCCGCCCGTCCGACTCCACCTTCACCGGCATCGACAGCGTCCAGGGCAGGGTCTCGACGTGACCTATCGCTTCTCCGACTGACGCAGTCCAGAACGCAACCACCGGGATCCCGCCCCCGTAGCCGCCTTTCACCGCTTCGCCCATTACGTTCGCTTGCGCGGAAACTCGCGTCAGCTTCTGCACATCATCCTTGCCCCAGTCGTAACTCGAACCCTGAAACGACCACATATCGTAGGGCTGCGCTTTCGCGTCCGTCTGCTTCGCATTGAACCGGTGGTGCTGCATCCATACCTGATCGACCTGAAAATCTGTGGTTCCGACATTTTTGTAAGTCGAGCTGACCAGGGCGATGTTGGGAAAATCATCATAGGTCTCCACCACCAGCATGCGCTCTATGTCCATGCCCGCGGGCGCCAGCGGACGCGCCGAAATCTCCACCCGCTTCCCGCGGCCCAGTTTGCCCGCACTTTCCAGAACTTTGGCCTGCGCGAAATCAGGAATAAAATCCAATTCCTTTCCCTCGTGGACAATCGAGTCGCTGCCCCCAGTCGACCCCACCTCTGGCTCGTCGAGTGTCAACCGCTTGCCGTCCTTCAACAGAGTCGCTTGCAGAAATCCGGAAGGAAGAATCTGAAACTCCGCCGTGCTGGTCGTGATCAAGAGGGGCCCTCCGTCGCGCACTTCCACTTTGATCTCCGACGGACGCGACGGCGGCGCCTTCGGCGGGGCCGCGGGCTTGGCGCAACTGAGCGTCAACCCGGCAAATCCGGCGAAAATAATCCAACCAATCAAAGAAAAATACTGAGAGCGCCCGCCCCGATTGCTACGCGTCATGATTCCCTCTCTCCAACCCGAATCGCATAACGAAAGGAAACACAATCTTTCGTAAGTCCCTCGCAACTATACAACAGCCTACGAGTTTCTGCGCTTTCTTGTCACCGAATCTCAGCGAGAGAACTCTCCAACGCCCCGCCCTTCGGTGCTGGCATCGCCCCCACTTCACTCGCTACCCAGGCTCCCACCCGATTCGCCGTCTGATTCATTGCATCGAGAGACGCCCCTCGGAGATACTCGTGCACCAGGCCCGCCGTAAACGCGTCTCCCGCTCCCACCGTATCGGCCACGCGCACGCGAAATCCGGGATGCTCACTTGCATCCCCGCCTCCTGCCGGCACCAGCAGACTTCCCCGGCTGCCGCGCGTGATGCAGACCAGTTTCAAATCGTAGGTATCGATTAGCCGCCGCGCCGATGCCAACTCATCGCCCGGCGGAAAACCGCCCAGGCTCATGATCTTCGGCAATTCTTCATCATTCAGCTTCACGATGTCCGCCAGCTTCATCGACTCCGCCAGAACTTCCCGCGAATAATAAGTCTGCCGCAGGTTGACGTCAAAAATCTTCAGCGCACCCGGCGATGCTGCCCGCAGGAACTTGCGAACCGTCGTGCGGCTTCCCTCCGACCGCTGCGCCAGCGATCCAAAACAAATCGCATCCGCTTCCTCAGCGAGACGCTGCCACGCCGGCGTCCACTGCAGAAAATCCCACGCGACCGGATCAGCGATCTCGTACCGCGCCTGGCCCCGGTCATCGACCTCAACTTTCACCGTGCCCGTCGGATGCTGCCGGTCACTCTGCATGTGATCGACGTCGAGTCCCAACTCCTTCAATTGCCGCAGCGCTTCCAACCCCCGCGAATCGTCACCCACGCGGCTGGCCACAATCCCCTGATCGCCCAGCAGGCTCGTGATGTAGGCGAAATTCGCAGGCGCTCCTCCCAGACAAGTCCGCTCCGGCAGCAGATCCCACAACACTTCGCCCAACCCCACGACCTTTTTCTTCGCCCACCGCAAATACGTTTTGATCACGCTGAGAATATACAGCAACCCCAAGTGTCCAAAACGCGTTAGGACAGTCCTTCCCCTGAATCGGTTTGACCCACCGTATCCAACGTGTTATAAGTGTCCGTTTTGCGCTGGTGTGCCGGGACGCGCATCTTATTTCATGCGGTCAATTTTAGCGGCATGGATTTCGATAGCGTTCGGCGCAAAATCCGACGCGGCCAAGCTCCAACACTCCTTTCAGTTTTGCGGTGGAAGCGTGTTCGGAATTCCGGAAACAGAGATCTCAGGCTCGATGGAGGTTGCTCGCCGTTGTATGCAAGCAGCGATCCTGGATGCTCGTTCCGGAAGGCGGTGCCTAAACACGTTTGGAATTCCTTAAAACCGGTGTCTGTTATCTTTCGGAGGACTCATGATGCGAACCTGGCTCGCCACTGCTGCGTTGAATCTGCGCGGCATGGCCACAAAACTCTCCGCTGTTGCTGCGCTGCTGACCGTCGGCGCTGCCACCGCTTTGGCTCAACCCGCTGGTGAAGCCGGCGGCGGCGAAGCGGCGTTGAAATTGCCCGACCTTTCACAGGTCAGTTTTTTCAATGCAGCCATCAACGGCCATAATCTGCTGCTGATCGGGATCGTATTCTGCCTTTTCGGCCTGGCCTTCGGCATGACGATCTATCTGCGCTTGAAGAATCTGCCAGTGCATCGCTCCATGCGCGAGATCTCCGAACTGATCTACGAAACCTGCAAAACCTACCTGGTCACGCAGGGCAAGTTCATTCTGTTTCTGTGGGCTTTCATCGCGGTGATTATTGCCGCGTACTTCGGCTGGCTGTCGCCGGTTCCTGGAAAGTCTGTTGCGCTGACTCTGCCGATTATTTTGGGTTTCAGCTTGGTCGGCATCGCAGGGAGTTACGGCGTGGCCTGGTTCGGCATTCGCGTAAACACCTTCGCCAACTCGCGGACTGCGTTCGCTTCCCTGCCCGGCAAGCCATATCCGGTCTACCAGATTCCGCTTGAGGCTGGAATGAGCATTGGCATGATGCTGATCAGCGTGGAACTGCTGATCATGTTAATCATCCTGCTGTTCGTCCCCGGTGATTATGCCGGACCCTGCTTCATCGGATTCGCCATTGGCGAGTCGCTGGGCGCGGCCGCGCTGCGCATCGCCGGCGGCATCTTCACCAAGATCGCCGACATCGGTTCCGACCTGATGAAGATCGTGTTCAAGATCAAGGAAGATGATGCGCGCAATCCCGGCGTCATCGCCGATTGCACCGGCGACAATGCCGGCGATTCGGTGGGGCCCTCAGCGGATGGCTTCGAAACTTACGGCGTGACCGGCGTCGCGCTGATCACTTTCATCCTGCTCGGCGTGAAGGATCCCAGCGTGCAAGTGCAGTTGCTGGTTTGGATTTTCGTCATGCGCGTCATGATGCTGGTATCGAGCGCGCTGTCGTATTTCCTCAATGGAGCATTCGCCAAAGCGAAGTACGGATCGGCGAACGAGATGAACTTCGAAGCGCCCCTGACCTCGCTGGTGTGGCTGACTTCGATTATCTCCATCGGCATCACCTACCTGATTTCTTATTTCGTCATTCCCTTGCTCGGCAGCGATAGCACGCAGTGGTGGAAGCTGGCGACGATTATCTCCTGCGGCACGCTGGCCGGTGCGGTAATTCCGGAACTGGTGAAAGTAT
>Ga0210395_10001699_pt1 | contig 17034 bp, 18 predicted proteins | sample IncBWH4OmetaG_FD_150861 | JGI IMG/M metagenome (GOLD analysis project Ga0210395, IMG submission 150861) | Forest soil microbial communities from Barre Woods Harvard Forest LTER site, Petersham, Massachusetts, United States - Inc-BW-H-4-O ...
CTTCGACATCCTCGAGCGCATGCGGGATGTCCCGGAGATCAGTGACCTGCCGGTAGTGGTTTTTACTGGAAAGGAATTATCTCCCGAGGAAGACGCCCGCCTGCACACGCTGGCTCGAAGCGTGGTAGTCAAGGGGGTGGAATCTCCGGAACGATTGCTCGACGAGACCGCACTCTTCCTGCACCGTGTGGTCGCGAACCTTCCAGCAGAAAAGCAAAGAATGCTGGATCGGCTGCACCGCTCCGATGAGGCTCTGGTCGGAAAGAAAGTGCTGGTGGTTGACGACGACATGCGCAACATTTTCGCGCTCAGCAGTGTGCTGGAACGCCGTGGCATGGAAGTCTTGACTGCCGGAACAGGCCGGGAAGCGATCTCAACGATCGAATCAACGCCGGATGTTGCGATTGTTCTGATGGACATCATGATGCCCGAGATGGACGGATATGCCACCATGCAGGTCATCCGGCAGAACCCGACGTTCCGCCGGCTACCCATCATTGCGCTGACTGCAAAAGCCATGAAAGGCGATCGCGAAAAGTGTCTGGAGGCGGGGGCTTCAGAGTACTTGGCAAAACCTGTTAATACGGAGCAACTACTCTCGGCGCTGCGCATGTGGCTGCACCGGTGAGTACTGGTTTTAAGGAAATCACGTCCTTCGCAGTGTAGCTGACGCTGCCCCGCAGGATTGAGAGCACCATGACCGTACACGAAAAAATGAACATCCTCATGGTCGACGACCAGCCGGGCAAACTGCTCAGCTATGAAGCCGTATTGGCCGATCTGGGAGAGAACCTGATCAAGGCAACCTCTGCCAAGGATGCTCTGGAGAAGCTGCTCAAAACCGACGTCGCCGTCGTATTGATGGATGTGAGCATGCCGGAGATCGACGGCTTCGAATTGGCCGAGATCGTCCGCCAGCACCCGCGCTTCCAGAAAACCGCGATCATCTTCGTTTCCGCCGTGCATTTGACTGACCTCGATCGGCTCAAGGGATACCAGCACGGGGCCGTGGACTATCTTTCCGTCCCGATCGTTCCCGAAGTCTTACGAGCGAAAGTAAGAGTATTCGCCGAACTGCACCGAAAGAAGCTGCAACTTGAACGGCTGAACAATGAACTCGAACAGCGCGTCAAAGATCGCACTCTGGAGCTGGAACAAAAAGCGCTGGTCCTTCAACAACTCAACAGCGACTTTGCGCAGAAGAACCAGGAATTGGATGCGATTGTGCAGACCGCCCCCGATATCATCTTCAGCCGACAGGCAGATGGCGCGAGAGACTACATCAGCAGCCGGTTCTATGAATACACGGGCGCGGCGCCAGGTTCTGCCGTTGGATTTGGCTGGATGGAATATTTGCATCCGGACGACAAAGAGCGGAGCCTGGCTGAGTGGATGGAATGCGTGCGCTCCGGTGAAGCGTATGAGTCGGAATACCGTATGCGCGACTACCAGGGACAATACCGTTGGTTCCGGGCTCGAGCTGTACCGCTTCGCGATCCGAACGGGAGCATCGTCAAGTGGTATGGGACCTGCTCCGACATCCATGACAGCAAGGTGCTCGAACAATCGATTCGCGACAGTGCCGTCGAATTGGAAAGAATGGTGGACGTCCGGACTGCCGAACTCCGGCGCCTCTCCAGCCGCCTGATGACCTTGCAGGACGAAGAGCGCCGCCGCATCGCTCGCGAAATTCACGATGGGTTGGGACAAGAACTTGCGGCGGCCAAGATGATCATGGACGGAATTCTTTCCAAAGAATCCTCTCCCTCGGGGCAGCAGGCGGCCGCCGACGCGAGCGAACTGGTGGATCGCGCCATCCGGCAGGTCCGCACCATCTCCCATCTTCTGCATCCTCCTCTCCTCGACGAGGTCGGTCTAGTCTCGGCGCTTCGCTGGTACCTGGAGGGCCTTTCAGAGCGCAGCGGAATTGAAATTCACCTCGAGATCGAGCCACCGGATCTTCGGCGGCTCAGGTCGGAGGTGGAGACTGCTGTTTTTCGCATCATCCAGGAGGCCCTGACCAATATGTTCCGGCATTCCGGAGCGCGGAATGGTCGAGTCAGTGTCACCGAGCGTGAGGGCGACATCGTGGTCAGAGTGCGCGACGATGGCAAGGGAATTGAAGAGCAGGTGATTCAATTGAGGCCGGAAAGCGTTGGAGTCGGCATCGGCGGGATGAGACAGCGCGTCAGTGAACTCGGCGGAAGTTTGCGATTGGCAAACGCCAACCCCGGTACCATCGTTGAAGTTGTCATTCCCTCCCGGCAGCATCAACCGACGCGAGTGCCCGTTACGGCCTGATTGAGGCGCACCCAAGCGCTCAGGCAGCTTTTGGTCGCTGCACGTCGGCCCTGATTCCAAGCCTTTAGGCGTGTGAACTATGGAAGGAGCGGGCACCAGTCCGTCCCAGTGGACCGGCACCCGCTTTGGGGGCGTTGTGTCGAGTAGAGATTGCAGGCTAGTTCGCCGCACCCAAACTCACAATACTGTGAACCCTGTATGACCAGTGCGGAAAATGCCTCAATGTGCGGCCCGCGAGGGAAAGCCCACCGTCCCCGACGAGTGCGGCCCTCAGGGAACTCCTCAGGCTGTTTTACTGGCTCCGCTGGATAGAAGCAACGCCCCCCCCGCGACTAGCTTTGATGTCGCAAGGAACTAAATAGCAGTTGCTCGCGTGGAGCACAGAAGGAGGACGAGACGATATGAGCCGAATTTCTATGGTGCCTAAATGTCTCCTGATGCTGAGCATTTGTTCAATCTTTGTCGGCATGGGTTGGTCTGCCGATAAGGATTCCGACATTGCTAAAAGGATCGATGCTTCCGCCACGGTCTTGAATGAGGTCATGGCGACCCCGGACAAGGCCATTCCTGACAAGGTTATGCGCGATGCGAAGTGCATCGCCGTGATCCCTTCCATGGTGAAGGTCGCCGTTATTGTCGGCGGAAATCACGGCAAGGGTATTGCCTCTTGTCGAACTGGGTCAGGCTGGAGCGCTCCTGCTCCCATCACCATCACCGGGGGAAGCTGGGGTTTGCAACTCGGTGGACAAGCCGTCGACTTGGTCTTGATCGTGACCAACGATCAGGGTATGCAGCACTTGCTTTCCAGCAAATTCAAGCTCGGGGCTGACGCCTCCGCTGCTGCTGGCCCGGTCGGCCGTGACGCCGCTGCAGACACAGACGTCAAGATGAGAGCGGAAGTGCTGACGTATTCCCGTGCCCGCGGTCTTTTTGCCGGAATCGATCTGACCGGCTCGGCGGTCACTCAGGACAAGGACGAGACCCGGTTGCTCTACGGCAGCTTCGTGCCGTTCCCCGACATTCTCAGCGGGAGGGTGCAGGCAACGGCGGCCAGCGAGCCGTTCCTGGCCGCGGTCCGCAGATATTCCATTCAGAGTAAGGAATCCAGCAGAAAGAACGATGCGCGCGCATCAGTTCGGGCGTCCAGGTGAAAGTTGGGACGATCGCCGGCCCCGGTTTAACCGGGCCGGCGAAGTCACCAACGTTCGAGCGGCGGGCCGGATGTCAATCCCAAACACGGAACTTTTAGGTTTACGAAATCAACGCCGGCCTTACAGCGTCTCCTGCAACGGTTTACAGATGTGACCTGATACAAGGTTTGCCGTCTTTTTTCTACGCTGTCATTCGTGCTCGCGAAAACTTATCGCGGGCGACTTGTCCGGCATTTGAAAGGAGATCAAACGTGGCGACTTGTGCGATTTCTGCAGCCGAAGCGAACGTCATCCGAGCGACCAGAGTGAACGGTCGCGACGACTCCCAGATCAACCTGGTGAAGCGCGCGCAATCAGGCGACGAGCACGCCTTTGCGACGCTGTTTCAGCAGCACAAGAGCCGCGTTTATTCTGTCTGCCTCCTCATGACGAAAGATGTCGCGGAAGCCGAGGATCTTACTCAGGAAGCCTTCCTGCAGGTGTTCCGCACGGTCAGTTCGTTTCGCGGAGATGCGGCCTTTTCCACCTGGCTCTATCGGGTCGCAGTGAACACGGTTCTGATGAAGCTTCGCCGGCGCAAATCTCCGCCCACCGTTTCGCTCGACGAGCCGGTCAATCCTGATTCTCCTTCGCTGCATCGCGACTACGGCAAGAACGATCCCGATCTCACCGGTGTCGTCGATCGCATTGCTCTGCGTCGCGCGTTGCTGGAGCTGCCAGAAGGCTGCCGGACGATTTTTGCTCTGCATGAAGTTGAGGGCTACCAGCACCACGAGATTGCACACTTGCTCGACTGCTCCATCGGAAACTCCAAGTCGCAACTGCACAAGGCGAAGTTGAAAATGCGCGCACTTCTGTTCCCTAAGACAAAAATACGCCGTCGTCAGCTGAAGAATCAGTCCGCCAATCAGGCAAGCGGAATGCTGAGCCTCGCCAATGTACTCGGCAAATAGAACATTACGCAGAGAAGAAAATGTCCGGCAGGGAACCCTGCTCACATTCTGCAGATCCATGTTGTTAAGTCAGTAAACCTACAGGCTTCACCGGATGGTAACCGCCCTTCGCCTCGCCTAGTGTTTCTGAGGGTAGAACTTGGAGAGGGCTGTCATGCCCGGAAAGAAACATTTGCGCGGCGTTGGCGAAAAGGAACAACGCGAATACGAGCACATTAAAGAGAGCGCTCAGCGCTCAGGCCGCTATGGTAGCAGAGCAAAAGAGGTGGCTGCTCGCACCGTGATGAAGCAGCACAAAGCCAAGGGGCATCGCGCGGGGCAGTGAGCCCAGCAGCACATTTGTTTTTGTCCGGTGTTCGGGAGGGGACCACGTGGTTCGTATTCTGATTGTTGACGACAACCCCTCGGTCCGCCATTACTTGAGAGCGATACTTGAGCAGCAGACTTCATGGCGCGTTTGCGGCGAAGCGCGAACCGGAGCGGAGGCGCTGCACATGGTCCTGGAGGATCCTCCTGACCTGATTTTGCTGGACTATCAGATGCCAGATCTCAACGGCGTTGATGTAGCGCGGCAGATCTGCGAACTCCTGCCCGGGGTTCCGATCCTGATGGTAACCCTTCATCTTTCAAACGAGTTGGCCGATGCCGCACGTCTGGCAGGCGTCCGCGGGGCGTGCGCAAAACAAGACATCGGCTCGGTGGTCCAGGCAGTCGAAATGTTACTGCGCGACCAGACCTATTTTCCGACCATCACTACCAGTTCCGTCTAATACCCTCCTTGCCGGACCGGAGGGCGAAGAAGGTTTCGGCGACCCACGAAATACAGGGTTCCCTGTATTGGTCCCATCCCCTTTGAACTGTAATCTCAGCGGAGTTCCTAAGGTCGCTACATCGCTGGACGAATGGTGCCCCGGTGAGCTATCGGTCGGCGTATCACAGGGCCTGAGGTAGAAAGTCTGAGATAGAATGTGGCGAATCGTCTAGTCGGTGGCCCCCATAAGGAACGGAACTGCATGGCAATTCGCATATTGCTGGTCGATGACCATCCGGTTGTGAGGCAGGGGCTGAAGACTCTCCTGGAAGGCCGAGATGGCTGGGAGGTCATTGGCGAAGCGGCGGACGGAGCTGAGGCAGTTGAAAAAGCCAGGGACCTGAATCCCGACGTCATGGTTCTGGACGTGACTATGCCGAGAATGAATGGCTTGGAGGCTTGCCGCCTTCTGCGAACCCAGGCGCCGCAGCTCGAGATCCTGTTCGTGACACAACACGACTCTCCACAAATGATGCGCGAAGCCCTGGACGCCGGGGCCAGAGGGTACGTTGTGAAGTCCAATGCCGCACGCGATCTATTAGCGGCGGTGGAAGCGGTAAGCCAACATCGAGTGTTCACAGCGCTCAATGGCCGGGATGCCGCGGGAGTGCGCTAGCGGTCTGACATGAGTTTGAAACACGGTTTTATCTGTGGGGGTGAATCATGAAGCTGAGAATCCTGTTAGCTGATGACCACGAGATTGTGCGGCGCGGATTGCGTTCGCTTCTGGAAAAGCATGAGGGCTGGGAAGTTTGTGGTGAGGCTAGCGACGGCCGCGATGCCATCGAGAAGGCCCTGCAGTTGAAGCCCGACGTCGTCATCGTGGACATTGGAATGCCCAATTTGAATGGCCTCGATACGACCCGGCAACTGCTGCAGCACGACCCTCAGTTCAAGGTCATCGTCCTCACCATCACCGACTCGGATCAGGTCATTCGGGAGGCTCTGGATGCCGGAGCTCGCGGGTTCGTCTTGAAATCCGATGCGGCCCGCGACCTCGTGACTGCGGTCGAGGCACTTCAGAACAAGCGCATGTTCTTCACTCCGCGTGTCAACGACCTGGTGCTGGCAGGCTTTCTGGAAAAGGGACACTCTGTTACCCGCAACGAGCCTCCCAAGCTGCCGACGTTAACGGCTCGAGAACGAGAGATCACGCAGTTGCTGGCGGAGGGCAACAGCTCGAAGGAAGTCGCATGCCTTCTGAACCTGAGCACCAAGACTGTCGAGACGCATCGCAGCAATATCATGCGGAAGCTGAGCTTTCACTCCATCCGCGATCTTGTTGTGTACGCCATCAAGAACAATCTCATCCAGATCGAGATACCGCCGCCACCGCCGAAATCGCCGGCAGGCTCTACGGCAGTTTAGTTTTATCTGCCGCCCGACTGGATCTACGCCGCGTCTCGCCCGAATAGTATCCGCTGCGAGTGCGCACCGTCAGCCGGCTTGAGTCCAGAAGACGCTCGCCCACAAGCGAACAATCATTGTCGGCACGAGAATTTTCAAGACAAATCCTGACCAGGTTCTCCCTCCTCTATAGAGGGGAAACCTTTGTTGACTACGGACTTCACTGGATTCAGCCTTTCACCGATGCTCGATAGACTTTGGCCGGCGACTCGGTTGCCGTCGGAGTCTGCCAGAAAAGAGAAACCCCAATGCTTTGGACCATTGTTGCCCTGCTATTAATTCTTTGGCTGCTCGGAATGGTCAGCTCTTATACCCTGGGCGGATTTATTCACATCCTCCTGGTCATCGCGGTGATCGCGGTCCTCGTGCGCATTATCCAAGGTCGAAACCCGGTGGCGTAACACGCTGCAAGCGGATGCGGATGTCGGCAACGTCGCCGAAGGTAAAAGTGCCATAGACGGTGTAGAACCTTCGGGGGTTGTCCGCCACAGGGGTGAATAAGTAATGCGCTTTCAAGGGATGTGATGGCAGTAAAATTGCGCATAGTATTACCGGTCCGCTTCGTCTTTCGTGAGGTGACTTATGAATCGAACGACGAATTGGTGTGCCGGCATTCTTCTGGCAGCGACGCCCCTCGCGTTTGGGCAAGAACCGCAGTTGACGCCCCAGTTTCCAGAAGATGCGTTGACATCACAACAGCTGATTGTCTGGTCGCGGATGCAGAAGCCGCAACCGGCGCCCCAGCCGCTCCCACCCCCCGACACCCCCATACCGCAACCGGATCCGCACGGCCAGCAAGCAAAACAGCCGTCGAATCCTCAGGCGCCTACGCAGTCATTTACGGGGAAGATCGTGAAAGACGGTGGCAAGTATGTTTTGAAGGTCGCGAGCAACAGCGCCTACCAACTCGAGGGCGACGTTCAGCAGTACGAGAATCAGGACGTGAAAGTTGTGGGGACCCTTGACACTGGCAGCAACACCATTCGCGTTGTCAAGATTGAGCTGATTTCTTGAAATACGTCCGAAGGACAACAGCCGCGCCAGGGGGATAGTGGAAAGCTAAAAAGCCCGCTGTGATTTCACAGCGGGCTTTTTCACTACCTCATCGTCTCATTTGTTTTGGGCCGGAGCGATGTCAACCACGTGGAGTGTGTTTGTACTGGGATCCACCGTCGCCATCACCTTCACGTCTTTGCCCTCGAACTGCTTCGCTTTGTCCTGGTCGTCCAGTTTGTAAGCCGTCTTGGTCGAATTTTCCTGCAGCACGAGCTGGTCGCCCGACTTCGCGATCTTGCCTTCAAAGCTGCGAGCGGACTGTTGCGGGTTGGTCGCATCAGTTTGCTGTTGCTGCGGCATGGAGCCCGCCTGGGTCGGTGTGGATGGCGTCTGCTGCGCCGCAAGATTCATTCCAAGTCCAACCAGACCGAGCATTGCAACGATTGAGAGAAGCCGCTTCATAATTGTCCTACCTCCAAAATGTAAAATTTGTGAGTCGCCAAAAGTGTTTGTGATCTCACATCGTTCTGCGTTGCAAGCAGTTTGCCATTTTGCAAGGATGGCGAAACCTATGAGTTTTCAGCGCTGTGCAGCGTGTTCAGGCAAAAACGACAGTGCAATCGCTCCTCGTAGACCCGAAGTTTTGTCCTAGCGGAACTCCTGTCGAGTCTCTACGTTGAAGCCTTGATGGCGCAATGCCTTTGCGGATGCGAGAGTATTTAGCTGCAGATGTCGCGCAGACATTCTCGTTCCTCCAGTTCGCATTTCTTGTCTGCTCTACAAGATTCACCCTAGTGCCTCTGTCGCAGTATTTCTTTAAGCTGACCCTTACGCCTATCAGTCGTGCGGGCGAAGGATTCTTGTCCTTTCCTTGCTTTTCACGATCCGGCCCGGAGATCACTCCATGAGCACACACGGAACTGCTGCCTACGGAATGTACCCTCGCAGTGTTGCTTTACCTGAGGTCGTCCATGCCTTGAACCGGGCAGGATTTGAAAACGAAGATATCTGCATGGTGCTTTCCCCTGCGCATCCCGCGGCGACAGTGGTGCGCGACGCCAAGATCGTCGACACGGAACGCGAAGAGAGCGCAATCAGTGCGCGCATGATCGGCTGGTTTTCAGAGTTTGGTGCGGTTGTGATTCCCACGGTCGGTTTCTTTATTCGATCGCAGGCTTTTTTTCACTCCCTCGTGATTGAGCAGAATTTCCCCGCACTGTCCCGCGGATCGCGGACTCTGCTGGGACTCGGCTTTTCCGAAGGCGAAGCCAAGCGACTCGACCACCAACTATGCGACGTGGGAGCAATGGTATTCGTGTCTTGCCAGGAAAGCCGCAAGGCAGACAGCGCCCTCGAATTGTTGCGGCGCGCGGGAGCACGAGAAGCGGCAAGTCTGGAACCGGCGAAGATGGCGGCTGCGGTTTAGGCGTTCGTCCCTCCCGAGAACCTCGGGGCTGAAAGCTGCCTTTAGGTCTCGCGGCACAGGGAAATTTATTCTCGGCGGTCCTCGCACCCGGGCGCCGTCATTCGCGAATCACCTTCCCCGAAGCTCTTCTTATCATCAACTTAGATCATAAGTTCTACTCAGCCGCACAATTGGCACGCCAGTTGCATCATCATAGGCAACCAACTGTTTGGGCTAGCGAGGCATCCATTTGCTGCGCACTGGGAGACTGAGCCGCCATGAAGACGAATCGAGTCTGGATCGAGATCGTTCTGCTGGGCACTGCGATTGCATGTGCGCTCGCGCTCTTATTTGCAACCCTAGGCGTTGCTGCCGGTGCCGCCACCGGCGAGGTTGGTGCGCGGCAAGCGAACCCGGCAGAACATACTTATGCAGAACACACTTATGAAGGCATGGTGAGCTGCTCCCGTTGTGGAGCCAAGCATTCGGCCAAACTCGGGCAGGCGGCCACCACTTGTACTCGTACCTGTGTGAACGGCGGCGCGAACTTTGCTTTAGTCGATGCCGATGCAACCTACCTCCTTGATGGCGACGTGAATCTCCTGAAAAAGCTCGCCGGGCAGCGCGCCCGCATCGTCGGTGCACTTCACGGGCAGACGATCACGATCTCATCTGTTGCTGCAGGGAGTTAGCGGCCGCCCGCAAATCAGGTAGTCGAACGGCTTAGATTTTTGCCAGAGGTAGATTTCATGAAGAACTTACTAACACGGATTTTGTTGGCTGTCGCGGTCACGCTTGTAGCCTTTGCGCTGGCTTCGTCCGCGCGAGCGCAACAGGCGGACGAGGATCCCGCTCCCGCGACTCCCCGGCCGCCGCAATCCACGGTTACACCGCAACCTCCTCAGGCGCATGACGTCGCAATACCTTCGCCTGCCGATACCCAAACACAGGAGACTTTGACCTTTACCGGCCGCGTGATCATAGAGCAGGAACAACTCGTCCTGAACGATCCAATCGCGAAAATGCGCTATCAGTTGGAGGCCCAGGCCAAAGCAAAGCCCTTCGTCGGCAAACAGGTGAAGGTCACTGGGAAGCTTGAGATGAGGAGCAAAACGATTCATATCGACAGCATCGAACCGCTGTCGTGATCTTCTGACTTCTGCCTCGCGCGCCTCTTTGTCTGTTTCGATAGCGGAGAACCTGATTTGTGATCTTCCGCTTTCTAGTATCAACCCGAGGAAAGCAAAATCATGCGGGCCTCACTATTATGACTGAAACCAAAAATCGTCCTGCCTATGATTTTCCAACGGCAGTTACTTTTCTATTCGCAGGATTAGGGCTAGGTTGGATACTGGCATTTCTCCTTTCGCCGCTGGCCGGGAACCCCCCTTTGTCCCGCCCGTCGTCGCGATCACGTTCGGTCGCTGAGGAGGTCTTCTCGCGATAGCTCTTCGTCGATCGCACAATCCCCGAATACAGGAAGAATCTCAGCGCCGACGCTACGAACCGGCGCTCATGTCGCTGGAGGTTCCACCTGCTGCCGGAACGTAGCACTTCTGGGTGTAGTCCATCACCATGCGATCGGCATTGAAACGCCAGCCCAGCGTGCGGATCGTCCGCTTCATGCGTTTGATCCAGCCGCGCGGAAGACCGTCGCGATCGCGCTGGTAATAAAGCGGGATGACTTCTTCGCGCAACGTCCGCATCAGGTCTTCCCCATCGCGGGTATCGTGGACGCTCATGTTGGAGTGCGTTCGCCCGGTTCCGATGGCAAATCCGTTCATGCCGTCGTAGGCTTCCGCCCACCATCCATCCAGAACGGAAAGATTCAAGCCGCCGTTCAGCACCACTTTCTGACCGCTGGTGCCAGAGGCTTCCAGCGGACGGCGCGGATTGTTCAGCCAGACATCGACGCCCTGCACAAAATGGCGGCCGACATTGATGTCATAGTCTTCCACAAAGACAAACTTGTCGCGGAACTTCGGATCGCGCATGAGCTCCGCAATCTGCTGCAGCACTTTTTTCCCCGGCTCGTCCAGTGGATGTGCCTTGCCGGCAAACACGAACTGCACCGGGCGGTTCGGGTCGTTGACCATGGAAGCCAGTCGCTCAATATCCGTCAGGATCAGATTGGCCCGCTTGTAGGTGGCGAAGCGGCGGGCAAACCCGATGGTGAGCGCATCCGGGCTGAGCACGCGCTCCAGACGCTGCAGAGTCTCCTGCGACTCTCCGCGGTGCTCGGCTTGCGTCACGGCGCGGCGGCGCACAAACTCGATGAGCTGCGACTTCAGGTTGAGGTGCGTCTCCCACAGCTCACCGTCGTCAACGTTCTCGATGCCCAGCCAGATCTTGGCTTCACTGCTGCGCTGGTGCCAGTCCGTGCCCAGATGGCGATCGTAGAGCCGGAACATCTGCGGCGCCAGCCACGAGGGAACGTGAACGCCATTAGTAATGTGTCCGATCGGAACGTCGTCCTCGAGTTTGTCCTTGAACAACCCGGTCCACATGGCGCGCGATACTTCGGCATGCAGCGCCGAAACCGCATTGGCCCGCCGTGAGAGCCGCAGCGCGACCACGGTCATGCAAAACAGTTCGTCCGAATTGTTGGGATTCTCGCGCCCCAGCCCCAGCAGACTTTCCTTGGAAAGCCCCAGCGCTTCGCGTAACGGTCCAATGTGCTCCTCAATGAGTCCGGCATCGAACCGGTCGTGTCCGGCCGGCACCGGAGTGTGCGTGGTGAACACTACCTCGCGGGAGACTCGTGGAACCGCCACATCAAACGTGATGCCTTCGTCCTCCATCCGCATGCGAACCGCTTCCAGCACAGCAAACGCGCTGTGGCCTTCGTTGAGATGAAGCACACCCGGAGAAATCCCCAGGGCTTTCAGGGCGCGCAGTCCGCCCACGCCCAGCAACAACTCCTGACGAATGCGGATGCGGAGATCACCGCCGTACAGCCGCGAGGTGAGTTCGCGGTCCTCGGGAGCATTCCCTTCCACATCGGAATCGAGCAGCAGCAGATCCCGCCGTCCTACTTCCACGCGCCAGACTTTGGCCCGAATCCGGCCGCTGCGCGTCTCGATTTCCACCACTACCGGACGGCCGTCTTTTCCGATCGCGACCTCCATCGCCATTTGATTGACGTTGGTTTTCAGATATTCTTCGCGCTGCCATCCACCCAGATCGAGCCTCTGGCGAAAATATCCCTGGCCATAGAACAATCCAATGCCCACCAGCGGAATATCCAGGTCCGATGCGCTCTTGATGTGATCTCCCGCCAGCACTCCCAGCCCGCCGGAATAAACCGGCAGCGATTCGTGCAAACCAAACTCCGCCGAGAAATACGCCACCGGATGAGGCCGCAATACGCCAGCGTGCCGAGTACCCCAGGTGCGATCGGCCTCCAGATACTCCAGCATGCGGCGATACGCGTAGTTGACCCGGCTATGCAGCATCAGTTCCGCCGCGCGGGTTTCCAGTTTGGCGAGCGGCATCTCTCCCAGCAGGGCCACGGGATTGTGGTTCAGCTCGTTCCAGCGCGCCGGATCCAGATCGAGGAACAGACTGGAAGAGTTGTGATCCCAGCTCCACCACAAATTACGCGCCAGCGCCCACAACCGTTCCTGCAATGGAGCAATGAATCGATCGAGGGTTCGAGCCTCACTCACCACCGGAGCGACCTGGGTGGCGGCCTCGGTCAGCATCCGGATTTCGTCCTCGTCGAACACCCGCGCTTCTTTAGTCTGAACCACCAGAACACCCTGCAGAACTCCGCGATCGATCAGCGGAACTCCCAGGAATGACTGGTAGGCATCCTCGCCAGCGTCGCGAAAATACTTGAACCGAGGATGGGTTTTCACCTGGTCGACGGAAACCGGCCGCACCAGTTCCGCCACCAGTCCAGTCAACCCTTCATGCACCGCCATTCGCAGGCTGCCGATACATTCTTTGCGCAGTCCGACGGTCGCAGCCAACACAAGATTTGCGCGATCCGGCTCCAACAAGTAGGCCGAGCACACGTCCGTCCGAAATCTTTTCGCAATCAGGGCGACCACGTTCATCAGCGTCTCCGCCGGCTGGGCACCCTCGGCCGCGAGGTTCGCAATCTCTTCCATGGTCAGAACGTTCCTGACCTCGCCGGTGTGCGCGTCCTGCTTCATGTCTTCTGCCACCTTCTGGTATGCGTCCAATCTGGTTCGCTCGCCTCCGTCGTGTACCGCATCTGCCAAACTTCGGTTCGCCGGACTACTGCGGGATGCGTCGCGACGAAAGATTCTCCTATTGTAAGGGGTGTGAGCAAAATCGTGAGTCAGACTCGGATTTTCAGCGCGGCTTTTCCCGTAAGGACCGCAATATTTCCCGTATCGGATTATGGCGGGATGATCCGGACCTCCGGCCGGATCCCGGCTTTCGATGCGCTCTGCAGCTGCCGTTGCTGCTGGGAAGGCGCCCGGTTTCTGAGAAAATCGCGTTTGCGTTGCGCCTCGAATAAAGAGTAGAATCAGCGCCAATCCAGCCTCCCAATGGAAGGCACGCGTCCACTTTTCATTGGAGTTTCGAGCCTGCGAATTTTTAGGAAGACGAAGATTTTGAGGTCGGTCTTCCCGATTGCGGCTTGATTAAACTTAGGGACGACTTTAATGACGGGATATTTTTGCGTACGGCCCGCAAACCTTTTGCTTCTCGCGCGACCCATGGAGTCTGCACAATGAACGGTACTGCGCCAAGATTTCTCCGGTTGGCTGTGGGCTTGTCTGGATTAACCGTATTGGGTTGGGTATTGATCGGCCAGGCAGCGCAACCCGCTCCGGAAGGCTTGCCCACCGACTGGACGCACCGGCACGTCATCTTTTCCCAGCCCGCAACCTTCGAAAAAGTCAGACAGATCAGCAGTGATCCCCGCTACTGGCAGCAATGGTATCGGCAGAATGTGGCGCGCGTGCTGTCGGACCCGGCCGCCTCGAATGACGCGACCATGAACCTTGGATCTTTGGCCGATAATCATGCCGATAGTCATAAAGTGCACCGTGACTGGTCGGAGGATCTCGGCCCCAGCGCCTTTGTCGGCGCTGGCAACTATCCCGCCAAGTATGCGTTCCAAATCACAAGCGCGAATTGCGCCAGCACGGGAACACCTGATTATGTGGTGTTCAGTACTGGACTGAGCGGTTCGTCGGGCCAAGCCAGCGTCGTTGCCTACGACAATCTCTATTCCGGATGCAGCGGCACCAGTCCCAGTGCCTATTGGGCCTACAACACAGGCGGCCAGATCCTGACTTCTCCGGCGATCTCGGGGGATGGCTCACAGGTGGCGTTCGTCCAGACCAATGCGGGCCTCGAAGGAACCCTGGTACTGCTGAAATGGGCCGCCGCGAGCGGGACTGTATTCTCCCCGGTACATCTAACGGCGGTTGCTAACAGCGCCTATCGTACCTGCGCCGCGCCCTGCATGACGACCATCATTCTGGAGGATAGTCTTCTCACCCCGGCCGATGACCGAACCTCGTCGGTGTTCCCCGATTACACCCACGACATACTTTGGGTAGGCGGAGCTACCGGTTTACTTTACAAGATCACCGGCGCGTTTCGTGGAACCCCCGCCGAAGCCTTCACGGGCGGTTTTCCCGTTCAGGTGAGCACCGGCGCCGCCCTCTCCAGCCCCGTATACGACCAGACGTCGACCAATGTCTTTGTCGGCGATTACAGCGGACTCTTCCATCGCGTCAGCGCCACAGGAGTGGTCACCACATCCGGCCAGGTCGATCACGGAACGGGTCTGGTGGCGGGACCCATCGTGGATTCGACGGCTGGAAAGGTGTACGTGTTTTCCTCCAGCGACGGGAGCGCGGCTTGCGCTGGCGCCCCCTGTTCAGCCGTCTACCAGTTTACCGCCGCCTTCGCGGCGAACTCGACTGGAACGAAGAAAACGGTAGGTACCAGTCAAGCCGCTCCTCCCAATCCCAATCCGCTCTATGAAGGCGGCTTCGACAGCACCTATGAAGCTTCCGCCAACGCCACCGGAAACCTCTACGTTTGCGGAAACACTGCCGGCGCTCCAACCCTGTATCAGATTCCGATCGCTGCGGGCGTGATGGGAACGGTGCACACCGGGCCGACTCTGGCCAGCGCCACGACCGGATGCTCTCCAGTCAGCGACATTCCCAATCCAAACGCTACGGGGGGCGCCGCCGAGTGGATCTTCGCCAGCACTCAAGCCAGCGGATCGGGTAATAACTGCTCGGCCGGTGGCTGCATCATGAACTTCAACGTTCAGCCCTGGAAGGCCTCAACCGCCTACACGGTTGGCCAGGCAATCCTCGATGTCAATCTTAATGTTCAAGTGGTGAGAACCGCGGGAACTTCGAAAGCCGGTTTGCACCCCGGCTGGAGCGGCACGATCAATGGCAACACCAACGACAACACGGTCCAGTGGACATGCCAAGGCCCTCATCTGGCTTCCCACCCGGCTTGGCAGCCCACCACCGTATACACCGCCGGTCAGGAGATCATCGACAGTAACGGCAATGTGGAATGGGTGAAAACCGGAGGAACGTCGAAGGCTGGCACCCACCCCGTCTGGAGCCCAGCCATCACCGGGAACACCAACGACGGTACCGTAAAGTGGAAAATGGTCGGGCCAATTGCCACCGCCAGCCAGGCAGCGGCCGGAGGCACGAGCGGCATTATTATGGACAATACGGTCGGGTCGGGCACCTTAGGGGGCGCCTCCCAAGTCTATTATTCGACCCAGGGCACCCAGACTTGTACCACATCCGGCGGATCGGGTGGCTGCGCCGTACAGGCATCGCAATCGGCATTACAATAGAACGAAAGTAAAAAGGCAGGCTTCCTCATCATGGCTATGAACGATACAGCATCTGATAATTCGATCGCGCCGGCTTCCAAGAAGCCCTATGAAAAACCGTCTTTCCGCTATGAGAAGGTATTTGTGACCACCGCGCTCTCCTGCGGAAAGATCGGCGGCACCGGGGGCGGATGCACCGGAAACACCAAGGTGTCATGAACTCCTCTGCACCGTTCGTGGACGACGCGCACGCCCTCAAGTGCGAACTGGCGGGCGAAGTATTGCGCTCGTCCGGCACTCTGCGTTTGCAAGTCACGGGATGGAGCATGTTGCCCACGGTAATGCCGGGAGACACGCTCGTGGTTGAGCGCATATCCATCGGCGCCGCTGCCGAGGGCGATATCGTTCTGTTCGGCCGCGACCGTCGTCTCTTTGTTCATCGCGTGGTAGCCAAGCGCGGGCCCAAAAATGCAGCAATTTTGACGCGCGGGGACGCGATGCCCGCTCCCGACCGGCCCGTACCTGAGAGCGACGTTCTAGGGAGGGTTTCTTTGATCCTGAGGAACGGAGAATACATCAAGCCGAGCCGGGGTCTGCGTTTTTCGCAGCGCGCGGTCGCGGCGGTTCTTAGACGCTCGGACTTCGCCACCCGTGTCGTCGTCGGCGTGCACGGACTCCGCCAGAGTTCGTTTGCCCAAACCTCACAGTTTCAAACGCAGTAAGATTCGAGTCTCGCCTTGCCAGAGCTGACCATCGAAGTCGAACGTCTCAGCCTCATCATTGAAATTGGGGGCATGCCCGTGCGCGTGAATACGACCGATGCTGGCTTCCTTCGCATGCTGCAAGACCGCTACGCCGGATTCGTTGCTTCCCCCGAATACGCCGAGATCGAATTCGATGTCGACCTCAGCCCACCGCGCTTCGCCGATCCGGATGCCGACGTCCGCGTGACCCAGCAGCGCGGCCGCTGGACCTTCGAGCGCGGAGATTTTCGCGCCGAGTGGGAACCTGCGTCGCGCACCGGGTGGATTCGCCAGACCGCCAATCCCTATTCCATTGACGCCGTGCTGCGCATCGTGCACACCCTCGTGCTGGCCCGCCAGGGAGGCTTCCTGCTGCACTCCGCCAGCGCCATCCGGAATGGCAAAGCGTTCCTGTTCGCCGGCGTTTCCGAGGCCGGCAAGACGACGATCTCACGCCTGGCG
>Ga0210395_10001700_pt1 | contig 17027 bp, 14 predicted proteins | sample IncBWH4OmetaG_FD_150861 | JGI IMG/M metagenome (GOLD analysis project Ga0210395, IMG submission 150861) | Forest soil microbial communities from Barre Woods Harvard Forest LTER site, Petersham, Massachusetts, United States - Inc-BW-H-4-O ...
ATGTTGCCGTCCTTGCCGCACAGCCCGACCGCCTTGCCGCCGGCGGCGTTGATGTAGCCGACCATTTGTTTGTTGATCAGGCCGGCCAGCACCATCTCGACGACTTCGAGCGTCTTGTCGTCAGTGATGCGCAGACCCGCCTCGTAGTGCGATTGCACGCCGAGCTTCTTGAGCATCGCCTCGATCTGCGGACCGCCGCCATGCACCACGATCGGATTGATCGCGGTCTGCTCCAACAGCACAATGTCGCGGGCGAATTCGCGCGCCAGATGCTCGGCGCCCATGGCGTGGCCGCCGTATTTGACGACCACGACCTCCTCGTCATAGCGCTGCATGTACGGCAGGGCTTCCGAAAGGATGCGGGCTTGCACCTCGGGGCTTACGCTGTCGCTCTGGCTCATTGCATGCATCTTCCCGATCGCGGCCTGCTCGGCGGCGCGGTCTATGTAGCGGCGCGGCACGGCAACGACAATGAGGCTAGCGGGCGCGTTCGGCCAGGAGGCGCGCGATTGCGGCGCGCAATTGCGGGATGCCGGCCCCGGTCCGGGACGACGTGGCGATAAGCTGAGGGAACGCCGCCGGCCTTTTCCGCAGCGCCGCTTCGGTCGCTTCGACACGACCGGCGAGCTCGGCTTCGCTGACCTGGTCGCATTTCGTCAGCACGATCTGGTGGCTGACCGCGGCCTTGCCGAGCGCATCAAGGATCGCGTCGTCCGCAGTCTTGAGCCCGTGGCGGGCATCGATCAGGACATAGACGCGGCCGAGCGTCGCGCGGCCGCGCAGATAATCGTGGATGAGCCGCGTCCACGCGGTGATCTTGCTCTTGGCGGCGGCGGCATAGCCGTAGCCTGGCAGGTCGACCAGGACGAGCGGCCTTGAGCTGCCGAAAAAGATCAGCTCCTGGGTGCGGCCCGGCGTATTCGACGTCCGCGCCAGCGCTTTGCGGCCGGTCAGCGCATTGATCAGGCTCGATTTGCCGACATTGGAGCGGCCGGCGAATGCGACCTCGAGCCCCCTCGCCGGCGGCAAGGAATCGATCGAGCCCGCCGCCGAAACAAACGCCCATTCGCCGGCAAACAACAGCCGCCCATCCTCAATGTCGGCTACGGACGAATCATTCTGCGCGCTCACGCGGAACCCCGGGCGCTTTCCATCGTTGCTCCATAGCTGCGATCGGTCAGCGGCCAAGCCAAATAGGCGTAATCAAACGGGCGTAATATCGCCAGCCGGGCAGCCAATGTCCCGGCCGCACGGAGGCAGTCATGGACGAGTGGTCGAGCGCCAAGCTCTGCGACGTGGCGAACTTAATGCTCGGCATGGTCTTATTCTTTTCGCCGTGGCTATTCAGCCTTCCGGCCGGTGCGCCCTGCCAGACCGCGTCAATTATCGGGATTTTCATCGCGGTGTCATCGATCGCCGCGCTCGCCGCGTTCGCGATGTGGGAGGAATGGCTCACGCTCGCCGCCGGGCTTGCCTTGATCGTATCGCCCTGGGCCCTTGGTTTCCAGGACAGCGAGGCGATGACCATCGATGCGGTCATCGGCACCTTTGTCGTGCTGTTGGCCGCGGTCGAGGTGTGGTTCACCGCCGAAGCAACGCAACGCATGAAGGCGAGCCACTAGTCGCTCCGACCCTCGCGGCGTCTTGAAACGAAAAAGGGGAACCGACCGGTCCCCTTTGTCACAGGCGGATTTTTCCCACCGCGAACGGGCGTCGATCAGGCTACTGCGGCGCCGCGCTCGTCCAGCTTTATAGTCGCGGGCGCATGGCTCGGATTCTTGGCGCCGCCTTGATAGCGCGCCGCGGCGGCGACAGCCGAGATCCCGATTTGCCGATAACGAAGATGCAGCGCGATTTGCTCGTCGGCAGACTTGCGAGGCATGCGTTGATTGGCGGTCTTTTTCGCGGATTTGACAGTGACGTCTTGCATTCTGGTTCCCCTCGTTCCCTCGTCGTTTAAGCGACGGCGCGGTGCTAGGCTTTGACTGCGGCGGAAATGGGCGACAAATCGTCCGTCCGCATGGCCATTTGCCGCCATCTCTTCGAGTTCACTAGCTGAAGCGAAACTTGGTAAAGCCCGGGTTAACGAGTGCGACATTCTTGCAACACTTCCCGCGAACTTTGCTGTACAGCCCGTTGATCGCTGGAATGGGCAGAATGATTTCGGTAAGAAATCCGGGGCAGATTCACGGCTGGGACGGGCGGAGAGTGGTGGGAGCTCATGGCCATGCGTGCGCTAGCTTTTGTGTTTATTGCCGCTGTCGCGCTGGGCGGTTGCGTCCAGGATATGGCCGACAGCGGGACGTTGGACCTCACCGGTGAGTCGGGCTGGAAACAGCGCGACAAGGATTTGATGTCCAACCTGCCGTACAATCAGTCGGCAGTTTCCGAGACCTATCAGCGCCACACGGTGGACTATCACCGCAAGGAAGCGCCGGGCTCGATCGTCATCGATAGCGACAACAAGTACCTCTACTACGTCCTGGCGAAGGGCAAGGCGATCCGGTACGGCATCGCCGTCGGCGAACAGGCGCAGGCCTGGAGCGGAATCGCCAAAGTCGGCCGCATGGAAGAGTGGCCGGCATGGCACCCGACGCCGAGCGAGCAGCAGCGGCTCGGACCGTTGCCCGAATACGTGACCGGCGGTCCGCACAATCCGATGGGCGCCCGCGGCATGTACCTATTCTCGAGCAACCGGGACACGCTCTATCGCATTCACGGCACCAATCAGCCGGAATATATCGGCAGCGCCGTCTCGTCCGGGTGCATTCGCATGACCAACGAAGACGTCATCGATCTCTACAATCACGTCAAGGTCGGCACGCTGGTGATCGTGCTGGCGCCGCATCAAAACGACGGACCGTTCGGCGCCCGTATGGCCAGCGCCTGGGGGGCGAGCGCGAACTGACCGTTCGTGTCTTGAGGCGTGGGCTGACTTAACAATGGTGCCGAAGCGCTTCGGCACCATTTTTGTTTGTTCGTCGTGGAGCGTTCGTTCGACGTCAAACGCTTCTGCCGCGCCGTTCAGGCGCCGAGCACGACCTGGACGATTTCCGGCGGCACGCCGAGGCGAGCCGGAATAATGCTGGTGCCAAGCCCGCCCGATACGATCAAATGCCGGTCGTTCTCCACCACATGGCCATACGCATAACGAGCGCCGTATTTTGAGGGCACGAAAGCCCGCCAGATAAACGGCACCCGAATTTGCCCGCCATGGGTGTGGCCGGCAAAGGTCAAGGCGACGCGCGGCGGCACGCGCGGAAAAATATCCGGCTCGTGCGCAAGCAGAACGACCGGATCGTCGGTCGTGACTTGCGCCAGCGTGCCGGGCAAGTCGTCGACGCCGCGGAAACGGCCAGGACCGAGACGATGCGCGAGCTGATCGCCGATGCCAGCGAGCCAAAACCGCTCGCCTTCGGCGCCAAGCATCACGGCCTGGTTTTCCAGCACCGGAATACGCACGTCAGCGAGTGCGCGGCGCACGCCGGCAAGGTCGTACCACCAATCGTGGTTGCCGAGGATCGCCCAAACCCCGAGCGGAGCCGTGATGCGCGCCAGTTCTCCCGCCCAGACCGCTTCGGGAATGCGCTCGATCGCGAACCGATAGCGCGCAATGTAGTCACCAAGCAAAACGACAAGATCGGATTTGAGCCCGATGGCGGTATCGACGATGCGCCGGATGTGCGGCAGCTGCATATCCGGGCCGCCGGCATGCAGGTCGGCGATCACCGTGATGGAAAGCCTGCGGCCCGCCGGCCAGTTGCGCGGCGTGGGCGCGTAGCGCGTTACCACCAGGCCCTGCGGCTCGACCGCGGCGGCGTAGGCGCTGGTCGCGGCTGCGCAAACGCCGATCAGCCCGGCGCCGCCGGCGAGCACAGCGCGCCTCGTCAGAACAGCTTTGCCGACCGGCGCCCCGGCCCCGTCCTCCGCATCGTTCGCTGCAATTTCGTTCATGGCGCCGGTCTCGTGTGCGATCATGACATGGACCATTCACCGCGGTGCGCAAGGGCGGGATGGATTAACGGTTAGCGCATTCATCGCATCACGCTTGTGTGAGGCCCTCGCGGGTCACCCAATCGAGCGTCTGGTTGAGCGCGCGGGTCAGCCGATTGAACAGTTCCTCGATTTCCGGCGCTTTGATCACCAAGGGTGGCGACAGCGTCAAAACGTCTCCGATCACTGAGCGCACGATCAAACCTTCCTGTTCGGCGAAACGGACAGCCTGCGCGGCGACGCCGTGCCGGGGATTAAATGCGCGCTTGGTGGCTTTGTCGGCAACGAGCTCGATGCCGCCGATCAGCCCGAGGCCGCGCGCTTCACCGACCAGCGGATGGTCGCCGAGGAGCTTGAGCCGAGCCTGGAATAGCGGCGCGCGCCGGGCCGCCTTGGCGATGATGCAGTCGCGGCCGTAAATCTCGATGGCCTTGACCGCGACCGCCGCCGAAACCGGGTGGCCGCCATAGGTGAAGCCATGGCCGAACGCGCCGAGCTTGTTGCTCTCGGCCAAGAGCGCCTCGTACATCAGTTCCGGAATCATCACCGCGCCGATCGGCAGATACGCCGACGACAGCGCCTTGGCGACGGAGATCGCTTGCGGCTTGAAGCCGAGCTTCTCGCAGCCGAACAGCGTGCCGAGCCGTCCGAACCCGCAAATCACCTCGTCGCTGATCACGAACACGTCGTGCTTGGCGCACACCGCCATGACTTTCTGGAAGTAGGTCTTCGGCGGCACGATGACGCCGCCGGCGCCCATGACCGGCTCGGCAATGAACGCCGCAACCGTTTCCGGGTCTTGCCGCACGATCAGCGCTTCGAGCTCATCGGCGAGCCGCGAGGCGAACTCTTCCTCGGTCTCGCCATCCTTGGCGAAGCGGTAATGGTGTGGGCAACCGGCATGCAGAAAGCCCGGCAAGGGAACGTCGAAATCGCTGTGATTGCCCGGAAGCCCGGTCAGCGAGGCGGCGGCGACGGTGACACCGTGATAGGCCTTCACGCGGCTGATGATCTTCTTTTTGCGCGGTTTGCCGCGGGCATTGTTGAGATACCAGACGAGCTTGACCTGGGTGTCGTTGGCTTCCGATCCGGAAGCGCAGAAGAACACTTTCGAGATGGGTACCGGCGCGATCTCCTTGAGCTTCTCGGCAAGCTCGATCGCCGGATCGTGGCTTCGGCCGGTAAAGAGATGCGCGAACGAAAGCTTGCGCATCTGCGCGGCGGCCGCCTCGACCAATTCCTCGTTGCCGTAACCGAGTGCCGTGCACCACAACCCGGCCATGCCCTCGATATAAGCCTTGCCAGTCGAATCGTAGACATAGACACCGCGGCCGCGCTCGATGACCAGCGGTCCGGTCTCACGCAGGCGCGCCAGGTTGACGTAGGGATGCACCAACGTCTCGACGTCACGGACGGCAAGATTGCTGAGCGCTGGCATGAAAGTCCTTTGGCCGTGACCCCGTTCGGCCGTGTTGGGCGCTGCTTTGGCCGTTATTTGCAGCCCTATTGTGGCCGTGGTGTCCGCGTCCGCCAACCACGGCCGCGCAATTGCGCTTGAACCGGAACATTGCCGCCCGTAATCAACGTGCGGCTATCGCGGCAAGGAGCAGGCTTTGTCGGACATCACCACGCTCGATCATATCGTCGCCAGCAAGGCTGCCAAAGACGGCTTCGTGCGCACCCGCTGGTGGTGGATCCGGCACGCGCCGGTGCTGGTCGACGGGGGGCGCATTTACGGGCAAAGCGACCTGCCATGTGATTGCAGCGATGCGCGTGTCTTTTCCAGTCTCGCGGAATTGTTGCCGCGCAATGCGATTTGGCTCACCAGCCATCTGGCGCGTACGCATCAGACCGCGAACGCGATCGCCGCCGCCGGCGATTTCGCGGCGCCGGAGCTTGTGCAAGACAAGGACCTTGCGGAGCAGCATCTGGGCGACTGGCAAGGTCTCGATCGCCACACCTTCCTGATGAACCGGCGCCAGGAGCCCGACTCGTTCTGGTACGCGACCGCCGAAGAGCGGGCGCCCAACGGGGAAAGCTTTGTCGATCTGATGGAGCGGGTCGGCGCGGCGATTGCGCGCGCAACGCAGCAGCACCAGGGCCGCGACATTGTCGCGGTCGCCCATGGCGGGACTATCCGCGCGGCGATTGCGATTGCGCTCGGCCTGCCACCGCGCGGCGGCTTCGCCTTCATGATCGACAATTGCTCGCTGACCCGCCTCGACCATTATCAAGGTAAAGGGGCCGCCGGCTGGCGGGTCACGATGATCAATCACCGGCCATAATCTGATTCCCTCGCACGGGTACCTGTGTAGAAGCCAACCGCGCCTAGATGCGGTCGCGCGAATGCCTATTGCTTTCAAGGAGCTCCAAATGAAGCTGAGTGCGCGCAATCAACTCAAAGGCAAAATCCTCGACGTCACCAAAGGCGCCACCACGTCGCATGTTCGCGTCGACCTCGGTCACGGCGTCACCGTTACGGCAGCGATCACCAACGAGGCCGTGGCCGATCTGGGACTGAAAAAAGGCGACGATGCCTGGGCCGTGATCAAGGCCTCCGACGTGATGATCGGCAAGTAGTCAAACCGCGACCTTTCCAAACGACCAAAGAAAGCGAACCGGCTGTCGCCGCGCTCACTGCGCGCGCGTCTTGCCGGAGCGGGGCCGTATGTCGGCGGTGGCGTTGGCGGCTACGGGTCGCGGCCGTGGCAGCGGCACCGGGTCGGACAGCGGGGTCACCTTGTCTGCCTGCGGCTCGGCTTTGAGGGCCTGCACGACCGGCTCGCGCACGTCCCACTCGCACATTTTGTAGCCGCCATGCCGTTCGGCGAGATCGACGTGGATGTGCTCCTCGTGATGGCCGTCGGAACCCGGACCTAGCACTGTGGAAAAGCGGTCGCAGGCGCTGGCGCGGATGCCGTCACGCCAGTCCTTGGCGATATTCACATCGGTCAGTCCGATCGCTTTGCCGTTGGCGAGCTTGAATGCACGCACGTCGATGGCGTTGGCGCGGCCGTGCTCGCTGAGCGTGGCGCCGGGCACCCGATTGCGGGTGCGGCATTCGTAAGAATCAAAATTGTCGAGGCCGCGGAGCGGCGCTCCAAGCTTTAGCGCGGCGGGGGCCACATCCTCGCGCAGCCACACGGCGACCGCCTCGGCCATCGAGCAGCGCAGCGTCGCCGGCGGCGATACCGCGACCTTGGTCTTGTCCGCCAGGGTGATGCTGTCCAGGACGACCGCGTCGACGGCGCCGCATTCGCCGGCCCCGACCAGCATTGGGAGCGCCTTGAAGACCGCCAGTTTCGCCAGCCGTATCTGGCAGGCCGACGGCGTTGCCGGGCCGCTGGCCATCGTGGCGCCAGCCCGGTCGGGGAAAGAAGCGTACGCTTCCTGCGAAGGCGAAAACTGTTCCGGGACCGCGGTCGGCGCCGCAGCCCGCGGCGGCGTTCGCGGTGGATGCGGCGGAACGAGCTGGAGCGGTACGGCGCGCCGGGCTTTGGCCGGTTTTGGCAGCGGCGAGGTTGCGTCTTGCGCAACCGCGAACTGCATACCGCAGAGCAACATGGCGACGAGGACGAGAGCCTTCACGCAATAGACTCCCGACGCAACGCGCAACGGCAATCCTCCCCGCCAGCAGTTGAAGCGTCAAACAGTAGAAGAATGCGTTTGTAAGCGCCCCGCACGCTTGCGCACAAGAGCGTCGGCTAGGTTTCCAACCGTTGCCCAAATTGAAGCATTTTCATCGGAACGTCATCCGGCTACATTGAGCACTTGCCTGCAGCCATTGGTTGCGGGACAAAGAGGTCAAGAACAAGAACCAGGATTACTTCAGGAGGAACCCCATGCTTGGGCTTATGCAGGACTGGCCGCTCCTGTGCCACCGCATCATCGACCATGCCGCCACCAATCATGGCGGCCGCGCCGTGATTACCCGTTCGATCGAAGGGCCCATCCATCAAACCAACTACGCCGAAATCCGCGCTCGCGCTATGCGTGTGGCGCAGCGACTTGACCGTGACGGCATCAAGCTCGGCGATCGGGTGGCGACGCTGGCCTGGAACACGTGGCGGCATCTGGAGAGCTGGTACGGCATCCTCGGCATCGGCGCGATCTATCACACCATCAATCCGCGGCTGTTCCCCGAGCAGATCGCCTGGATCATCAATCACGCGGAGGATCGCGTGATGATGACCGATCTCACCTTTTTGCCGCTCCTCGAGAAGATCGCCGACAAGCTGCCGACCATCGAGCGCTACATCGTATTCACCGATGCCGCGCACATGCCGGCGACGCCGCTGCGCAACGCCATCCCCTATGAAGAATGGCTGGCCGAAGCCGATGGCGATTTCGCCTGGAAGGACTTCGACGAAAATACCGCCGCCGGCATGTGTTACACCTCCGGCACGACCGGCAATCCCAAGGGCGTGGTCTATTCGCACCGCTCCAACGTGCTGCATACGATGCTCTCGTTGCAGCCCGACGCGTTCGGCCTGTCCTCGCGCGATACCGTGATGCCGATCGTGCCGATGTTCCACGCCAACAGCTGGGGGCTCGCCTTCTCCTCGCCGATGACCGGTGCGGCTTTGGTCTTGCCCGGCGCGAAGCTCGACGGCACCTCGGTCTATGAGCTGCTCAATGAGTACAAGGTCACCTGCACCGGCGCCGTGCCGACAGTGTGGCTGCTACTGCTGCAACACCTGGAAAAGACCGGCGGCACGCTGCCTTATCTCGAACGTGTAGTGATCGGCGGCTCGGCCTGCCCGCGCGCCATGATCAAGACCTTCGAGGAGGATTACGGCGTTCAGGTCTTCCACGCCTGGGGCATGACCGAGATGAGCCCGCTCGGCACCGTCGGTTCGATCAAGCCGCAACTGGCGGACCTCAAAGGCGACGCGCTGTTGGACATCAAACAGAAGCAGGGCTACACGCCTTTCGGCGTCGAGATGAAAATCACCGACGATGCCGACAAGCCAGTGCCCTGGGACGGCAAGACCTTCGGGCGGATCAAGGTGCGCGGCTTTGCCGTCGCCCGCGCCTATTACAAGGAAGACCACGAGGTCATCGACGACAATGGTTTCTTCGACACCGGCGACGTCGGCACCCTCGACCGTTACGGCTATATGCAGATCACCGACCGATCCAAGGACGTGATCAAGTCCGGCGGCGAGTGGATTTCCTCGATCGACCTGGAAAATCTCGCGGTCGGGTACCCCAAAGTGGCGGAAGCGGCGGTGATCGGTGTGCACCATCCCAAATGGGATGAGCGGCCGCTCCTGGTCATCGTGCTCAAGGAGGGGCAATCGGCGACCAAGGAGGAAATCCTTGGCTATCTGGAGGGCAAGATCGCCAAATGGTGGATGCCGGACGATGTCGTATTCGTCAGTACCATACCGCACACGGCGACCGGCAAGATCCAGAAGACCGTGCTGCGCGACCAATTCAGGAATCACGTGTTGCCGACCGCGATCGCCGCCGAATAGGCGGCTCATGATTCGCTGAAACGGACACCGGAACCTAGCTTGCGGCAGGGCTCGGGTTAACCTTTCGGCAAGAAATCAGACTCGTCGACGCGGGCGGGGATGGGAGTTCGATGGCCGGGCAAACGCCCGGCCATCGTGTTTTGGCGCAGCATTCGCCTGTAATTCCAGGCAAAAACGCGCGTTTCGTTAGTCATCACCAAGTATTTCCCAGAAAAGTTCCCGATAGTCGACTCGTGATGGAACAATTCGCGAGCGGTGCGCCGCACAATTTCCACAATATCTGGGCACCAGACCATTCGGTTCAAATTTGACTGAACCGATTCACCATCCCCTACAACAACTGAAAAGGAAGATCATGGCTTCAAATAGCCTGACGAAGCTTGCGCTTGCTTATACTATACTAGCATCGACTGCCGTTTTACCGATGACTGCATCGGCCCAAGAAGGAATTGCTTCAGTTTATTCTGGGGAACGCACTGCCAACGGCGAATATGCGAGCGCCTCGGGTTTCACGGCCGCGCATCGTACTCTGCCGTTCGGGACCCGCGTGCGGGTCACCGACCATCAAACCGGCCGCTCGGTCGTGGTGCGCATCAATGATCGCGGGCCGTTTGTCCCCGGGCGCATCATCGATCTGACGCCGGCGGGCGCACGTGCACTTGGCATGGACGGCCTCGCCCATGTCTCGGTCGAAGTTGTCGGCGGCAAGAGCTGAACGCCGCACAGAACGACCAACGCACTGCAAACAGCGGGAGGCCTTCGGCCTCCCGTTTTTTTACTTTTGCCACTTGCCTAATGGGTTCACACTCAAGCAACCATTGTCGGCCAACATGCCGGTTGCACCGGGATTTCGTCAGCAGCCGATGGCGACAACCGACTCTGTTCCGGACTTCGAAACCCGACGTTCGTTCTACCAGATCGACGACCGGGTTCGGTCCGTACTTGCCGCGACGTGGCCGATCATTGCGCCCACGATCGCGCGGGCGATCGACGAGGTCGTCGACGGCATCATCCGTCACACGTCGGTCGGACCGACTGTCGCGCGCCACCGCGAGTCCGTTGTCAGTCTCGAGGCGGCTCACTTCAAAGCGTTGCTGGGCGGCAACCTCGATCACAGCTACGCCGAATCGTGCCGGCATACCGTAGAGCGCGAAGCCGCGATTGGGCTCGACGCGCGCATCCGCAGTTCGTCCGGCAATTTCGTCCAGCGGGCGGCGCTCGATGCGCTGGCGCGCAAGCACCGTTTTTCGCCAACCAAGCTTGCCGAGCGCAGCAAGGTGGTTTCGCAAGTCATCAGCTTTGACGTCGCCAACGCCATGACGCTGCACCGGCAGGCGGCGGAAAAGGCGGCGCACGCGCGGCGCGGCGAGATCGACGCGGCGATCGGCGATTTCGACGGCGCCATCGGCGAAATCATCGAGGCGATCAAGGAAGCGTCGGCCTCGCTGGCCAAGACCGGGTCGACGCTGCGCGAGGTCGCCGAAGACACGTTGAGCCGCATGGCCTCGGCCTCATCAGCGTCGACCGAAACCGCCCGACGGATGGACGCCACAGTCACGGCGACCGAGGAACTGTCCGGTTCGATTCAGGAGATCGGCCAGCAGGCGACCAACGGCCTCGGCATGGCGCAATCAGCGGTCGCCGACACCGAGCGAACCCAAAGCGTCATCGGCTCGCTCAACGACGCCGCCGAGCGCATCGGTTCCGTGGTTGGCACCATTTCCGCGATCGCCGCGCAGACCAATCTGTTGGCGCTCAACGCCACGATCGAGGCGGCGCGGGCCGGCGAAGCCGGCAAGGGCTTTGCCGTGGTCGCCGCCGAGGTCAAGACGCTCGCCAATCAAACCTCGCGCGCCACCGGCGACATCTCGCAGCAGGTGGCCGCCATCCAGGAAGCGACCAAGCGCTCGGTCGAAGAGATCTCGGCGATTGCGCGCACCATCGGCAAACTGACCACGGTGTCCACCAGCATCGCGTCCGCGGTGCAGCAGCAGAGCATGACGACCCGCGGCATCGCCGAGAGCATTCACAATGCCGCCGGGCATACCGCGCGCGCGTCCGTCGAGATCAATTCGGTCGACGAGGCCGTTACCCGCGGCGTAACTGCGGTCGGCGATATCACCAGCTGGACCGACCGCCTGTCGGCGCGCGCCAACGACCTGGAAACCAAGGTCGCGACCTTCTTCAGCCGCGTCCGCGCGGCGTAGTTCCCCTCCGTGCTTCATGTCAACCGCCGCTCGCTGCGGTAAGATGACCTGTCGTACCTGCAAGAGAGGGAACCATGAGCGAACCGGCGGTGAGGCAGATTGTTTTGGCGTCCCGGCCCAACGGGCCGCCGACGGCCGAGAACTTTCGTCTGGAGGAGGTGCCGATGCCGTCGCTGCCGCCTGGCGGCCTGCTGCTGCGCGTGCTCTATCTGTCGCTCGACCCCTACATGCGCGGCCGCATGGACGATCGGAAATCCTATGCGCGCTCGGTCGGCATCGGCGAGGTGATGACCGGCGAAAGCGTGTGCGAGGTGGTGGCGTCCGACCGCCAAGGCTACGCCCCCGGCGACATTGTGCTCGCCCATGCCGGCTGGCGCACGCATGCCGCCTGGGAGGGACCGCCACCCCGCAAGCTCGATCCGAAGCTCGCGCCGATCACCACCGGCCTGGGCGTGCTCGGCATGCCGGGATTCACGGCCTATTCAGGCCTCTACGTCCTCGGCAAACCCAAGGCTGGCGAGACGGTCGTCGTTTCGGCGGCGAGTGGACCGGTCGGCTCGCTGGTCGGGCAACTCGCCAAAGCCGTCGGCGCGCGCGCCGTCGGTATTGCCGGCGGCGCCGACAAATGCCGTCACGTGGTCGACGAATTGCGGTTCGATGCCTGCCTCGATCATCGCGCGCCGGATCTTCCGGCGAAGCTTGCGGCGGAATGCCCAAAAGGCATCGACGTCTATTTTGAGAATGTCGGCGGCGCGGTGTGGCAGGCGGTGTTGCCGCTGCTCAATACCTACGCGCGCGTGCCGGTCTGCGGGCTGATCTCACAATATAGCGCCGCAGGTCAGGCCTCGGGACCAAATCTGCTGCCAGCGACCATGCGCGAGATACTGACCAGGAGCCTCACGCTACGCGGCTTCATCAACACCGAATTTGTCGCCGAGCATTATGCGGATTTTCTGAAAACCGTCTCCGCCGGGATCGCCGATGGCCGCATCCGTTATCGCGAGGATATAACCGACGGCTTCGAGAATGCGCCGGCCGCCTTCATGGGCCTGCTGCAGGGAAAGAATTTCGGCAAGGCGCTGGTGCGGGTCGCGCGCTGAGCCGCGGCTCGCGCAAGGCGTCGTTCACTCCGCTGGCTGGTTCGGCTTCGGCTTGACGAAGGTGCGCTTGAGGTTGCCAAACAGCTCGATCTTGGCGCCGTTCCTGTGCATGATCACGCTCTGCTGCAGCACCGAGAGCGTGTTGTTCCAGGCCCAATAGATCACCAGCCCGGCCGGAAAACTTCCCAGCATGAAGGTGAAGATCAGCGGCATCCAGTTGAAGATCATCTGCTGCGTCGGATCCGGCGGCGGCGGATTGAGCTTCATCTGCACCCACATGGTGACGCCCATGATCAGCGGCCAAATGCCGAGATGCATGTAGCTGCCGACCAGCGGCAGCACCGTCGGATCGAACGGGATCAGGCCGAACAGGGTGAAGATGTTGGTTGGGTCTTGCGCCGACAGGTCCTGAATCCAGCCATAGAACGGCGCATGGCGCATCTCGAGCGTGATGAACAGCACCTTGTAGAGCGAGAAGAACACCGGGATCTGGATCGCGATCGGCAGGCAGCCGGCGATCGGATTGATCTTCTCCTTCTTGTAGAGCTCCATCATCGCCTGCTGCTGCTTCATCTTGTCGTCGGCGTAGCGCTCGCGGATCATGGTCATTTCCGGCTGCACCGCCTTCATCTTCGCCATCGAAGCGTAGGACTTGTTGGCGAGCGGGAAGAACAGGAGCTTGACCAGCACTGTGACGATCAAAATGGCGATGCCGAAATTGCCGACCAGATGAAAGAAGAAGTCGAGCGCCAGGAACATCGGCTTGGTGAGGAAATAGAACCAGCCCCAATCGATCAGCAGATCGAATTTGTTGAGATGGAGCGCCTGATTGTAGCCGCCTTCGGCGGCGAACGGGAAATTGATGCCGACCACCGACACTTCCTTGGCGCCGGCGAACAAGCGCGCGTTAACGGAAGTGGTGGCGCCCGGCGCGACGGTCTGCGGATCGAGCAGGTAGTCGGTCTGATAGGTCTTCTGGCCGTTTGCCTCGCCGGACGAGAACCGCGCATGCACCTTGGCGTCGATATCCGGCAATAGCGCCGCCGCCCAGTATTTGTCGGTGATGCCGAGCCAGGCGTTGGTGACATCCCAATGGATTTCTTTTTTCTCGGCGATCGATTTGTAGGTCTCGGTTTGCTCGCCTTGATCGCCCATCACACCGATCAGGCCTTCGTGGAGGATGTAGTAGCCCTGCGTCTTCGGTGTGCCGTGACGTGAGATCAGCGCGTAGGGGAACAGCGCGACCGGGGCGCTACCCTTGTTCTGCACTTCGTCCTTGAGGGTGAACAGGTAATAGTCGTCGACCGCGATGGTGCGGCGGAAGATCAGCCCGCCGCCGTTGTCGTAAGTCAGCGTCACCGGACGGCCGACGCTCAGCGCGCCGGCGCCCTCCTGCGTCCATACCGTATCCGGCCCGGGCATCTTCTCGGTCGTGCCAGCCCCCGCCACGAAGCCGAACTCGGCGTAGTAAGCGTCCGGCGCTCCGGAGGGCGAGAGCAGCACGATCGGAGGCGAATTGGGATCGACCGTCTCGCGATATTGCTCGAGCGTGAGATTGTCGATACGCGCGCCTTTCAGATCAATGCTGCCTTTGAGCCGCGGCGTGTCGATGGCGACATGCGGCGCCGCCGCGATCACCGCGTCACGGGTATTCGCCGCCGGCTGGGCCGAGGCCGCCGGACCACCCGGCACTGAAGGAGCGCCGGCTTGCGGCGTCGGCGTTGCCGGCGTCGCTCCCGGTTGCCCGGTACCCGTCTGGGCCTGCGTTTGCTGCTGCTTGAGCTCGGCCTCGTGCTTCTGCTTTTCCATCTGCGGATAGCCGACCAGGAATTGCCAGCCGACCACGACGATGAGCGACAGCACGATGGCGAGGATGGTGTTCTTGTGCTCGATCATTCAGCGCTCTTGCGGCCGGGGTGCGGACGAGGTTGACGGCTCTCTGCGGTTACGGCGCGGTTGCTGCGGGCCCGACGGCGAACCCGCCTCATGTAGGGGGTCGCGGTGCGCGCTACCAGTTCCCTTCCCGTTTCCCTTGCCGCCGCGGCCATCAAGCCGGCTGAGCGCCGCATCGAGTTCCTGCATCATGTCGCCGAACGGGGCGGCGAGCGCCGCCCGCCGGCCGATCAGCACGTAGTCGTGGCCGGGACGCAATCGGCTGGTCCCAGTGGCCGTAGACAGCCTCACGATCTCCCGCAAGCGCCGCCGCACGCGGTTGCGCTCCACCGAATCGCCCACTTGCCGCGACACCGTGAAGCCGACGCGGATCGCCCCATCCTCGGCGCGCCGGCGCGCCTGCAGCACGAACCAGCGACCGGCAGCGCGAGTGCCGTCGGCCGCCGCTCGAAAATCGCTGCGGCGTCTGAGCCGCTCGACGACGACAGGCAGGCTTTCCCGCTCACGCACTGAGACGCTTGCGCCCGCGCGTGCGCCGCGCTGCGACCACCTTGCGGCCGCCTGTGGTCGCCATGCGCGCGCGGAAACCGTGCCGGCGCTTGCGCACCAATTTGCTCGGCTGGTAGGTTCGTTTCACGGGATTTCTCCGCTGCACGCAAGACCCGCATGCGTTTGCAGCTTCTCGGTCAAACACAAATTTCAGCGCGGGCGGGCGATTTGGCGCGGCTTATACGGGACCCCTCCCGGCTCGTCAATGCGACGTTGCCGGACCTTGCGGGCTCACTTCCACCACGCCGCGATATGGAAAATGTATGACAAGACCACGACTCCCGTGCCGGGTTTCCGCGGCAGGCGCGCCAGCGTGATTGTGCTCCGGCACTTGGGTTAAGCCGGCGGCGGCCTCTCGCGCACTGCCTGTAACCGAAATCAAGTGGGAAAAGTGCCGCAATTTCCGATCTTTCCGAAGGTTTGACGGAACCGAAGGCGCGTCGCATCATAGGGATGCTGCGTCGTTTTTAGGCGGCGAGATTTTGCCAATGAGCGATGAATTAGCTGCGCAGCCGAAACCGGCTCGCGCACCGCGGCTTGGGCTTTCTGGGAAGCTCCTCGTCTTCACGATCCTGTTCGTGATGATCGCGGAAGTGCTGATCTATGTGCCGTCGATCGCGCTCTACCGCTTGATGTGGCTCAATGACCGGCTGACCAGCGCCTACACCGCCGCGCTGGTGCTCGACGCGTCGCCGAACGGCATGGTGCCTGAAAGCCTGGCCAAGCAAATTCTCGACAGCGTCGGCGCCCGCGCGGTCGCCATGAAGCGCGGCACGCAGCGGCGTCTGCTCGCGATTGGCGACGCGCCGCCGCCGATCGCCGACGACTTCGACATGCGCAATGTCTACGCCTTCGATGCCATCGTCGACGCTTTCAAGGCGATGCTGACCCACAAGAAGGACGTCATGCGCGTCGTCGGCCCGGCGCCGATGGGCGGCGATTATATCGAGATCATCCTGGATGAGCCGCCGCTGCGCCGAGCGATGCTGCGTTATTCGGTGGATCTGCTGCTGATCTCGTTGCTCATCTCCGGCATCACCGGGGTTCTGGTCTATCTGACCTTGAACTACCTGTTCGTGCGGCCGATGCGGCGGGTCACCGCCAATATGATGGCGTTCCGCGCCAACCCGGAGAATCCCGACAGCATCATCGTGCCGTCCGGCCGGGCCGATGAGATCGGCGTCGCCGAGCGTGAGCTGGCGACCATGCAGGCCGAACTGGCATCGACCTTGCAGCAAAAGAACCGACTGGCGGCGCTCGGCCTCGCCGTCTCCAAGATCAACCACGATCTGCGCAACCTGCTCGGCTCGGCGCAACTATTCTCCGATCGTCTGCTGACGCTGCCCGATCCGAACGTGCAGCGCTTTGCGCCCAAATTGATGCACGCGCTCGAGCGCGCCATCGCCTACTGCCAATCGACATTGTCCTACGGCCGCCTGCAGGAGCCGCCGCCGGAGCGAAAGCCGATCCCGCTCGAGCCGCTGGTCGATGAGGTGCAGGAGACGCTCGGGCTAGGCCCGGAGACGCCGATCCGCTGGATCGGCGCGGTCGAGCGCGGGCTCGTGGTCGAGGCCGACTATGATCAAATGTTCCGCATCCTGCTCAATCTGGCGCGCAACGCCGTGCAGGCTTTGGAAAGCCGCGCCGCGCGCGACCCGGGCCGCGACCAGATCCGCATCACCGGCCGCCGCGAGGGCGCCGTCGTCGTGATCGAAGTGTCCGACACCGGGCCCGGCTTTTCCGACAAAGCGCAGGCGCATCTGTTCGAGGCGTTCCAGGGCTCGACCCGCAGCGGCGGCACCGGC
>Ga0210395_10001701_pt1 | contig 17026 bp, 11 predicted proteins | sample IncBWH4OmetaG_FD_150861 | JGI IMG/M metagenome (GOLD analysis project Ga0210395, IMG submission 150861) | Forest soil microbial communities from Barre Woods Harvard Forest LTER site, Petersham, Massachusetts, United States - Inc-BW-H-4-O ...
AAAAGCCGGACAACTCGCCTGCCGAACCATCAAAACCAGCCACGGAGAAGGACTGAGGCATGCGCCTGCAGCCTTTCCTCCAGCGTCTGCGTACGACCGGTCCGACCGCCGAGCGTTACTGGTTTACCCGGTTCGCGAAGCCCTTGATATTTCTGACCATTGTTCTGGCCTTGGCGGGAATCTATCTCGCTTTTACGATTCCGATCTCGGTGTTTCCCACCACGGACTTCCCACGCGTAGTGATCGGCGTCGACAACGGCGTGATGCCCATCGATCAGATGACGGTGACCATCACACGCCCTATCGAGGAATCGGTGAACAGCGTGCCGGGGCTGATTTCTGTTCGATCAATCACGAGCCGGGGCGCAGCCGAAATCGATCTCTTTTTTAATTGGCACGTGGACATGGTTCTGACCTTGCAGCAGGTAGACGCCGCTTTGGCCCGGGTGCGATCGGAGTTGCCGGCTACGGTCGTCATCAGCACGCATCGGCTGACATTTGCATCCTTTCCGATTATCGGTTACAGCCTAACCTCGGATACCGTGCCGCAAACGCAGCTCTGGGAAACAGCGGTCTACGATCTGAAACCACGCCTCAACCGGTTGAACGGAGTGGCAGCGGTCGTAGTGCAGGGTGGCGAGCAGCCCGAATTTCACATCACACCGAGCCCAGCCAAGCTGCTTGCCAGCAATGTCACGGTGACAGACATACTTGATTCAGTCCGGCGAACCAATCTCATCGATTCTCCTGGGCTATTGGATCAGAACCATCAGGTTTACCTGACACTGGTGAGCGGCCAGGTGACAAGCCCTGAGCAACTGGGGCAAGTCGTCGTAAAGCCGACGCCAGCAGGCATTCCGGTCAAGATCGGCGACGTGGCGCTGGTCGAGCGAAGCGTAAAGCCGCTTCATACCGCGGTCACGGCCAATGGCAAGCCCGCCGTGCTGCTCAACATCACTCGTCAGCCCGACAGCAACACAGTCGACGTGGCCAACTTAGTTCATGATGAAGTCGCCAGTCTCCAGCGCTCGCTGCCGCCGGGGGTTCATCTCCAGCCGTTTTACGATCAGTCGGAAATTGTGACCGAATCAATCAAGAGCGTGCGGGATGCGATCCTTATCGGTCTGGTGCTGGCCTCGCTCATCATGGTGCTATTTCTCCGCGATTGGGGGGCTTCGATCGTTGCCGCTCTCGTGATCCCGGCGACCGTGCTCATCACGTTTATTGTTCTCAAGCTTCTTGGCCAGAGTTTTAATTTGATGACGCTGGGCGGGTTGGCCGCTGCTGTCGGGCTCGTCATCGATGACGCAATCGTTGTGGTCGAAAATGTCGCTCTCCATCGCAACGCAGGTCAAGGCCGGCTGGAAGCAATCCGCAGCGCCTTGTCGGAAATTTCTGTTCCTCTGGTTGGTTCAACTATTACGCCCATTGTGGTCTTTCTTCCGCTCATCGCGATCACCGGCGTGACCGGTATTTTCTTTCGCGCTCTTGCCATCACAGTTTCGGTCTCGTTGCTTACGTCGCTCGTGCTGGCCCTGTCCTGGACCCCAACCTTGAGCCAATATTTCATCGGCCTCAATCAAACCGAGGAACCGTCCAACCATCCAGCAACCAAGGAGCAACTATTTGCCGCGGAAGAAGCCACGGTGACCGGCGTATTCCGCCGCATTGTCGAGTTCTATGAGAAGTGCCTCCGTTTCGCTCTGGAGCGTCCGAAATGGATCGCAATCTTTAGCGTGGTTCTGATCGTGACCTCTATCGTCTGCTACGGCGTCATGGGAAACGATCTTCTGCCGGAAATGGATGAGGGTGGATTCATCCTTGACTATCTAACTCCGGCCGGTACTTCGCTTGCCGAGACTCAACGCGTGGTCGGACACATCGAGAAGATGATTCTTGAAGTGCCGGAGGTTCAGGGGGAATCCCGGCGCACCGGTCTTGAGCTCGGCCTGGCTGCGGTCACCGAAGTGAATCGTGGTGACATTGCGGTAAAACTCAAGAAAGACCGGAGTCGAGGAACAGATGAGGTCATCGCCGAACTCCGAGCCCGCATCGCGAAGGAAGAACCAGGTATCGATGTGGAATTTGTTCAGGTCTTGCAGGACATGATCGGGGATTTGTCGAACGAACCGGAAGACGTTTTCATCAAGCTCTATTCGAGCGATGGCGCGCTCTTGCGCACCTGGGCGCCGCAGATCGCCAACGCGATCAGCAAAATCGATGGAGTCGTCGATCTTCGCAATGGAATCGACAATACAATCAGCGGGCCGGCCACACTCTTTACTGTCGATCCAACCCTTACCGCCAGGGCGGGTTTTACGCCTGAGGAGGTCTCGACCGACGCGCAGGCCCTGCTTGAGGGAATGCCATCCGAGAGTCCGGTGGTTACGAATGATCGGACTTACGTGGTCCGGGTTCGTTTCCCCGACCTGAATCGATCTTCGCTCGACGCCATGAAAAACACGCTTCTGGTCAGCGGAAGCGGCCGCACTGCCACATTGGGTTCCCTCGCCACGGTGACAGAACTTCCCGGCCAGACTGAGGTTCGGCGGGAGAACCTGCAGCGCGTAGTCTCAGTCACGGCCCGTCTCGAGGGACGAGACCTTGGGAGCGCCATGACCGCGGTTCGCAAAGCTGTCTCTGCCTTGAAGATTCCGTCGTCGATCCGTCTACAGTACGGTGGAAAATATGAAGAACAACAGAAAGCATTTCACGACCTGATGCTGGTTTTGGTACTCGCAATCGTGCTTGTATTTATCGTCCTGCTCTTCGAGTTTCGTACAATCGCAGCGCCACTCGCAATCTTGGCGTCGGCGGTGCTCTCCACGTCGGGAGTGTTGCTGGCGTTGCTGGCAACGCGCACCACCTTCAACATCGCGTCCTTCATGGGATTAATCATGGTGATCGGCATCGTGGCCAAGAACGGAATCCTTTTGCTTGATGCCGAACAAAAGTTTCGATCAGACGGCATGTCGCCGCGCGACGCCATGATTCAGGCCGGCCGTCGACGCCTGCGTCCAATTATGATGACAGCCCTTGCCGCTGCTGCCGGCATGTTGCCCCTCGCTCTTGCCATCGGTGCAGGGTCTCAGATGCTTCAGCCTCTTGCCATCGCGGTGATTGGAGGCATCACCATCTCGATTGTGCTGTCGCTCGTTATAACGCCCACGGTTCACTATTACCTCAGCCATGCGGAAGGCCCGGCAGATTCGTAGGACCGTTAAGTTTTATCCGCCCCGTGTAGATTGCCATTCCAACTATTTAGAATTCGTCACTTTTGGGGCTACGGGGAATCAATTCTGGTAAGTTAAGAAAGAAACGCCGCCTGTACGGGCTGTAGAAAGGCCACCTCATGACAGTACTTCTCCTGTGTTTCCTGCTTGGCTGCGTGGCGGGACTACGTTCGCTGACGGCTCCAGCAGTGGTCTGCTGGGCTGCTCATTTTGGCTGGCTTCACCTTGCAGGAAGCAAGTTGGCGTTCATGGGCCATCCGGGGACGCTGGTTTTTTTCACGCTGCTGGCTGTTGTCGAACTGATTGCAGATAAGCTGCCAAAAACTCCGCCGCGAACCGCGCCTCCAGGGCTGATTGCACGCATCGTTTTCGGCGGTCTATGCGGCGTGGCCCTTGCGATTAGCGCCGGCGGGAGCCTGAAAATTGCCGCGATCGTTGGTGTTATCGGCGCCCTCTTCGGGACGTTCGGCGGTTACAACATCCGCCACGCCCTGGTCGTACGCGGGCATTTGCCCGACTTCAGCGTGGCATTGGTTGAAGACGTAATCGCGATCGCGGGCGGCTTTCTGATCGTCTCTCACCTGTGAGGTTTCTCTAGACCTGCGGGATCTACAGTGAGGTAAAGCACATTAAGGAGCGCCATGGCGGAAATCACGCACTACGACGCGATCATTCTTGGCTCGGGACAGGCTGGGAATCCCCTCGCGGTCGCGCTGTCAGCGAAAGGCAAACGCACAGCGATGATCGAGCGAGCGGCAGTAGGTGGGACGTGCGTCAACTATGGCTGCACACCGACCAAGACTATGGTGGCCAGCGCCGAGGTTGCCTACCTGGCTCGCCGCGCATCCGATTATGGCATCACGGTCGGTCAAGTCTCCGTCGATATCCTCGCGGTTCGCGAAAGAAAGCGCGGTATGGTGAAGACCTGGCGTGATGGAAGCGAGAAGCGTCTAAAGCAGGCAAAGCTGGTTGATCTGATTTACGGCGAAGGCTCGTTCGTCGGACCCAAGCAGCTGCGCGTCCGTTTGAATGACGGTGGAGAACTTATGCTGACGGCCCCTATGATCGTCATTGACACCGGACTTAGGGCGAGCGCACCGCCAATCGAGGGACTTGAGAGCGTGTCCTATCTGGACAACATGACCATCATGGAGATCGGCGAACTACCTGAGCATCTGCTGGTGCTCGGAGGCGGCTACGTTGGACTTGAATTTGCGCAAATGTTCCGGCGTTTTGGCAGTAGAGTCACGGTGATCCACCACGGAGAGCAGTTGCTGTCGATGGAGGACCGCGATATCGCAGACGAGATTACCGCCATTCTCAAAGAAGACGGAATCGAGATCCTGCTTGAAGCCAAAACCGAGTCGGCCGCATCCCTTAAGCAAGGCCTACGCCTTGCGGTGAAGGTGAAAGGCGCCAGCAAGAATCTGGAGGGAACGCACTTGCTGGTCGCGACTGGTCGTCGGCCAAATACCGAGAAGCTGAATCTCGAGGCGGGCGGCATTGCCATCGACGATCACGGGTATATTCGAGCGAACGAAAAACTGGAGACGACCACTCCCGGCGTCTATGCAGTGGGAGATGTGAAAGGCGGCCCGGCGTTCACTCACATTTCATACGACGATTATCGCGTCTTGAAAACCAATCTTCTCGAAGGCGGCAATCGCAGCATAGCCGGACGCCCAATTCCTTCCTGCGTGTTTATCGATCCGCAGCTGGGGCGTATTGGCCTCAGTGAAAGAGAAGCAAGAGAGCAGGGGAGAAAAGTACGCGTAGCGAAGCTACCGATGACATCGGTTGCGCGGGCAATGGAGACCGGAAGATCGCGCGGTTTCATGAAAGCGCTAGTCGATCCGCAGACTGATGAGATTCTTGGGGCTGCGGTCCTGGGCGAGGATGGCGGCGAAGTGATGTCGATGATCCAGCTCGCGATGATGGGCAAGCTGAAATACACCGTACTGCACGATGCGATTCTGGCGCACCCAACGCTGGCCGAGTCTTTGAACAACCTGTTCAACAACTTTCAGAACGAATAGTCACGAATGCTTTCCTCGAACCTGATGGCCTGAAAGAACGACCGGAGGTGAAGCTTGTGTCGCTTAACACCGGGCTCAAGCTGGAGAGGACCAGCGCCTGAAACCGTGCCCAAGTCGTTCGCAGTCAAGTCGTGGGCACTCAAACCGGACGTTAAGCTTCCTAGCTTACGCTTCGTGCGCCGCGCGTGAGCCTCTCGATCGCTTCGGCTCGTGGCGCACGCTGCGGCCTTCCACAAGATGAACCAACTCTTCGCCCAGGTTCTTCGTGTGGTCTCCGGCGCGTTCGAAGGCTTGCGCCATCAGCAGCAGATTTGTGCTGTAGTCGCGGGGCCGGTCTTTGCTTTTGCTTTCGAGGTGGCGTTGAAAGACTGCCCGGCAAACTTGGTCAATCTGAGTGTCCGTTTTCAATATCCAATTTGCCGACTCCAGATCGCGGCTTACAAATCCCTTGTGCACGACCTCCAGCATCCTTTCTAGGATGTCGGCCATCGCAATTAAGTCTCTGCGGTCGTCGCGCAGGATTTTGGGAGTCAGGCGTTGCAGGCGTTGGGTCACCGACCAAGTCAGATCTCCGATGCGTTCGAGATCAATGATGAATTTCAGGCAGGCGAGCAGTTCGCGTGCCTCAACTTCGGTGACTTGCGTGATCGCATGGGTAATGCCATCGTCGATCTTGCGTTCGGCGCGATCCAGTTCTTTCTCACAGTCCTGCACGGCGATGAAGGCCATGTTGGACGAATTCTCGAGGAAGTCTCGCAGATTAAACGCCGCATCCTTGGCGACGAGACAGGCCTGCTCCACCAATCCGGTCATTTCCTTGGTGGACTCGAGCTCTTGAACGATTTTTCGTCTCATGGCTGTTTCAGAGATCTATCTTGGGAACGTTAATCATATCTCTGGAATATGAAAGTTGTTCATCTCAGACACATTAAAAGTTCGTGAAAGATCGGCGTAGATTGAGCCCGGTTCCCTACGCCGCATCGCCGGACCGACGAATTCCCTCCTAAGTTGCACCAGCCACGATGCAAGTTGCCGCTTCGGATTCCCTTAGAGACTTATTTCCACTTGCCAACACAACCCCAACTTCGGATAATGAAACCTGGACGTTCCCTATCACCGTGTACCGATATAGTCGAGCAGATCTGCTCCGGATTCTTCGGCTTACGGCGCGTCAGTTGGCAGCTTGGGAAAAAGCCGAACTGGTAGCCGCCGCCGAGAGCTATTCCTTTTTTGACCTCCTGCAAATCAAGAAAATTCGCGACTTGTGCGCTCATAAGGTGCGCCCTGCGGTAATCCGGCGGTCGCTCGATGCCATGCAGAAACAGGCTGCGGGAATGGAGAATCCGTTGGTCGAGGCGAGTGTTTTCAGCGCCGGGCATCGCATTGCTTTCCGCCACCAGGGCAAGTTGGTCGAACCGATCGCCGGCCAGTTCATGTTCGATTTCTCCGCCCGAGACAATGTTGTTACCAGTACCACGACCCCGCTGGTTAAGCCCGGGCCGATTCCCGCTGATGTCCCTGGACTTTTCGCCCAAGGCATTGCCCTCGAAGAAGATCCCAACACCCAGGTTCAGGCAATTGCGGCTTACCAACGAGTGCTTGAACTGGATCCCGAGCACGCGGCCGCGCACATCAACCTGGGCACATTGCACTACAACCGGCAGGATTATACGCTGTCAGAGAAGCATTACCGCGCCGCCATTGAAATTGATCCACGCTATGCCTTGGCTTATTTCGACCTGGGCAATGTATTGGATGAAACCGGTCGCGTCGCCGCGGCCATCCAGGCCTACAACACCGCGCTGCAACTCGCGCCCACTTACGGCGACGCTCATTACAATTTGGCGCTTGCCTATGAGAAGGTCAGGGAACCCCGCAAGGCTTTGAAGCACTGGCGCGCGTATGTGAAGTTGGATACCAGCGGCCCTTGGGCAGTCCACGCCCGGAATCAGATCCAGCGCATTCTTCAGGCCGACGGCCTCAAGTTGGTCTACGGCAGCCAGAGACGCTAATTCTCCCGCCCGATCCCTATATCCCACCTGTAAGTGCTAGAATTTCCAGTTCGCTATCCTGCTTCTGAAGGTGCCTTCATGCCCGATGTTCTGCAACTTCCCTCGCCGACTCCTCTAACCAGCTTCACCGAAGACGAAATTCTTTTCCGCGACAACATCCGCCAGTTTGCCGAAGAAAAAATTCGTCCGCTGGTGAAAGAGATGGACGACAAGGGCGTCTTCGACAAAGAGCTCATTCACCAGTTTTTCCAGCTCGGACTCATGGGAATCGAGGTGCCCGAACAATACGGCGGCGCCGGGGGCAAGTTCTTTGAAGCGATTCTCGCAGTAGAGGAACTTTCCCGCGTCGACGCCTCGGCAGGCGTAATCGTGGACGTCCAAAATACCCTGGTCAACAACGCATTATTGCGCTGGACCACCGAGGACCAGAAGAAGCGTTATCTGCCGCGAATGGTTGCTGATTTGTGTGGCGCGTACGCCTTGAGCGAGGCCGGTTCGGGCTCAGACGCGTTTGCGCTGCAGACTAAAGCGGAGCTTAAGGGAAGCGATTATGTACTCAACGGACGCAAGTTGTGGATAACCAATGGCAAGGAGGCTGGCGTCTTTATTCTGTTTGCCACCGTCGATCCCGCAGCGGGATATAAAGGCATCACTGCTTTCATCATCGAGAAAGAATTTCCCGGATTCACCATCGGCAAGAAAGAAGACAAGCTGGGCATCCGTGCGTCCTCGACTTGCGAGTTGATTCTCGAAGATTGCCGCGTCCCCAAGTCGAACGTCCTCGGCGAAGTCGGCAAGGGATACAAGATCGCCATTGAAACCCTGAACGAAGGCCGCATTGGCATCGGGGCGCAGATGGCTGGCGTGGCTCGCGGCGCCTGGGAATATGCTGCGAAGTACGCGCAAGAACGCAAGCAGTTCGGTAAATCCATCGCCGACTTTCAGGGTATCCAGTTCCAGATCGCGCAAATGGCTACTGAAATCGAAGCCGCCCGGCTTATGGTGTACAACGCCGCCCGCATGAAAGATGCTGGCATTCCCTTCGTCAAAGAAGCCGCCATGACCAAGCTGTTCTGTTCCCAGGTGGCCGAGCGGGTCACGTCGCTCGCCATCGAAATCTACGGCGGCTACGGATTCACCAAAGACTATCCCGTCGAAAAATACTGGCGTGATTCGAAGATCGGCAAAATCTACGAAGGCACGTCGAACATGCAGTTGGCCACTATCGCCAAGCTGGTGATGAGCGGGAAGTAACCCCTCCGCCAGATGTCATCCTGAGGGACTTCAGGTCCCGAAGGATCTCGCGCGCACAAAGAGGAACGACGTACCGCACTCCTACTCGACCGTGATGCTCACCGCCTTCGACGGGATACCATTCGCCACTACCACCAGCGAACTTGCTCCGGTCTCCATCCCCGCAGGCACATCGAAGTTGGTCGAAACCGTGGCCTTGCCGGTCGCGACCCCCATGCTGCTATGGTCGTGTGTCTTGGCGTAAAAGACGTGACCGGTGGATTGATTCGTGATGCGTACCAGGGGATAGTTGGTGGCGGTTCCAAACTCATCTCCGAACGCAGCCGCTTGCGATAACCCGTTGAACTGTTGGCCAGAGATTTTGTAAGTCGAACCGCGCGTGACGGTAGCTGGGAAAGCTGTAATCTTCGGCGCCCACGAGCTTTTATATGTTCCGGTGGAAGTATAGGCCGCGTTGCCGGCGACGAGCACTTCGCCGGTGGGCATCACGATCAAACTGCCGAAACCCACCGTTGTCGGGGTCATCTTCGATCCATCAAATTCATACATCGTCCCCGAATTGCCCAATACCAGTACGCGGCCGTTGGGTAGAAGCGCGGCAAACGAATCGCCAGCCGCATCGCCATTCGGGAAGTCGGGGCCAGCCGTCCATTTGGCTGTTGCCGGGTTATAGATCGCCGTATGCCCAGTGGAGGCGTTCAGGTGCAGGGCTCCAGTGGCAAAAACAGTGCCGTCCGGGCGCAGGATACCCGGTCCCGTTTCCCCCGGAGGACAATATACATGATTGTTTCCATAGTGAAGGCAGCCCTCCTGGGGAGGTCCCTGCAAATTCGCCACGGTGTTGCCAGCGCTTTTCCATGTTTGTGAAGACGGATCGTAGATCTCCGAGTTGGGATTGTTTTTTACGTCATAGGTCAAGATGGTGCCGTCGGGCATGAGAGTCCAGCCCTCCTCGGCATTAAAGTCGCTCTTGCCCGCCGACCCCACGGCCGTCCACTTAAGCGTAGCGGGATCCAATACGGCCATATTCTTATTCGTTTTTCGGCCCAACAAGAACAGCCCATTGGGCAGCACAGCCGACGGCGAATCTCCAATGTCATACCACCCCTTCGGCGGCGCTACCATCGTCCACTTATTCGTCTTGGGATCGTAAATCGCACTCTGATTGGTAAGCGTGAAATCACCGCCGCAGCTGCTGTATTCTCCCCCAACCAATAAAAACCGGCCGTCGGCCAGTACCGCCCCGGAAGTGGCATAGGGATCGTATCCGGAAGGCAGGCTGGCAGCTTGCTTCCACGTCCCTCTGACGTAGCTCCCGGATTTGTCGGGCGTGAGCCGCCACCAATCCGTGCAGCCCTGGCCTTGAACCATCACCGTACCATCGGTCAAAAGATATTCCACGAAGGCTCCGTCGGGTGCTGGGTGAACCAGTTGTGTCAGTTTCTGCGCCAGCGAGACGCCCGAGAGCACAAACAAAAGTGTGATTACTGCGACAGCAAGTTTCTTTGCCAAGATAGGTCCCCTTATTTGAAAGCGACAATGCCGAGTGGTGAAGCGTAGGCCCGCCATGCTAGCACAGTCGCGCCCGCCGCTGGCGAGAAAGTTTGGAGGGTAAAAGGAGAGTGCGGTACTGTGCTGTAATTTTCCGCTATGCCGCAAACTTTTTCACGTGCGGCGCTGGTCGAAGCATCAGATGTGAAGATTTAACCCCGCTCCACCGCTGCCTCAAAGGCGTCCAGCGAGAGTGAGCGCAAAAGGTTACGCCGCATCCCACGCTCGACCTCAGCCAGGCGGTCCGAGGCCAGCGCAATCCAGGCGAAGTCCGCAGCCTCAGCCAAGCTTCTCAACTCTGGTTGAATGTCAGTGTTGCGAATAAGCTCCGGAGTCCCCGAGTTCAGGAAGGTCAAATCCTGCAGCACCGAATAGATTGCCCGCAGCAGCCGTTCCGTTTTATCGCGACCTTCCGCTCCGGCTCGATAGGTTTCCGTAATCTTGAACAGCTCGCTATGATCGCTGGCGCGCAAGGCGGAACTGAGGATCGCAAGCGCATGCGCGCGCGCCGCAGTATAAGCAGCAAGGTCGAAGCTGCGCGCGCGGCCCACAGCCCCTTCTGACAGTCGCGCCAGCAAGCCGCGCTGTTTCGGATTCCAGTCGGGACGGTGCGTTGCCAGATATTCTTCAATCTCGGCAGCGGGTAGCGCACCCAGCGTCACCACCATCGAACGCGATCGGATCGTCGGCAACAACTCGCCCGCATTCTCCGTCAACAGAAAGATAGTGGCGAACTCGGGAGGTTCTTCGAGCACTTTCAGCAAAGAGTTGGCGGCCTCTTTCATGAAAGCCGAGTCAGTAAAAATGTAAACTCGCTCCCTGGCTTCGCCCGGCCGGTAGTAAATAGTTTCAATCACCCGCCGCACCTGATCGACTTTGATCATCATCTGCGGCGGATCAGGCGGAATCACCAGCACATCGGGATGAGTTTGGACGAAAACCCGCGTCTCTTTCTTGTCAGTTTCGCGCAGACCCTCGCGTGCTTCGACCGCCTCAGCAAAGCGAGCCTCAAGATCCTGCGCTTGCGCGATATGGACGCAATTGGAGCACTCACCGCAAAAATCGGGCAGGCCATTCGTGACAGCCGGAGCCAGGCAATTCATGGCTTTGGCAAGCATCAGTGCCAGAGTATATTTGCCGGATCCCGCAGGGCCAGCCAGGATCACAGCTTGCGGAAACCGGTTGCGCGCCAGCATATCGCGCAACTGCCGGACAGCTTCCGAATTGCCGTAGAAGTCGGAAAAACCCATAAAGCCTACTGACCACAGAGCCACAGAGAAAAAACAATCAATCGAGGATACTACGGGCCTCCGCAGAGAGCTTAGGATTTAGGACTGAGTTGTTCGTTTTGACGGGTTCTCTGTGGCTCTGTGGCTCTGTGACTCTGTGGTGACTTCAAGCGATCCTTGCTGGCAACTTCAGCTTTCGCCGCACCACTTCCAGGATTTGTCGATGCGTCTGGGCGGGAGTGCCGCGAGCGTCCACCACGACCACGCGTCGCGGCTCACGCGCTGCGATGGCGAGATATGCACTTCGCACTCGTCCAAAAAACGCACGGCTCTCCTGCTCGAATCGGTTCTCATCACTTTTTCCCCGGCTATTCTTGCCGGCTTGAATCTTGTTGCGTCGCCGGGCGCGATCCACACTCATGGCCACGTCCGAATCCATCAGGATGGTAAGTTCAGGCCACAGACCGCCGCATAAGATGCGATGCAGCGCCAGCACCGGCTCGCTGCCCAGTTTGCGTCCACCCCCTTGATACGCCTCCGTCGAATCGGTAAAGCGATCACAAAGTACGATTTTGCCTTCAGCAAGCGCAGGCTGAATGACTTCCGCGATGTGCTGCGCTCGGGCACCAAACATGAGAGACAACTCAGCCATTGGAGCAAGCGAGAAAGTCTTCGTATCCAGCAAAAGTTGACGAATTTTTTCTCCCGTAGGCGTGCCACCCGGTTCCCGCGTCATCACAACGGACAGGCCCTGCGCGGTCAACACCGCAGCCAATTTGGCCAGCTGAGTACTTTTGCCGCAACCGTCGAGCCCTTCGAAGGTAATGAATCTGCCGCGGTGAGAATGGGATGGCACGCAGAGCATCATAGCAAAGCCATCTCACTCAGCGACTGCTCGTGCAGCCTGATCTCAACAATTAGCGTGGCGCTCCAACGTTCCTCCAGTGACGACCGGAACGAACAGGTGCTGCAGGACTTCAACTACCTGGACGCAGCGAATCCTCTTGCTGGATTGATCCTCGATGCGGAAAATAACCTGTACGGCACAACACTCGATGATTTACTCGGCGGCAAAGGCCACCTTTCTCTCGATGAGGATCTCGTTAAGCTCAGCAAAATGGGGTCAACCAGCGGATTACGCGTACGTAGAATCATCCCTCTATCGTCAGGAAACTCTGATAACGCCAACGCTATCAGCGACTGTGAGCCGCGAAGCCTGCCTTGCCCAAACGCAGGGGCAAAGCGTCCGATCCAGCTAATTATTCCGTAACTGGCGCAAAGTCGCGATTTCACTCATCTGCCTTTCCTGAGGGGATTTGAGTGAAATGGCCCGATTTCGACAACTAATCAGTGTCCTAAGAGCGGGCCGTGCAGGATCACATTGATCAGTGCGCTGCGTCACAGAGTGGCATTCCCATTTTGTGCGAGAGTACTGGCTACCGTCTGTGCCTCCCTCACAGGCGTAGGGATGGCATCGAGAACGGCGGGAGGGTGGCCGTCGTAATCTTCGTCAAGAAAGCTGTTCCTGCAGAAAACCTACCCAAGACAAAACGTTTACCACGCAAGCGACAGTTCGCCAGTATGATGAACCGCCGTTTGGTTCCAGAAAGATGTCTTACCACCGTGCCACTACGATCAAATTCTTTTGAATGGAGTTTAAAAATGCTGAAACCTCGGATCCCAGCCGTTGCTGTGTTTCTCTCTTCTCTCGGGAGACCCTCTTTACGCAAACTCTTTCGCGGTTTAATTATTTCCACTCTCGGGGTTGCATTCGCAACTTCGTCAATGGCAGCGATTGACCAGTCTTTCACCACCTTCGACCCGCCGGGTTCGATCACTACCAACCCCACGAGCATCAACACGGCTGGAGTGGTTACCGGATGGTTCATGGACTCCAGCGGTACCCACGGTTTCCTGTTCGCGAATGGTGCGTTCACCACTTTCGACGTGAAGGGCGCGACCGGTACCGTACCCACGAGCATCAACTCGGCGGGAGCGATCACCGGACGGTACACGGACGCGCAGTCTGTGATTCACGGTTTCGTACGCGCCGCTAAGGGTAAGATCACTACTTTCGACCCGACGCGCTCAGGCGCTACCCTCCCCTTCAGCGTCAATACGGCCGGAGTGATCACAGGATTTTACTTCGATCCGGCCACGGGATATCACGGTTTCGTACGCGCTGCTACGGGTAAGATCACTAAGTTCGACCCGCGCGGCTCGCAAAAGACCACCGCCGTAAGCATCAACGATGCTGGAGCGATTACGGGATTCTATATAGCCCTGAGCGGTAGTACGAGAGGCTTCATGCTCGCGAATGGTGTGTTCACCACTTTCATGGTGAAGGGCTCGACTCTTACCGACCCCTTAAGCATCAACACGGCTGGAGCGATCACTGGTTGGACCCGCGACACGAAGTCTCTAATTCATGGTTTCGTACGCGCTGCTACGGGTACGATCACTAAGTTCGACCCGGCGGGCTCAATTGTTACCACAGCAACGGGCATCAACAAGACCGGAGCGATCACGGGATACTATATAGACGCGAACAGACAAGTTCACGGTTTCTTTCGTAAGGCTGCGGGTGGGATAACGAAGTTCGATTTGCCGGGCGCAACAGCCACCTTCTCCTTGGGCATCAACAACGGTGGAGTGATCACGGGATACTACACCGACACGAGCGGTCAGCACGGTTTTGTGGGGCACCCGTAGCAACAGGGTCGCAATTAACGCTCTGTAGCCCGCTCCTAGTGACAGAACTCTTATAACTCAGCCGGCGGTTTGTCCGTAGGATGAACCGCCGTTTCTGTTCAAAAAGACGTTTTACCGATTTCTCGGAATTGGCCAGTATTCTGCAGGGCTACCAACGAGGTATGGGCAGATCGTCCGACAGGGCAACTGTCCGTTGCCTTATTGATTGGCGTAATATCTCTACTACGCTCAATGACAAGGTTAAGACTGGCCATTGACTGCAAAACCCTGGGTAGTGTCTTAACACTGTGTTAAGACACTACCAAACCCTGCACCGTGGGTGACGACACTCACATTCGACTGTTATAGTCATTGGTTCTTCGGGTGTTTTGTTAACTTTTCCCAAAACTCAAGGAGCTACATGACTTTTCGTCAACTCGGGTTGTGGATGATCGTGGTTTGCGCAGCCGTACTGCCAGTTGGGGCACAAAAAAGCAAAGCAGCACCAAAACCGTCGGCGCCCACGATTACCCTCGCCGTCGATGCCAGCGACGCGCCCCGAAAAATATTTCACGCCCAACTGACCATCCCCGCCGCTCCGGGCACGCTCACGCTCTACTATCCCAAGTGGATTCCCGGCGAGCATGGACCGACCGGACCGATCCAGAACTTGGCCGGGCTGAAGTTCACTGCCAATGGACAAACCTTGAAGTGGCGGCGCGACCTGCTTGACGGATGGACGTTCCACGTCGAAGTCCCGGCGGGAGTTTCCGCGGTGAACGCATCGTTGGACTTTATTTCACCGGCATCCGAAGAGGAGGGTATCTTCACCGCGGGCCAATCTGCGACCGACAAAATGACCGTCTTGAGCTGGAACACGGTGGTGCTGTATCCGGCGGGATGGACTACCGATGATTTGACCTACCAGGCCACCCTGCGTTTGCCTGAGGGGTGGAAGTTTGGCACGCCACTGCCCATAGGTTCACAGTCAGGAGCGGAGATTAAATTCAATCCCTCATCCCTGACCACGCTGGTCGATTCTCCCGTGATCGCTGGACAGTATCTCCGCGTAGTGCCGTTGAGCGAGAATCCGCGTCAGGAGATGGACATTGCCGCCGACAGCGCCGGCGATCTGGCCGCGCCGCAAGACGTGCTCGACCACTACAAAACTCTGACCGACCAAGCCCTCAAACTTTTCGGGGCGCAGCACTTTCGCGATTACCATTTTGTTTACAGCCTGAGTAATCATGTCGCGCACTTCGGTTTGGAGCACCATGAATCAAACGACAGCCGGAGCACCGAGCGTTCTCTGGTCGACGCCGATCCACGGCTTTTGGCTTCGGGACTGCTGTCGCACGAATATGTTCACTCCTGGAACGGAAAGTATCGGCGTCCTGCGGACTTGACCACGCCCGACTACGAAAAACCCATGCAGGACGATCTGCTCTGGGTCTACGAGGGGCTGACCTCGTATCTGGGCGACAACCTGAGTGCTCGCAGCGGCATCCGCACCCCGGATCAGTTTCGCGACAATCTGGCCCTGATGGCCGCTCGGCTGGATCATGTTCCCGGCCGCACCTGGCGCAACCTGCAGGATACGGCGGACGGAGTGCCATCCATGCAGGGTGCCCCACCTCAGTGGGAGTCCTGGCGAAGGACAGTGGATTATTACGACGAAGATGTTCTGAACTGGCTTTGGGTCGATACGATCATCCGTGAGCAGACCCACGGACAGAAGTCGATGGATGATTTCTGCCATCTCTTCCACGGCGGACAGAGCGGACCTCCGGAAGTAAAAACCTACACCTTTGATGATATAGTCGCGACCCTGAATCAGGTGACTCCCTACGATTGGCGGGCGTTCTGGACGGAACGGCTGACCAACCACGGGCCCGGCGCGCCCCTTACGGGAATCGAGCGAAGCGGCTGGAAATTGGTTTACGACGAGACCCCGTCCGAACTGGTAATGGCGCGAAAGCGCGAGCTAAAGGAGATCAACGCGGAATACTCCATTGGTCTGCTGCTGGACAAGAACGGCAATATTGTCGACACCGTCGAAGGCATGCTCGCGGCCAAGGCCGGTATCGGACCCGGGATGAAAATTGTGGCAGTAAATGGACAACGCTTCAACGCAGACCGGCTGAGCGACGCGCTCAAAGCCGGAAAGAACACGACCGACCCGCTTGAGTTGCTGGTCGAGAACACGGATTACTACAAGATCTACAAGCTCGAATACCATGGCGGTGAAAAATATCCGCACCTGGTGCGGGAGGAATCCAAGCCAGACGTGCTGACCGAAATAATTACGGCGAAGTAGCGCCTGTATAATTAAAAGGTAGGCTTGGCCCCAACCAACCGCCTATCTGGAAGGTGATTCCTTGAATACTCCGATGTCTCCTCGTCCTGGACAACCGCCGCAAGGCCCACAGCCCCTGCCCGGCGTCGAAACGATTATCGCTGTAGGTTCCGGCAAGGGCGGAGTGGGAAAGACTACCTTGGCCGTGAACCTCGCGCTTGCCCTGGCCAAACTGGGGCACAAGGTCGGCCTGCTCGATGCGGACGTTTACGGCCCCAACGTTCCGCTCATGCTTGGCACCAGTGTGCAACCGAAGGTGCTCGGAGACAATCGCATTGAACCGATCGAGGTCCACGGACTCAAAGTGATCTCGGTAGGTCTGCTCAATCCAGGAGACAAGCCGCTGATCTGGCGCGGGCCGATGCTGCACTCTATCATCAAACAGTTTCTGGGCTCTGTAGTGTGGGGAGAGCTCGACTATCTAGTCGTGGATCTTCCGCCCGGCACGGGTGATGTCTCGCTCTCACTCATTCAGACCGTGCCACTCACTGGCGCAATCGTTGTGTCGACTCCGTCGGACGTTTCTTTACAGGATGCTCGCAAGGCGATCGAAATGTTTCGCCAGATGAAAGTGGATCTCGTGGGCATGGTCGAAAACATGAGCTATTTTGTCTGCCCGCACTGCAATCACGAAATCGATATTTTTTCTCGCGGCGGCGCAGAG
>Ga0210395_10001702_pt1 | contig 17022 bp, 17 predicted proteins | sample IncBWH4OmetaG_FD_150861 | JGI IMG/M metagenome (GOLD analysis project Ga0210395, IMG submission 150861) | Forest soil microbial communities from Barre Woods Harvard Forest LTER site, Petersham, Massachusetts, United States - Inc-BW-H-4-O ...
ATTTCTCGCGTCCCATTTCGTTGCGCTTCTTGCCCTCGGCGGCGAGTTGGCGCTCCACCATCATCTGCGTGGCGATGCCGGCATGATCGGTGCCCGGCAACCACAGCGTGATAAACCCGCGCATGCGGTGCCAGCGCACGATGATGTCCATCTGCGTCTGGTTGAGCATGTGCCCCATGTGCAGCCGCCCGGTCACGTTCGGCGGCGGCAACAGCAAGGTGAACACGGGACGTGTTTCACCCGGCGGTGGCGTGGCCACGGAGAAGAGTTTTTCTTTGATCCAATAGTCGGCCCAGCGCGTTTCAATCGCGCCCGGCTCGTAGGATTTCGGCAATTCGTGCGGCATGAGTGTGTTGTATCGAACTCGCGTAGGGACACCGCCCCTTCGGCTTTACTCAGGGCAGGCCCCAACGGTCCCAGCACAGCCCAGCAGTTCTTCGCAGCAGAAGGAGGAGCTTTTTATCTTACAAGCGCGAGAAAAGAAGGGTCAAACGGGGAAATGGGTATTACCCACCGAGGGGAAAATGCTACACCCCCCTGGGGCCTGCTGATATCATTCCACGATGCTCAGCGAGAGGCAAACAAAGTCACAACATGTGCAAGGGAACAACGATCCTGATGGGGCGCTGCCAGGTCTGAGCGACAGCAATGTTCAGGAACTCATTGACTTTTTTCAGCCTGCTCGCCGAGTGGGATCGTGAAGCTCAGACTTGAAACCCACGCGAACGATTGGTGATGGCTTGAACCCTGACTGAGTCTAACCGACTTTGCGCTGAAGGTGAGACTATGCTTGGATTTGATCAGGTTGTCGGTCGAATTAAAGATCTCGCGACGATAGCGGCCATTCTTGGCGGTGGTGGCTGGACCGTCTATACGTTTTCAGCTTTGGGAAACCGTGCTCGCGCTCAAGCTGATCTGTTCAAGCAAGCGGTGCTCGATATCTCCGTCGTTGCGACTCAAGAATCTGCTGATCTTTGTCACGATGCGCATTTTCCAGTAAGCGCCGTAGCAACCATAATCAACAAAGGATCTCGGAATACGTTCCTCGATTTCAGAAAAAGGCCACCATTCCGACTGTATAAAGTCGATTTCAGCCCTGATGGCGTTGGGCGCAAAGCTCATGTCATGGATCTCGAAGTTGACTCTGGATATATGACACTCAGAACTGGTGCTACTGGAAAGTTCTCAGTCTTTTTCGCTGTGGGGGCACCGGGCCTTTATGCGGTCGAATTCTGGGTCGCTCTTAGTGCTTCCGAACTTGAGGTTCATGAAGCGACGGCGCAGGACAAAGGGCGTACCCGGAGAGGTGCCATCTCTTGGTCAGGAGAAACACATTTCGTAGTCCACGACCCTTCGGTGGCGTCCACATTAAGGGGAGAATGACCCTCCGCGACTCCGAACGATGCGGATTCGCCGTAGCGTACGTTTTCACGCGCCCCTTCGCACTCGATCGCCTTCGCACGACCCCACCGACTGCAAGCGCGAGCGCTCCCCACGCGCGGTGAGGGCAGCTAGAACCTTGGGGGCTCAGGCTATTTGTTCTTGGAGGCTTCAATCGCAAGATGAGCCGCGAAGTCAGACCGGGCTTCGGGTGTAATCGGTTTGCCGTTTAAAAACTTTGCAAATTCAGGATAGTGAACCACGACCGGCTCGGCGGGCACGCCATTCGCGCGTAGCCCCTTCAGTACCGCTATTACATATTCGTTGTATTGTCGAAAGTCAGTTACCCTTGCGCTTGGACGACAGCGGTCGAAGTCGTCTTGGGAATCATAGGTACTCATTGCTACCACCTCAGCATTGTACCCTCGCGCTTTCGCGTCTCTGAACCACTTGGTCTGTCGTTTTACTTCCTCTTCGGCGCGTTTCGTCTCCTTGTCGCTTAACATGCAGGAACTCACTCAGCAGTAGAGGTTCAGAGGCCACTGTACACGGATTTCATACATTTGCGAACCCGAATCACAAGTAATCCCGCGCAAGAGCTCTGCCGGGTGGGGTTGGGTGTAGCATTTTCCCCTCGGTAGGTAATACCCCGTCAAACGGGGAAAGGGAGATTTCGGAGAGACCAAGTTTCGTGCCAAGGGTCAGGTTCATCCGCAGGCAAGAGTATCACCCCGGCAAACAAATCGCACAGTAGGCGAATGGAAGCTAAAAATCTGACTGAGATCACAGCGCTGGGATAACGCGAAGATCAGATTACTTCTTTTTCATCTTGCGCGAGATCTCTTCGTAGATCTTGGGGCGCATTTCAGCGAGCACGCTGTCGACAATGCTGGCAATGCCTTCCTGATCAGACTCAGGTGCCGCCTGGGATGTCGGAGACGATTCCTCGGGAGTCTTTTCGGCGCCGGCGGCAACGGCCATGGCTACGACGTCCTGAGGATCGCGAGTCGTTTCTTCCGTGGGCTGGAAAGACTCTGCAGTTGCGGGCTCGGGGACTCCGGGCTGACGATTGCGGCGCCAACTGGCCCAGGCTGCGGCAGTGTCGGCGGCGATTTCGGATTCTTTCCTGACGGTGTACTCTGTGGCGCGCGCGGCCGGCTCGCTTGGCGCCGGAGCGGCGGTCTCTGAATTCTGGCTGGCCGGGCTTAGTTCTGCCGAAGCAGGCGTAGTGCTCTCGGAAGTCGGCGGGGATGCCTCGTTTGAATCTTGCTTAGTTTCCGGGGCGTCTTCTTTCGCCGTTTCTGACTTTGTTTTTAACTTCGCAGCTTCAGGCTCCGAGTCGAAGCGGTTCGCAGCCGGGTTCTCCCCGACACTCGCCTCGGTGGTACGAGAGGCTTCGGTCCAATCTGCCTGGAACTTGTCTGACTCGGCTTTCATCTCGGGAACAGGCGCAGATTCCGTGGAAGCAGACGTCTTGTGTTCAAGGTACGAGGCCGCTGCGGCTTCCAGTTCTTTTACGGCGTTAGTGATGGCATCGGTGGCAACGCTGGCCATCTCAGTCAATACTTGAGCCGCTTCGGGGGCGGGAGTCGTGGGAACCGGGGCCAACAGGTCGGGCGCCCGCAGCGGTGTCGCCGCGCTTTCTCGCGAAAATGAGGCCGCTGTTACCGCCGCTGGCTCCGCCGCGGCGAAGGCGGCGTAAGCTTTCTGCATCTCCAGTTCGAGAGAAATGGCAGCTTCCTCGGGGACCAGCGCAACCGAAACCGCGGTCCAGCGCGAGGCTGTCGCACGAGACTCCGCTCCGGCGGCTACAGCCATCGTTACGGGCTCATCGGCGATCCGGTCAGCTGTGCTGTGCGACCATGATCCATTCCCGGAAGTAGCGGCAGGCGTAGCGACATTGTCCACTTCCAGGCCGGCAATCGCAGCGATCACATCTGCGGGGTCCGGAGCGGGGACGCTAGGCGCTGCATTCGTCTCTTTAATAATCTTGTCTTCGGACTTTTGCTCCGCGAATGCTGCCACGGGCGGCTGGGCCTCTGGGACTTCGCGCGGCGCTGTTTGTGCGATCTTGTTTTGTTCGACACTGGCTTCCACCGGATCGGGCTCGGCCTGCCGGCTGTCGGCGATCTTGCCCTTCACCTGGGCAGCAGCAGCGGCTAGCGCCGCAATCTCTTCCGGAGTCACATCCTTGGGTAGGCCCTCGGGCGCCAAAGCGCCGAGATCAACTCGAGCTTCCGTGGTTTTGGCCGGGTGCGGCTGTTCCGTTTGAGGTTCATCCGTTTTGCGCTCAACCTTGCCCTGTTCAGCCATCTTGCGCTCTACCTTCGTGCGCAAGTCGTTGTTCATGGCGTTATAAATGGCCGACTCGTCAGCGTCGTCCTGGGCGTGTGCTTCCTTCTTTTTATTCGGAAATCCGATCCGGTTCTTCCATCCCGAGTCTTCTTCGATGGCGACCGTCTTGTCGTAACGGCCTTCGTCGAGAGCAGCAGTGGCGCGCGCGAAGCGGCCTGGCTTCGAGGCTTCAGCGCGGGGCACAATCTTGTCTTCGAGTTTGCTGAGGGCGCTCAGTAACTCACTGGCCTCAAACGGTTTTACGATGAAGCCGTCGGCACGGACGCGCTTGGCTTCCTCCGGCTTGAAAGGCTCCAGTTTGCCCACAGTCAGCAGGACCGGAACCCGCGCTGTCTCCTGTGCTTCCTTGAGGCGCTGGCACACCTCGAGCCCGCTGTAGCCGGGCATATAAACATCGAGCACGATGAGGTCGGGTTTTTGCTCGGCGATCTTCTTCAGCGCGGCGGAGCCATTGTTGACCGTAATGACTTCGTATCCCGCATCCGCGAGGATCTTCCGCCCCATATTCTGAGCGGTGACGCTGTCATCGGCGAGCAGTATCTTCCGGGCCAAGAGTATCCTCTGATGAGGGGAGATAGCCCGAAGGTAACCCGAGCCACATCCTAAGTCAATGATCCAGAAGGGAAGTAACTGGTTACCAGTGGTCAACGCCTAGTGCGCAAGGGCGGCGTGGGGCGGACGCCCACCCCACACACCAAGGTCCAGGTTCGAATCTTCTAGAACGGAATGATCTTCTTCAGCCCGGTCTTTTTCTTCTTTTTGCTACTGGAGAGGTCCTTGTCCGTGGCGGGCGTCGAATCGTCAGCGGTGGCCGAAGACGAAGACTGCCCCTGATGGATTTCATTCACCTGCGGAGGTGGTGGCAGCGGATTGCCGCTGTCCACCGGTTTCAGTTCGTTGGGATCAGCGGCCACATTTGGTTTCAGCTCGTTGGGATCGGGCCCGGCTGACGGCGCGGTTCCGGCAGCAGCGCTGCCGAAAGGCGAGCCTCCCGGTGGAGTCGCGCCGGGGGTCGGCGCGGACCCGGGCTGATCGGGCTTTACGATCTCCACACCCACCGCTCCCTTGGTGCGGGGCTCGGGCGCTCCCATGAACTCTCTCTGAACCACTGTGGACGGTGCCACCGGGTCGGTATCGACCAGAGTCGGTTCGCCAACTTTCGCCGCCTGTGCCACATCAGGCCCTTTCTTTATGAGTCCCATCGCCTTCTGGGTCAGGGTGGATTCGCTGCGGCTGGCGATCTCGGCCTTGTTACGCTGAACCTCCGCTTTGGTCGGCCTGGGAATGGGCTGGTGCAGGGCTGTCAGACGCTGCTTGGCATCATCGGAGCGATCCATCATGGGATAGCGCGTAAGAATCTTTCCGTATTCCTCCGATGCGTCCTTGGTAAGCTTGCCAATCCACTCCGCCTTCGCCGCTTCGGTCGAACAGCCCCGGGGCAGGAAATGCGCGTCGCAGGTCGGGGCGCTTCGCACCCGGGTAATCTGTCCTTCATAATCCTGGCCCAGCAGGTAAAGCGCTTCATCGGCGCGGCTGTACAGCGGATACTTTTCCACCATCGATTGCAGGCGCGCGATCGATGCCGCATAGGACTCCCGCAAAGCGTAAAAGCGTCCAATGCCAAATTCGCGGTCGGCCAGCACTTCCTGCACTTCCAGCAGACGCTGCTTGGCTTCGGGAACCAGCTTGTTGTCGGGGTATTGCAGAATCAGCTTGCGGTATTCGTCTTCGGCGCGCTTGGCGTTGGTGTAGTCGCGGTCGGCCTTTTCCATCTGCTGGTAGTGAATGTTGGCAATTTTCAGCTGGGCTTCGGCCGCTTCCGGCATGTTGGGGAAAAAGATCTGAAAATCGCTATATTCCTGCTCGGCCTGCGCCAGGGCAGCCGTGCCACCTTCGGCGTACCAGGAATCGCCGACTGCCAGCTTGGCGCGCGCGATGAACTCCGAATCCGGATAAGTGTTGATCAGGGTCTGCAATGTCAGCCGCGCCACGTCGAAGCGGTTGTGCCGCATGGCTTCCATAGCCTTGTCGAACAGGACCTTGTCGGGCTGCTTGGATCCGACATTGGCCAGCGGGTTCACCGATTTCTTGTTGGTGCAGGCGACGCCCAAAACCAGCAGCAGGCCGAGCACGCTAAGCAACCGAATTCGACGTGACATTATGTACCTCGAAGTTTCTGTATTATAAGTAGGGACAGCCGCCCTTCGACAAGCTCAGGGCAGGCTCTCGGCTGTCCGCCACTCGGCTCTTGCACTGGTGCGGCTGAGCTAACTCTGCTGGCAATCGACGCGCACTCAGCCGTCAGGATATTGCCGTCCTCGAAGAAAATGAAAGCCTAAACTTTCAGCATGGCCGCTTCTCTCGCCGCCGTCAACAGCGCTTGCGCATTCTTGCTTGGATCACCATTCCCGAACACGGCGTTGCCCGCCACCAAAATTTCTGCGCCCGCCCGCACCACATCGGCGACGGTGTCGAGCCCCACGCCGCCATCCACTTCAATGCGGTAAGCCAGCCCGCGCTGGTCGCGAATCTGGGCTAAGCGCCGCATTTTGTGCAGCGTGGACGGGATGAACTTCTGTGCCCCGAAGCCCGGATTCACCGACATGACCAGGACATAGTCAACGATGTCGAGTACTTCCGTCAGCATTTCCACCGGGGTCGCCGGATTGATCACGACTCCCGCCAGGCAATCGTGACTCTTGATCAGATGCAGCGTTCGGTCGAGATGCCGGGTCGCTTCCTGATGCACGGAGATCCAGTCCGCCCCCGCTTCGGCAAACACGGGAATGAATTCGTCCGGATTCTCGATCATTAGATGGCAGTCGAGGGGCAGCTTCGTGGCCTTGCGCAACGACTTTACCACCGGCGGCCCCAGCGTGAGATTGGGGACGAAATGCCCGTCCATAATGTCGACATGGATGACACTGCCACCGCCCTCAGCGGCGGCGCGCACTTGCTCGCCGAGGCGGGCGAAATCGGCCGAAAGAATCGACGGTGCCAGTTCGATCAATGGTCAACCCTCAGAACTGTTTCACGAAGTCCTTAGAACCCAAGTCCTTCGGAGCATCCGCTGATCGGAAAACAGCGTGCCGAAATTCTAACACGCGGGCTACTGGAGCGACGTCACGCGCGCAACAAAATGGGGAGAGGCGTCCGCGCTCCGAAGCCCGCAGGAAGCTTATCTCTGGTTTCGGGACCGCATAATGGAGAGGGCGGCGTGTTACCCTCGTCCGGCGTGTCCTCACTGACGCAATTCGCCCCGGCGGTCTATAGCGTGATCGCCGTATTTCTCTGGGGCGCGGCCGATTTTTCCGGCGGATACGGATCGCGGCGCGCGAATGCCTTTGTGTTGACGGCCTTCTCCCACGTCTGCGCCTTCGGCCTGATGTTTGCGATCGCGCTCGGGCAACATGGAGCGTTTCCGTCACGGGCAAGCATCGTATGGGCAATGTTGGCCGGTGCGTCGGGGGGATTCTCTCTGGCGCTCTTTTACCGCGCTCTGGCCTCGGGTCAGATGGGACTGACGGCGCCCATCGCAGCACTGGTTGGCGCGGCGATCCCGACGATGGTTGACATCTTTCTGGAAGGCGCGCCCAGTCGTTGGACGATGGGTGGCTTTGTGCTCGCTGCCCTGGCCATCTGGCTGATCACGCGCCCGGAACCGGCGCGTGAAAATGAACCGAAGTCCTCGGGCCGGCCCGCAGGTCTCGGTTTGGCCGCGATCGCCGGGGTCGGGTTCGCCGGCTTCTACCTGTGCATCCACCAGGCGAGCGGTTCGCCGGTCTGGATTGCCACCCTTTCCCGCGTTGGATCGTTCACCGCCACGGCGGTTGCGGTGATGGTTACGCGTGCGCCGCTGGCGCTGGATCGTCCCCGCGCGGCGCTGGGCATGCTGGCGGGATGCCTCGACATTACGGCTAGTGCCCTGTTCATCTTCGCGAGCCAGCATGGACGCCTGGATGAGGCCGTTCTGATCACGTCGCTTTACCCGGCCGTAACCGTGCTGCTGGCGCGCTTGGTGTTGAAAGAACATTTCAGTCGCTGGAAGGTGGTGGGACTGCTGGCGGCGCTGGCGGCGGTGCCGATGCTAGCGGCAGGATAGGCAATATTCCTTATTCTAGAATATGGAATATACTGATATATAATACTTTAATTTGATACCATGTAAGTTATTCCGCGTTCCGAAATATGGAGTGACTATGCCTCTTCATCCCCAAGACGTCGTTGTCGTCCTGAAGGTCGTCGCACACCGGGACCGGAGCAAGCGCTGGACTTATGCCGAATTCGGCAGGGATATTCTAATGAGCGCCTCGCAGGTTTTTCGGTCGGTTAAGCGAGCCGAATCGGCGCATCTTCTGATGAGCGTTCCCGCGATTCCTTCCGTTCCTGAAAGGGAAGAGGAGTCGGGGCTGAACTGGATGTTTCCCCACAATGGCAATCTCAAGGAGTTCCTCATACATGGAGTGAAGTACTGTTTCCCGGTGGAGCGCGGCGGTCCGACTCGTGGAACCCCCACCGCCGAAGCCGCTCCGCCCCTGAATCAGATCGTCGCTCAGGATTTTCCATTTCCTCCCGTGTGGCCAGACCCGACCGGTTTGGTTCGTGGCATCGCATTTTCGCCGCTTCACAAGACCGTCCCGCAGGCGGCGAAGGGCGACGATGGACTTTACCAACTTCTCGCTCTTCTCGATGCCATTCGCGAAGGACGAGCCCGCGAACGGGAGATCGCCATCCGCGAGCTCACGGCGAGGATCGACCACGCCGGTCGAGGCGAGGCGAATTCTGTGTGAATATTCATCCGGACAATCCGAATCTGGTGCAGCTTCGGGCCGCCGCCAAGAAACTGGCTCCGTTGCTCGACCAGATCGTATTCGTCGGCGGCTGCGTCACTGGATTGCTGTTGACCGATCCGGCTGCCGCCCCGGTTCGGCCAACTCTCGACGTGGACGCGATTGTTGCCGTCGCGTCCTACGCGGAATTCACGGCCCTCGAGGCCCGGCTGCGCGAACTTGGCTTTCGGCAGCCTCCTACAGAAGGCGCCCCGATTTGCCGCTGGATGAATGGAGAGCTGATTCTCGATCTGATGCCAACCGACTCTTCGATTCTTGGCTTCAGCAATGTTTGGTATGCTGCCGCCCTCGAAAATGCTCAAAGAATTCGAATCGGCGAACTTGAGATTCGGCTGATCACCGCCCCTTATTTTCTCTCGACCAAGCTGGAAGCGCTCCACGGACGCGGCAAGACTGATTTCCGCGGGAGTCATGATCTGGAAGACATTGTGACTGTCATTGACGGCCGCGCCGAACTTGCCGGGGAGGTTCGGGCTGCTCCGACAGATCTGCGAGAGTATTTAAGCCGCGAATTTGGAGCTTTATTATCGAATCCTGACTTCGTGGACGCTCTGCCTGGACATCTATTGCCGGACACCGCCAGCCAGCAACGCCTGAGTCTGGTGATGAAACGCATGCAACAATTGATTGTCGAAGGATAAATCGATGCCGCTGCTTGAAATCCGCAACTTGACCAAAGTCTTCCCGCATGGCGAATCGGTGTTTGGCGCGAAGCCGCGCGGAGAAGTTCGCGCGGTAGACGACGTTTCACTGGACATTCACGCCGGGGAGACGCTCGGGCTGGTGGGGGAATCCGGCTCGGGCAAGAGCACGCTGGGGCGCTTGATTCTTCGCTTGATCGAGCCTACTTCGGGCGCAGTGCGCTTCGAGGGGCGCGATCTGCTCGCGGCGGGGCGGGGCCAAATGCGCGGGCTGCGCCGCCATCTGCAGATTATTTTTCAGGATCCGTTTGCCTCGCTCGATCCGCGATTCCGCGTGGAGGAGATCATCGCCGAACCGCTCATCATTCATGGGTATGGAAATTCATCTGGTGGCGGAGCGAAGGTCGACGTTCGCGCCCGCGTTGCGGAACTGCTGCGCGCGGTGGGACTCGATGAATCGGCGCGGACGCGCCACCCGCACGAATTTTCCGGTGGACAACGCCAGCGGATTGGAATCGCCCGCGCGCTCGCACTGCGGCCGAAGTTCATGGTGTGCGATGAGCCGGTCTCGGCGCTTGACGTCAGCGTGGGTGCACAGATCGTGAATTTGCTGGCGCAACTGCAGCGCGACTTCGGCCTGACCTACCTGTTCATTTCGCACTCGATGCCGGTGGTGCGCTATCTCTCGACCCGCATTGCGGTGATGTACCGGGGAAAAATCGTCGAGGTCGGCGACACGGCGCAGATTACAGAGCGGCCGGCGCACGCTTACACGCGCAGTCTGCTGGAAGCTACGCCGGAATTACTGGTGTAGGGAACCAGTCTTGGGCTTGGCACCCTTGTGGCGACAGCCGCTTCGGCTGTCCGACGAAGCGAAGCGAGGAGCCCGTTTTGCTGAGTCCCATGCCATACTCTCTCCATGTCTGCCCGGCCGGAGCCCGGTTCCACTCGCGATCTGCTGGAGCTTATTTTCGGCTACGGGTTAATTTTGTTCGTGCTGTGGATGCCGGAATTTCCGCAGCGCATTCTCTCTCCAGTTGCGCTGGTCGTGACTTTGACGATTGTGTTGGCGCGGCGTCCGGGTCCGGATGGCCGACTCAACGATCTTGGCATCGGCCGGCGCGGATTGGCACGCTCGTTCTGGATTCTTCCCGCTGCGATTGTTCTTTCGACCGCGAGCGTGCTCATCGCGCGGCAGATCGGCACGTTGCATTCGCTGTATAAAAGCGACTTCAAACACATCGCTGGCTACGTTGCGTGGACGCTTTACCAGCAGTTTCTGATGAACGACTTGTTCATGCCGCGGCTCACGCGACTACTGGGCAATGAAAGTGGAGCCGTCGGTGTGGCGGCGGTGCTGTTTGCGGCGGCGCACCTGCCGAATCTCGTTCTGACAGCCGCCACGCTGATTTGGGGAGCGATTTCGTGCGCGCTGTTCCTGCGTTACCGCAACATCTACGCGCTGGGACTTGCCCAGGGATTGCTCGGGTTGTGCTTCGCGGTGTGCGTGCCGGACGCGCTGCATCACCACCTGCGAGTGGGCTTGGGATATTTGCGGTACTCGTCGCCGGGATCTCGCTAAAACCAAAATGACCACAGCCAGTCGACCCAAGTGTGAGTGATCGTCGACGCGGGCACGCGGCGGTCTTCGCGCCAGGCGCGACCGTAGAAAATTCCCGCGATGGTGGCCAGCAGAACGTAACGCCAGTTGAAGTGGGCGGAGCGCTTGTTGAAATGGGAGAGGCCGAAGAACACGGAGGCGATGACCAAGGCGGCCCGGCGACCTACGCGGCGCTCCAGCAGGTTTTGCACCCAGGCGCGAAAGAAAAGTTCTTCCGGCACAGCGACAAAAACGAAAATACCCGCCCAGGCCAGCGCGGCCTTGCCTAACGGTGGCAGGTTGGCATGCGGATGAATGAAGCCGAGCGCGAGTCCGAGGACGAGCACGGCGGGAGCGAAGAACACGAGCTCGCGCAATCCTGACTTCCAGTCGGCCTTCCACTCGCTCCAGCGCAGGCGGAAATCGAAGCCTGTGCCACTCAAGCGGCGGATAGCGAGAAAGCCGTAGAGGCCGGCATCGACGAGCAACAGTTTACCCAGGCCGGGCAAATCGGCGGGCCAAGCGCTGTCGAGCCAGCGCAAATCTACCGCGAGGCCGAGGGCGATAAGGATGACGGCGTCGCGCCAGTTGCCGCGCTGCTCCGAATCGGCAGAAGCCGCTCGCGCCAGCAGCCACGCCATCGCGACGGGCACCATCGCGTAGAACGCACACCACTGCCAGCGGAACATATGTTGCGTAGCCGCGATGACGACGTAGGGCAGAACCAACAGCGCCGGCATCGCAATCCGCGCCGCCAGCGGCCAGCGCGCGACTGCGCGCACCACGCGCTCACCGGCAAATCCGAAAGCTGCCGCGGGCGCAAGTTCGGCCAGCAGCACCGCGATCACAACTGGCGTCGCATTCGACATGCGCACATCTTAATTCTTATCCGGACCGTACAACTCCGGACCATTCAACCGTCCGGCGGGTGCGTCGTGCCGGATCGACGGCATCGCTTGTCTAGAGGCCCGGCTCAGGCTAGAATTCCCACGAATCTTTCGCAAGGAGACTCTCATGGCCGCCGCTCCGGTCCTGCCCGCATCGCCCGCTCCCACGCCCGCACCTGCGCCACTATCTCAGGGTGCGCGCATCATCAACACGTTCATTGCGCCGTCGAAGACGTTCACCGATTTGCGGCGGAGTGCGAGTTGGTGGGCGCCATGGCTTTTAGTTTCCATCTTCTCCCTGGTGTTCATCTATGCCATGGGGAGACAGGTCGGGTTCGAGCAGATCAGCAAGAACCAGGTCGCGCACTCTTCCCGCGCCGACCAATTCGACAAACTCCCGGCCGATCAGCAGGCGAGCCAGATTCGGCTGTCGAGTAAGATCGTCGGTTTCTTCGCCTACGGTAGCCCGCTGCTGATTCTGTTCTATGTGCTGATTGAAACTGTGGCGCTGTGGCTCACTTTCAAGCTGGTGGCAGGGGCCGAGACATCATTTGGGCAAGCTTACGCAATCTCGTTCTACGCCGGGCTGCCGGGAATTATTGGAGCGGTGCTGGGGACGATCTCACTGTTTGCCGGCGTCAGTCCCGAGGGCTTCGACATCAACAATCCTGTGGGCACGAATCTTGCCTACTATCTGGATCCGGAGACCACCGGGAAGTTTCTACGTGGCATGGCGTCGTCGCTCGACGTGTTGAGCATCTGGACGATCGTGTTAGTCGGGATTGGCTACGCCTGTACGAGCAAAGTGAAACGGACGAACGCCATTGTGATCGTCGCGGTCTGGTATTTGGCTTATAAACTCCTGACTTCAGGACTGGGGTCGATGTAGCCCAGAGATTTTCTCAATGGCTTTCACGAATTCGTGGGAAAGATCGGGAAATCAGCCCGCCATGGATTCGATCGCCTGCACCACCTCTAGCGGGAGCGTCAGGTTCAGGCTCGCAAGATCTTCGTGCATGTGCGCGGCGCTGGAAGTGCCGGTTAAGGGCAGCATTCCAACGGCGCGCGCGAAGCTGAACACCACTTGCGCTGGAGTTGCGTTCATCTGGGAGGCGAGCGCGATCAGCGGGGGATGCTGCAGGACTTCCGGATTCGCCGTGAGCAGAGAGAATCCCTGATAAGTGATCTTGTGCCTGTTGCAGAATGCCCGCACTTCGCGATCCCATCCGACGCGGGCGAAGCAGCGGTTCTGGACGAATGCGGGGAGTTCCGCGTTAGCCGATTCCAGTTGCTCGAGATGCTGCAGTGAGACGTTGCTCACCCCCAACAGGCGGGTGCGTCCGGCGTCGCGCTCCTTTCGCATCGCGTCCCATACTTCAGTGTCGGCTTCGGTCCACTCGTAGCCGGAGGACGGACCATGCAGCACGAAGCTGTCGACATAGTCGGTCGACAGATGCTCGAGCGAACTGGCTAACGACTGCCCAACCTGCACCGCGAGACTTGCCGCGGGGTCGTAGGGCAGGCGATGGTCCTGTCCACGCTGGTAGGTAAATTTCGTCTGCAGAAACAGATCGTCGCGGGTGACGATGCCGGCGCGATAGGCTGCGGCCAGGCCCTCGCCGACTCCTGCCTCGAAATAGTGGCGGCGCTGGTTGGCGGTGTCGATGGCGCGAAAGCCGGTGCGCAGCGCGAGTTCTGTGAGGGCCGCGGTGCGGTCTTCTTTCCACGCGGTGCCGTAGAGAAAGTCGGGGAGAGCGGAGGGCATCGCGTCATTGTTTCACGAAAAGCTAAAGGCTTGAACCACAGGGGACACAGGGGCTCACAGAGGAATTGCGGATCCTCCGTGTTCCTCTGTGTCCTCTGTGGTTAAGCCTCTTGCCTTAGAGATGACTGACCACTCCTTGCCGGTATATGCTGAGAGTCCCAGGAGGCTTCCCGTGAAACGTATTCTTGCCGTTGCTTGTGTGGTGTTCTGTGCTGCGCTTGTTCTTGCCCAATCTACAACTCCAGCCGCGAAGGCCCCGGCCGGACCCGCTGCCATGCAGGGACCAACCAAAGATCCGGTCGCGACCTCGTTGCGCATGTTGGTGCAGCGCTCGCAGAACAACACCGTTGGGGCCATTGAAGCCATGCCCGCGGACAAATTCTCATACAAGCCCACGCCCGACCAGATGTCTTTTGCACACCTGGCGGCACACATTGCCGAATCGAACAATTTTCTCTGCGCCAAGGCGGCAGACGTTCCAGCGCCCAAAGTGGACGGACCCAAAGAGACCGATTCCAAGGATCAACTGGTGGCGGCGGTCAAAGCGTCGTACAGCTTTTGCAGCGATGCCTTGAGCAAAATGGACGATTCCAAGCTGGGCGACAGCGTTGAGCTGTTTGGTGGACGGCAGTTTCCTCGTGCGATGGCGGCAATGGGCTTGGCCAGCGGCTGGGCCGATCACTATGCCGCGGCGGCGATGTATTTGCGGCTGAACGGGGTTTTGCCGCCGAGCGCGCAGCCAAAGAAGTAGATCCGTTGCCGAAAGTGCCTCGTCCTCCGTTTGCATCGCAATTGGCGATCGCGGGCCGCGAGATTCCTCCGCCCCTCGCGTTCGCTCGGGGGTCGGAATGACAAGGCCTGGGTTTTATTGGACTCGGAGCTCGCGCTAGCCGATCTGGACTAGATTGTGCGATTGTCCGGCCGCCGGATTCTGCGGCGAACGCCACGAATCGAATATGGAAACCTGGTGCACGCATGAAACGGTGCAGTGTGGGGCGCAGGATTTTTCGGTGAGATATTCGCGGCGCAGGTCGTCGCGGGTGTAAGTCGCGAGTGGAACGCCGGGGTAGCCGCGCTGCTGTGAGCAGTAGTGGACGAGTCCGTCTTCGCAGATGTAGAGATAGCGGCCGCCGGCGCGGCAGCGCCAGTCGTTGGGCTGGCCCTTGGCGATGTTGTCCTGAAATGAGTTGATGCGGGTAAAACTGCTTTTCTCCAGCGCCTGCATCTCGTGGTAGATGCGGCGCTCCTCGTCGTTCAGCGGCTGCAACTGGCCGCTGCCGTCGTGAATGATCCCGATGGTCGAAGTGAATCCCAGTTCAATGGCGCGCTTGCCGATGGTGAGCGCGTCCTGCGGATGGGCGATGCCGCCACCGACCACGGAATTTATATTCACGTGAAAGTCGGCGTGCTCGGCCAGCAGTTGCAGTTTCTTGTCGAGAACCTTCAGACTCTTCTTCGAGACTTCGTCGGGATTCACGTTGTCGATGGAAATCTGCAGCCATTCGAGTCCGGCGCGGTTCAGGCGCTGGATGCGGTCCGCGACCAGCAAATAGCCATTCGTGATCAGTCCGGCGATCATGCCATTAGCGCGGATGCGGCGGATGACGTCGTCAAGTTCGGGATGCATTAGCGGCTCGCCGCCGGAAATGGTTACGACCGCGGTGCCCAGCGAACCGAGCTTGTCGATGCGGCGGTACATTTCGTCGATCGGCACGGGCTTGGAAAAATCGTCGTACTCATTGCAATACGTGCAGGCCAGGTTGCAGCGGCGCATGGGGATGAGGTGTGCCAGTAGCGGGTGGTCGGTCGAAGCGAGGGCATGCGCGGCCATCCGGGCTCCGCGAATATTGCGGTGCACGGCTTTGGCGCGGCGGCGCAGGGTTGTGAATATCGATGGCATGAGGCTTAGTTAGATCTATTACAACATACGGGCGGTCTCCATATAGGGGTGGCAGCAGTATTTGGCGAAATTGGAAGATCGAACGGCTCAGAAACAAAGCGGACGGGAACAGTCACAGAGTGAGCTAGTTCTTGGAATTCGGTTCACGGAAGCAGTTGATGCCTTGCTCGCATCAGCAGATCGAGCGCGGAGTCTGCGCATTCTTCCTGAATCAGCACGTAATCTGTGTCGTAAGTCGAGATGGCGAAGATGGGGATGGCGTTGTTGGACAGTGGTTCGATGAAGGAAAGCAGGACTGCGGTTTGCGAGAAGGGGAACGGGCCTTCGAGTTTCAAACAGATCCAGCGATGCGGGGAGTGAACGTTCGGCGGGAGGTTGGCGGTTGGGCAGACGATGGAGAGTTCGTCGCGGGTGCGGGTGATCGAGGTGAAGTCGCCTTTGGTGGCCCAGGTCGGGACGGGGACGTCGGGGACGAGGTGCACGATGGCGTAGAGGCCGGGAAGTTGGCGGAATTTGAGTTGCCGATGCTGTGGCGACATTTTACGTTATGCGTGGCTGGCTGAAATTCACTTACCATGGAGCATATACAGGATGCGGCCGTCGCTCTTGGATATCTTCACGACCGCTACACCGCCAAGGCAATCCGTGGTCTTTACTCGTTTGGTATCGAGGCAATATAGGGTGCCCTCGATTGTCCAAATATCACGTTTAAGAGTGGCGGTGAACGGACGTTCGCTTTCGATCTGCTCTCTGCCGTAAACCGGGATTAGCACAGCCTCCGCAACGGCTACGGCAGTCTTCGGATCTGGCACGAACCCGGATGCCGGTTTATAGGTGGCTGCGCTCTGGCAAATCGCCGCTACTGTCAGAAACAAGGCCGCTGAAAGAAATGCGCGAAATCTCATGTTGCACCTCGAGTAACTAGCTCTCAACACCGCCGGGGGCGGCTGTCCCCACATCGAACCACAAAATCGATAACCACATCGCCACTGACAGAATGTTCAACCCTCTACCGCTTTGCGCAGGGCGGCTCGGGCCAGGATTCGGGTGGAGTCTAGCATGGGGAGCGGGGATTGCTCTTGTGTCATGAGCAGAGGGATTTCGGTGCAAGCCAGGGCGACGGCGTCGCAGCCTTCATCTTTCAGGGCGCGGATTACTTCGGTGAAATAGGCCTGAGTGCGCGGCAGGAACGTTCCCTGGACCAGCTCGTCGAAGATGATGCGGTGGATACGCTCGCGCTGCTCCGCGCCGGGGACGCGGTGTTCGATGCCTGCCGCTTTTAGCGTGTCGCGGTAGACGGGGCCATCCATGAGCGAGCGGGTGCCGAGAACTCCGAGGCGCTTGTAGCCGTGCCGTTTGGCTTCGTTGGCGACTTCGACAGCGATGTGAAGCCAGGGGCGGGGCGAGCGATGCTCGACCAAGTCGAAGGCTTGATGAACCGTGTTGACGGGAGCGATGAGGAAGTCGGCTCCGGCTTTGGCCAGCTTTTCCGCGGATGACAGCATGAGTTCCGCGATGCCGGCCCAGTCATTGGCGTCGATGCAATTCTTGTATTGGATGAAAGGATGGCCGTGCATCGATACTTCGGGATGATTGTAGGGGCCGAGCAACTCCGCGCCTTCGACACAGATGGTGCGATAGCAA